>Ga0335077_10000119_pt1 | contig 78613 bp, 59 predicted proteins | sample Lox_Sample_31_FD_207151 | JGI IMG/M metagenome (GOLD analysis project Ga0335077, IMG submission 207151) | Soil microbial communities from Loxahatchee National Wildlife Refuge, Florida, United States - Lox_Sample_3.1 | ecosystem: Environmental > Terrestrial > Soil > Wetlands | place: USA... | reverse complement strand
GGGGAGCGGGTGTCTAAACGGGGTTTGACCTCGCAGAGCGGGGTGCCTTTTCTTAGCTAGGGGGATTTATCGCAGAGCGGAACTTCCGGCAAGCCGACCGTACCCGAATCAATGAGCGGATACGCGCTCGGGAAGTGCGGGTGATTGATGAAGAAGGTGCGCAGTTAGGAGTGATGCAGCCTTTCGAGGCGCTTCGCTTGGCCCGCGAGCGGGGATTGGATCTGGTGGAGATCTCGCCAACGGCGGATCCGCCAGTTTGCAAGATTACCGACTACGGTAAATACCAATACCAGCTGAACAAAAAGGCGCACGAACAGCGGAAGAGCAGCCGCGGTTCGCAGTTGAAGGAAGTGAAGTTCCGTCCGGCAACCGCGGAGCACGATTATCAGGTTCGCAAGAATCAGATCATCCGGTTTCTCGGTGAAGGACACAAGGTTCGCGCGATGATATTCCATCGCGGGCGCGAAATGGCGCACCAGGAAGTGGGCCGCGCGAAGATGACGCGGCTGTTGGGCGAAATTGGGGAACACGCGCAGATTGAAACGCCACCGCGGATGGAAGGCAACGTACTGGTAGCGCTGCTGGCTCCGAAAAAGGGCGCCGGCGCACCAGTGCGGAGCTCGGCACCGGCGCAGCAGAGCGCGTAACGCGGAAAAATTCCAGAACTCGAGATAGAGATAGATCGCACGGAGAGGATTCCAGAGCAATGCCACGCAATTCGACGAAACCGAAGAAGAAGCTGAAGACCCATCGCGGCGCGAAGAAGCGCTTCAAGATTACGGCCAACGGCAAGATCCTGCGCATGCACTCGGGCAAGCGCCACCTGCTGGGCACGAAAGCGGCAAAGCGCATGCGGAAGCTGAAGAAGCTGACCAAGGTGAACGAGCGCGACGTAGCCGCGGTGCGGCAGATGCTGCCCTACGGGGCGTAGTGGTATCGAGTTTCGCTGCGGGGATGTTGGCACGCAGCAAGAAAGTTTGCGGATTCACGAATCCGTAAAGCGAGCCAGGCAGCGCTACACGGGTGCCTGCCGGCCGTTCGCCCCGTTCGCGGGGCACAGGCGCTGATTTTCGAATCGGCGCAGGTTGCGAAGCGCGGCTTCGGTTGCGCAACGCGGCAAAACACACCGGAAACAAACCCGTTGCGTTGAAGCGCCACGTCATTTTGCGTTTCGCCGCAACCTGTTTTGTTTCCGCACAAGTTGAAGGAGAAAACCCATGCCACGCGTAAAACGCGGCACAAAACGCCGGGCTCGGCGAAAGAAGTATCTCAAGAGGACCAAGGGCTTCTTCCTCACGAAGAGCAAGCTGTACCAGTCCGCGCAGGAGGCGGCGAATCGCGCTGACCGTTACGCGAAGCGCGACCGCCGGGTGAAGAAGCGGCAGTACCGGCGGCTGTGGATTCAGCGCGTCGGCGCAGCAGCCCGGCAGAACGGCATCAGCTACGGGCAGCTGATTCACGGGCTGAAAGCCGCAGGTATTGCGGTCGACCGCAAGGTGCTGGCGGATATCGCCGTGCACGATGCGGCGGGGTTTGCGCAGCTTGCAGAAAAAGCCAAGGCGCACGCGCCGAAGCCAGCCGCGAAGAAGGCCTAGGGCCCGAACTCGGCTTCCAGCCGGCGATCGTCTTCCGCTGCAGGGGCACGATATATCGTGCCTCTACGGTGTAATCTATCCTTCGAACATGCCAATTACAGACACCGGTCTCGACAAGACGCTCGTTGCTCTGGGCATAACGTCCTCCGAGCAGGTGGTCGCGCGTTTCGCGGAATTGCGCGCTCACTTCGATGCGGAAGTGGACCAGGAGTTCTCAGAAGTCCTCTGGAAGGAATTCCGTGATACCTGGCTTGGGCGCAAGACTGGCGTATTGTCGCGCATCACAGATAATTGGCTGAAGCCAGCGCCTGCCGAGCAAAAACGTGCTGTTGGGCAGGAACTGAATCAGTTGCGTGCCCACGTTGAGAGCAAGTTAGAAGCGCGTCGAATCTCGATCGAAGCCGAATACGAATCTTCCGCTAGCTCAAAAGAACGCATTGATCTTTCGTTGCCCGGCGTAATTCGGCCGATTGGCACACACCACCTGATCCGCCAGGTATTTCAGGAAATCGAAGACATTTTCTTTTCGATTGGGTTTTCGGTCGTGGAAGGACCGGAGATCGAAACTCCGTATTACAACTTTGAAGCGTTGAATATTCCGGAGCACCACCCGGTGCGCGACGACATGGATACGTTCTACCTGGAGTTGCCGCAGGGCGTGCCGGGACCGCTGCTGTTGCGCACGCACACTTCGCCGGTGCAGATTCACACCATGGAACGGCGCGAGCCGCCGGTGCGCGTGATCGTGCCCGGGAAAGTGTATCGCCGCGATAATCCTGACGCGACGCACTCGTTCATGTTCCACCAGATTGAAGGTCTGGCGGTGGACACGGACATTACCTTCTGCGATTTCACCGGCACGATTGATTATTTCGTGAAGCAGTTCTTCGGCGAAGGAGTGAAAACGCGCTTCCGGCCGAGCTATTTCCCGTTCACGGAGCCGTCAGTGGAGTTCGACGCGTCATGCGTGTTCTGTAACGGCAGCGGCACGGCGAAGACGGGCGGAGCGTGCGGCAAATGCAAAGGCTCGGGCTGGATTGAGCTGTTTGGCGCGGGCATGGTGGATCCCGCGGTGTATGGCTTCGTGAATTATGATCCGGCCAAGGTGAGCGGCTTCGCGTTCGGCATCGGCATCGACCGGCTGGCGATGCTGAAGTACGGCATTGACGATATTCAGGTATTTTTCCAGAACGATGTGCGGTTCCTGCGGCAATTTCCGTAGGGAGAGTGGCACGGGCACTCTTGGTTGTGCCGGACTGGTTGCCGTTAGCGAACGAGCGCAGCCAGGAATGGCTGTGCCACGAGAATCGTGACGACGATGAGGTTTCAGGACGCCAAAGAACGGTTCTCGAATCGCGCGGAGGATTACGCACGCTACCGGCCGGGGTATCCGCCGGAGATATTAGGACTGCTGGGAACGTGGTGCCAATTTTCGCCACAGCATGTGATTGCGGACATCGGATCGGGCACGGGATTGCTGAGCCAGATTTTTCTGGAGAACGGGAATCGCGTGTTTGGCGTGGAGCCCAACGCGGAGATGCGCGCGGCGGGCGAAGAATTCTTGAGGCGCTATCCGCGGTTCACGAGCGTAGCAGGTTCGGCGGAGGCGACCACGCTGCGGGATGACAGCGTGGATTTCGTGGCGGCAGCGCAGGCGTTCCACTGGTTCGAGAAGGAGCCGACGCGCCGGGAATTTCGCCGCATCCTGAAGGCGCGCGGGCGAGTGGTGGTTTTGTGGAATGAGCGCTTGCTGGAGGAGACGGCGTTTTTGCGGGAGTACGAAGAGTTGTTGCGGCGGTTCGGCACGGATTACGCGCGTGTGCACGAGAGTTATCCGCGCAACGAGCAGATGCTGGACTTGTTTGGCAAGAACGAATTCGCGTCGCACGCGCTGCCGAATGGGCAGGAGTTTGCTTTTGAAGGCTTGAGCGGACGCTTGCGCAGCAGTTCGTATGCGCCGGCGCCGGGGCATCCGCAGTTTGAGCCGATGATGGAGGAATTGCGGCGGATCTTCGATACGCACCAGGTGAATGGCAAGGTACGGATGGAATACAGGACGCGAATCTATACGGGTAGACTGGACATTTTGGAATAGACGATGAAAGTGGCATACAACTGGCTGAAGGAATTCGTGGATGTGAGCGCCTCGCCGGAAGAGATCGCATCGCGGCTGGCGCTTTCCGGCACGAACATCGCGGGAATCGAAAACGGCGCACACGGCGCGGTAATTGATGCGGAAGTGACGTCGAACCGGCCGGATTGCCTGGGCATGCTGGGGATTGCGCGGGAAGTTGGCGCGATTTATCGCTTGCCGCTGAAGTTTACGGTGCCGAAGCCGGTGGAGAGCGGAACGGGTAAGGCGAGCGATGCCGTGAGCGTGAAGATCGAAGCCCCGGAATTGTGTGGGCGATTCACGGCGCGGGTGATACGCGGCGCGAAGATTCAGCCGTCGCCGGCGTGGCTGAAGAACCGGCTGGAAGCCGCGGGCGTGGCGTCGATCAATAATGTGGTGGATATAACGAACCTGGTGATGCTGGAGCTGGGGCACGCGCTGCACGCGTTTGACTACGACCTGGTGAAGAATCACTCGATCGTGGTGCGCCGGGCGAAAAACGGCGAGAAGATGCGGACGCTGGACGAGGTCGAGCGGACGTTTGATTCGAATATCTGCATGGTGTGCGATGGAGATGGGGCGCGCGCCGTGGGCGTCGGCGGAATCATGGGCGGGGCGGAGACGGAAATTTCGTTTGCGACAAAGAATGTATTGGTCGAGTGCGCGTGGTTCGATCCGATTGCGATCCGGCGTGCGGCGCGTTCATTGAAACTGCACACGGAAGCGAGCATGCGGTTTGGGCGCGGGGCCGATCCGGAAATGGCGGAAGTGGCGTCGCGACGCGCGGCGGAACTGATCCTGCAACTGGCGGGCGGCGAACTGCTGGGCGGGGTCGTGGATGTGTACCCCGGAAAGAAGACGCCCAAGAAGATCCGGCTGACGCGCCCGGAGCTTCTGCGCATCATGGGCGCGGACGTGGCGGACAAGGATGTGGAAGCGATTTTGTCGGCGCTGGGATTCGCGCCGATGCGTGTGGATCAGACACGGGGCTCGGCGAATTCCCTGCTGGCGGCGTGGGAATGCACGCAGCCTTCGTGGCGCGCGGATGTGGAGCGGGAGATCGACCTGATCGAAGAAGTGGCGCGCGTGCATGGCCTGGACAAGTTCCCGCCGCGATTGCCCGCGGCGCGGGCGGGAGCAGCTCGCTTGCCGCATCAGGAAGCGGAAACGCGCCTGCGCGAACGGCTGATCGGGCTTGGGTATCACGAGATTCTGACGATTCCGCATGTGGCGGAGGAGCGGAATGAGATGTTCCGTCCCGGGGACACGGTGCCGGCAAAGCTGGCGAATCCGCTCAGCGAAGAAGCGAGCGTGCTGAAATCGAGTGGCGCGGTGACGATGGCGGCGGCGATTGAGTGGAATTTGAATCACGGGCAGCGGAACGTGCGGCTGTTTGAGATTGGCAGCCAGTACCGCTTGGAGAATGGGAAACCGGTGGAGACGCGGACGTTGACGATTGGCGCTACGGGTGCCGCGCGGGCCCAGGGACTCTACGATCCGGCGCGTGAATACAATTTTGGGGACTTAAAAGGCGATCTCGACGCAATGGGAGTGCTGTCTGGCGGGTTGCGTTGGGAAAATGGCGGGCCGGATTGGTTGAACCCAGCGAAGCGCGGCACGATTTTTCTCGGCAAGGAAAGCAATCAGCCTCTCGGCATGGCGGGACAGCTGGCGAAGCGCGTGGCGGACAAGCTGAAATTCCGGCAGGAGGTGTTCGTCGGCGAGATCGCGCTGGGGCCGTTCTACTGCATGTATTACGGTGTGAAGAATAACCGGCGCTACGAACGGTTGCCACGATTCCCAGGCGTGGAGCGGGATTTTTCGCTGTTCCTGGCGGAGGGCGTTCCGTTTATCGAAGTGCGCGAGGCGATCGAGAGCCTGGGCATTCCGGAGATTACGTCGATCGAGGCGGCGGACCTGTTCCGCGGGAAGAACGTTCCGGCCGGTAGGTATTCGTTGTTGGTGCGCGTCACGTTCCAGAGCAAAGAAGCAACGTTTACGGATGCGCAGATCAGTGAGTTTTCGTCGCGGATTGTGACGGCGCTTGAAAAGAGCGTGGGCGCATCGCTGCGCGCCAACTAGGCGCTAACCGCACACCCAGGTTCGAAGTGAGGATTGAGGTCCTCCGTGGCATGCGGCGCGCTTCAGGATGACAGAACTGTAGAGTCGCGAACGCGCACAGCGTTTCGTCACTCGCTTTGTTTCAGGGCGCGTTCCACCAGGTTGAGGCAGCGTTCGGCCTGCTCTTTCAGCAATTCATCGCGGTCACTGCGCTCCGAGCGCACAGTGTGCAATTCATCGGCGATGGCCAGCGCGGCCATCACGGCGATTTTCTGGGTGTCCACGGTGGGGGTCAATTCAGAGATGGCGCGCATTTTCTGGTCGACATAGGCGGCGAGTTTCTGGACGTACTCCTCATCGAGTTCGCCGCCAACGGAAAATGTCTGGCCGAAGATTTGGACTCGAGTCTGCGCCATCTCGCTCTCTTATTGTGACCAGGAAGTGGGATTGCGGTCCCAGCGATGGGCGTGTAATTCCCTGTGCAGTTCGGCGGGAAGCGGGCCCGCAACGCTGGCGGCGCAATTCCCTTCGACGTTCTTGAGCTTGCGCATGCCGGGAATGGTGGTGCTCACATCGGGATGATTGAGGATGAAACGCAGCGCGATTTCCGGCATGGTGCGCCCGGCGGGAATCAGGGGACGCAACGCGTCGGCGCGCTGCACACTGGCTTTCAGATTTTCGGGAACGAAATAAGTGTTGCGCCAATCGCCGGCAGGCCATTTGGAATCGAGGGTGAGCGCGCCGGTGAGGGTACCTTCATCGAAAGGCACACGGGCGATGACGGCGGCGTCTTTCATGCGGCAGATGGGAAACAGCGCGTCCTCGGGATTCTGGTCGAAGATGTTGTAGATCACCTGGACCGCTTCGGCGTGGCCCTCGAGTACGGCACGGATGCCATTCCACGGCTCCCAGCGATTGACGCTAGGGCCAAAGGCGCGCACCTTGCCGCTCTTTTTCATATTTTCGATGGAGCGCGGCAGTCGTTCGTCGTTGAGCCAGCGGTCTTCCCAGGTGTGGAGCTGCATGAGGTCGATGGCGGCGACGCCGAGATTTTTCAGGCTTTTCTCGATGTATTCCGCGATGTAGTCGGGGGGATAGCAATCGTCGAGCGTAAAGTTGCGGGCGCTGGGCCAGCGGCGATTTTTCGGCGGAATTTTTGTGGCGACATAGAGATGCTTGTCGGGACCGCCGGAGCCGTCGTTTTTGTGTTCGCGAAGAATGGTGGCGAGGATCTGTTCGCTCTTGCCGTCGCCGTAAGCCCACGCGGTGTCGAAAAAATTGCAGCCGAGTTCGACCGCGCGATGCAGGGCGCGCATGGTCTCCGCGTCATCCGAATCCTTCCAGCCGGCCAAGCCCCACATGCCGTAGCCGATCTCGCTCACCTTCCAGTCCGTACGACCAAAGCGGCGGTAATTCATGACGTCTCCTGAGGTTTTGCTGCCATTGTATCGGAAACGAAGCGGCGATGTTGGGCGAGGCCTGCTATCATCCCGTTTTCGCGAAGAGGAGAGGGCAAGGTGGCGGAACCCTGGAACTGGCAGGAACGCGGTGCGTGGCGGCGAAGCGATCTAGCGTTACTGATATGCATCGCGGTGGCGACGATCGTGGTCCACGTGATTGCAGGCGGGAAATACGGATTCCATCGCGACGAACTGGCGACACTGGAAGATGCGCGGCATCTGGATTGGGGATTTGTAGCCTATCCGCCGGTGACGCCGTTCTTCGGGCGGCTTTCGTTGATGTTGTTCGGCACGTCGCTGGCCGGATTTCGATTTTTCGCGGCGGTTGCGGAAGCGGCGGCGGTGGTACTGACGGGGCTGATGGCCAAGGAGCTGGGCGGGAAGCGCGGCGCGGTGCTGGTGGCGGCGTCTGCGGCGATCCCCTTTTGCCTGGGTGGCGGCGCGCTGATGCAGTATGTATCGTTCGACTATTTTTTCTGGGTGCTGACGGCGTACTGCGTGCTGCGGCTGCTGAAGAGCGACGATGCGCGATGGTGGCTGGCGATTGGCGCGTCGCTAGGCCTGGGCATGGAGACAAAGTGGACCATGGGATTCCTGGCGCTAGGCGTGGTGGCCGGTGTTTTGCTGACGGACGCGCGGAGATTTCTGGGAACGAAATGGCTGTGGTATGGCGTGGGGCTGTCGATCCTGATGCTTCTGCCGAACCTGGTGTGGCAGGCACGGCACAATTTCATTTCGCTGGATTTTCTGAGCTACATTCACGCACGCGACATTCGAATCGGCCGCACCAAGGGATTTTTGCCGGATCAATTGAAGCTGACGCTGCTGGCGTTGCCGTTGTGGATTGCGGGGTTGCACTTTTATGTGGTGTCGGCGACGGGAAGGCGGTTTCGGGCGCTAGGCTGGATGTACATTGTGCCGCTGCTGTTGTTCATCATCGCGCAAGGGCGCGGGTATTACCTGGCTGCGGCGTACCCCATGCTGTACGCGGCGGGAAGCGCGTGGGGCGAGCGATGGCTGGCGACGATGCGGCGCGGCTGGGCAAACTTGGTGCGCGTGCTAGCGTGGGCAGCCCTGCTGGCCGATATCGCGTTGGTGGCGGCGATCACCCTGCCGATGGCGCCTGTGAACTCGGGATGGTGGCGATTCGCGAGCAGGATCAACGGAGACTTGCGCGAAGAACTGGGCTGGCAGGAGTTGGCGGAGACGGTGGCGCAGATTCGCGACCAGTTACCAGCCGAGGATCGCGCGCGACTGGGGATTCTGACGGGAAATTACGGCGAGGCGGGCGCGTTGAATTTGTACGGGCCGAAGTATGGCTTGCCGACGGCGATCAGCGGCACGAATTCGTTCTGGCTGCGCGGCTATGGAGAGCCGCCGCCACAAACGGTGATCGTTAGCGGATTCTCGCGGCATTGGGTGGACGAGCATTTTGCGGCGTGCGCACTGGTGGGGCATACCGGGAATCGTTATGGCGTGCCGAACGAAGAGACGGAAGATCATCCGGATATTTTTGTGTGCCGCGGGTTGAAACAAAGTTGGCCGGAGTTCTGGAAGAACTTTCGAAGATTCGGGTGAGCCTGCGAGTGCGGATTAGGGGTCCAGCATTGCTGGACCCCACGCAGACCGGCTTCTAGATCGAGGCGAGGGAGCGGCGATACCGGCGGCGAAGAAGCCAGACAGGGATAGCCAGGATGGCCAACCAGATGATAAGCGTCGGGCCATACTCGGCGAAGAACAGAATGATGCCAAGGACCGTTTCACCGGCATTGCGATAGCCGTTAATCAGGGCGTTGCGAAGGCGTGAATTCGCGGAGATCGGCGGCACAGCAAGCTGCGCCTGATACACTTCGGTGAGAATCAGGTTCACGGAGGCGTAGTCGACGCGGTGTACCAGTGTCTTTTGCTCGGCTTCCATGGATTCGATTTCGCCGCGCACGCGAGCGATTTCCTGCTCGACTTCGAGGACATCGCTCATTTTTCCGGCGCGCTGAGCAAGGATGGTTTGCAGGCGCTGTTCGGTTTCGCGCGAGTTTTTCAGCCGGGCAACGAGGTCGGCGTGCTTCTGGGTCACTTCTTCGGCGTTCTGGGTTTCTTCCTGCAAGCGTCCCAGGGATTTCAATTCGGTAAGCGTGGGACCCAAGTCCTGCGCGGGTACGCGCAAGAACGCCACCAGCGAACGCCGGGCATTCTCGACGGTGCTAGCTTTGAGATCTGCCGCATAGGCGTGGTGTCGCGCCAAGATGGTGTCGAGGGCAACGCGGGCACCGGCGAAATCTTTGACCACTAGAGTCAAGGAAGCGGACCGCGCGATCATGGGGGCCTGTGGTTGCTCGACCGTTCCTCCGACAATCCCTTCTCGTTGCTGAACGAGAGCCGTGCTTAGGTCAACCATGGCGCGCCCAACGTGAGGTACCAGCTGCTTGGTCCTCACGTCGGGAAAGGCCCGGGCATCCGCCGGCGGGCTGCTGAGGTCGCTCCTGGTGACAACAAGACTGTCGTGGCGCGAAAGCTGCGCGGCTTGCCCGCTTACTTGGGCGTCATCGACGGTGACAGGCGAAATCGCTGGACGATGTGGGGACAGATTCGGACCAGAAACCGCCACAAGGAGAAGCAAGCTGGCGAGAGCAGTTGCGAATCCGATGGACCACTGTTTCCAACTCCAGAAAGCGGTTTGAATGAAAAGACTTGCTTTCTTCACGCTAAGGCCAGAACGAATTCGATCTTCGTTGTGGAGAATGCGTTCCGAGAGCTGTGGCGAGATTGGCGGCACGCGCCAGCCGCTGAGCGCGTGCGATGTGAAGGAAAGGTTCGAGAGCACGGCGGAGCACTCCGGGCACTGGTCGAAGTGCAGCGAAAGGGATTCGGCGATTTCCACCGCGAGTTGATGGTCAAAAAAGGCCATGATTTCTTCCGGCGCGGGATGAGTGACAGCGGTGTTCATACGCGTTCCTCAAATTCGGTGAGTTTGCGCGCGGCGGCGGGAGCGGGAGTTTGCAGCAGCTCGCGCAGGGCGACGCGGGCGCGGAAGAGGCGAGAGCGCACGGTGTTCAGCGGCAAATGGAGCAGTTCGGCGATTTCCGCGTAGGTCAATTCTTCAAATTCGCGCAGCAGCAGAATCTCGCGGTCTGTGGCGTCGAGTTTGGCTACTGCCTCGCGAAGGTAGAGCGACGCATCCGTACCGTCGCGACTTGCGGGATCCTGGGCGCTGTTGCGCTGCCCGAGAAAAGTGGCGCGGAAAGCCTGTTTGCGGCGATGGGCGCGCAGAATTTTAAGGGCGATGGCGTAAAGAAAAGTGCGGAACAGAGCGCGGGCCTGGTAACGTGCCGCGCCACGGACGATAGCGAGGAACGTCTCCTGGGTCAGCTCTTCGGCGTGCGCTGGATCGACAACACGGCGCCGGAAGAAACCAAAAATGGGCTGATTGTAGCGTTCAAACAGCTGAGTGAAAGCGCCGGCGGCGCCTTGCGCGAACTGCTGCATGAGTTGTTCGTCGGTTGAGAGGCTGCCGTGCCCGTTCGGATTTTGGTTTTCTGGCGGTTCGTTCATGGAAGTGGCTGAAAGAGCCTCCGAGTTTAGAACGAACGCCTGCAGCGCGTCTTGCATGGCCTGTACATGGGCCTCTCATCATAGGTAATGCCGTGAGGAGGCAAAAAGTTCCCGGCCGTGGGAGAGGAGTTGGGGTTATGCGGACACGGGGTGGTGGGTGGTGCGGGGTGACCTAGACTTGGAGGACGTCGCCATCGCGGGCGAAGAGCTGGTAAAGAATGGGGCTGATGATGCGGCCGAGGAAAAGCCGAGAAACCAGGCCGGCCACAATGACGATGGCGAAGGGCTTTTGCGAGTCGGAGCCGACGCCCGTAGACATGGCCGCGGGGAGCAGGCCGAGGCAGGCCACCAGGGCAGTCATCATGATGGGGCGCAGGCGGACGAGCGAACCTTCATAGGTAGCCTGGAAAATATCCAGGCCCTGCAGGCGCAGCTTGTTGATGTAGGAGACGTCGATGACGGCGGTTTCGACGGCCACGCCCATGAGCACGAGCAGGCCGAGGACGGAGGAGGCACTGAAGGGGCGCCGACTGGTTCGGTCATAATGACGCTGAGGACGACGGCAAGCGGGAATTTGAAGTTGCCGTAGAGAGCGAAAAGAATCAGGAAAATCAGTATGACTGCCAGGGGGCCGATGATGGAGAGCTGCGCCTTGGCATCGAGCAATTCGCTGTATTCACCGCCCCAATCGAGGCGATAGCCCTCCGGCAGCTTCACACTTCTGGCAACGGCAGACTGACCGGCTTTGACGATGCCTTCGAGGTCGCGGCCATCAATGGAAAACTGGATTCCGATGTAGCGCGAATTGTTTTCGCGATAGATGAAGGAGGCACCGGTGGATTCCTTGATGGTGGCGAGTTCGGAAAGTGGAATCTGCTGGCCGGCGGGCGCGGGAACGAGCAGGTCGCCAATCTGGCGGGCGCTGGAGCGGAATTGCGGCTGCATGCGGACGATGAGGTCGAAGAGTTTTTCCCCTTGAATGACTTGCGTGGCGGCTTGTCCGCCGATGGCGGCCTGCACGACGGTTTCGACGTCGGCCACGTTGATGCCGTAGCGAGCAATCTTCTGGCGGTCGGCATCGATGAGCAGGCTGGGCTGGCCGAGTTCGCGGACGACGGTGAGTTCGGTGAAGCCTTTGGTCTGGCCGAGAACGCGCTTGATTTGCAGAGCTTTTTCTTCGAGGACGTTGAGGTCCGTGCCGAAGACTTTGACGGCAAGCGCACTCTTTAATCCCGTCAGGGCTTCGTCGACAGCGTCTTCCGCGGGCTGCGTGTAGTTAAAGATCACGCCCGGATAGGATTGCAGTTTCTTCTCGATCGCATCCTGGAGGTCGGCTTTATTGTGAATCGAGCCGTCCTTCCAGGATTTATCGTCGTACGATTTGAGGCCAACGTAGAACTCGCAGTTGAAGAAGCCGGTGGGGTCAGTCCCATCATCAGGGCGGCCGAGTTCGGAGCCAACCACGGTCACTTGCGGGTAGCTGGAGAGCAGTGCGCGGACTTGCGGCGCAAACTTGCTGGCCTCTTCGAAAGAGATGGTGTACGGCATGGTGGCGCGCACCCAGATGGCGCCTTCGTCGAGATGGGGCATAAATTCGCCGCCGATGGAAGGAACGAGCAGCAGCGCGGCACCGAGGATGAGTATGGAGAAGAGAATGGTGAGCCTGGGCCGCTGCATGCAGAACTTAAGTTCGCGGCCATATTCGGCGCGGATCCATTCGTAAATGCGGTTGCGCTTTTCCTCGGCGCCCTTGTGGAACCAGTAGGAGACGAGCACAGGAACAAGCGTGAGAGTAAAGAGCAGGGCGCCGAGGAGCGCGAAGGCCATGGTGTTGGCCATGGGGCGGAAGAGAAGTCCGGCGGGTCCGCGCAGGGCGTAAATGGGAATGTAGCCGGCGATGATGATGGCGACGGAATAGAAGATCGGGCGATCGACGTCGCGAGCGGCGGCGAGGATGACTTCCTGCAATTTGTAGTCCTGGCCTTTGCGATCGGAGAGTTCGCGGTAGATGTTTTCGACCATGACGATGGTGCCGTCGATGATGATGCCGAAGTCGATGGCGCCGATGGAGAGCAGGTTGGCGGCTTCGCCGTGAGCATTGAGGAAGATGAAGGCGAAGAGCAGAGCAAGAGGAATGGTGAGCGCGGTGATGAGGGCGGCGCGAACGCTGACGAGGAAAAAGATGAGAACGATGAGGACGAGCACCATGCCGCGCAAGAGGTTGCGTTCGACGGTGTCGGTGGTGACGCGGACGAGGTCGCTACGGTCGTAGTACGGCCGGATTTTCACGTCGGGCGGGAGGATGTTCCTGTTGATGTCTTCGGTTTTCTTTTCAACGGCGGCAAGGACGTTTTGCGTTTGTTCGCCGCGTCGCATCAGGATCACGCCTTCGACGGCGTCGTCATTTTTCTGGAAGCCGAAGATACCGAGGCGCGGAGCGTGGCCGATTTCGACGTGACCGATGTCTTTGACGCGAACGGGCACGCCATTTTGACTGGCGACGACGATCTGCTCGATGTCTTCGGTGGTTTTGACCAGGCCGAGGCCGCGAACGTAGTAGAACTGGCCACCTTGCGAGTAGAATCCGCCTCCGGTATTGGCGTTGTTGGCGGAAAGAGCAGCCAGAACTTGCGCGACGGGGAGATGGTAGTTGAAGAGGCGCGCGGGGTCGAGGAGCACCTGGTACTGCATGGTGGTGCCGCCAAAGCCGGAATCGTCGGCGACACCGGGAACGCTGCGGTACTCCCGCTCGATGATCCAGTCTTCCATGGTTTTCAGTTCTTGCGGCGCGCGGTCGGGACTTTCAAGCACGTAGCGGTACACCAGGCCGCTGGGACTGAAAAGCGGCGCCATGGACGGAGTGACGCCGGTGGGAAGCTGAGCGTCGGCAAGTCGCTGGAAGACCACCTGGCGCGCGAAATAGGGATCGGTGCCTTCGTCAAACGTGAGAATCACATCGGAGAGGCCGTAGAGAGAAATGGAGCGCATGACCTGGAGGCGCGGGGTGCCGTTCATGGCGAGTTCGAGCGGAAGAGTAGTGAGGCGTTCGACTTCTTCGGCGGCATGGCCGGGCCACTGGGTGATCAGTTCGACCATGGGCGGCGAAAGGTCGGGATAGGCATCGACAGGCATGCGCTGAAACGAGATGGTGCCGGCGATGGCGATCAGCACGGTCATGATCACGATCAGGAAGCGCTGCTGCAGGGCGAATTGAACGATGCGATGAATCATTTAGTGTTGGAGAGAGTTTTTGAATTGCAGGAACAGCGCGCCGTCAGCGACGACCTGCTCGCCTTCCTTCAGCCCGGAAATAACCTGGGTGCGACCGGCGTCGCTATCGGCAATATTCACGAGCCGGCGGGCGAAGTGGCTGGCGTCGGCCTGAACGTATACATAAGGCTGATTCTCGGTATCACGAAGGACGGCGGCATCAGGGACTGTCAGTGCGTTAGGATTGACGCCAGCGAGCACAGAAGCGGTGACGTACATGTCCTTTTTCAGTTTGCGGCTCGGGTTTTCGGTGACGATGCGCGCCTGCAGGGTGCGCGTGTTGGGATCAAGCGCGGGCGCGATGTACGAGATTTTTCCGCGAAACGAGTCAGGATACGCTTCGGTGGAGATGCTGACAGGGTCGCCGGCGTGAACATAGGCGAGATCGCTCTGATAGACGTTGACCAGCACCCAGACCTCGCTCATGTCAGAAATGGTGAAACACTGCGTGACGCCGCTTTGTAACAACTGGCCGGGGCCGACGAGGCGTTCCACGATTTCGCCGCCGACGGGAGCGAGCAAGGGAATCTCTAGGGTGGTCTTGGAGGGATTCTTCAAGACCGACTCGGGGTCCTTAATACCCAAAGCACGAAGGGCATCCTTACTGGCCACCACGTCCGCTTCCGCCTGATTGCGCGTAGCTTCGGCTTGTTGCAAATCGCTTTCGGCGATAGCGCCGTGCGCGTATAAATCCTGCGAACGAAGGAAGGTCTTATCGGCCAACTGCAAGGCCTCTTTGGCCTTGATGTAAGCGGAACGCGCCATCGAATAATCCGGACTATTCACAGTGAGGAGCGGAGTGCCTGCCGGAACAACCTGGCCGGGCGCGACGAGAATTTCGTGGACGGGTCCGCCCATGCCTGGGAACACCTGAGTGGTTTTGAACTGGTTATAGGCCACCGAGCCGGTTAGCCGGAGGACGCGTTGCAAGCGCGTCTTCTGGACGGGAAGCACCTTGATATGCGGCAGTTGGTCCTGGGGCACAGTGAAAAGTTGTGCGGTGTCGTTGGCGGATTCGTTGGCGGTGTAGGAAGTCATCTTGGATTCGGGCGTATTGACGCCGCCGCCACAGCCAGCGAGCGAGAGTGCAGCACTCGTAAGAAGGACAAGCACGGGAAGGTAGCGATGATGGGCGGTGAAAGTTTTCATGGCAAGATCCTGTTTCCCACGGCCTGGCGCATCTGCTCGACGGCAAGCATGTAACCGGCGAGAGCCTGCCGATAGGCGAGCTGATTGGCGCGATAGCTGCGTTCGGAGTCGAGATAATCAAGGAGGCTGGCGGCGCCACGGTGGTAGGCGTATTCGCTGATGTCGCGCGACTGCCTGGCCTGGTCGACATAGCCGCCGCGATAGAGCAGGATGATTTCGTCGTTGGCGCGGAGGGCGTAGAAGGCATCGACGACGTCGGTAAGCACCTGCTGGGAAGCTTCCTCGGCAAGCTGCTGGGATTGGGTTATGACGTATTTGGTGCGGGCAATCTCGCCTTGATTACGGTCGAAAATGGGCAGCTGGATATTGAAGAAGAACGCGCCGGTATTGGTGGAAGAGATGTGGGAGTAGGTAAATTGTGTGCCAAGGTCGCGCTTGGCGTTGACTTCGGCGAGCTTCTCCGAACTTTGCGCGGCCACAACGCCCTGCCGCGCAGCTAACAGGTCTGGACGCGAGCGGAGCGCCATGGCTTTGAACTCATCCAGACCTCCGTGGACGGGCTGGTAGTCCAAATCGCCGGCGATGTCGAAGACATCTGGCAGGGACTCGAAGCCGACGAGTTGGCGGAGCGCAGCGATGGCTTGAATTTTTGCGAGCTTCGCCGCGTTAACGTCGGTTTGGAACTGCAACAGCTGCAGCTTAATTTTGAGCAGGTCGCCTTCGCTCATGTCGCCGGCATTGCGGCGGGCCTCGCTGATGTCGACCGTTTTCCGGAAACTTTGCAGGTCTTGCTCGGCGAAAGCGAGGGTGGATTCGGCGAGGAGTGCGGCGATGAACTGCTGGGCGACGTTGAAGGTAAGCTGGCGCTCGCTGTCGCTAACCATCCAGCGAGTCTGCTCGGTGGCATCTTTGGCGGCTTGCAGGCGGTGCTGGCGTTTCTTGCCGATTTCGATGAGGTAACTGATGCCGAGATCGAACTGCGCCTGATTGTCGATCCACTCGGATGTAAATTTGTCAGGCTGGAAAATTGGCAGGAACTGCGCGTCCCAGGAGAGCACGGGGTTGGGCCGGAGATTCGCGGTAATCTCCTGCGCCTGGTTCTGGAGAATTGTGGTGCGCATGGCCTGCAGGGCGTGGTTGTGTTGCAGCGCGAGGCGAATCGCGTCGTCGAGCGAAATCCGTTCGGTGGGCACGGGCGTGGACGATTGCGCCGGCGGCACCGGCGGGGCTTGCGGCGGATTCTGGCTCAGCGCCAAACACGGCAAGGCTAGAAGAAGCGCTGCCCATGCCATTCCTTTCCTCATAGTAGAAACTCCTCGAAATACCCCGGCGACGGGGAATCAATTGACCAATGGTTCCGGTAAATTGACGAATTGCGGGAAGAGACAGGATTACAGCGCTGGAGGCGCGCGCGGAGCGATGCTGAACCAGACAGCCGCGGAGGCCAATACCTGCGCGGACGTGAATTCGACAGGAGCGTTTGCCGGAGCAAGGCTGATCAAAGGAACGGAAGCGGCAATCGCGGCGCCTGCGGTGGCGCAGAAGGGGCAGAAGTGCGAACTGCCGTCGGAGGAAGTGAGGTCAGCGCAGAAATGGAACTGCACCGCCAGGAAAACCAGTCCCAGCAGGAGGGCACAGATCTGCAGCTTCTTCGAGTCAGGCAGCAAGATGATGCTTCTAGTAGGCCGGAAAATGTTACCTCAAGTCCACAGAGGAATGAAACAACGCAGCCCACCGGTGAGAGGGACGCAGGGCGGGACCAGGTTGCCCGGACGGCGTGCGGATTTGCTATTTCTTTGCCAGATAGGTTTTGGCTTCCTGCAATTCGGGGCGATCGCCGGCGGGACAGACTTCCGCGAGTTGCGTGTAGAAATTTTGAGCCAGCGTGGAGTTACCCGCGGCTTGCGCGGCACGAGCACCACCGAGCAGGGCATCGAAGCGATTGGGAGTGTTCTTTAGAACGGTCTGATATTGCGCGAGAGCTTCGCCCGACCGTTTGAGTTCCGCGAGCATGTCGGCGAGCATTTCGCGCGCGGGCATGATCGTGGATTCGCCACCATTTCGCTCTTCATAGGCAACAGCGGCGCGCAATTCGACGAGGGCCGCGTCGGATTGGCCTTTGGCGAAGGCGAGCCAGGCTTCTGCTTCGCGTAGATCGGTGGGTTTTTCCTTGGGAGCGGGATAGCCCTCTTTCCGCGCCTTAGCATCGCGCGCGGCCACGCTATCCTGAAGACCTTTCACTGAGGATTCCGCGGCAGTGACATCGCCAGTGCGCGCTGCGCCCATGGCCTTGGCCCAGCGCACGCTATCGAGCTTCTCGACGCTGACGGGGGGTTCTTGCAGCGCGGCGGCTTCCTTCCAGCGATGGAGTTCGATGGCGGTGCGCGAAGCGAGGTATGTGCGATAGTCGTCTCTTTGTTCGTGAGAGGCGCCGACAACGTGATCGGCGCGGGCAATCACATCGCGAGCTTTAGCTTCCTGGCCGCTCTGCAGGTAGGAGTAATTGAGGTAATCCATGGCGTGCGTCTGGTAATGCGATTCCGCCTTGTGCTCTTGCGCCAGGCGCCGCGCCGAAGCGTCAGAGGCGATGTTGGAGCTGATGGAATCCTGCCAATAGCCGAGGCGAACGAAGATGTGCGAAGGCATGTGCAGTGCGTGGGGCGAATCGGGAGCGATGGCAGCATAGCGGCGGGCGGCAGTCAGGCCCTGTGGCGCGAGTTCGGGACGATCCGCAGCATGGATCAGGTAGTGCGCAACTCCGGGATGGTCGGGGTACTTCTGAAAGAGGGGATCGAGAATGGCGATTGCTTTCTTCTGGTTGTTGAGCGAATCGACCTCTTGCTCGCCGAGGGCTACGAGAGTGAGCGCGTAGAACGAACCGACTTCGACATCGTCGGGCATCTGCGCGTGAAACTTCTCCATGGCGGCGGAGTAGGCCTTGGTGCGGTCTTCGTGGCTGAGCTTGGGATTTTTCTGGTAGAACGCGGCAGCGGCGGCAAGGAAGCCAGATTCTCTGGCCGAGGCGGGATGAAGCTTGCGGGCCTTATCGATCTCGTCGCGACCTTGTTTCAGCTTGGGCGGATCCGGAAAGTCCCAGAGCTGGTGATAGAGAGCCATCGCGGCACCCCAATGGGCCATGGCACATTTCGGATCCTGGGACTTGGCTGCAGCGAAGCTCTGCCGCGCTTCCTCGTATTGAAACGAGTGCAGAAGTGCGAGTCCCTTTTCGAGTAGCGGCTGCACGCCGGCCGAGCAACTGGTCGGGAAATCAACTTTGCCGAGATGACCGGGCTGCGCGCCGGGTTGCGCCCAAAGTGGCGCGACGATGCAGGCTAAAAGGAGAACGAAGCGCACGAGAATGCGAGTCCGAGCCATGGCACCTGCCTTTCTTGAGGCGCACATTCTACTCCTCTCCGGGGACTTCAGGGAATTCTCGCGCCGGGGAGAGGGGGGAGCGAGCAGGAGGTTGGACCCGAAAGCGAAGTGGGAGGATAATAGGCGCTGGAGCGTACTTCGAAGCAGGTGAGGACGCGAAAGCCGTTTGAACCGTAACGAATCTCTGGGGTGCTGCGGATAGTCAGCTTGTGTGCACGGCCTGTCCCGTCGGCGAGTCTTCATAAGACTTGCGGGCGGGGCAGGAAAGCCTAATGGTTGGCTCGTGGTGCCCACCTAATACGGAGGTTCACGGCCTAGCTGCCCACGGCTGAGCAGTCCGCTCCTTTTGTTTGGGAACGACAACACATGCGCGTGCTATTCATTGGGGACATTGTAGGCTCGCCGGGGCGGCAGATAGTGCGCGACCGGCTGGCGGATCTGGTCGAACACCAGCATATCGATCTGGTGATCGCGAACGGAGAGAATTCGGCGTCGGGATTCGGGATTACGCCGCGCATCGCGGCTGACCTGTTCGGCCTCGGCGTGGAAGTACTGACCGGCGGGAATCACAGCTGGGACCGCAAAGAGATTTTCGATTACATGCCGCAGGAGCCGCGGCTATTGAGGCCCGCGAATTTCGCGGAAGGCAATCCGGGATCAGGCTTGTACCTGGGCACGGCCAAGAACGGCGTGAAGTACGCGGTGTTGAACCTGCAAGGGCGCGTGTTCCTGGCACCGAACGACGATCCGTTCAAGAAGGCGGATACGGAACTGGCCAAGCTGGCCGCGGATGTGGCGTTCGTGCTGGTGGATATGCACGCAGAGACCACCAGCGAGAAGATAGCGCTGGGCTGGTATCTGGACGGGCGCGCGACAGCGGTGGTGGGCACGCACACGCATGTGACCACCGCCGACGAGCGCGTGCTGCCGAATGGCACGGCGTATATCACGGATGTGGGCATGACCGGCCCGCACAGCGGCATCATAGGAATGGCACGTGAAGCCATCATCAAGAAATTTATCGATGGATTGCCGACGAGGTTTGAAGTCGCGAGCGGTGACGTGCAAATGAACGCCGTGGTGATTGAGACCGACGACGCCGGTCCACGTAATGAGGCCGGGCGGCTGCGCGCCAAGTCCATCGCGCGGATGCGCCTGAGAGCCGACTAGGTTCGCCCTCAACCTTTCTCGTGAGCCGGCATTGCGCGGATTTGTCAGGCAACCGAGAGGGAACCCGGGACAATCTGAGTGAGCATGCGAAAACAGTTTGGATATTTCCGCATCGCCGCGGCGTTGCTGTGCCTGGGAGGGGTGCTGTGGGCCCAGGCCTCGGAGATTGACGACGAACTGATGGCCAAGCGGCGCGTGTTTCCGGCCATCGGCGCCGGGTTGCGCGCGGTGCGGCGCGCGGCCAATGGTCACTATTACGTGCTGGCGTCGCCGGCGGTGGGCATCGCCATCTTCGATGCGCAGATGAAGCGACTGATAGAGTTCGGAGCGGCCGAGGAAGTGCCGTCGGGAGAAAAGGCGCCGCGCGCGTTGATCGGGTTCGGCGAAGACTGCGACGTGGACGCGAAGGGCAATGTATATGTGGCGGATCGCGGCTATAACGTAATCGCGGAGTTTGCGCCAGACGGAAAGCTGTTGAAGTCGTTCCCCGTGAACGCGCCGACTTCGGTAGCGGTGCTGCCGGATGGCGAGGTGGCGGTCACGTCGCTGCAACAACGCACGCTTGTGGCGGTTTACGGCGCCAACGGCAAATTGACGCGCGAGTTTGGCGAACCGGAATCGATGTCCACGCGCGCGGAGCTGGAGCGCTACATCAATCTCGGGCGAGTGAATAGCGATCCCCAGGGCCGCGTGTATTTCGGGTTCACGCACCTGCCGGAACCGACGGTGCGGCAATTCGATCACGGCGGTTATGTCGCGCAAAACTTCGAATTCACGGGCGTGGATGCGTTTCCGGAAGCGCAATCGGTGCGCAAGGAAATCGAGCGACAGGAAACCAGGAAGGAGCCGCCATTTCTACGGCCGATTCTGACAGCGTTCGGAGTCGATCCGGTGAACGGCGATTTATGGATGGGCTTGCACAACACGCTGGTGCATTTCGACAAAGATGGCATCCGCCGCTCGGAATATCAGATCTACACGCCGAAGGGAGTACGGCTGGAAGCAAGCGTGATCCTGGTGGAAGAAGAGCGATTACTCATTGGGGCGGACCCATCAGGGGTATATGAATTTGCAAGACCTGACCGCACACACTAAAATTTTACCCAAGATTTCCTCAGGCTCGACTGCACCATTTCGGTGCAATCTGGCGGTAACGGAATTTTCACAAGGTCAATTTGCCGCGAAATCGTTGGATTTTTCGATGCACTTGCACAAATGTCGTTCTTGTGGAAAAGTTGTGAATGCCATGTGAACGTTGGTACTGGCCCTCGCACACTTTTCGCTTGCTCCGCCGGAGACAGTGCGGGAGAATTCAACCCAGTTTTGACGTAGTGGAACGCTTGGTCCTGCAAATCTGAACGTACCGCGTGGAATGTCGGGGGCTTCAGGCATCGTTCTCACGCGGGTTAAGAACTCCAAGGCGTGATGCTTTAGGGCAAATTACTTTCCACAGTTTATGCACATCTGTGGAAATATGGTGCTATTCGGCTTCCTCCATGACGATGACGACTGCGACGCAAATCGGACGTGAACGCGATACCGCGAACATTTGGGATAAATTTCTCGAGCTGATCAAATCCCGGGTCAGCATTAATACCTACACCACATGGTTCCAGCCAACGCGGCTCAGCCGCCATGAAGGCGACACGGTGTACGTGCAGATTCCCAGTGCCGTTTTCCGCCAGGTTCTGACCCGTACGTATGGCGAGATTATCAAGGCCGTGTTCCACCAGATGGGCACGCCGCACACCAAGGTGCAGTACGTGTGCACCGAGGAGGAGCCGGCCCAGGCGACTCCCGCGGCGGCGGCGGCCGGGATCAAGCAATCCAAGCTCGACTTTGAAAGCAGCGATCACCAGTTGAACCCGCGCTACACCTTCGACACGTTCGTGGTGGGCAAGTCCAACGAGTTTGCGCACGCGGCTTCGCGGGCCGTGGCCGAGCAGCCTTCGAAGTCGTACAACCCGCTGTTTCTGTACGGCGGCGTGGGCATGGGCAAGACGCACTTGATGCATGCCATCGGGCACATGATCAAGAAGCGCAACCCGGCAATGAAATTGAGCTACGTGAGCGCGGAGAAGTTCACGATTGAGGTGATCAACTCGCTGCGTTTTGACCGCATGATCAGCTTCCGCGACCGGTTCCATACCGTGGACGTGCTGCTGGTAGACGATATCCAGTTCATCGCCGGCAAGGAGCGCACCCAGGAAGAGTTCTTCCATACGTTCAACGCGCTTTACGAGCAGCAGAAGCAGATTGTCATTTCGTCGGATTGCCTGCCGAAAGACATCAACTCGATTGAAGAGCGGTTGCGTTCGCGGTTCGAATGGGGCCTGATTGCGGATATTCAGCCGCCGGACCTGGAAACCAAGATTGCGATTCTGCAGAAGAAGGCGGAAAACGACCATTTCCACCTGCCGGATGAAGTGGCTGAGTATATTGCACGGGCGATCAAGTCGAACGTGCGGGAGCTCGAAGGGGCGCTAACGCGGTTGATGGCTTACGGTTCGCTGACGGGCACGGCAATCACGCTGGCGACGGCGCAGTCGGTGCTGCGGAACATCATCGCGTCGCAGGAAAAGCGCGTCACCATCGACCTGATCCAGAAGAGCGTGAGCGAGCACTTCAATTTGCGCGAACAGGACCTGAAGATTCGCAGCAATACGCGAGCAATCGCGTTCCCGCGCCAGGTGGCCATGTATATCGTGAAGCAACTCACGACGGCATCGTTGCCGGAAATTGGCCGGCAATTCGGCGGAAAGCATCACACCACGGTGCTGCACTCCATCAACAAGATCGAGGAGTTGCGGCGCTCCGACAAGGAACTGAACCGCACGATCACCCGGCTGATGGACGCGCTGCAGTAATCAGCGTTTTTTCCATTCACTCCAACGCAGCACACCGAGCTCGGGCCGCGGCTCGTCTGGAAGCATCGCGATCAATTCGAGAAGGTTGCCGTCCGGATCGTCGAAATAGAGCGAGGCCGCCGGCATCCAAGCCAGAACATCCGGTTCGTCCGTTGGCCGGCGCTCAAAATCGCGCGGCGTGACCTTGGCATCCTTCAAAGCATCGACAGCACGCAAAAGATCGTCGAGTTTCATGGTGAACGCCACATGCAAATGCATCCGCTGTGGCCCGGAGCCTGCTTCCCAGAGGCCAAGCATCGATTTCCCGCGGCCAGCGAGCCAGTAGAACGCCACGTGGCGCTCCTTAAAGGTAGTGGCAAGTTCCAAACCGAGGATGCTGCCATAAAAATTCATGGCGCGGTCGAGATTAGCGACGGTGAGATGCGCTTCGAACAACTCTTGGATCGGCAGCATGAGAATCTCCCCGGGTTCTGAAGGTCCAGCAAACGACAACAACATCATCGCCGAAGCCGAATGGGTCAAGAAGCTCTAGTTTACGGAAAAAGGGTGCCGGAGATTTCTCACTTCGTATCCACTAGAGAAAATTTTCGATAAGGATTTCGTGTGAAGAAGATGTGAGGAGCGCGTGGGAAAGATGCGCGCGGAATGTGGAAAGAAAATCGCCGGAGCGGACAGACGGGAAAATCAGCGGTGTTTTCCGAAGTTGCGCAGAAAAATCCACCGCACAACACATCGGCAGAACTCCAGCCTGCTTGCGCCACAGGTATTTTTCCACCAATCCACAGCGCTCATCACAACAACAAGCTTTATAGTTTTCTATTTTTGAAAAAGAATCCTTTGACAACGGTTGGAGTTGTGGATATCGGCAGTACCGCTGGTACCTGGCTTTTTCCGGCTGCCGCACTTTATACTTGGCTCAAAAACGAGTACAGTACGCTGTTACGGCGTTTAGTCCACCGGAGAACTCATGACCGCAACGGGAACCGTACGCGAGGAAAGCCAATCTATGGAATTCAGCGTAACCAAGTCAGCGCTGCTCAACGAACTTACCGCGACACAGGGCGTGGTCGAGCGCAAGACGACCATCCCTATTCTTTCGAATTTGCTGGTGGAGGCCAAGGGCAGCCGCCTGACGATTACGGCAACGGACCTAGAGGTGAGTGTGCGCACATCGTGCGAGGCAAAGGTGAAAAAGGACGGCGCCGGCACGATTCCCGCCAAGAAACTGCTCGAGTTGGTGAGATTGCTGCCCGAAGGCGAAATCAAGTTCAGGCTGCTCGATAATCACTGGGTTGAGATTGTCAGCGACAAGAAGAAATACAAGATGGTTGGAATGGCGAAAGAGAACTTTCCCGCGCTACCGGCCATGCCCCATACTCTGGTGAAGATTCCCGCCGCGGTGCTGGAGAGCCTGATTGCCAAGACGAAATTTGCGATTTCGATGGAAGAATCGCGATACACGCTGAACGGCGGGTTGCTGATCCTCAAGCCGGACACATTGGCCATGGTGGCAACCGACGGCCATCGCCTGGCGCTGGCGGAGACCGATCAGAAACTCGCAGGGTTGAATGGCGAAGTTCGTGTGCTGATTCCAAAGAAAGCCATGGATGAAGTGGAGAAGCTTTCGGCGGCAGCTGGTTCCGACGCCAGTATGGAATTTGCGAAAGACGAGAGCCACCTGTTCTTCCAAGTGGAACATCGCTTGCTGATCTCAAGGATCCTGACGGGCCAATTCCCGAATTATGAGGCGGTGTTACCACGCGATAACAGCAAGACCGTGGTGCTCGAGCGCGCGGAGCTGAGCGATGCGGTACGCCGCGTTTCGCAGTTGGCCGATCAGCGCTCGCATGCCGTGAAACTCGCGGTTTCGAAGGAAGGCGTGGAAATCTCCGCGTCGAGCCCGGAGTATGGCGAAGCGAAGGAATCGATCGAGAAAGAGTACAAAGGCGATCCGATCGCCATTGGATTCAATTCCAGCTACATGCTGGACTTTCTGGCTGCAGCAGCCGATGGGCCGATCAGTATTGAGCTGAAGGACGAGCAATCCGCCGGACAGATGCGGCCGCTCGCGGATGAAAGCTACCGTTACCGCTACGTGATCATGCCGATGCGCATTTGATCGCGCACGTCCCGCTGCACTCTGCCGTGCAAAGAGTCTCGTGGAGAGGCGGCAGGACGCGAAATTCCAATCCGTTATGCGACGCTGAGGCAAGTGCTGGCAGCGGCGATTGCGGCAAAGAACGCAATCGGATTTGATGCCCGAGCAGAGGCCCGACGGCTGCGCCAGTAGCTCCGCGGCCGACATCGTAAGTATATATAAGTAATAGGGTTATTTATCCATAAGACCTCCCCAACGGCTTGAGAAAATAGCACAGTTCCGGTAAAATTTAAGGGTTGTCGATTCGCAGTCTTTCCTCTAAGTCGACACGTCCGCCAGGCCAAGTTTGACCGCAAAAAGCCCTGCGCCAGGGGCTGGTCGAAACACCTGGAGAACATAAGTCTTCGCCGCGTCCCGGGTTGCGGGATGGGATGAAGCAGGAACCCTACGAGCTGCGAAATTGCACGGCAGATTCGCGGTCAAAGGGTGAGGCGACGCATGGAAGTCGATCATCACGCCTTTCCTCGCTTCACAAAAATTGAGATTGAGCCATCGCCGGGAGAGCCCGATTTTCGTCGGGTGTGCTGCGCGGGCCGAATCCACGCGATGGGATTGCCGTAGGCACGCACCCTTCACCCGGAAGCGGGTTCAGGGCAAGGGAGAAGAAATGGGCGACAAAGAAACGGTGACAGGCAAGGGCGGTCACGCATACGACGCGAAGTCGATCAAGGTTCTGGGTGGCCTGGAGGCCGTGCGCTTACGTCCCGCCATGTACATCGGATCGACGAGCGAAATGGGACTGCACCACCTGGTGTGGGAAGTGGTGGACAACTCCGTCGACGAAGCCATGGCCGGATTCGCCGATGAAGTGAACGTGACGATCCACGCCGACAACTCCGTGACCGTCGTCGACAATGGCCGGGGCATTCCCGTGGACATGCACGCGACGGAGAAGCGCCCCGCGGCGGAAGTGGTACTGACGGTGTTGCACGCGGGAGGAAAATTCGACAGTGAGACGTACAAAGTTTCTGGCGGATTGCATGGCGTGGGCGTTTCGGTGGTCAACGCGCTTTCCGACTGGCTGGAACTGGAAATTCAGCGAGATGGCGCGGTGTGGGAGCAGACCTACGAGAAGGGAAAGCCCACGTCGAAGCTGAAGCAGACGGGGAAGACGCGCAAGACCGGCACAAAAGTTACGTTTCATGCCGACCCTTCGATTTTCGAAAAAACGACGTACAGCTACGACACGCTGGCAACCCGGCTGCGCGAATACGCGTTCCTGAACAAGGGTCTGAAAATCACGCTGAACGATGAGCGGACCGAGAAAACCGCGGAATTCAAGTTCACCGGCGGCATCGCGGAATTCGTCAAGCATCTCAACCGCGGGAAATCCACGCTGCACGATTCGCCGATCTACATGGAAGGCAAGAGGGGCAACGTGGAAATGGAAATTGCCCTGCAATACAACGATTCCTACGGTGAAAACGTGTTTGCCTTTGCGAATACCATCAACACGGTTGATGGCGGGACGCATCTTTCCGGATTCCGTTCGGGGCTGACCCGCACGATCAACAACTTTGCGTCGGCGAACGGGATGCTGAAGGAGCAAAAAGATGAAGTCAGTATCACCGGTGACGACGTTCGCGAAGGACTGGTGGCGGTGGTCAGCGTGCGCCTGCCGCAGCCGCAATTCGAGGGGCAGACCAAGGGCAAGCTGAACAGCGACATCAAGGGCGACGTCGAGCAACTGGTGAATGAGAAGCTTGGCGAATGGTTCGACAAGCACTCGACCGTGGCGCGCCGGATCATCGGCAAGTGTATTGACGCGGCACGAGCGCGGGAAGCGGCACGCAAGGCGCGCGAACTGACCCGCCGCAAATCGGCGATGGATACGAGCGGCCTGCCGGGAAAGTTGGCGGACTGCCAGGAACGCGACCCCAGCCGCTGCGAACTGTTTGTGGTTGAGGGCGAGTCGGCGGGCGGCTCGGCGAAAATGGGCCGCGACCGCAAGTATCAGGCGATTCTGCCGCTCAAGGGCAAGATCCTGAACGTGGAAAAGGCGCGCTACGACAAGATGCTGGGGCACGAGGAAATCCGCGCCATCATCACCGCGCTGGGTACGGGCATCGGCAAAGACGATTTCGACGCCGGCAAGTTGCGCTATCACAAGATCATCCTGATGACCGATGCGGACGTGGACGGTTCGCACATCCGTACTCTGCTGCTCACCTTTTTCTTCCGGCACATGAAGGAGTTGATCGAACGCGGTCACGTGTATATCGCCCAGCCGCCGCTCTATCGTGTGAAGCGCGGCAAGAGCGAGCGCTACATCCGCGATGAACGTGATTTCGCGCGGGAGCTGATGAAGCGTGCTACTGAAGACCACATCGTCAAGGCGAAGGAAGGCGTGAGCCTTGACGGCGCGCGTCTGACTTCATTTCTCCTCAATGTGCAGGAATATGAAGCGGCCGCGGCGAAGTTGGGTCGCCGCCTGAGGGAACCCGGTCTAGTGGAATTGCTTGCGGAGAGCGGTTTGGAAAAGAAGGCAGACTTTGAGGACAAGAAGTCGTTGGAAAAACTCCTGAAGGAAGTGGAAAAGAGCAAGCTGAAACTGGAAGGCAAGATCATCTTCGACGAGGAGCACAGTCTCTACGAAATTCAGTTCGGCGCGCCGCACAACCAAAAAATCAGCTGGGCGGTGGCCTCCACCGCGGAATACAAGCGTCTGCGCGCTTTGACCCGGCAGATCGAGGAATTCAACCATCCGCCTTTCACGGTCGCGCGAAACGGCAGCAAGGTGACCCGCGAAAAGGCCACAGACGTGCTGAATTATGTTATGGAAGACGCCAAGAAGGATTTCACAATTACTCGATTCAAGGGTTTGGGCGAGATGAACGCCGAGCAGTTGTGGGAAACGACTATGAATGCGGAAACCCGCACGTTGCTCCAAGTCAAACTGGAGGACGCCGTCGCTGCCGAAGATATCTTCACAACGCTCATGGGCGAAAACGTCGAAGCGCGCCGCAAGTTCATCGAGGACAACGCGCTCGAAGTGGTCAACCTGGATATTTAAGTTGGCGATGATTTACCAGCTGGGTTGGACGACGTTGCCCGGATTGCGTGGCTTGAGTGTGAGCGAGTTCCGCGCCACTCCGGTCGCCAGCCCGGACAGCGAGAGAGGCGTGGCGATTGCCTTCGAAAGCGGACTCGAGCGCGACAGCTTCCTGCAGAAGTTAGAAGCGGAGTTTGCACCGCGGCGCTTCACTAACACGGCGGATGCGTTCGATAGCGTGAAGGCCTTCGTGGTCGAACAGACAAAGCGGTGAACGGCAGTCTTACTTTGAAATCCTGTTGAAAGAGAAATGGCGAAGGCTGAGGACACATGGCGGACGAACAGAATACATCAGTACTGCTTCCTATAGACATCGAAGCCGAAATGCGCAAGTCGTACCTCGACTATGCGATGAGCGTCATCATCGCGCGGGCGCTTCCCGATGTGCGTGACGGCCTCAAACCAGTTCAGCGGCGCATCCTGGTGGCCATGAACGACCTTGGCTTGGCCTCCAATCGCGGCTACCGCAAGTGTGCCAAGATCTGCGGCGATACCTCCGGTAATTACCACCCGCACGGTGAAGCGGTTATCTACCCCGCGCTGGTGCGCCTGGCGCAGGACTTCAACATGCGCTACCCGCTCATTGATGGTCAGGGAAACTTCGGCTCCGTGGACGGCGATCCCCCGGCGGCGATGCGGTACACAGAGGCTCGGCTGGCGAAGATCTCCGAAGATATTCTGGCGGACCTCGAAAAAGAGACCGTCGATTTCATTCCCAACTTCGATCAGACCCGCGAAGAGCCAGTCGTTCTTCCGTCGCGCATTCCAAATCTACTGGTGAATGGAGCCAGTGGCATCGCCGTGGGCATGGCCACCAACATTCCACCGCATAATCTGCGAGAAATTGTCGAAGCCGCCATTCTTCTGATCGAGAAGCCCGAAGCTTCGCTCAAGGAAGTGATGAAGATCGTGCCAGGTCCGGACTTCCCGACGGGCGCGTACATCGCGGGCAGAGAAGGCATTGAAGCTGCCTACCGCACGGGCCGCGGCAGTTTCATCATGCGGGCGAAGGCGGCCATCGAAGAGGCCAGCAAAGACCGTGAAAATATCGTCATCACCGAAATCCCTTATCAAGTCAACAAGGCCAAGCTCATCGAGCGAATCGCCGAACTTGTTCAAACCAAGAAGATCGAAGGCATAGCCGACGTTCGCGACGAATCGTCCCGCGAAGGCATGCGCATCGTCATCGAGCTGAAACGCGGCGAGGAGTCCCAACTCATTCTGAACAATCTCTTCAAGCACACCCAGATGCAGGAATCCTTCGGCATGATCCTGCTGGCCATTGTTGCGGGTCAACCGCGAGAATTGGGCCTGATCCCGCTCATCAAGCTCTTCATTGAGCACCGCATGGAAGTGGTCCGCCGGCGCACCATCTTCGAACTGCGTAAGGCGGAAGAGCGCGAACATATTTTGGTGGGCTACCAGATTGCTCTCGACCACCTGGACAACGTGATTCGCGTAATTCGTGGATCTTCCAGCCGGGCCGAAGCCAAAGAAAACCTGTTCAAGTATTTCAGCGAGCAGGACGTCACCATCACTGAGAATGGCAAGCCCAAGAAGATCGAAGGCGTGAAGTTGGATGGGCGGAAGTATCGCTTTGTGGGCGCCGCCGAAATCGAGGCTGCGGGCCGCCCAGGTGCGCTCACGCTGAGCTACACGCAAATCGACGCCATCCTAGAATTACAGTTGCACCGGCTTACACAACTCTCCATCGACGAAATTCTTAAGGAATTGAAGTCGATTCGCGACCTGATCGCTGAGTTGAAGGAAATTCTCTCCAGCGATAAGAAGCTCAAGCAAGTGATAAGCGCGGAATTGCGCGACGTTCACAAGTCCTATGGGGACGAGCGGCGGACGCAGATCGTCGATAAGGTGGACGAGATCAAACTGGAAGACCTGATCGCCGACACCGACATGCTCATAACGGTGAGCCATGCGGGGTATATCAAGCGCACGCCGGCGGAAACGTATCGCCACCAGTCACGCGGCGGAAAGGGCCGTATCGGCGCAAGAACCAAGGAAGAAGACTTCGTCGAGCACCTGTTTGTGGCATCGGCGCACAGCTATATTCTGCTGTTCACATCGAAGGGCCGCGTGTACTGGCTGAAAGTGTACGAATTGCCGGAAGCGGCGGCGGCCACGCGCGGCAAAGCGATCAGCAGCCTGGTGAAGTTCCAGGAAGACGAAAAACTGACCGCGCTTGTGGCAGCGACGAATTTAGAAGAAGAAGGACGATTCGTCTTTATGGCCACGAAAAACGGCACGGTGAAGAAATCGACGCTGACGGAATTCTCGAATCCGCGTTCGACGGGCATCATCGCCATCAACCTGGAAGCCAGGGACGAATTGATCGGCGCGAAATTGACCGACGGCAAGCAGATGATCTTCCTGGCGAGCCACGAGGGCCAAGCTATTTTGTTCCGCGAAACCGAAGTGCGCCCGATGGGCCGCAACGCCGGCGGCGTGAACGGCATGGACCTGGACAAGGAGGACTACGTTGTAAGCATGGACGCGGTCCAGCCGGACTTCGAGATCATCGCCAAGGAACATAAGCAGACCTCGCAAAACCTGGAAGAACTGGAGAACGAGCACATCAAGGATTCGCTGACCACGCTGATGCTGACGGTGGCCGAAAAGGGCTACGGGAAGCGCACGGCGCTGGCCGAGTACCGCATCACCTCGCGCGGCGGCAAGGGCGTGGTGAACATGAAGACGACGGACCGCAATGGCTCTGTGGTGGCGACGCTGCAGGTGACCGAAGAGTCTGACGTCATGATCATCACCGAACACGGAAAGGTCATCCGGGTACACGCGAACGAAATCCGCGAGGCCGGCCGGTCGACACAGGGCGTGCGGCTGCTGCGGCTGGATGATGACGACTCGGTGGCGGCGGCGGCCGTGCTGCAGGAAGAGGCCGAAGAAGAGAAGAAGTAAACGGCGATACGGGGGATAGAGCAAAAAGGGGCACGTTATCACGTGCTCCTTTTTTATTTCTTGCTACACTACAGAGCCATGAAAATCACAAGCCGCTTTCTCGCATTTCTTGTGCTGTCGACGGCCGCAGCTTTTCTTGCACTGACAACGGCTGCACCCAAACCTGCCTCGCATCGAGACTTCCTCGGGTTCGTGGGTACGTACACCAACAAAACCGAAAGCAAAGGCATCTACGCGTTCGAGTTCGACGCGGATTCGGGCAAGCTCAAGGCGAAAGGGCTCGCTGCCGCAACCACGGACCCGTCCTGGGTGGCGATTCATCCGAACGGCAAGTTCGCCTACGCCGCGAATGAGACCGGCAACCAAAGCACCATCACTGCATTCTCGATTGACGTCCAAAAGGCGAAGCTCATTCAGCTGAATCAACTGCCGGCACTCGGGCAGGACCCTTGCCATCTCTCGTTCGACAAGACAGGCAAATACCTCTTTGCAGCCAACTACTCCTCCGGGAATATCGCGGTCTTCCCGATTCTGCCGGACGGCAGGCTGGGAGAGCACACCGCCGTGGTGAAGAACGCCGGAAGTCTTGGGCCGAACAAAGAGCGGCAAGAGGGGCCACATGCGCATTGGGTGCACGTCTCGCCTGACAATCAGTATGTGTTCGCGGCGGACCTGGGGCTGGATGCGATTCTCAGTTACCGCTTCGACGCGACGAAGGGCACGCTCACTCCCAATGATCCGCCGATGACGAAGCTGACGCCAGGCGCGGGCCCGCGTCACGTGGCGTTTTCGCCTAGCGGGAAATATGTGTACGTGGTGAGCGAACTGAACTCCACGGTGACAGCGTTCCAGTATGATCCGGGCAAGGGGACGCTTTCCGAATTTCAGATTCTCGCCACGTTGGCACAGGACTTCTCCGGCCGAAACGACACGGCGGAGATTACCGTTCACACCAACGGCAAATGGCTATTTGCTTCGAACCGCGGTCGGGACACAATTACCGTTTTCTCCATCAGCCCATCGGACGGTAGCCTGACCTCGTTGGGAGAATTCCCGACCGGGGGCAAGGAGCCACGCCATTTCGCCATTGATCCGTCCGGCCAGTACGTTCTGGCGGAAAACCAGAATTCCAACTCCATCACTGTGCTGAAAATCGATCCCGCAACTGGAGCGCTCAAAGAGGTCGCCAGGGCAAACGACATCCCTTCTCCCGTGTGCCTGGCGTTCCTGCCGTAAAAAAGTTCCGCCGCGACGTGACTGCGCTGCATTCCGCGATAGAATCACCAGTTCGCTCGCAATAGGAGAAGTTCATGCGTCAATGCCATTGGTCGAAGGTGGTGATGCTCAGCTTGCTGGTGGCTGTTACGGGCAAGCCAGGGTTTGCGGACGGAGAAACGCAGCCGGGGCGCGATCCGAAGCAGCCTGTGGACGAGGCTTACACCGCGAAGATTCGCAAATACACGACGCAACGGTATTTCGCCTCGCCGCTGGTGGACTATCTGCCGGCGTCAAAAACGGTGCCGACTCCGGAAGCGGTGCTTGGCGACGTGGCGGGCGCGCCGGGGATCCTGCCGTATGCGGAGGATGTGTACAAGTACATGCGGCAACTGGAAAAGGCCACGCCGCGGGTGAAAGTGTTCTCGATTGGCACGACGGAAGAGGGGCGCGAGATGATCGCGGTCGCCGTGTCGTCGGAGGCGAATCTCAGGAATCTCGAAGCAAATCACGAGCGGCTCGCGAAACTGGCCGACCCGCGCACCATTCACCTCGACGATTCAGAGGCGGACAAGTTGGTGGCGCAGGCCGTACCGGTCTACTACATCACCGGAACGATTCATTCGCCGGAAACGGGGGCGCCGACGGCGTTAATGGAATTGGCGTACCGGTTGGCGGTGGATGAAAGCCCGTACATCCGCGAGATTCGCGACGGAGTGATCACGCTGATCACGCCTGTGGTGGAAGTGGACGGGCGCGACCGCATGGTGGACATCTACAAGTGGCACCTGGCGCACCCGAAGGAGTTTTATCCGCCGCTGATTTACTGGGGCAAGTACGTGGCGCACGACAACAACCGCGACGCCATGGCCATGACGCTGAAGCTGACACAGAACGTGCTGAATACCTACCTGGCATGGGATGCGCAGGTGCTGCATGATCTGCACGAATCGGTGCCGTATCTTTACGACAATACGGTGGGCGACGGCCCGTACAACGCGTGGGTCGATCCGATCCTGGTGGACGAATGGCAAATGATCGGTTCGCGCAACGTGGCGGACCTGACGAAATTCGGGATGCCCGGGGTGTTCACGCACGGGAATTTCGACACCTGGTCACCCGGTTACTTGATGTTTCTGGCGGCGATGCACAACGGAATCAGCCGGCTCTATGAGACCTTCGGAAATGGGGGAGCCGACACGCGCGAGCGCACCCTGGAGCCCGAAGAGTATGCCCGGACATGGTACAAGCCGAATCCGCCGCTGCCAAAAACACTGTGGTCGCAGCGCAACAACAACAATTACGAAGAATCCGGGCTGCTCACCTCGCTGCATTATTTCAATGAGAACAAACGGCTATTTCTGAAGAATTTTTATTTGAAGGGCAAGCGCTCGATTGAGAAGCCGTCGGAAGAAGGGCCCGCGGCTTACGTGCTACCTGGCAACGACCCGCGCGCCAGCCTCCAGGCGGACCTGCTGCGGGTGATGTTGAAACAGCACGTGGAGATTTCGCGCGCCACCGCCGCGTTTCAGGTGAATTTGCCGGCGAAGAAAGAAAAGAAGAAAACGAAGTCAGCAGAAGGAGAGGAAAAGAGCAAAACTTCGCCCGCACCGACGACACGCGATTTTCCCGCGGGCAGCTTCGTAATTCGCATGGACCAGCCGTACTCCCGCGTTGCCGACGCCCTGCTCGACTACCAGTATTGGAGTCCCAAGGATCCGCAAACCACGCCCTATGACGACACCGCGTGGACATTTGGCGAAATGTTCGGCGTGGAAGTAACGCGAGTGGTGGATCCAAAAGTCCTTTCGGTTCCCATGGAACGCGTGACGGAACTGAAGCCGGCCGGCGGAATCGCGGGAGAAGGCACGATCTTCGCTATCGAGAATCATGCGGAACCAGCGCTGGCCACGCTGCGCTACCGGCTGAAGGACGCCAGCATCGATGCGGCGGAAGAGGGTTTTGAAGCCGGAGGACATAAATATCCGCGCGGAACGTTTCTCCTTAAAGGTGTGGACCGCGCCAAACTCGACGCGGCCGCCCGCTCGCTGAACTTGCACGCGACCGCACTGATGGCGACGCCCAGTGTGAAGACACATCCGGTGCGCGCGCCGCGCATCGCGTTTCTGCACACCTGGATCAACACGCAAGACGAAGGCTGGTGGCGGCTGGCCCTCGATGAGCTGCAGATTCCCTACGACTACATGAGCACGCAGGCGATTGCGCCGATTGGCGATCTGAGGGCGAAGTACGACGTGATTCTCTTCCCGCCCATTGGTTGGAATTCCAATCCGACCACCATCATCGAAGGCCTGCCTACCAACTGGGGCAATCCCTTGCCCTGGCTGAACACACCGGAAACGCCGAACCTGGTGGGTAAGAACGATTCAACTCCCGATATGCGGCCCGGCCTCGGCTGGGACGGCGTGGCCAAACTGCAGGATTTCGTGAAGAAGGGCGGGGTGCTGCTGACGGCGACCGATACTGCACAATTCGCGCTTTCGATCGGGCTGACCAACGGCGTCAGTACCAGCCCAGCCGACAAGATGAAGATCGTGGGGGCGATTGTGGGAACGCGAATGGTGGACAGCACCAGCCCGATCGCTTATGGCTACGACGATAAGGTGTCCGCTTACTGCGACAACGCTCCTATTTTCTCAGTAAACAGTATGCTTGGGTCGCGGCGACGGCGGCTCGGACCTGAGGGCGGAGCACGGCCCACGGGACGAGGCACCAAGGACGACCCAGACTTCGTGATCGGCCGGACACCGGACCAGATCCCGGACCAGCCCGAGCATGAGTTGTGGGAGGTGCCAGTGCCGACGGACGAACAGCTGCACAACAATCCCCGGGTGATTCCGCCAAGCGCCCGTGCGCGCGTAATACTTCGTTACGCCGACGAAAAGGACCTGCTCATTTCCGGGTTGGTGGAAGGCGGCAAAGAGATTGCCGAGCACCCGGCAGTGCTCGATGTGCCAAGCGGGCAGGGCCACGTGGTTCTGTTCTCGATTAACCCGGTCTACCGGGGAGAAACTGAGAACACATATGCGCTAGTGCTCAATACCCTGCTGAACTTCGACAGGCTGAACGCCGGCCGGAGGGACGCCGAGAAGTAGGGTATGAGGGTTCTTCTTGCGCTTATGGCTGTATAGAGTACAATCCCGGCGTCATGCCCAAACGAAAAGCGAAGAAAGCCGCGGCGCGCCGCCATCGGCGGGGTACCCGCAGCGCAAAAATCACCAAGCTCCCCAAGGGAGCACTCACCTTAATAGTCTGGCTGCGGGCGAAAGAAGGCCAGCACCTGTTGCTGGAGGCGGAGCTACGCGCACTGGTGGGCCCGACGCGCAAGGAGGAGGGCTGCCTGAAATACGATCTGCATCGCGGCGCCGATCAGCCCGGCACATTCCTGTTTCATGAAGTCTGGGAAAGCCGCGAGCATCACATCGCGCACACGCGCACGCCGCACTTCTTGCGCTGGAACGCCCGAAAGGACGCGCTGATTGCGTCGAACGAATTGGCGTTCTGGCAGCAGATCGCCTGAAATTCAGCTGAGGCTGCGGTCGGCGATCTCTTTCTGGAGCGCGTCGAGCAGTTCGCTGATCGGCCGCGGACCCAAATCGCCCTTGCTGCGGTGGCGCACACTGACGGTGCCCGCTTCCGCTTCCTTCGGGCCGACGACCAGCATGTAGGGAATCTTCTGCAATTGTGCATCGCGGATCTTGGCAGGCAATTTTTCGTTGCGGTCGTCGAGATGCACACGGATGCCGTGGCTCTTCAGCGTTTCGAAGAGATGCTTGGCGTAGTCCTGCACCTTTTCACTGACCGGGCAGATCTCCACCTGCGTGGGCGCCAGCCACAGCGGGAACGCGCCGGCGTAGTGCTCAATCAGGATGCCGAAGAAACGCTCTACGGAGCCCAGCAGCGCACGGTGCACCATCAGAGGCTGGTGCTTGCCGCCATCGGGGCCGACGAATTCCAGTCCAAAGCGCGCGGGCAGGTTGAAGTCGAACTGTACGGTAGTGAGCTGCCAGGGGCGGCCGATGGCATCGATGAGCTTGATGTCAATTTTCGGGCCGTAGAAGGCCGCTTCGCCTTCCATTTTCTTGAAGGGAATGTTCATGCGGGTCATAGTGTTGGCCAGCGCGTTCGTGGCGCGATGCCAGTCTTCGGGCTTGCCGGCGTAATTTTCGGGATGCTTGGGATCCCAGTCGGAAAGTTCAACTTCAAAGTTGTCGAAGCCGAAGTTCTTCATCACCGCGAAGGCGAAGTCGACACAAGCTTCGACTTCCGACTCGATCTGGTCGGGGGTGCAAAAGATGTGCGCGTCGTCCTGGGTAAAGCCGCGGACACGCAACAAGCCGTGAAGCACGCCACTGCGTTCATAGCGGTAAACTGTGCCGAGTTCGGCCAGGCGCACCGGCAAGTCGCGATAGCTGCGCAGCTTCGACTTGTAGATCAGAATGTGGCCGGGACAATTCATGGGCTTCAGCTGATAATCGGCCTTTTCCACTTCCACCGCGCCAAACATATTCTCTTTGTAGAAATTAGCGTGGCCGGAAGTCTTCCAGAGGTCGAAGCGCATGATGTGGGGTGTGAAGACCAGATCGTAGCCGCGGCGCAGCAATTCTTCGCGCAGCCAGTTTTCGATCAACGTGCGAATCAAACCACCCTTGGGATGCCAGAAGATCAATCCCGGCCCGGCTTCTTCCTGAATGCTGAAGAGTTCGAGTTCGGGGCCGAGGCGGCGGTGATCGCGCCGCTTGGCTTCCTCCAGGCGGTGCAGATAAGCGTCGAGTTCCTTTTGCGTGAAAAAAGCAGCGGCATAGATGCGCTGGAGCTGCGGATTCCCTTCCTGGCCTTTCCAGTAGGCGCCGGCGACGTTCATGATTTTGAACGCCTGAATGCGCTTGGTAGAGGGAATGTGGGGGCCCCGGCAGAAATCGATGAATTTGCCGGTGGTGTAGAAGGAAACCATCGGCTCATCGGCTTTTTCTTCGATGAGCTGGCACTTGAAGATTTGCTTGGAGTCCTCGTAGAGCCGCAGGGCTTCGGCCTTGGGGAGAAGTTTGCGCTCGTTGGGCAAATCCTTGCTGGCCAGCTCGTGCATCTTCTTTTCGATTTTTTCCAGGTCCTCGGGCGTAAAGGGCTGGTCACGCAGGAATTCGTAGAAGAAGCCATAGTCGACCGGCGGGCCGATGCCGAGCTTCACGTCGGGGTAAAGCTCCATCACGGCGGCGGCAAGCAAGTGTGCAGCCGAATGGCGGAAAACGTAGAGCGCGTCCGGATCCTTGTCGGTAAGGATTTGCAGTTCGACATCTTGCTCGATGGGCCGGCGCAGATCGTAAAGCAGGCTGCCATCCTCGGCGGGTTCAACGGAGTTGGAATAAATGCCGATTTTGTGGTCGCCATCGCCATTCCTGGCGCGCACCTTGGCCACCAGCGCCGCATCCGCAAGGCGTGGGGAGATCGATTTGGCGACCTCCACGGGCGTGGTACCCCTGGGGACTTCCTTCACGCTGCCGTCGGGGAGAGTAATGTGAATCTGATCCATCTGTCGTGTCCTGACCTTGCAGAAAAATCTGCAAATGATTAGCTAACTAGAGTATAGGCGGGCGCAAGAGGGGTCAAGGCAACGGGGCTGGAGGTGCTAGACGAGGGTTACGCCGGGAAGGTTGGCGAAGTGCGCTTCGGAGGTGACCAGCGGCGCGTTGTAATGGAGGGCCGTAGCGTAGATGATGGCGTCGGCCATCGTGTAATACCGCGCTGAGTGTCATTTCGGTTGGAGAAGCAGTGGAAATTGAAGGGCAGCAACAGCGCCAAAATCGCGACGCATGGACGCATGACGACGCGAGTATAGCGGAGAGTTCAGGCAGGTTGCAGGGGAGCGTGCAGAAGGCCTACCGGGAACGCTACAATCTTCAACTTGAGGTTTCGCTACGGATGGTGCGAGGGAGCCGAATGAAACGATGGCTGGAGTGCATGCTGATTTGGAGCGCGTTTGCGATAGCGGCAAGCGTGCAGGCGCAGGTGCCGCAAAAAGTGAATCCCCCCGACGACCGCTACAAAGCCGACATTCTGATTGTGGTGGCACATCCCGATGACGAAGCGTTCTTCACACCGTACGCGGTGAAAGCGCTCAACGACATGCACAAGAGGGTGGCCGTGGTGTTCAGCACACGTGGGGGCAGCGGAGCCAATCGCTTCACAGCGGAACGCGGACCCGCCATGGCCAACGAGCGAGAGATAGAAGCGCGGGAGGCTTGCGCCCAGCTGGGGATCCGCAACGTGTGGTTCCTCGATGGGAAGGACTCCGCTTCGCAGAACGTGCTGGATTCGCTCTCCAACTGGGGGCATGGGGCGAATCTGGAAAGATTGGTGGGGCTGATCCGGCTGACCCGGCCGGAAGTCATTCTGACGCACCATCCGGGGATTTTCATTGGCGAGGATCATGGCGATCACCAGGCTACGGGGGTACTGGTATTCGAAGCATTTGACCTGGCGGGCGATTCCGCGGTGTTTCCGGCACAGCTTTCCGGAGACCTGACGCACTATGAATCCTATCTATCGAATTTGCGTCCGTGGCAGGCGAAGAAAGTGTACGTGGGCAGCGACGCGAATGACGGAAAACAGTTCCAGGGGACGGGACCAACCTATTCGCCGCGCGAAGTTTCGCCGACATTGAAGAAGCCCTACTGGAGAGTGGCGCTGGATTCCGCGATGGCGCACAAAACGCAATTTCCGGCGGAAATTGAGCAGATGTCGCAAATGACCGACGAGCAACTGGACAAAATCATGAGCGATCCGAACACCGGCTGGTGGTCCGATCCTTCGACGCTGATTTTCGGCAAGTCGGTGGTAGGCGGCAGCGCGACTGATCCAGTGTTCTCGCACATGGATGAGACACCCGTGAATCCAGCCTCGCAAGTGACGAGAAGTTGCGATTCGAGCAGCAAGCCCGGATTGCCGAGGATGGAACTTGGAGGCCCGTGGCAGTTCTATGCGAACTTTTATCCGAGGCATGGATTGTGCCAAATGAAAATTGCAGCGAGCCCGGAAATTGGCATCAAGGCCGGCTCCACGCTGGTTGTGCCGCTTGTGGTATTCCACGATCCGTCGAAGGCCGCGCAGTTAAGTTTCTCCGTCAAGCTTCCGGCCGGATGGAAAGCGGCGCAGGATGACCTGAAACTCGCGCTACCCGCTGCGGACTCGACTGCGGTTTCGATCCATGTGGAAACGCCGGCGCTTTCCGCGGAAGAACTCAAGAAAGCCGTGCCGCAGGAAGTACACGTGACCGCCGAGGTAGCTGGCAAGGCTGCGGGCGAAGTGGTCCTCCGAGTCGTGTTGAGAGCTGGAGGATTGCCGCAATCGCTGTAGCGAATTATTTTTTGGGGCGAGCGGCTTCCATCTGTTCCCACAGCGCTTCAGGAAGAAGCGCTAGGTCGTTAAATTCGCCTGCGCCGCGCAGCCACTGGCCGCCATCGATCACGACACATTCGCCGTTGATGTATTCGGCCATGTCGCTGAGGAGAAAAGCGGCCAGATTGGTGAGCTCTTCGTGTTTTCCGAAGCGCTTCATGGGATGTTTGCCCAGCGAATGTTCCTCGAATTGCTTGGAAGGGACCAGGCGCGACCACGCGCCCTGCGTGGGAAACGGTCCCGGAGCGATAGCGTTAACGCGGATATGATATTTGGCCCACTCCACGGCCAGGGACGTGGTCAGGGCCAGCACGCCGGCCTTGGCGCAAGCGGAGGGCACGACGTAGCCGGACCCGGAATTCGCGGCCGCATAGGTTGTGGTGATGTTCAGGATATTGCCGCCGAGGCGCTTTTCGATACGTCGCCTGGCGAAGGCCTGGGTGCAGTGAAACGTGCCGTTCAGGACGATGCTGACGACGGTGTTGAAAGCGTTCGGGGAGAGCTTCTCGGTGCGGGCCATGAAGTTTCCGGCCGCATTGTTCACCAGGGTATCGATTTCGCCGAATTGCGTTTCGGCCACGGCAAAGGCCGCTTCCACGGCGCCAAAATCGCGCACGTCGCAGGTGGCGAACGCGGCCGCGCCGCCTTCGCGATGGATCTCCTCGCAGGTTTCGCCAAGAGGGGCTTCGCGCCGGCCAATCAGAAACATCCGCGCGCCCAATTTCGCGAAGTGGATGGCCATCGAGCGACCAAGTCCACTGCCGCCACCGGTCAGAAAAATAGCGCGGCCCTTCAGAAGATCGGTTGAAAACATCATTCCTCCCTTGTTGCTGGAATGAGCATTGTAGCAGTGGGGCCGAGGGGCGGGCGTCGGTCAGAAGCTTTTTGAAGCGGCGGCGCCGGGCCGCGAAGAAAGAAAGGGCAGGATGGGGACCTGGACCCACCCTGCCCTGACGCGGTAGCGGAGTACCCGCTTGCCGCAAAGACGCTGTGGACTCTCCGTTCGAGCTTGCCCACTTGCCTAGCCGCTAGGAGCCGCCGAGAGTTGGGCCACCGTTGGCGTTGAGCTCTCTAATCGCCGAGCCCGACCAGCTTCCTGACCTGGTGACAGCCTCCGAAGCGTCACCGACTGACCCGCGGGATACGTGGATCAGGGAAGCGCAGCCAGCAGTGTTTCCACAGCGTGAATCAAGTCCTTCCAGGCGACTTCGACCGACTCCTGAATGCGGTCGATCTCCAGGTCGTCGGCGTCTTCCAAATCCCGGACGCGGCGCTTAAATTCCGCAAACCGTGTCCGCACATACTCCAGTTCCCAGTAATGCTCGAGCTTGACGCTGACCTTTTGTTGCGCGAAACGGCCCTTCAGCAGGGCCACGCGCGCTGCCAAATCCTCGACTTCTCCAACCACGCGATCCAAATACGCTTCCTTGAGTAACATGCCCCCCTCTAACGTTTCTCCGTGCTGAGGCGTGTATTTCGAGCAGCAAACGGTTGCAGATTGGGAAAGCAGGTGGGTCGCCAAAGGGTAGAAGGTGCAAATAGATGAAAACAGACTACATGCTCAATTTGAGAACATCGGGGCTGGACAAGCGGTGGGTGGGAAAACGCACCGGACCTCACGAGGCATGCTGGAAATCACGCAGGTAGTGTGGGAAATCGCCGGTTTCGGTGGTAGGCAGCCACGATTCGGCCTTGTAGACCAGTCACTGGGGAGTTCCCCAGCCAACTCTCGGCAGGCCTTGGGGAGCCGTTGACGTTAAAAAAGACCGGGAAGAAATCGTGGCTTCCCGGCCATAGCCTCGCGATAACGTGCGTCGGAGAAAAGCACGCGCTCTTCGGTCGAGAGCCGTTGCGAGAGAACGAATATATGGGCGGCGGAGCCAACGAGAGCGGTAATCCAGGCGCAATGGATCAGAGGTAGCACCAGCATTTCGACAAAAACCGCGGCGTAGTTGGGGTGACGGACGTAACGGAATGGCCCTGTGGTGATGACGCCCATTCCGGTGGAATTCATCACCTGTACATTCCAATGCTCGCCGAGCGTGCGAATCACCCACCAGCGGACAATATTCGCGGCGAGGAAGATGGCAAAGCAGACGGCGGCGAAGACAGGATAAAACGGACGATGCAGGAAGACCACTTCAGCCGCAGCGCCCGCAAGAACACCGACGTGCACGAGAACCATCCAGCGGAAGCGCGGATCGGTGACTTTGCTGGCGCCATGCTGGAGCATGGCGCGTTGGTGGCGCCTGGAGATTTGCAGCTCGTAGATGCGCAGGAGAGCAACGACGACAAGCAGCCCGAGGTAGGCAATTACGTTCAGTTCCATTGCAGCAACAAAAACTCCGCGCTGAACCCGGGGCCAAAAGCAGCGGCCAGGGCGTGTTCACCGGCTTTGAGCGGGCGCTTCTCGAGCCATTCCTGGAGGATAAAGAGGATGGTGGCGCTGGAAAGGTTGCCGACGTTGCCCAGGATGTCCCAGGAAGGCTGGGTGTCGCACTTGCAAAGGCCAAGTTTTTCTTCAATGTTGCCGAGCAGGCGTGCGCCACCGGGATGCAGGATCCAGCCCTTGATGTCCTGGCGAGACTTGCCGTGGCGGTCCAGAAAGCCATGGACGAGTTCCTCGATGCGTTCACCAATCATCTCGGGAACATCTTTGGCGAGGAGGATGTGGAAGCCGGAATCACGGAGATCGAAACCCATGGCGCCGAGAGAATCAGGGAACGTGTAGGTTTCGGTGACCAACACGCGCGGGCCCGGCTTATTCTGGCCGGTGACCACAACCGCGGCGGCGCCGTCACCGAACAGGATCGAAGAAATCAAGTTGGCCTGGGAAATGTCTTTGCGTTGAAAGGTAAGAGAGGGGAGCTCGACGGCAATGATCAAGACGTTGGCGCCGGGATTGGACTTGATGAAGTCGGCGGCGCGGGAAATGGCCATGGCCCCGGCGGCGCAGCCGAGCTCGGTGAAAGGCATGCGGCGGATGTTGGAACGGAAGCCCATGAGCTTGATGAGGTGAGCGTCAAGCGAGGGGATCATAAAGCCGGTGCAGGAAACGGTGATGATGAGGTCGATTTCGTCGGGGCGCAGGCCAGCGCGGCACAAGCACTTCTCGGCGGCTTCGCGGCCGAGCTGGACGGCGTGTTCGATGTACTCGTTGTTGGTCTTGGCGAGTGCGCGGGGCTCAATCGTATACTCGATGGGGAAGATGGAGTGGCGCTGGTGAACCTGGGCGTTGTCGACAATGGCCATCATGGCCTCGACCCGGCGTTCGGGGATGTCGAACACCTTGCCCATGTAATATTTCACGTCATCGCGCGTGATAAGGTAAGGAGGCAGGGCTGTCGCGGAAGCCGAAATCACAGCGGCAGCAGAATGCCCGTTCGATGAAACCTGGTCAGACGAAGTCAAAGGCACCGTCCCTTAAATCGGTAAGTTGTCGATCACGAAAAACCGACCTGCCACTCGAGATTGCGGCGAACTAGTTGTCGAGTGCTGAATGATTTACTTTACATCATAATTTCCCATAGGGGAAATGCAGGAAACGCCATAATGACGCCATTGGGGGTGCGATAGGGCGATGGGATCCCGGAGGGTACGAACGAAACGCGAAGGAGCGATTTCGCGAGTGTTGCGGTGTCTTCTGATTGCAGTGCTGGCAGCGCTGGCTCGGCCGGGTGTCGCCCAAGAGAAGGCCGCCCCGTTGTTGGTGGTTATTTCGGTGGATGGCCTGCGCTCGGACTATGTGACGGCTGCGGACCTGCATGGCGCAAAAATCCCGAGCCTGCGCCAGTTTCTGACCCAGGGGGCGTACGCAGATGGAGTGACCGGGGTGGTGCCCACCGTGACGTACCCCAGCCACACGACATTGGTGACCGGAGTTTGGCCGGCGAAACACGGAATTTTGGCGAACACCACGTTTGATCCGCTGCAAAAGAATTATCAGGGCTGGTATTGGTATGCCGAAGACATCCGGGTGCCCACACTGTGGGACGCCGCGGACGAAGCGGGACGCACCACGGCGGCGCTGCAGTGGCCGGTGACGGTGGGCGCGAAGATCACCTGGAATATTCCCGAACTGTGGCGCGCCGGCACGCCGGAAGACGCGAAGCTGCTGCGCGTGGTAGCCACACCGGGATTGCTGGACGAAGCCGCAGCGGAAATCGGCGCCTATCGCGGCGGCATAGATACGGCCGCGGAAGCAGACGAAGTTCGCGGGAAGTACGCGGAGTGGATTCTGGAGAAGAAGAAACCGGGCTTGCTGATTCTGCACCTGACGGCGCTTGACCACACCGAACATGAAGCGATGCCGTTCAGCGCAGAGTCTATCGCGGTGCTCGAGCGGCTCGATGGAGTGATTGGCAAAGTGCGCGCCGCGGCCGAACGGATTGCGCCGGGCAAGACATTTTTCGCGGTGGTCTCCGATCATGGCTTTGTAAATTACGAGCAGCAGTTGAATCTACTTTTCGCGTTTCGCGAGGCGAAGCTGTTCACCGTGAACGAAAAAGGAAATATCGCGGACTGGGAGGCGATGCCGTGGGAGACCGGAGGTTCGGCGGCGGTCGTGCTGAAGGACCCGGGCAATCGGGAAATCGCAGCAAGGACGCGCGAATTGCTGGCGAAGCTTTCGGCCGATCCGGCGAACGGTATCGATCGGGTGCTGGAGGCGGAGGAGTTGCATAAACTGGGTGGCTATCCGAATGCTTCGTTTTTCGTAAGCCTGAAGCCGGGATGGCGGACGGGAGCGGGACTGAGCGGCCCGGTAGTCACGAAAGTGAAGCCCGGGGGAACGCACGGGGAATTGCCCGACCTGCCGGATCTACGAGCCGCGTTTTTTCTTGTCGGTCCCGGAGTGCCTGCGGGAAAAGACCTGGGGGTAATCGATATGCGCGACATTGCGCCGACACTGGCCAAAGAAGCGGGATTGCAGCTGCCGAGGGCGGACGGAAAGGCTTTGCTGCCCTAGCGGATGCTGAAAAACTCGCAAAGCGGTCATTCCGAACGGAGTCTGCGGAGCTCGGAGTCTTTTCTTGGGTTTACGGCGAAGAGAGATTCCACGCTTCGCGCGGAATGACGGGCTGAGGTCAGCAGTCTGGCAGCTGGGGTGTGGGGACCGCTCCTCCTTGCGGAGAATGTGCAAGTGGCTTAAGATTTAGGCGCTCGTTTTGGTCGAATGAGTGAATCAAAACCGATCGAAATAGATCAGCTAGAACAATTCAACTGAGGATCCAGGCGCAAACAGCCGAGCAGCGTGCCGCTCCCACCTTGCGGGCCGGAATGCGCCGGAAATTGGGGAGAAATTTCATGAAGAAGCAGATTTTTACAGGTGTGATCTTGGCAGGGGCATTATTCCTGCAGAGTCCCGCAGCGCACGCTCAGGCGGCCGCCTCCGGTGGCCCGGGCGGAGAGAGCCAGGCGTCGATTGACAAGGACGTGGCATTGCTGCGGCAGGATTTGCGCGGACAGAAGAAGCAGTTGATCGCGGCGAATCTCACGCTCACGGCCGACGAAGCGACAAAATTCTGGCCGGTGTACGACCAGTACGCCGCGGAACTGGCTAAGATCGGCGACCAGAAGTACGCGCTGATCAAGGAATACGCGCAGAATTTCGGTTCGCTGACCGATGACCAGGCGCTGAGCCTGGTGAAGCGGTCGCTGGCGCAGGACGAGGCGGTGACGGCGCTGCGGACGAAGTACGTGCCGCTGTTCAACAAAGTGGTTCCGGGCAAGAAGATGGCAACGTTCTTCCAGCTCGATCGCCGGGTCAGCTTGCTGATGGACCTGCAGCTGGCGTCGGAAATTCCCCTGGTGCAGCAACAGCCGGCGAAGTAAGCGTGGTTTCGATTTAGGTTTGAAGCCCTGCATGGCGCGATGCGTTGTGCAGGGCTTTGTTCTTTGGGATTTGCGTGCCTGCGTGTACATTCGGCAGCGGAAGAGGTGATGCAATGGGCTGTCGACTTAGAGTTCTGATGATTTGCATGCTGGCGATGTTGGCGTGCAGCCGTGGCGCCGCGCAGGAAGGGCGGCATTTCACGGTAACGGAAGGCGATTATGTGGCGCACGATTTCCAGTTCAAATCGGGCGAAAAGCTGACGGAACTGCAGCTGCATTACCGGACGCTGGGCAAGCCGGTGCGGGATGCGAAAGGGCGGGTCACGAACGCGGTGCTGATTCTGCATGGAACCGGCGGGTCGGGTGCGCAGTTCCTGCAGCCGCAGTTCGCGGATGAATTGTTTGGCGCGGGGCAACTGCTGGACGCGAGCCGCTACTTCATCATTCTTCCGGATGGCATTGGGCACGGGAAATCGTCGAAACCAAGCGACGGGATGCACGCGCACTTTCCGCAATACGATTACGACGACATGGTGGCGGCGCAGCATTTGCTGGTCAGCGAGGGACTGCGGGTGGACCATTTGCGGCTGATATTTGGAACGTCGATGGGTTGCATGCACTCGTTCGTGTGGGGCGAGACGTTTCCGAATTTCATGGATGCCATGATGCCCATGGCGTGCCTGCCAGTGGAGATTGCGGGGCGGAATCGCGCGTGGCGGAAGATGACCATGGATGCGATTCGGGAAGACCCGGAATGGCAGGGCGGCGAGTACAAGGGAGAACCGAAGGAAGCGCTGCGGACCGCGCAGTACATGCTGGTGATCGCCGGGAGCGCGCCAATTCTGATGCAGAAGAATCTGCCGACGCGGGATGCGGCGGATAAGTACGTGGAGGAAATGGAGAAACGGTCAACGGCGCTGGACGCGAATGACCTGTTGTACCAGGTGAACGCTTCGCGGAACTACGATCCCTCGCCGCAACTGGAGAAGATCACCGTGCCAGTGATGTGGATCAATTCTTCGGATGACTTTATTAATCCGCCGGAATTAGGAATCGCGGAAAAGGAAGTGAAGCGACTGAAGAACGCCACGTTCATCTTATTGAACGATAAGGAGACCCACGGGCACGGCACGCACACGTGGGCCATCTTCTGGAAACAGTATCTACAGCAATTGCTGGAGAAAACGGCGCGTTGAAACGCCGGGCTGTGGCTTAGCGCGCAGCTTCCTGGCTGGCGCGAATCTCCTGCCAGCGGCGGGGGCGCTTGCCGGCCTGCAAGACTTTCTTTCGCAGGCGGATGGATTTCGGGGTAATTTCCACCAGTTCGTCGTCGGCGATGAATTCGATGGCCTGCTCGAGGCTCATCTGGCGGTGCGGGATGAGGCGAATAGCTTCGTCGGCGGACGAAGAGCGCATGTTGGTGAGTTTTTTCTCCTTGGTGACGTTCACTTCCATGTCTTGTTCGCGCGAATTTTCACCAACAACCATGCCCTCGTAGACTTCGATGGTCGGGCCGATGAAGAGCTCGCCGCGTTCCTGAAGTCCCCAGAGCGCATAAGCGGTGGAAACACCAGGGCGGTCCGCCACGAGGGCGCCGGTGGGACGCAGCGCCATGTCGCCGCCATAGTCCATCCAGCCGTCGAAGATGGAATGAATCAAGGCGGTGCCGCGGGTGTCGGTAAGAAGCTGGCTACGCAGGCCGATGAGTCCGCGGGAGGGAATTTTGAAGTCGAGGCGCACGCGGCCGGAGCCGTGATTACTCATCTTGAGCATTTCGCCACGTCGGCTGCCGAGAGTTTCCATGATAATGCCGATGAAATTCTCGGGAATGTCGATGACCAGGCGTTCCAGGGGTTCGAGCTTGCGGCCGTTTTCGTTGCGGACGACGATTTCGGGCTTGCCGACCATGAGTTCGAAACCTTCGCGGCGCATGGTCTCAATCAAAATGGCAAGTTGCAATTCGCCGCGGCCGAGTACGCGGAAGGATTCAGGTGTGTCGGTGTCTTCGACACGAATGGAAACGTTGGTGAGCAGCTCTTTGGCGAGGCGGTCGCGCAGGTCACGGGAAGTGAGATAAGTGCCTTCGCGGCCGGAAAGAGGGCTGGAGTTGACGGAGAAGATCATGGCGAGGGTGGGCTCGTCGATGGTGAGAGGCTCGAGCGGGGCGGGAGTATCGCGATTGGTGATGGTTTCACCGATCTGGATGCCTTCAACGCCGGCAATGGCGACGATGTCTCCGGCCCTGACGGTTTCGGCTTCATCGCGCTCGAGGCCGCGGAAAGTGAAAAGCTTGGTGATGCGCGTGGTCTGAAGCTTGCCATCGAGCTTGCTGATGGCCACGTCGTCGCCGTGGTTCAGGGTGCCGTTGAAGACACGGGCGATGGCGATGCGACCGAGGAATTCGGAGTAATCAAGGTTGGTGACCTGGAGTTGCAGAACGCCGGCGGGATCACCGGTGGGCTTAGGGATTCTGCTGACAATGGCTTCGAAGAGCGGCAGCAAGTCCTTGGAAGCGTCGCCAGGTTCAAGATGAGCGACACCTTCGCGCGCGTTGGTATAGATGACGGGAAATTCGAGCTGGTCTTCGGTGGCGTCGAGGTCGATAAAGAGATCGTAGATTTCATTCAGAACTTCCGAAGGGCGCGCGTCGGTGCGATCGATCTTGTTGAGGACCACGACCGGAGGGAGCTTGGAGGCGAGGGCCTTCTGGAGAACGTAGCGGGTTTGCGGCAGCGGACCTTCGCTGGCATCGACGAGGAGTACCACGCCATCGACCATGCGCAGGGCGCGTTCGACTTCGCCGCCGAAATCGGAGTGGCCGGGGGTGTCGACGATATTGATCTTGGTGTCGTGAAACAAGAGGGCCGTGTTCTTGGCTAGAATGGTGATGCCGCGCTCGCGTTCGAGGTCGTTGGAATCCATGACGCGGTCGGCGACTTCCTGGTTGGCGCGGAAAATGCCGGACTGTTTCAGCATGGCGTCGACCAGGGTGGTTTTGCCGTGGTCGACGTGGGCGATGATGGCGATATTGCGAATATCCTGGCTCATGTTTGTAAAGCGTCTTTAGACAAAAATAGCTGCTGAAACAACCAGCAGCCCGGACGAATCCCTTTCTTCATCAACAGCAGGTGTGGTTACCGCTCTTATTTTAACAGAGTATGCGGCAATCCGCCTACTGGGCGAAACCGCGGAATACCGGCCCTTTTTGGCTTTCGGGGTATGCTATGTTCACCGCGTGTTTAGGCGCGCGTCACATTGTGTGCAGGGGAAAGCCGAGGGTGGAATGAAGCGAATGCGGATCGCTGTGCGGGTGGTGTTGGGAGTGTTGATGCTGGTTGCAGCGGCCAGCGCGCAAGAAGACAAGAACGACCGGCCAGACCTGCGTAAGTTGTTTGAGAGGGAAGAAGTGATGATTCCGATGCGCGACGGCGTAAAGCTACACACGGAAATTTACACGCCGCGCGAAGCGAACGGGCACCTTCCCTTCCTGATGAAGCGCACTCCCTACGGAATTTCCAGCGGGCCGGGACAGTACAGCCGCGAACTGTACGGGGATCGCCACCTATACGCCGACCAGTACATTTTCGTGTACCAGGACATTCGCGGGCGCTACGGGTCGGGTGGCGACTTTCAGATGAACCGGCCGGTGCACGATCCCCGCGATCCCAAAGGCGTAGATGAAAGCACCGATACCTACGACACGATCGAATGGCTGGTGAAAAATGTGCCGAACAACAATGGGCGAGTGGGGATCCACGGGGTGTCGTACGACGGATTCCTGACCACCATGGCGCTGATCAATCCGCACCCGGCGCTGAAGGCGGCGTCAGAACAGGCGTGCATGGGCGACGCGTGGATGGGCGACGATTTCTTTCACAACGGGGCGTTCCGGCTGAGTTACGGATTCGAATATTCGGCGCTGATGGAAACTTCAAACGAGAACTACAGTTTTCAGTTCGACCGCTTCGATTTGTATGACTGGTTCCTGAATCTGGGAGTGTTGTCGAACGCGAATGCGCGGTATTTTCATGGGAAAATTCCGACGTGGAACAATTTCGTGCAGCACCCGTCGTACGATGATTTCTGGCAGAAGCATGCGGTGGAGTACTCGTTGAAACAGACGGCGGTGCCGAACCTGAACGTGGCGGGCTGGTGGGACCAGGAAGATTTTTACGGGCCGATGCGCACCTACGAAAACCTGGAGAAGAAGGACGAGAAACACCTGAATTATTTGATCGTGGGCCCGTGGAATCACGGCGGGTGGCAACGCGGTGCAGGTGACACGCTGGGAGAGATTCCGTTCGATTCGAACACGGCGGAGTATTTCCGGTACAAAGTGGAAGCGCCGTGGTTCGCCTACTTTCTGCATGACAAGGGATCGTTGCCGCTGAAAGAGGCGCTGGTGTTCCAGACGGGGAGCAACGTGTGGACGACGTTCGATGCCTGGCCGCCGGCGGAGGCGAAAGCGAAGAATTTGTATTTCGGCGCAAACGGGAAGCTGTCGTTTGATACGCCGCCGGCGGGCGAAGCGGAGGCGTTTGATTCGTACATCAGCGATCCGGCGCATCCCGTGCCGTATCGTCACCGGCCAGTGGATATGACGTATCCGAGCGACCATCCGGGGAACTGGCACACGTGGCTGGTGCAGGATCAGCGGTTCGTGGACAACCGCCCGGACGTGCTGACATGGCAGACGGAGGAACTGACGGAAGACGTGGCGATTGCGGGCCAGGTGACGGCGAAGCTCTTTGCGTCGACGACCGGCACGGACGGCGACTGGGTGGTGAAGCTGATCGACGTGTACCCGCAGAAGGTGGAAACGGACTGGAAACTCTCCGGCTACGAATTAATGGTGGCGGATGAAATTTTCCGCGGACGGTACGGGAAGAGCTTTGAGAAGCCGGAAGCGCTGAGCGCGAACCAGGTCCTGCCGATCACGTTCAGCCTGCATACGGCGGATCACGTGTTCAAGAAAGGGCACCGCATCATGGTGCAGGTGCAGAGCACGTGGTTCCCACTGTACGACCGGAATCCGCAGAAGTTCGTGCCGAATATCTTCGAGGCCAAGGAAGCGGATTACCAGAAGGCCACGGAGAGGATTTACCGGTCGAAAGAATATCCATCGAGCGTAGAAATTCCCGTGGTGCCGATTATGGCCGGGCGTTGATCGAGGCAAGGCAGCTCCGGTTGATGTATCGGATTGCACACCAGCAGGCGATTTTTAACAGGAACTCATAGAGTCGTAACACCAGCTACTTACGCTGCGAGCGAGAGGCTCTATGACCTCCGACCCGCGGGTTGCTCTGTTTTGCGAGACCTTCCACGAGATTAACGGCGTGGCGCTGACGGCGCGGCAGTTGGCGGTTTACGCGCGCCAGCAGAATTTTCCGCTATTGGCGGTGCATGGCGGAAAAACGACAGGGACGCACGATGAGGGCAGTGTTCGACGGGTGGAATTGAAGCGCGCGTGGGCCAGTATACCGATCGAATGCGACCTGAAATACGACTTCTTTTTCTGGCGGTACGCCGGTTTGATTCGAGAGGAACTGAAGCGGTTTCAGCCGGACGTCATTCACATCACAAGCCCGGGGGAGCTGGGGCAGCTGGGAGTCTACCTGTCGCGCAAATTGAAAATACCGCTGGTGGCGTCGTGGCATACGAATTTCCATCAATTTGCGGCGCGGCGGCTACAAAAGTTGATCGGGTTCCTGCCTAAGGCAGTTCGCAGGCCAATCGTATCTTCGATGCAGGATCGCGGGCTGGGGATTCTGCTGTGGTTTTACGGATTCGCGGCAGTAACCCTGGCACCGACGGTGCCGCAAGTGGAGTGGCTGGAAGACAAGCTGCGACGGCCGTCGTTTTTGATGCCGCGAGGAGTGGATGGGGAGCAATTTCACCCCAAGCGCCGTACCGTGAATGACGAAAGGCTGCGGCTTGGTTTCGTGGGGCGCGTCAGCCCGGAAAAAGGAGTACGGCTCTTGCGTGAAATCGAACGAGCCATGGAATTGCACGGGATTGCGGATTTCGAGATCGTTGTGGTGGGCGACGGCAGCGAGATGCAGTGGCTGAGGCGGCACCTGAAGCACGGCGTTTTCGCGGGGATTTTGCGGGGTGAAGAACTGGCGCGAGCATACGCGAACATGGATGTGTTCGTGTTTCCGTCGCGCACGGACACGTTCGGCAACGTGGTGCAGGAAGCGGCGGCGTCGCAGGTTCCTGCCGTAGTGACAAACGAAGGCGGACCGCGCCACCTGGTTGTGGCGGGGGTGACGGGTCACGTGGCAAGAACCGACGAAGAGTTCATTGAGCAAGTCCTGGAACTTGCGCGGGACAAGACGCTGCGGCTGCGAATGGGGCAGGCGGCGCGCGAAAAGGTTGCCGGGATTTCGTGGGACGCCGCGTTCCATCTGACCTATGCGGCTTACCGTCATTGCAAGGCCACCGGGCCGACGGTGCGAACAACTGGGAAAAAAGCGGTTCTGCTGGCGCAAGAGTTACTTCTTGGCAGGTGTAGAACCTTCGCCGGAGACGAAGTGTGTCCACGGACCGGCCGGCATATCTATCAGATAAGGCGCCTGCCAGGCGTATTCGGGATGCGCGGCGAGGAAAGGCTTGGCGGCGAAATCGGCGCCGCAGGGATGGCCCATGCGCGCGACAAGACGCATCTGCTGGGCCATGGTGGAATCCGTGGCCTTGCCCTGTACGGCGCCGCCCGGATAGTAAGGTGTCCAGCCCCATTGGGCGACGCCGCGTTCGGAGGCGTCGACGTGGCCGCAGAGAGTCCGTTCGTTGGGGTCGGTCTTTTTGGCGTAGGTGTCTTCGTGATCGCCGAGCATTTTTTCGGCGAGCGCCACATCGATCCTGCCCCTATTCTCGTTGAGCAGTTGCTCCCAGCGGGCGCGGCGGGCGTTGGGAGAAGTTTCCATGTTGTTGGGATCGAAGGCGGGGGCATCAAGCTTGATGACCTTGGGATCGCGGGCCCAGTTGGAGCCGGAGAAGACGCCGTCTTTGGTGCGCCAGAGCTTGTAGGCTTTGAGGCCGAGCTCGAGTTGCGCGATTTCGCCGGTTTTGCGATCGCCGATGAGCCAGTCGTTGGCGTAGCCGCCATTGTTACCGTCAAGCATGATGCGAGTGTAGTCGTCGATGGAGCCGGCGTATTGCAGGGCTTTGCGGGCGCGGACGAATTCGGGCTTGCCGTTGGGATCCCAGCCTTCAAACTGGGTGATGGTGGTTTCGGTGACCATGAGGCCATCGCTGTTGATGCCGAAATCGTCGTCACTGGCAATGACGCCGGGGAAACCGTCCATCAGGATGCGGTAGCCGTTGGTGGGCTGAATATCAAAAATGATGCGCCAGCGTTCACCTTTCATGTAGCTAGTCCAATTGTTGTGAGCGATGACGATCTGGCCATCTTTGGTCCAACTGCCGGTGGCGACAAAAGCGCTGCAATTGCCGGGACTTTTGAGATTGGGAGCGTTGGGAGTTTTTTCCTGCTTGTTGAGCCAGGGCACGTAATAGTCGGGAAGTTCCTCGAAGGAATTGAACGCGACGATGTCGTAGACGTCGAGTTGGGAGCCGGTGCGCGCGTTCAGGCCTTCGATGATGCCCTGCAACTCCTGCTGATATGGAGGGTCGATTTTGGGCCAGAGCTGGTTGCGGGCAACTTCGCGGAAGAAGGGCCAGTCGCGGTGGGTGGAGAGGGTCATATCCGCGGAAACGGCGGCGAAGGCGTCTTCGATTTCGGGGCCGAGTTCGTAGCCATGCTGGAAGCCGATAGTAGTGGGATCACCTTCGAGATGGACGTAAATCCAGCCGCCGCGGTCTTCGCGATGGGCGTGGGTCAGGCGGGGATCCTGGGATGCGGCGTGCCGGCGGGCTTCCGCAATGGAGGCTTCGATATGATTTTTTGCGGCTTCCGCATCGTTGGAGGAGGTTTTTGCCAGCCAAAGGAGGCCACCGCCAAGGATGAGAATCAGCAGAGCAATGGTCTTGCGCACCGCGTCGGACATAGGGAAGGCTCCTTGCGATATCGGGGAGAACGGTCCGAGTTTATCGGGATTTGCGGGAAGCGACAACCGAAGCGGGGGGCCACCGGTCAATGCCGGAAAGCCAAGAAAAGAGAGATTCCACACTTCGCAGACCGCGTTCGGAATGACGAAGTCGGTAGGGCGGTAAAGGGAGAAGCCAGGCGGTGAGCGCGAAAAATGTCGGCGCGCCGACATTTCAAGTAATACTTTAAGTATCAGCGATAGTTTGTTCGAATGGGGAAAGTATTTGCAAAGGAGCGAGGCGCTCCATTTTGGATTTTGGCGTTCGGAACAACGGAAATTCTTTGATACATTCAGAAAATGCTCACAGCCGTCACACGCAAGGTCAGTTCCGCGCTCGCGAATTGCGAGCTGAGTTTCATTGCGCGCCAGCCGATTGATATGGAGAAGGCGCGAGCGCAGCACCACGCCTACGAACAGCTCCTGGGCGAGCTGGGCGCTCGAGTGATTTCGCTGCCCGAGGAGCCCGAGCTGGCGGATTCCATGTTTGTGGAGGACCCGGCGATCGTGCTGGACCAGGTGGCGGTGATCTGCACGCTGGGGACGGAAATGCGGCGCAAAGAGTCGGCGTCCCTCGGGGCGGCGCTGGAGAAATACCGGCCGCTGGCCCATATCAAGTTGCCGGGTACATTGGAAGGCGGCGATGTGTTGCGGATCGGGAAGAAGATTTTTGTAGGGCTGACGAAACGCACGAACGCGGAAGGGATCCGGCAGTTGGCGGTGATTGTGGAGAAGTACGGGTACGAAGTGACGACGATTCCGGTGACGGGCTGCCTACACCTGAAGTCGGCGGTAACCCATCTGGGACGGAATACGCTGGTGGCGAACCGCGCGTGGTTCGATGCGCAGAGGCTGCAGGGGTATGAGTGGGTTGATGTCGACCCGAGTGAGGCGCACGCAGCGAATGCGTTGACGATCAGCGATGCGGTCGTGTTTCCGGCGTCGTTTCCCAAGACCCGGGAGAAGATTGAGGGAGCCGGGTTTCCTGTTCGCTCGCTGGATATCAGCGAACTGCAAAAAGCAGAGTCTGGGCTGACGTGCTCGAGTTTGTTGTTTGAGGCGTAGTGGCTGAGGCCGGGGTCTTCCCTTGGCCCGTGCCGGGTGGCATTCTCGATCCAAGAGGGATTCCTCGCGGCGCTCGGAATGAGGGGAAGGCGAAGGACCACGGGTCCAGAGGTGCGATCGCGGAAAAAGTGATGCGATGGATGCAGAAAATTCATCGAGAAATCACAGCGCGACCAGACGGAAGTGGTATTCTTTGCGCATGCTGGCTAACGGCACGAAGCGAATGAGCTCCCCGACGACGGATAAGTCTACGCCGACGACTACCATTATTAAGAGCACTACGATCGCTTCGGGCGCGGGGAGGAACAGCTAGCCAGAAAGAAAAAGTTCCCAAACCCACCGCCGGAAGCGAACCTGGCGGTGGGTTTCTTAGTTTCAGCCCCCTCCAGAGACGCTCCCACGGAAAGAACAGGAGCAGTCATCATGAACCCGGAACAGCAGCAAGCAGGCCCGAACGCGGAAGCTGAGGTACGCCCGGCGCCAGGAGCAGGAGTGCCTGGAGGCTGGGAGCCTTCGTGGAGCGAAGGTTCAGGGAAGGAAGTGGTCGCGTTCAAGTTTGGCGGAAGCTCGCTGGCGGGAGCGCAGCGGATGATGCACGCGGCATCGCTGGTACGAGAGGCAGCGCAGTCGTCGCCAATCGTAGTGGTGGTTTCGGCGATGAAGGGAGTGACGAACCGGTTGCTGGAGCTCGGGCAGCTGCTGGCGTTGACGAGGAGCCTGGCGGCGCGGACCGAGGCGCTGACAATCATCGAAGCGCACCTGGCGGTGCTGCGGGACTTGAACCTGCGGGCGCGGGATCACGAACAGGTGGCGCACGAATTGGAATTGTTGAGCCGCGACTTGCTGCATGAGACTCCGTCGTTCGGGCACGTGGTGGTGAACTCGGCGACATACGACCGGCTGGCTTCGTTCGGGGAGCGATTCGCGGCGCGGCTGTTTGCGGCGGCGCTGCTGGCAAGCGGTGTGACGGCGGTGCCGGTAGCGTCGTCGGACTTCGTGGTGACCTGCGATACGTTTCGGGAAGCGCGGCCGGACCTGGAGTACACGCGGCACCGCGGGCGGCAGGTGCTGTTGCCACTGTTAGAAGCAAGAATCGTGCCGGTAATCACAGGTTTCATCGGGGCAACGCCGGATGGCAGAATTACCACGTTGGGGCGGAACAGCTCGGATTATTCGGGAGCGCTGATTGCGCATGTAGTGGATGCGGCCGAGCTGGTGATCTGGACGGATGTAGATGGCGTTTACACGGCGAATCCGAAAGAATCGGACGAAGCGAAGCTGTTGCACGAACTGAGTTACGATGAGGCGCACGCCCTGGCAGCAAACGGGGCGAAAGTGATTCACCCGCACGTGCTGCCGCTGGCGGCGCAATCGGGGATGACGGTGTGGATCCGGAATACGTTTAAGCCAGAGAGGCGCGGCACACGAATCGGTGCTCAAGCAAACGGAGGTGCGGCGTGAGCGCACTGGGAAACGGAAAAAAGTACCGCGCGGGAGTATTGGGCGCGACGGGAATGGTGGGCCAGCGAATCGTGAACATGCTGGCTGGGCACCCGTGGTTTGAGCTGACGGCGGTGGCGGCGTCGGAACGATCGATGGGCAAAACGTACGCGGAAGCGGCCAGGTGGCACCTGGAAACACCGATTCCGGAGGCGGCTCGCGGGCTGGTAGTGAAGGATCTGGATCCGGTGCTGGATTGCGATTTCGTGTTCTCGGCGCTGGATTCGTCGGTGGCGGGAGAAGCGGAGTCGGTGTTTGCGCACGCGGGATATCCGGTGGTGAGCAATTCCAAGAACCACCGAATGGATGCGGATGTGCCGCTGCTGATTCCGGAAGTGAACGCGTCGCACATCAATGCGATACCGGTACAGCAAAAGAATCGCAAGTACGACTCGGGCTTCATCGTAACCAACCCGAATTGTTCGACGGCGGGGCTGGTGCTGGTGCTGAAGCCACTGGCGGATGCGTTCGGGCTGGAGAAATTATTCGTGGTGACGATGCAGGCGGTTTCTGGCGCGGGGTATCCAGGCGTGCCGTCGATGGATGCGCTGGGAAACGTGGTGCCGTTCATCAGCGGCGAAGAAGAAAAGATGGAAAGCGAGCCGCAGAAACTGCTGGGGAAGTGGGACGGGAACCGGTTCATCGATGCGGGGCTGGGGATCAGCGCGCATTGCAACCGCGTGCCGGTGATCAATGGACATACGGAATGCGTGTCGGTGCGGCTGAAGAAGACGGCGACGATCGAGGAAGTGAAAGACGCGTTGCGGAAGTTCGAGGTGCCTGATGAACTGGCGTCGCTGCCGACGGCGCTGAAGAATCCGGTGGTGGTGCGCGAAGAGGATGATCGGCCGCAACCGCGGAAGGATTCGGATGTTGGCAACGGCATGGCCGCGGTGGTGGGGCGGGTTCGGGAATGCCCATTGTTCGACGTGAAGATTACACTGCTGTCGCACAACCTGGTGCGGGGCGCGGCGGGCGCCGCGATGTTGAATGCGGAATTGCTGGCGGCGAAGGGATTTTTGAAGAATAGGACGGCGCACAGGTCGAGTGCGAGCGAAGTGCTGGCGCGCGGTTGACTGCGTAATTCGGTTCACCTGAGAGCAAGAGAGATTCCCCGAACGAAAAACGTGCGATGGCGCAGAGTTCGTCACTGCGCATGCTCCGGTTCGGAATGACGCAAGCAATATTTCAGAGTGTGCGTACGGCTCGGCCGGCCTTAGAAGGCTGACCGTACAGGTGCAAGTGTCACCGGCTCAGGGTAAATTACGGGACGAAGTAATAGCGGATTAAGTGGAAGAAGATCGGGGCGGCGAAGCAGAGCGAGTCGATGCGATCGAGAATGCCGCCGTGGCCTTCGATGACCACGCCGAAATCCTTGATGCCGATGTCGCGCTTGATGGCGCTCATGACCAGGCCACCGGCGAAGCCCAGCAGACATATCGTGAAGGACATGCCGGCGGATTGAAGCGGCGAGAACGGCGTGGCCCACCAAAGAGCGGTGCCTAGCGCGGTGGCGCTGGCAACTCCGCCGACGAAGCCTTCCCAGGTTTTGTTGGGGCTGACGCGCCAGGCGATTTTGTGCCTGCCAACAAGCTTGCCCCAGACGTACTGCAGGACATCACTCATCTGATCGACAATCACGAGATAAAGAAGCAGGCGCGCGTCGTGGCCTTCAAAGCCGGGAATGTGAAGGAGCAGCAGCGCGGGAGCGTGGCTTAAGCAATAGGCGCAGACCATGATGCCAAACTGGATTTTGGCGGCGCGCTCGAGGAAGTGCTCGGTATCGCCGGCGATGGCGATGCTGGTAGGCACGAAGACGAAAGCCAGCACGGGAATCATGATGGCGAAGAAGCCGTACCACTGAATGCCGATGAGGTAATACTGCAGGGGCATGATGACGAAGAAACTCCAGAACAAAGTGCGATGATCGCCGCGGCGCGTGGGAACGAGAGTCATGTATTCGCGCATGGCGAGGAAGGAGATGATGGCGAAGAGAACCAGCGCACCGATGCGGCCGATCATCACGGCGACGGCGAAGATGGCGCACATCTTCCACCAGGCGCCAATGCGGGCATTGAGATTGTCGATGGTGGAACGGCTCGCGTCGGTGCGGCGGCTCTTCAGACTCTGGCCGATGAGCGTGGAGACGACGAGGAGAAACAGCACGCCGCCGTAGAGCCAGACTAGTTTCGAGTCGTGGATGGCTGCGAACATTATGCGTTTCCAATGCGGCGAAGGCTGGCTACGGCTTCGCGCGCGCGTTCGAGGAACGTGTCTTTCTCTTCGCCGGGTTCGACCTGAATGGGCTTGCCGAAGGTGAGCAGGCTGAGCATGGGAACGGGGACAAATTCGCCTTTGGGCAGAATGCGATTGAGATTTTCGAGGTATGAGGGAACCAATTCGACGTCGGGGCGGCGCAGGGCGAGGTGATAAAGGCCGGAGCGGAAGGGAGCCATTCTTTCGCCGGTGCCGCGGGTGCCTTCCGGAAAAAGGATGAGCGAATTTTCGGCGCCGAGAGCATCGGCCATCTGATCGATGAGATGGCGGCCCACGAAATGAGCGTCTTCATGAGTTTGCGCTTTGGTGGCGGCGCCGCGCTCGAGGAGGACCGCGTGGAAGACATTTTTGGCAAGGTAAAGACGGAGAGCGGTCTGCTCCCAGTAGTCTTTAGCGGCGATGGGGCGGGTCCTGGCGCGAATGTCGGAAGGCAGTGCGGACCACAGCACCACGAAATCAAGATGGCTGGAATGGTTGGCGAAATAGATGCGCTGGCGTTCGTCGGGTTCGCAGCCGGCCCATTGGACCTGGACGCCACTGATGCCGCGGGCTACAGAGGCGAGAAGACTGGCGATGGGATGAATGCCGTTGCTCATGAGGTGGTGCGGCTCCGCAATTCGGCGAGGGCGTTGCGCGAGCGATTGAGGATGGTAGTGAAGAGCAAGGCCAGGACGATCCACAAAATATAGATGGCGAATGGCCCGATGGGAGCGCCGAGGCCAAAGAGCAACCCGATCGCGCCGAAAATGAAGGCGCGGTCGCTCTTGCCCATGGGGCCATCATAACGCCGGGAAGCGCCAATTTGTGTGGCGACGACGCCAGTCATTTCAGTGATGACCGCAAAGAGAACGATCAGCACGATCAGTGGCGCGTTGAAGGCTGGAAGAAACGCGAGGGGAAGATAGAGGGCGGAGTCGGAAACGACGTCTCCGAGTTCGTTGAGGATAGCGCCGAGAGCGGTTTTCTGACTGTGTTCGCGGGCCAGCATGCCGTCGATGGCGTTGAGGGCCATACGAAGGAAGAGGATGATGGGGAGCAAGAGCAAGGTGTGCGGCGTGCGGAAATATAAAATCGCGGCACCGGCGGCGACAGACAGCAACACAGCGGCAATGGTGACTTGATTTGCGGTGACGCCGACGTGCGCGAGGCCGTTGGCGATGGGCCGCAACTGGCTTTGGAACTTCGGTTTCAGGTCGTAGACGCTGGGCATAGCGGATGCTGCCCTCATCGTAGCGCCAGTAGCGACGGGAGCGAAACTGACGGGAGGGATTGCCGCGAAAGCGGCAATTGCGCGGGTGGCAGGGGCACGATCAATGCACGATCTCGATTTGCGGATCGCGGCCGCGGGCGTACTGCGAGAAAAGCGCGAGCATGCGGTCGCAAGACTGTTGCAAGCCTTCCGTGCCGCCGAAGGAAATGAGGATGGCAGCGACGTGAGTGGTGGCGAGGGTGACCATGGTGCGCTCGGAATCGCTAGTGGGGCTGCCGTGAGGACCTTGCTGGTCGCTGAATACGGGCAAATCTTCGAGGTTCAGGTCGTACTTGCCAATTCCCTTGTAGGTTTCGCCGGCGCGGCCAGGGCGGAACATAATGTCGCCTTGGACATGAGCGAGATCGTAGAGCCCGATGGGCAAGCGACTTTCGACGGAGACCAGATTGATGATGTCGACGACGGTGTTGATTTGTGGGAAGGATTTGCCGCTGAGGATGCGGCGAATCAGGGCTTCGGCGGAACCGCGATACCGCGCGGGATCTTTGCCAAGGGCTTTGTAGCCGGCGCGAGTGGCGAGGATTTTCTGCGATTCGAGGACGGCGCGCGGTTCGGAGAGCTTGAGGATCACAGATTCGCAGTGCTTCATTTCGTCGAAGAGGGGGGCGGAGTTTTCTTCGACTTTTACATGAGCGCAGACGAGGCCGAGCGCGACGCGGGGACATTTCTGCTTGAGAGCGGAATCGATTGTGAGCTTGGGCATGGCTCAGGATAACTGAGAGAGGCGCTTGGCGGACAGGAGTGGGAGCGCATTGTTGGAGTCCCGCGGAGGGACCGAGGCAAGACGCAGGTGGAGGTCCTTCGTGGGCGCGGACCGCCGCAGCGTCTCGAGATGCTCGGCGTAAAAAGCGGTGCTTAGCAATGCGGCAGATGGCCTTAGCGCAGCACGGGCTTGGCGCGGCAGGCCAGGCAAACGTAAGAGGTGTTTTGAGAGACCTTAGCCCATTCGACGCGGCAGACGGCGCAGAGTTCGAGGGATTTATAGTCACACTCGACGCACATTTCGTCGGTGGGTATGGGAACTTCCTTGGCGTATTCCGTGAGCGGGACCTGCTGGCCGCAGCGCGTGCAGCGGACGGATTGCAGCTCGGCGGAAGCGAGCGGCGAGGTAGCGATCTTCCGGTCGAGCAAATCCAGGACGCGCTTGGCGATGTGTTCGCCGGTAAGGCCGAAGTGCTGGACGAGTTCCCAGGGATTGCCGGAAACGCCGAAGCGATCAGCTACGCCAATCATGCTGAGCTGCAAAGGGACGCGGAAATTCGGGCGGTGTTGGAGGATGGCGCCGGCGATGAGGTTGCCGAAGCCGCCGGACTGGTGCTCTTCGGCGGTGACAATGACGGTGGTTTCGTCGGCAGCACGGACGATGGTGGCGACGTCGAGCGGCTTGACGGTATGAACATTTACGATGCGCGTTTCGATGCCGTACTCTTCCTTGAGCAGCCAGGCGGCACGCATGGCCTCGGGGACCATGGGGCCGCAAGCGATGATGGAAACGGGCGCGTGGTCGTTACGGTAGCGGGTGCCGAGGAAGGTGTCGAAGGCGTCGTTGAACTTGGGCTGTTCGCCGCGGTAGCGGATGACGTTGGCGACGCCGAATTCGTAGGGCGTGTCGGGAGTGGTCACGATGGGCGTGGCTTCGCGCGCAAAGCGCAAGTAGCAAGGGCCGTCGAGGGAGAGGAGAGAATGGAGCGTGGCGCGTTCGGTCTCGACGGAGTCGCAGGGAACGACCACGTTCATGTTGGGGAGAATGGCGGTGAGTGAAATTTCTTCGAGAGCCTGGTGGGTGGCGCCGTCGGGGCCGACGGAGATGCCGCCGTGGGCGCCGGCGATTTTGACGTTGAGATTGGAGTAGCAAATGGTGGTGCGAATCTGGTCCCAGGCGCGGCCGGAAGCGAAGACGCCGTAGGTGCCGGTGACGGGGATGAGCCCTTCTCGAGCGAGGCCGGCGGCGACACTCATCATATTTTGTTCGGCGATACCGACGCTGAAGACGCGATTCTTGCGCTCGGGATGCTTGGCTTCGAAATCGGTGATGCGGATAGAGCCGGAAATATCGGCGTGAAGGGTGACGACGCGGGGATCTTCACCGGCTTTTTCCAGGCCCCGGCCGAAGCCCATGCGCGTGGGATCCATGTCAACTTTCATGGACTCGCGCGAATTCCACCAATACTCGTGGGCAAACTTGGGGATGCTGTCCTTGGCTTGCTTCGCGACATCCTTGGCGTTGGCCGAAGCGCGGGCGAGCAGGCGGTCGACACGTTCGCGGGGAACGTCGGGAGTGAGCAGTTCGGTCAGGGCATTCTCGAATTGATCTTTTTTCGGGGGAGTGCCGTGCCAGGAGGCTTGGTTCTCCATGAAGGAAACGCCCTTGCCCTTGACGGTCTTGGCAAGGATGACGGTGGGTTTGGCGGAAACTTGCCTGGCCTTGGCGAAGGCGTCGAGAAGCTGCTGAATGTTGTGACCATCGCATTCGAGGACGTTCCAGCCGAAAGCGGCATATTTTTCTGCCAGCGGCTGGACGTTCATGACTTCCTCGACCCAGCCGTCGATCTGGAGGCGGTTCACGTCGATGACGGCGCAGAGATTGTCGAGCTTGTAATGCCCGGCGGCCATGGCCGCTTCCCAGACGCTGCCTTCCTGCTGCTCACCGTCGCCCATGATGACGTAGACGCGAGAGGAGGCGCCGCGAAGTTTGAGCGCGAGCGCATTGCCGACGGCGGCGCCGAGTCCTTGGCCGAGGGAGCCGCTGGAGATTTCGACGCCGGGAACTTTCAGCCAATTGGGATGCCCTTCGAATGGAGCGCCAAGCTGGCGCAACAAAGCAACATCATCGAGAGGGAAATATCCGGCGCGGCCGAGCGCGACATAGAGAGCGGGAGCTTTGTGACCCGCGGACCAGAAGACACGATCACGATCTGGCCAGGAGGGATTCGAGGGATCGTGATTGAGGACGTTGAGGTAGAGCGCCGCGGCAATGTCCATGACGGAGAGCGTGCCGCCGGGATGGCCTGAGCCAGCGGCAAAGATACTGGTGAGGTTGATAGCGCGCATTTCGGCAGCGGCGGCCTTGAGCTGGTCCGGCGAAAGCTGGGGACCGCGGCGGTTGGCTAGGGGATTCATCGAACCACTCCTTGGCTTGCAATGTGCAATGGGCGAGAAGACCCACCGAAGTGGGAAATGGCCCGGCCTGGAGCGAAAGGAATGTGGCGGAGGGCGTAGCGGCCCACCACTGATCCGAGGCGATATTCACATAAAGCCAGATAAATCAGCATCTTAGTACGACGCGGGGGTATCGAGCCGGTAGGATAAACCGGAGCCCGTGACGACGTCACATGCTGTATAGGTGGACGGAGCACGAGAGAGGCCAGAACCAGGCTGGGAGGGGGTTAGGTTGCGAGCGGCCTCAGGCGAGCGCTGAAGTGGCGGAGAAAGGGGGCCTGATGGACGATTTCGTAGCCTGGGATATTCTCGCGGCGGCGCCATACATCGAGGATGACTTCGACGACATATTCGATGTGGCTTTGCGTGTAGACGCGGCGGGGAATGGCAAGGCGAACGAGATCCATGGTGGCGTGTTCGCCGAACATGAGCGTGCCGATCTCGACCGAGCGGATGCCACCTTCGAGATAGAGTTCGTTGGCGAGAGCGATCCCGGGAAATTGAGCGAGAGGAATGTGCGGAAGAAACGCGCGCGCATCGAGATAGATGGCGTGGCCGCCGGGAGGCTGGACGATGGGAACGCCTTGGCTGGAAATGTGATTGCCGAGGAAGGCGGTGGAAGCGATGCGATATTTCAGGTAGTCCTCGTGAAGTGCTTCCTGAAGGCCGACGGCGATGGCGTCGAGGTCGCGTCCGGCGAGGCCGCCGTAGGTGGGGAAACCTTCGGTGAGAATGAGCAGGTCTTTTTCCTGTTGCGCGAGGAGATCGTCGTTGGTGCAGAGGAAGCCACCGATATTGACGAGGCCGTCTTTCTTGGCGGACATGGTGCAGCCGTCGGCGAGAGAAAACATCTCGCGGGCAATTTCGGGGGGAGTCTTTTCGGAGTAGCCGGGTTCGCGGAGCTTGATGAAGTAAGCGTTTTCGGCGAAGCGGCAGGCGTCGATGTAGAGCGGGATGCCGTGTTTCCTGCAGATTTGTTTCACTGCGCGAATGTTGTCCATGGAGACGGGCTGGCCGCCGCCGGAATTGTTGGTGATGGTGAGCATGACGAGGGGAACTTTCTTGGGGCCTGCGCGGCCGAGAAGTTCCGCGAGCTTGGCGGTGTCCATGTTGCCTTTGAAGGGATGAATTTTGGCGGGTTCTTTGGCGTCGGGGATTGGCAGATCGAGGGCCTGGGCGCCGACGAATTCGCAATTGGCGCGGGTGGTGTCGAAGTGCGTGTTGTTGGGAACGATGTCGCCCTTCTTGCACATCACGTTGAAGAGGATGCGTTCTGCGGCGCGGCCCTGATGCGTGGGAATCACGTGCTGGAAGCCGAAGATGGATTGCACGGAGTCGCGGAAGCGCGTGAAGCTGGGCGAGCCGGCGTAGGATTCGTCGCCGCGCATCATGGCGGCCCACTGCTCGGTGGACATGGCGGCGGTGCCGCTGTCGGTGAGCAGATCGATGAGGATGGCTTCGGAAGGGACGAGGAAAAGATTGTAGCCAGCGGCGGCGATGAGTTTTTCGCGTTCGGCGCGGGTGGTGGCGCGAATGGGTTCGACGCTCTTGATGCGAAACGGCTCGATGATGGTACGGATGGGCATGGCGGCAGGAGGGTCTCCTAACAAACACTATCATAGGGAAGGTCAGGGGGAAGCCGGGTGGAGGACAGCCGCTCATGAGCAGGGACGGGATTCGCTTCGGTTCCGGACGCGGTTGAAGGCTTCTTCGCGTCGGAGCTGGAGCCGTGATGTCCTAAGCGGCTGTTGAAAAAGGGTCTCAGCCCGTCATGCCGAGCGAAGCGAGGAATCTCTCCTGGCCGTAAACCCAAGAAGAGAGATTCATCGCACGAAAAAGGTGCGATGGGGCAGAGTTCCGCACTCCGCAGACTGCGTTCGGAATGACCGCTTTGCGAGTTTTTCGGCAACCTGCTAAAGAACCGATTAGGAGATCGGTGCTAGTCGTCGCCGGGGACGGGTTCGGCGGATTCGGATGTGTCGTCGTCGAGTTCGGGATTGCTGACCAGGCCGGCGCGCTCGAGTTGGCGGAAGTAGGCCGGGCGGGCGTGGCGGTAGTGGTCGGCGGCAACTTTTCCGTCGAGCCAGGCAGTGTCCATGGGGTAGACCATGGGATCGAAAATCACCAGATAGAAGTGCCAGATGAGGATGGCGAAGGTGGCAAGCACGGCTTCGTACCAGTGGACGGCGGTGGCGGCGTCGGTGACCCACTTGGGGAAGTGGCGGAGCGTGAAATTGTTGAACCAGAGCAGGAAGCCGGAGGCGGCCATGACGAGGGTGCCCCACATGAAAGCCAAATACTCCATTTTCTCGGCGTAGTTGAACTTGGCGAATTTGGGCTCGGTTTTGGAGAGGCCGAGGTTGTAGAGGAAGACGTAGAGGATGTCGGTGGCATCTTTGACGGTGGGAAGCATGGCCCAGATGAAGGAACGGTCGCGTTTTTGGGTGGCGAGATGAAAGACGTGATAGAGCGTGGCGGCAATCATGACGACAGCAGCGGTGCGATGGAGGCCGCCGCGTACGCCCACGCGGGCTTCCCAGAGAAGCAGAGGCTTGGCCCACCAACTATCGGGGTATTTGAGAGCGAAGCCAGTGACAACGAGCGTGGGGAAGCTAGCCATGATGCCCCAATGGGCGATACGGAAACGAAGATTCATGCGTAGAACAACTTCGCCGCCTTCGTGGCGCGGGCGCCGGCGAATCAGTTTGCTGAGCAGGTCGATGAGGTTGTGGAGCAGCATGAAGCCAAGCGTGGCGGGGATGAGCACCCAGTAGGTCCAACGAATCCACTTCACGACGGGATGATTCGGGCCGACGCTGGTTTGCACGTGGATGGGGCCGATGGTGTAGCGCGCCTGGTCGGCTCCGGCATGACACTGGCCGCAGGTCTTCGGGAGGTTGGCGGCGCTGACGGTGGAGCGCGGGTCGGCTGATTTAAAAATGTTGTGGACGCCGTGGCACGAGGCGCAGTTAGCGGCGGTGAGCTTGCCACCTTTGAGAGCGAGGCCGTGATAGCTCTCGGCGTAAGAGGGGACGCGGTCGGCAGGCAGATCGTAGAGCTGAGCCATGCGCGTGCTGGAGTGGCAACGGCCGCAAGTTTGCACGGAGACATTGCCAGCGTAAACGGGCGAAGCAGGATTGTTGGGGTCGAGGATCAGATGCTCGCCGTGGCAATCGACGCAGGCGGGAGCGTCACGGACACCGGACTTGAGGGCGTCGCCATGAACGCTTTGGTTGTAGACCTTGGCGATTTCCTGATGGCACTCGCCGCAGGTTTGCGAAACCTTCCAGTGATTGACGCGGGAACGTTCGTCGCGCGCGGGATAAATATTGTGATTGCCGTGACAACTGTTGCAATCGGCGGCTTTTTCGTTACCGGCGGCAATGGCGCGACCATGAACGCTTTGTTTGTAGGACTCGACAGGATGGGCGACGGGAATCTTGTGGCGCGAGAGGAAGCCCGAGTCGCTATGGCACTTGGCGCAGGAATCGGCAAGATTTTTGCGGGCGACGGCGGAGTCCGGTTCGCTGGCCGGTTTGACGGAGTGAATCTCGCCGTGGCAGGAGACACACTTCGGAGCATCGGGATCGCCTCTCTGGGCGGCCTGGCCGTGAATGCTGGCGGAGAATTCTTTCAGCTCCGGTTCATGGCATTCGGAGCATTTCGCCGGCATGAGATTGGTGGCGGCGGTGAGCTCGTGAACGCTGCCGTGACAAGTGGCGCAGCCGGTCTCGGTTAAGACGGAATGCGCGCTGCTGGCGAAGTTCTTGGCTTCAGCATCGTGGCAGGTGGCGCACTGGACTTTGGCGATCTTGGCGGGATGAGGAAAATCCTTGATGGAAGTGTGGCAGTCCTGACAAGTGAGAACGGCGTGGGCACTGGCAGCGTGCTTAGTGGGATTGATGAAAATATCTCTACCCTTGTCGGATTTCATCCCGGCGGTTCCATGGCAAGCGAGGCAAGCTTCGTCCTGCTTAGGCGGGTGGGCCTTAGGTTTTGCGGCAGCACAGGTGGGAGCGAGCACCCAGGCCAGCGCGAGGAGAAGGCCGACGAAAATGCGGCCAAACTCCCCGGCTCGATTGGAGCTCATAAAGCGCTACCTTCCGGGCCCGCGAAGGGGCCCTTAATTTTTTTCGTTCACTGCAGACCGAGATCCTTAAGGACCTTCGGGTTTTCCTCCTGCACCGCGAGCAAATTGTGGCAAGCGGAGCAGTCGTTGGAAATCGTCTGGCCGTCGGCGCTGGTGTGGGAGCCATCGTGGCAGCGGAAACAGCCTGGAAAATCGTTGTGACCGAGATTGTTGGGGTGAACGCCCCAGGTGACTTTCATGTCCGGGAAAACGTTGCGAAGGTAGATGGCCGAGACGGTATCGGCGGCCTGTTCGACGAGGGCGCGCTTGGTGTTGTAGATCTCAGGAAAAGTTGTGCGGTAGTAGCTGGTGATGCCTTCTTCAATGCGGGACTTTGCGGTCTCGCGGTCGGGATAGTCGGCTTTGAGAAGTTCGACGGCTTTCTTACGGATGTAGGGAAGGTCGGTGCTGATGGCGCCGCGAGAAATGCGGAGATCGACGGCGTTCTCAGGAAGTTCGAAGGCGTGCGTCGGACGATTGTGGCAATCGATGCAGTCCATGGCGCGCTTTTCGCCTTTGGCAAGTTGCTCCTTGGAGACCTTGATGTCCGTGGAGACAAATTCGATGGTCTTGCCCTGATCGTCGGTGTAAAAGACGACGGGAATGACCTGGCGCTTCTCGTCGATGGAGATGTAGTGGATGCGCGAGCCCTCGTCGAGATGGCGGCCGTGAATGCCGACGGAACCGGCGCGGGTGTGTCCCCCGATTTTGAGGATGAGAGCGGTGGTGAGCGGCGTGTTCTTCTCATCATCCTTGTAATTCGTTTTCAGGAGGAACTTGTCGCCGGAAAAGCGCTGAGGCCAGTGGCACTGTTCGCAGGTTTCACGGGCCGGGCGCAGGTACTTCACGGGGGAAGGAATGGGGCGGGAATAGGTTTTGAAGGTGACGGCGAAGACCTGGCGCAAGCCGGAGAGCTTGGACTTCACGAACCAGCCAGCGCCGGGACCGATGTGGCACTGCACGCATTCGACGCGGGAATGCGGTGAATTCTGGTAGGCGCTGTATTCGGGAGCCATCACGGTGTGGCAGGTAAGGCCGCAGAAGGTGGTGGAGTCCATGTAGGAGACGCCCTGGTAGGAGGCAAATCCGAAAATCATGATGTTGAGAATGGTGGCGCAAGCAATGAAGAGGATGCTGTTGCGCACCATGTCGGTTTTGAGGTCAATGGCGGGATAGATGGTGGGCAACTCACCAGCATCGCGCAATTTTTTGCGGCGCAAGAAGATGCCGATGGGAATGAGCAGCAAACCGAAGACGAATACACCGGGGAGAATGAGGAAGAGGAGGATGCCGACGTAAGGATGGGGAGGGCCCTGCAACATGAAGTCGTAGATCCAGAAGCCGATGAGGGTGATGGCGCTGCTGGTGGTAAGAACGACACCGATCAGACTCAAAGTGTTCTGGCTGAGGTAATAGAGCAGCCTGGCCCAATCTCTGACGGTATTTTGTGGACTCATGGGTCCTGATCCTCAATTCTGGCGGCGAGAAGCCGCGCGCACACGAGCAGAAAAGGCCCTAGCGAAGGATCCGCCAGGGCCTGGTTACTGAACTACAAATCGTGCGCCTGCAAAAGCAGGCCCACCGGCGAAAAAATGAAGTCTACTTCAGAGTCGCCAGATAAGCAGCGAGATCCTTCACTTCGGCCGGGGTGAGGCTTTTGAGATTGGCGTGCTTGGGCGAAGTGGAGATGGCTTTCTGGATGTCATCGGCGCTCTTGCCCTTGATGGCGGGCGACTTCATAGCCGGCTTACCAGCGGCATCGGCACCGTGACAGGCAGCGCACTTGGCCTTAAACGTTTTCTCTCCGTTCGCAGAATCCTGAGCGCGCGAAACGGATCCCAGCAGGCAAAGCATCGCTGCTACCGCGAGAACTGACAGAACCTTCTTCATTACTGCCTCCTTGGTTTATTTCCCTGGCACGAGGCGCATAGGAGCGCCCGCGCTTCGTGCCAGAATGCGGCGAAAATCTACTTCTTGAGCGAGCGAACGAACGAAACCAAGTCCTTGACCTGATCGGCGCTCAGTGTCTTGTAGGGCGGCATCTTGCCTTTACCATTGGTGATGATGCCGGAAAGATCCGCATCGCTCATCTTCTGAACATCCGCGGACGCGAGATCCTTGGTCTTCATGGCTTCCTTACCCTTGCCATCCGCCCCGTGACATCCAGCGCATTTGGCCTTGAACGTGGCTTCCCCGGCCGCAACATCAGCCTTGGCGGGCGCGCTCAGCAGGCAAACGCCCGCAAACAACGCCGCTGCCAGAGTCATACCACCCAGCTTCTTCACTTTATTCTCCATGTAGCTCTCCTGACTAATCTCGGCGGAGATTCCTCAAGCTTCCCACGCCGTCGTTCAAAAACCGAAGCGAACCGAAAGAGTAATCAAGTTGCCGTGAAAGTTGCGCGGCGCATACAGATCCTGATAGGACCCGTTCGAGTCTTCGTGATAACCGTAATAATCCCAGCGGGCGCGTCCTGTCCAGTGTTTTGCGAAATGATAAGCGACCGAGCCATAGGGCTGATACCAGCTGGAATTCAGAGGCCCAGCGGGAGCGGTAGCGATGGGACTCTGCGGATTGAGATTCACTTCACTCCCGGTGACGCCGGACAAATTGGCACCCACTTCGAAGGACAACGGATTCACCGGAGTCCAGAGAAAGTCGAGGAAGCCAGTGTTGACGTGGCTGCTGTAGGGCGAAACTTGCTGGACCAAGCCAGTGACATCCGGACAGGCGGGCAGGCCCGGCTGAGCGAGACTACTGGTGAAGCAGATCAGCAGTTGGGACGCAATAGCATTGAAATTGTAGCCGAGCTGCGCGGAAAACTTCTGTGACGGAGTAACCGAGAAGGAGAGGCCGACGTTGCGGTTGTGTTCGGAGCCACTGACGTCGGCGGCGGGGTTCTGGCCCTCGGAGGTGGTGAAGTAGGCGGTGAAATTGAGCCAGGTGGAGGCACGATACTGAGCCTTGGCGCGGAATTGCTGGTAATTCCTGGGGCTGAGGCGGGTAAAGGTGTTGTCGGCGGAGCCAAGATCGGCGTCGAGATTGATGGTCAAGTGCTGGACTGGTTTCCACCACAAGCCGAGGACGGCAGAGTTGGCGTTGATATCGGTGGCGTCGGGGGGTTCGAAGACCGGATCAGGAGTGAGGAAAGAGATCGAGCCGTCGGCGTTCTGGGTGCAACCAGCGGGCAAGAGCCCGGCAACGAGAGCGCAGCTCCCCCGGGCAGCGTTGTTGGGGAAGTAGATGGCGTTCTGCACGTTGTAGAAATCGTCGGCGATGACGCGGTGGGTGTAGCGGTAGCCGAAGTAGGCGCCAGCCTTCGGGGAAATCTGCACCTGGCCCTCGATCAAATTAGTGATGGTTTTCTGTTTGAGGAAGTTGCTGTCGAGGTTGACGAGGATGTCGGGGCCCGAACTCGTGCTATGGGTGGGAGTGCCAGTGGGAAGGCCGGGAGGGGTGTTGCAGGATGTGCTGGGAAGGGTGGCGGTGGGGGCGAAAACATTGGCGGGGACGATCAGGCTGGTGGAGAAGAACGAGCACTGCGTGGAAATGTACTGCGCGGGTTCGTTCCAGTTGCCGTAGTGGAAAGAGTCGACAAGGCTGAAATCGTGGGTGATCTGCCAGGTGGCGCCGAGGTCGCCGTAGGAAGCAACGTGGCGGCCTTGCGAGGGGCCGGATTCGGCGTAGTTGGCGAGGCTGGAGCGCGAAACGCGACCGCTAAACGACTGCTGATAGTCATTGATATTGAAGTCGCTGCCGGTATAGCTGAACTTGCCAGTGATTTGCAGCGAGGAAATCGGATTGGATTGCAGGCTGATCTGCTCAGTGGGCGCGCTGGTACGAGAGGCCGAATGAGTTTGGTAATTGTAGAAAGCGTTGCAGGTTGGCGTCACGTTGCCACCGGGTTGGAAGGTGGGACTGCAGGGAGGACCGTTGAAGGAAACGCCGAGGTCGACGGGGGGGAAGCCTGTGCCGACATTGAACTGCTGGTTCTGATCGACGGCGCCGGGATCGGTCTTGTAGTAGCTCCAGATCTGGTCGTAGCTGATGTTGGTGTGCGGCAGAAAGCGAAAATCGACGCCGAGCCGGTACTGGGTCATGGTTGCCGAAAGATTCTGGAAGAGGAACTGTTCGGTGCCCTCGTGAATAGTGGAATAGGAGGGGCCGGTGTTGGTTTTGTGGTTGTAGCCAAGGCGAATGCGGATTTTTGAATCCGGAAGAAGAGTAAGACCGTAATTCTGCATGTTGCGGCGAGTGTTGAAGTACTGCGGGGACATACCAACGATCTGGGTGTTGAGGAGCGTAGAAGGAGCAGTGATGACCGGGTTGAACCCGGCAGGAGCATTCGCGGGAGGAGCGGCGGGGTTGTAAGGGTTGGCGAGGAGGGAATAGTCAAAGAAATTCTCGTCGTGGCGGAACATGGAATCGAACAAGTACCACTTATTCTTGCTGATGCGAAGGACGCTGACGACGTTGGGATCGCCGCCGTAACCGAAATTGCTGAAGTAAAGGCGATCGAAAAAAGTGCCACGCTGGTCGAGGGAACGCATTTCGGTGGTGAAGTTGAGAAGGCGCGGGCCCTGCTGGAGGTTGACCATGCTGTCGTAGGCTTGCTGGTCGCCGATAATATTGGTGAAGCGCCCGCCAAACTCGATGGATTGCTTGATGTTGTAATTTCCCTGATCGATGCCCTTTTCTTCGTCGGTCTGCTGCGCGGAAACGGACGGCACAAGCAGGAGCGAGAGCAACAAGGCCGACGAGAACAGGATCGTGCATCCATTCAACACATTGCGGGAACGAAGGTTGTGTGTGGTCTTCATCGTCCGGTTCCTCATGGCGTGAAGAACACGTTGCTGGTATTCGAGCCGTGAATGGCAACGTGACACAGCGTGCAGGATTGATATTTCTGGGATTGGTTATGGAAAGTCGGAATGGCCGAGGCGCCCGAGCCGGCGTTGAGCGAATGGCAGCTCAGGCAGAGCAGATTGACCTGATTCTGGATGAGCATGCGCTGGTTTGTGGAGCCGTGAGGCGAGTGGCAGGCGATGCAGCCTTCAATCTTGGCTTCGTGCTGATAGACGAACGGTCCCTGCTTTTCGGTGTGGCACTTGTAGCAGACCTCGTCACCGGAAGCGTTAGTACGAAGCTGCTTGGGCCGGTAGCCGCCATGGGGGTTGTGGCAATCGTTACACTGAAGCAAACCCTCGGGGACGCGATGATGGAACGGCCGGGCGAATTGGGCGCGCACGTCCAGGTGACAGGTGTAGCAAAGCTCGGGCGATTTCGCCTTCATGAGGTACTGGGATTCCTTGGCGTGGTGGGGGGAGTGGCAGTCGATGCAAGAGATGCCATTGGCGAGATGCAAGGAGCGGTCGTAATTGCCGTGTTCTTCGGTGTACTGGTGACAGCGGAGGCAGCGGGCACTGGTCTGCTGAGGAGTGGCGTCCTTGAAGGTGAAGATTTTAGACTTATCGCCCCCGCCGTCGACGTGCGCCTTGCCGGGGCCGTGGCAGGCTTCGCAGCCGTGCCACTCAACACCTTTGTAGGCGTCGAGCTTGGAATCCATGGTGGTAGCAAAGTGGGGAGTTTGCTGGAAGCCGGCGTAGATTTCGTCGTGACAGGTTTTGCAGGTGTCCGAGCCGACATAGAGGGAGGGGTCGGTGGGGGCCACATAAGCGGCGACTTGCTGGGGAGCTTTCTTGTCTGACTTTTTGTCGCGGGCAACCGAGGACAGAAACGGCCAAGAGAAGAGCGCCAGGCTTAAACTCAGGACCGAAATCAGCTTGAGGCGATTCATAAACCGTCCGCCAACTCCCTTCAACAGGGCGCATCAGGATTCGAGCTTGCGGAAAAAGCCCGCGTCGTCGAGTGCTGGGAAGGACGCAAGGCCATCCCTGGCAGAGCGGTTGACAGGGAGAATAAGGTCGAAAGGACGGTCAATCGTTACAGTAATCGATGAATCTGTCAACGACATCTGACCAAAGCGATGAGAAATTCATCGGTCATACACGACAGAATTGGTCCGATATTTTGGGACATTCGGAAGGCACCGGGGATTGGGAGGATCGGAAACTTTCAGTTGTGGAGGGCGGCGGGTATTGACCTATAATGCCGACGGAACGATTCCCGCCCTTAACTACAGGCTCGGTCTATCTAAGAGATTTGGTTTCAGCGAACCGCAAGGAGCTCCGCATGAAAAAAGTGTTAGTTTCGCTGCTCAGCACAATATTTGTGATGTCAGTGGTGTCGCCGGCGTTTGCGGCTGACAATGAAAAGGAAACGGATCGCGTCGAGAACGCCGGAAAAGTGATGTCGGAGATTTTGAATGTGCCGGACAACATCCCGCAGGATTTGCTGAATAAAGCCGAATGCGTGATCGTGTTGCCGTCGGTGTTGAAGGCGGCGTTTATCGTGGGGGGGAGCTACGGGCGGGGCGTGATGACCTGCCGAGGCGGCTCGAACTTCACTGGTCCATGGGGAGCGCCGACGATGATGGCGCTGGAAGGTGGGAGCTTCGGTCTGCAGATTGGCGGGCAGGCGACGGACTTCGTGCTGCTGCTGATGAATGACCGGGCGGCGAAGGGCGTTTTGACGAGCAAGGTGAAGCTGGGCGGCGACGCATCGGTTGCGGCGGGCCCTGTGGGGCGGACGGCGTCCGCAGCGACGGATGCGACGATGCGCGCGGAGATTCTGAGCTACTCGCGGGCGCGGGGTGCGTTTGCGGGCATATCGCTGGAAGGTTCGACACTGCGTCCGGATAACGACGCCAACAAGAAGTTGTATGGCAAGGAAGTCAACGCGGAAGATGTCGTGCTGAAGCACGCGGTGAAAGCGCCGCCAAGCGCCAGGCAGTTGCTGGCGACGCTGAACAAGAAGTCGCCGCACCACAAGGCCTAAACGAGCGCCTCCGGCGCGACAAGCAACGAGAAAGTGAAAGACGGCCACCCGCGGGTGGCCGTCTTTGTTCTTAGCTTGAATTCCGGGTCAACGATGAGCAAGTCTATCGTGTTACGATATAAAGACAAAAAATCGACTAAAATTCCGTGCGTCGAATGGCAGGAGCGGAAAAAGTGGGGGACATTTCGAAGGCACCGACAACGGGAGGTTTGCCGCTCGACGCGTCGCTGTCGCCGACATTGCAGTCCGTGCGCGCACCGGCGCGGGAGCCGCTGGCAAATGGGCGTGTCGTGTATATCAGTGGCCTATCGATTTGCGTCGCGATTGTAGCCAGCGTGATCGCGCGCGGGTTGACGGCGTTGATTGGGCTGGTGACGAATGTGGCGTTCTACGGGCGTTTTTCGTTTGCATTCACGTCGCCGGCGAACAACCACCTCGGGCGGTATGTGATTCTCGTGCCGGTCATCGGCGGGTTGATCGTTGGGTTGATGGCGCGTTATGGATCGGCGGCGATTCGAGGGCACGGAATTCCCGAAGCGATGGAACAGATTCTGTACGGGCAGAGCCGCATTCCGGCGCGAATAACGTTTTTGAAGCCATTGTCGGCGGCGGTGGCCATTGGCACGGGCGGGCCGTTTGGCGCGGAAGGTCCGATCATTGCGACGGGGGGAGCGCTCGGTTCGTTAGCCGGACAATTACTGAAGATTACCGCGGACGAGCGCAAGACTTTACTTGCCGCGGGCGCGGCAGCGGGGATGACGGCGACGTTCGGGAGTCCGGTATCGGCAGTGCTGCTGTCGATTGAACTGCTGCTGTTCGAATACCGGCCGCGGTCGATCATTCCGGTGTCGCTGGCGTGCGCGATGGCGCAGGGGGTGCGAGTGGCATTCGTGGGAAGCGCGCCGATCTTTGCAATGGCCGATGTGTTGTCGCCCGGCGGCGCGGCGCTGGCGATTTACATTTTATTGGGCGCGTTGGTCGGGCTGGCATCGGTGGCTGCGACGCGCGCGGTGTATTGGGTGGAGGACCTGTTCGAACACTTGCCGATTCATTGGATGTGGTGGCCGGCGATGGGGGCGGTAGCAGTGGGAGTGATCGGCTATTTTGCGCCGCGAACGATGGGCGTGGGCTACGACAACATCGAGAAGATTCTGAACGGAAATATTCTGGGGACAGCGGTAGCGATGCTGTTCCTATTGAAATTTCTTTCCTGGGCCATCTCGCTAGGAAGCGGAACGTCGGGAGGAACGCTGGCGCCGTTGTTCACGATCGGAGGAGGGCTGGGGTCGCTGCTGGGAAGCGCGGCAATTTACGCATTTCCCTCGATTGGCGTCGATATTCGCGTGGCGGCGATGGTGGGAATGGCGGCGATGTTCGCGGGGGCGTCGCGGGCGTTGTTGGCGTCGGTGGTATTTGCGTTTGAAACGACGAGGCAACCGCTGGGCCTGATGCCGTTGCTGGGAGGTTGCACAACGGCGTTTCTGATTTCGTCGCTGCTGATGCGGCACACGATCATGACGGAGAAGATCGCGCGCCGAGGCGGACGAGTGCTGACGGAATACAGCGCGGACTACCTGAACCAGGTGCTGGTAAGGGATACGGCGACGAGGGAGGTGGTGGCGCTTTGCGCGGAGGACACGCTGGCGAACGTGCGGGCGTGGTTCAAGACGCGAGCGGCGGGCACCGGTCATCAGGGATTTCCGGTGAACGATCGCGAGGGGCGTCTGGTGGGGGTGGTCACGCGGCGAGACATTTTCGACAGCAAGGAAGCGGAGAGCGCGACGCTACGGGCGATCATCCAGCGACCGGTAGCCGTGGTGTTTGAAGACAATTCGCTACGCGAAGCGGCGGACCACATGATCAGCGAGGGAGTGGGGCGGCTTGCGGTGGTGGCGCAAGGAGATTCGCGGAAGCTGACGGGCTGGCTTACGCGGAGTGATCTGCTGCTGGCGCATCGCCAGAGACTCGAAGACGCAACGCATTCGAAGAGAGAAATTGAGATCGGCGTGCACACGATCCGGCTGGGTGGTTAGCAGTGGAGATTCAAGCGACAGTCCCGAGCAGCGCAGGCCTGAGCCTATTTGGAGAACAACTTGAGATTGATGGAATCCGCCATCGCCTGGTAACCGGCATTGGAAGGATGAAGATGATCGCCGCTGTCCATGGAAGGAGATAAGCGCGTGGGATCTTGCGCGTCGCGGGTGACGGCATCGAAATCGAGGACAGCATCGAACTGGCCGCCCTCGCGAATCCATTGGTTGATGGTTTGGCGGGTGCGTTCGGCCTCGGGAGTAGCGTAGAAAGAGCCGCCGAAGGGGAGGATAGTGGCGGCGTACACGCGGACAGCGTGCGTGTGGGCGCGCAGGATGATCTGCTGATAGGCCTGAAGGATTTCGCGAGTGAGTTCATGGAGATTGCAATTGGCGGCACAGGTTCCGATGTCGTTGACGCCTTCGAGCACAACCAGCCAGTGAACAGCGGTCTGCGCGAGTACGTCGCGATCGAAACGTGCGAGAGCGTTGGGGCCGAGGCCGTCGTGGAGAAGGCGATTGCCGCCGATGCCGTGGTTGAGGACGCCGGTATCACGTGTATGTTTGTTGGTTTGGAATCGGCGCGCCAGGTCGTCGGGCCAGCGCGTATTGCCGTTGGTGGTGGAGTTTTTGCCGTCGGTGATGGAATCGCCGAGGATGACGACGGCGCGCGGCGATTTTGTAGCCGCTACATCGACAGCGTTCAAGAAATACCAATGATCAGTGATTTGCGGCGAGGGCAGCGTCGTCTCTGTGACGGCATCGCCAGCGGTGAAATAGGACGTGGCGCGGGAGCCGGCGTGCGTAGTGACACCGTCAGGCGCGCCTTGGATATGGATAGTGACCGCCAGGTCGGAGAGCGGCGGCAAGTCGAACGCGAGAGGATCGGAGATCAGGAGTGCGCCGGCGGGAATGGCGACCGATGGTTGCTGAGCAAAGGTGAGAGACTTGTCGGTAGCGGGATCGATGGAACCGCTGGCGGCAGCTTTGGCGACGTGGGCCGAGGTGATCAGGAGGGGGGTGTTGCCAAAGGCGTTGGAGAAACGGATACGAATGCGCGTCCCGCCGACAGAAACGTGGACGATCTGGCGCAATGTGGTGTCAGCAAAATCGGGATTGGGAGGAGCAACGCTGGAGTCGACGAGTTGCGGCGAGCAGGCCCAGGTGCCAACCCAGAGATCGTTATTGGCGGTGTTGGCAGACACCGCGACGAAGAGCAAGAAAAGCAGGCACACCGGGCGAAGTGGGCCCTTCAACGGCACACCTCATCGAGCCACGCAAGGCTCAACGCAGGATTATCGGGAAGAGTAAGCTGCCTGGCGCGCAGCGACTGTTCGAGAAACATACCGTCCCAGTGCGAAGAAAGATCGGGGCGGAGGGAATAGGCGGGATCGCTTTGCGCTTCGGGCAAGGGGATGAGCTGGAAGCCGCGCTGCTGGAGCAAATCGAGGAGCCGCGGAAGCATCACGGTTTGGAACGCGCCGACATGGAGCAGCATGACGTGTTTGATGTCGCGCGCGTAGAGGAGTTTAGCGGCAGCCTGACTCTGCGCGAGAGACTGCGCGGCGCCATCGAGATAGCCCTGTTCCAGTTTCGCGATTCCCTGCTGGTCATTTTTTGCGAGGCAGCGGCTGTAAGGCTCGTTGTAAGCGTAGTCTGCGAAACTGACGGTGACCTGGGCGACTTTGTATCTGTGCGCCGCGAGGAAATCAGCGACGGCGCGGTGTTTTTCCGGCGTGTCACCTTCATGAAGATAGGGAAAACGAAGCCAGTGCCAATCGTCGGTGGCCATGAATTTCTGGAGCGTGGGCTCGTTGGCGAGGAGGTCCTGTTCGAAGCTGTCGACGGAATTGGCATCGAGGTCCATGTGCGAAAAAGTGTGATTTCCGAGGGGAAATCCAGCGGCGCGCCAGAGTTGGAGGACCGGAGCGCTGGAAGGATCGTCCTGGAGGCCGTTGGCATTGACGAAGCCGTAAGTGGGAGGAGCATGCGCGGCCTGAAGGCTATGAATGATGCTGTTGGCGATATCGACGCGGGCCATGCCGGGCGGCAACGGGCCGTGCACGGGGAGATCGTCGAAGGTGAGCGCGACGGCGGGAGTGCCTACGGCTGCCGAGGTGACAGGAGGTCCTTTTAAATAGTGGCTGGCGAAGGTCAAGAAGGTCGGCCAATTGGGACCGGTGGTGTGGCCGCCGGTGTGTTGACGGAACGCGATGTCGCCATCAATGAGCGACGATTCGATGGGAGGAAAGGTGGAGGCGCCGAGATCTTTCTTTCCGAGGAGCGTGTAGACCGGGCCGGCACCGACGGCGCCGAGGAACATGCCCTGGGCATCGACCCAACCGCCTTCGACCTGCTGCGAACCACTGCTAATGAAAACAGGGCGAGGGGCGCACAGGGCGATGAGTTCGTGCGCGTCGACGGGGAGATCGTTGACCGTAAGCGGGCCGGCGTATTTGAGAAAGTTGCCCGCCATCCAATGGTATTCGGAAGAGGAGGCGAGATTCTCGAGTTGCTCGCCGAAATTGCGGCGGAGAATTTTGGCGCCGCCGGCACCCGACGAGCCGATGAAGGCTATGGCGAAGCGCGGGTCGTAGGCCATGGCGACGAGGGCGGCTTTTCCGTAGCGGGAGAGACCTTCGATGCCGACCTGTTTTGCATCAACGGCTTTGTCGGTATCGAAATAGTCGAGCGCGCGGCTGGCGCCCCAAGCCCAGGCTCGCAGCGCGCCCCAGTCGTCGAGTTTGCGAGGCTGGCCCTTGTTGACGAGGCCGATGATGCCTTCGGTCAGGCCTGCACCGTTGTCTGCCTGGACGCTGGTGGGAATGCAAGTGGCATAGCCCCAGCCCATCTGGAGAACTTGCTGCTGCCATGAGGGACCCGTGCCAGCACCAAAGAAGGCGGCGCGTTGAGCTTCGGGGAGACGCTTGTTGATGGCTTCGAGGGCTTCGGGACTGGGACTCAGTTCCATCATGACGGGCACGGGGCCGGAAGCTTTGGCGGGCGTGGTGAGCGTGAGTTG
>Ga0335077_10000117_pt1 | contig 78944 bp, 81 predicted proteins | sample Lox_Sample_31_FD_207151 | JGI IMG/M metagenome (GOLD analysis project Ga0335077, IMG submission 207151) | Soil microbial communities from Loxahatchee National Wildlife Refuge, Florida, United States - Lox_Sample_3.1 | ecosystem: Environmental > Terrestrial > Soil > Wetlands | place: USA... | reverse complement strand
GCCACGCTAGACCGCCTTGCCGGCGACGTACCAGACCGGGCCCTGGGTCCCGACGTGATGCGAGTCCGACATCGCCTCGATCACGCGCACCTCGCCGGGGACGCCGTCCTCGTCGAGCCGCTCGAGGCAGCGGCGCACCATGCCGGTGGACGCGCCGTAGCCGGCGGCGCGGGCGGCGCGGAAGCGGTAGCCGGGACGGCCGGGCCGGCGCAGCGGGTTGATCGGCGCGAGTCGCAGCGCGACGGGGTCGAGATGGTCGCTCGACGTGAGGTCGATCTCGCAGAGCAGGTCGCTCCAGTCGGCTGGCAGGGCGGCCAGCGCCGCGTCCCACGCGTCCGCGAGCGACGACCGCTCGGCCTCCTCCGGCGCGGGCGACTCGGTCGACGAGACGAGCTCGAGGGTGCCGTCGATGCCCTCGTCGTCGAGCCGCTTCAACATCCGCCGAATCGCTTCGGGTCCGACACCGCCGCCGGCCCGCTCCGCGTGGAAGCGCAGCGCGCCGCCGTGGCGCCCGGGGCCGGCCGGCGCGAGCAGCGCAGCGGCGCGGCTCCGGCGCGACTCGTCGGCGACGGTGAGCGAGAGAACAGCGTGCTCCCACCTCGGATCCAGCGCCTGCTCGAGGTCGTTCCACTGCCCGGCGAGGCTCATCGCGCGAACCGTACACTCCCGCCGTGGCCAAGGTGGAGGCAACGAAGACGGCGCTCGCGAAGGGCGACCTCCGCGAGATGCTGCGCGAGATGCTGCTCATCCGCCGCTTCGAGGAGAAGGTGGAGGAGCGCTTCCGCGCCGGCGAGCTGCCCGGGTTCCTCCACGTCGCCATCGGCGAGGAGGCGTGCGCCGTCGGCGTCTGCCGCGCGCTCGAGGACGGCGACGTGATCGCGTCCACGCACCGCGCGCACGGGCACACGCTCGCGAAGGGGACGCATCCCAACGAGCTCATGGCCGAGCTGTACGGCAAGCAGGAGGGCTGCTCGCACGGCTACGGCGGCTCGATGCACCTCTACGACGTCGAGCGGGGGAACATGGGCGCGAACGCGGTCATCGGCGGCGGCCTGCCGCAGATCACCGGCGCGGCGCTCGCGTTCCAGATGCGGGGCGAGCCGCGCGTCGCGGTCGCGTTCTTCGGCGACGGCGCGACGAACATCGGCACGTTCCACGAGGCGCTCAACCTCGCGCAGCTCTGGAAGGTCCCGGCGGTCTTCGTGCTCGAGGACAACAAGTGGGCCGAGTCGACGCCCGAACGGCAGCATTCGCCGATCCGCGACCTGTCGGAGCGTGCGAAGGCGTTCGGGATGAAGTCGATGAAGGCGGACGGGCAGGACGTGGAGGCGGTGTACAGGACAGCGCGCAAGGCGCTCGAGCACGCGCGCTCCGGCCAGGGCCCGGTGTTCCTCCATCTCGACACGTGCCGTTTCTCCGGCCACTACATCGGCGACCCGCAGGTCTACCGCCCGAAGGAGGAGCCGCGCGAGCTGCGCGAGACGCGCGACCCGATCACGCACCTGCGCGAGAAGCTCGGTCTCACGGACGCGGAGTTCGAGGAGCTGGACGCAGAGGTGACGGAGATCGTCGAGGCGTCCGTCGCGTTCGCGAAGAGCGCGACCGACCCGGCTCCCGAAGATGCGATGAAGAACGTCTATGCCTGAGCTCTCCTACCGCGAGGCGGTGCGCGAGGCGCTCGTCCAGGCGATGCGCCAGGACGACGACGTCTTCGTCATGGGCGAGGACATCGCCGAGATGGGCGGCTCGATGGGCGTCACCCACGGGATGCTCGAGGAGTTCGGACCGGAACGCGTCCGCAACACGCCGATCTCGGAGATGGCGCTCGCGGGCGCGGCGATCGGCGCGGCGCTCCAGGGCATGCGCCCGGTCGCGGAGATCATGTACGAGGACTTCATGACGCTCGCCGCCGAGCAGGTCGTCAACCAGGCGGCGAAGCACCGTTACATGTCGGGCGGGCAGCTCACCGTGCCGGTCGTCTTCCGCACGCAGGGCGGCGCCGGCTGGTCGCCGGGCGCGCAGCACGCGCAGCAGCTCGAGGCGTGGTTCGTCCACGTGCCGGGACTGAAGGTCGTGTTCGCGTCGACGCCGGAGGACGTGCGCGGACTGCTCTGGTCGTCGATCTACGACGACAATCCCGTCGTCTTCTTCGAGCACCGCACGCTGTACGGGATCAAGGGCGACGTGCCGGCGGAGATCGAGCCGATCCCGATCGGCAAGGCGCGCGTGCACCGTGCGGGCGAGGACGTGACGGTGATCGCCACCGGGCGCCTCGTGCACGAGTCGCTGACGGCGGCGGCCGAGGCGGAGAAGGAAGGCATCTCCGTCGAGGTCGTCGACCCGCGCACGCTCCAGCCGCTCGACGAGCAGGCGCTCGTCGACTCGGTGAAGAAGACGAACCGCGCCGTCGTCGCACACGAGGCGGTGACGCGGATGGGGTTCGGCGCCGAGGTGGCCGCCGTCTTGCAGTACCAGGCCTTCGACTGGCTCGACGCGCCGATCGAGCGCGTCGGCGCGCGGTTCGCGCCGCTGCCGTTCGCGCCCGTGATGGAGAGCTACGTCGTCCCGCACGCCGACGACGTGCTCGCCGCGATCTACCGGACCGTGAACAGGAAGATCTGACGATGGCGACCGAGGTGCGGCTGCCCCGGCTCGGCCAGGGCATGGAGTCCGGCACGATCGTCAAGTGGCTGAAGGCCGAAGGCGACACGGTCGAGAAGGGCGAGCCGCTCTACGAGCTCGACACGGACAAGGTGACGCAGGAGGTCGAGGCGGAGGCGAGCGGGGTCCTGCTGAAGATCGCGGTCGCAGAGGGCGAGGTGGCGGTCGGCAGGACGATCGGCTTCATCGGCGCGGAGGGAGAGGTGGTCGAGGTCGCGGCCGCCGCGCCGGCGGCGGCACCGGTCGCCGCGGAGGCCGCCCCGGCACCGGTCGAGGCCGCGCCCACACCCGCGCCGGTCTCGTCGACGACGAACGGCCGGATCAAGGCGTCGCCGCTCGCGCGGCGGATCGCGCGCGAACGCGGCGTCGACCTCGGATCGGTGCGCGGCACCGGGCCGGACGGACGCATCGTCGCGGAGGACGTCGAGCGCGCCGGGGTCGGCGCGGCGGCGGCGCCCGCTCCGGTGGCGGCGGCACCGGTTCCGGCCGAGGTCGAGCGGCGGCCGCTCACCAGCATCCGCAGGACGATCGCGCGGCGGCTGACCGAGGCGTGGACGGTCCCCGCGTTCCAGCTCACCGTCGACATCGGCATGACCCGCGCCGACGAGCTCGTGCACAAGCAGCGCGAGCTGAACCCCGGCGTCCACGTCACGGTGACGGATCTCCTGACGAAGGTGTGCGCGGCCGCGCTGATGCGCCACCGCGACATGAACGTCCGTTTCGGGGAGGACGAGCTGCTCGTCTACCCGACCGCGGACGTCGGCATCGCCGTCGCCGCGCCGCAGGGGCTCGTCGTCCCCGTCGTGCACGGCGCCGAGCGCCTGACGCTCGCCGAGATCGCCGGCGTGCGCGGCGATCTCGTCTCCCGCGCGCGCGAGGCGAAGCTGCGGACGGAGGATCTCGACGGCGGCACGTTCACGATCTCGAATCTCGGCATGTTCGGCGTCGACCAGTTCGTGGCCGTGCTCAACCCGCCGCAGGCGTCGATCCTCGCGGTCGGCCGGACGCGCGAGCAGGTCGTCCCGCAGGACGGCGAGCTGCTCGTCCTGCCGCTGATGACGGCGACGCTCACCTGCGACCATCGTGCCGTCGACGGTGCGACCGGCGCGGAGTTCCTCGGGACGATCAAGGCGTTCCTCGAGGATCCGGGCCTGGCGCTCTAGCCCTTCACCCGCCGCGGGGTATTGCCGCCGGCGTTGCCGCACGGCATAGTCAGCACCTGCGGGTATGCGGCAGGCACTGTCGTCTGCTGTTAGGAGGGAAAGGGATGCGCATCAAGCTTGCCGCCGGAGTGGCGCTCGTCGCCGCGCTCGTCCTCGTTGCCGGGGCGGCGGCTCATCCGTTCGACGCGAGCCCCGACCACGGGTTCGGCGGTCCGCCGCGCGGCGGGCCGGGTCACGGCCGCGGCGCGTGGTTCGCCGACGTGTGCGACCAGGCCGTGTTCATCGAGGCTGCGTGCAGCGCCGAGGTCGTGACGGACGCGAACGGCTCGCCGCTCGCGTCGTCGTCGCCGCCGGCGACGGCACTGGGGCCTGCGAAGCTCCGCAGCGCGTACGGCCTGACGTCGTTCGGCGGCTCGTCGTCGCAGACGATCGGGATCGTCGACGCCTACGACGACCCGAACGCGGAGAGCGATCTCGGCGTGTTCAGCGGCCAGTACGGCCTGCCGTCGTGCACGACCGCGAACGGCTGCTTCCGCAAGGTGAGCCAGACCGGGACGACGCGGTACCCGCGCAGCAACTCCGGCTGGGCGCTCGAGATCTCCCTCGACATCGAGACGGCGCACGGGGTCTGCCCGAGCTGCAAGATCCTGCTCGTCGAGGCGAGCTCCGCGTCGATGTCGAGTCTCGGCGCCTCGGTCAACGAGGCCGTGAAGCTCGGCGCCACGGAGGTCTCGAACTCGTACGGCGGCGGCGAGTCGTCGCTCGACCCGAGCTATGACAGCGCCTACTTCAACCATCCCGGCGTCGCGATCACCGTCTCGTCCGGCGACTCCGGCTACGGGGTCGAGTACCCGGCCGCCTCGCGATACGTCACCGCGGTGGGCGGGACGACTCTCAACACGAACGCGAGCGGTGGGTGGGTGAGCGAGACGGCGTGGTCGAGCGGCGGCTCGGGCTGCTCGCGCTACGACGCCAAGCCGTCCTGGCAGACCGACACGGGCTGCTCGCGGCGGACCGTGGCGGACGTGTCGGCGGACGCCGACCCGAACACCGGCGCGGCCGTCTACGACTCCGTCCCGTACTCGGGGCAGAGTGGCTGGTTCCAGGTCGGTGGCACGAGCCTCTCGTCGCCGCTGATCGCCGCGGTGTACGCGCTCGCCGGCAACGCGTCGACGTTCAACTACGCGTCGTACGTGTACGGACACGCAACCTCGTCCACGCTGCACGACGTGCTCTCCGGGAGCAACGGCTCGTGCGGCGGGTCCTACCTCTGCACCGCCGGCTCCGGCTACGACGGCCCGACCGGCCTCGGCTCGCCGAACGGCGTCGGGGGTTTCTGACGAAGACGTAACAGGTGGCGACGCCAACCCGGTTGGCGTCGCCACGCTTTTCCAGGGCCTTTACGTTGGCGTGGCTACGCCACGCCACTTGGCTACGCCAAGGTTTGGCCACGCCACGCGCAGGTGAGGGCCCTACACTGGCGGACGTGCTCCGTCCGGCCGACAACCAGGACGCGCGCTTCCTCCGCGACCTGCTCCGCCACGCGTATCACTGGCGGTTCAACGAAGATCCCGACCTGCCGGTGTACCGGTACGCGCAGAACTGGGGACGGCCCGGCGACGCGGGCGTCGTCGCGTTCGAGGGCCCGCACGCGTACGGCGCGGCCTGGTACCGGCTGTTCCCGGCGGACGAGCCGGGGTTCGGGTTCGTCGACGAGCAGACCCCGGAGCTGACGATCGCCGTCGTCCCGAGCCGGCGCGGCAAGGGCGCCGGCGCCGAGCTGCTCCAGGCGCTGCTCGACCGTGCCCGCACCGACGGCTACTCGGCGGTGAGCCTCTCCGCCGAGAAGGGTCAGACCGGCTTCTACGAGCGCTTCGGCTTCGAGCCCGTCCGCGAGACGGCGAATGCCGTGACGATGCTCGCGCGGCTGCAGTAGCGCCCGCTCCTCATTAGCGCGCGATTAGCGCGACGCGAGCCCGCCGTTGGCGGGCGAACGGAGTTTGAGCGGCGACATCGACCACTCCTCAAGGGAGGCAAAGATGCGCCGCACCACTCTCACCAGCCTCGGCCTTCGGGTCTCGCTGATGACGGGCGTGATGCTCGTGCTGGCCGCCGTGATGCCGCTCGTGGCACTCGCGGCCCAGGGCAACCCCGGCGGGTACTAGACCGAGCCGTACGACACCGTAGCCGCCCCGTCTGGGCGGCTACGGCTGCGTACGGACATCTGTCAGCACTGGTGCTAGCGTCGCGTCGTCGTCGACCGAAGGAGGGGCAATGGCCGTACGGATGACGTTGCTTGTCACTCTCTTGCTCGTTCTCGCCGCGGTGATGCCGCTCATCGCGCTCGCCGCCAGCGGCGATCCGAGCGGCGTTTGAACGTCAGGACTGCGCTGCCGCGTGCTGCTCAGCACGAACCTGGGCGGCCGCGGCGGCGTTGCCCTTCTCTTCGAAGAGACGAAGAGCCTCGGCGGTCGCGGCCTCGCTTGCATCGCTCTTCCCCGCGGTCGCGAAAACGTCGGCGAGCGCGAGCTGCACGCTCGCCTGCTGGTTGCGCGCATCCGTCGCGTCCGCTATCGCTGCTGCTTCACGCGCGAGACGCTCCGCAGCCTCAAGTTTCCCTGCACCGCCGAGCAGTCGAGCCGACACCGCACGCCATGAGAGCTGCGCGCCGGCGTCATCGGCCAGCGCGTACTTCTCGGCAGCGGCGGTCCATGCCCGAGCATCGTCGTATCGACCCAGTCCGCAGAGGACGTCAGCAAGCTCAGCGGCTTGAGTGCTGAGATGACGCCAATTGTGCATCTCCTCGAGCTGCCCGCAACTCGCCGTCAGCGTGCGGGCGGCCCGCTCAGGATCTCCCGCGAGCCGTGCCACCGCCGCTTCGATCTGCGAGCACGTGCGCACGATCGCCGTCGGCTGGCCGAGATCCGCATAGATCTCCGACGCCCGCGCGACGAGCTCGAAAGCCTCGTCGAACTCTCCGAGCATCGCCTTGAGCCCGGCCAGGTGCGCAAGCACGTTCGCCTCGCCGCTCAGACCTTCGACTTCCCGATCGAGCAGCGCCTGGCACTTCGCGATTCCCTCGGCAACGGGCGTCGGTCCGAAGTAGAGGGCCGAAGCGATGTGCCCGATGCAGGTCGCGACCGGCGACCCGGCGCTTCGGTAGTGCAGCAACGCGCGTTCCGCGGACATCTCCCAGATCGCGTTCTGGCAGTACATGCCGCCGTGCACCCAGCCGGTCAGCATCCACGTGCGGCCGAGCGCCCGGTGGTCGTCGAGGCTCTCGAAGATCGGGAGCGCGCGGTCCGCGAGATCGAACAGCTCCTTCGCGGAGCTCCCCGGCTCGTCGAGCAGATGCGACGCGGCGAGCTCGATCCGCGCGCGGAGCTCGACACGGCGATCACCTGCCCGGGCGGCGACCTCGGCCGCCTCGCGCAGCGTCTCGTCCGCGTGCTCCGGTTCGCCGGCGCTGTTCATGGCGATGCCGAGCTCGCACAGCAGCTCGCGGCGGCTCTCGTCCTCGGTCGGGAGGAGCCCGGTCGCGCGGCCGAGCAGCTTCGATGCGCCCGCCGCCTCGCCCCGCTTCCAGGCGCGGATCCCCGCGACCCCGAGGCGTCGGCCCGCGTCCTCCGCGAGCCGCAGCGCGTGCCGGTCCGGCGGCGCGAGCTCCGTGCGCAGCAGGTACGCCTGCTCGAGGTGGTAGCCGACGAGCTCGTCGTCCGCCACGGCGCGGTCGAGGACGTCGGCATAGCGTTCGTGCAGATCGGCGCGCAGCTCCTTCGGGGCGGCGCGGTACGCGGAGTCGTGGATCAGCCAGTGGCGGAACCGGAAGCGGCCGCGCGCGGGGCGGAGGAAGCCGCGGCGGACGAGCGCGTCGAGATGCGCGGCGGCCGTCGGCGCGGCGGCGGCGTCGAGGAGCTGCGCGACGTCGGCGGCGTCGAACTCGCGGCCGGCGACTGCGGCGCGCTCGAGCACGCCGCGCTCGCCCGGGCCGAGCCGATCGAGGCGCGCGGCGAGCAGGGCGCGGAGCGTCTCCGGCGGCTCGAGCTGCCCCGTCTCCGCGACGTGCGCGACGAGCTGCTCGAGGAAGAGCGGGTTCCCCTCCGCGGCCGTGACGAGGCGGTCGTGCGTGGCAGCGTCGAGCGCCGACTCCGGGAGCAGATGGTCGGCGAGCGTTTCCGTCTCCTCGTCGGAGAGCGGGTCGAGCACGAGCCGCTCACTCGCGCCGGGGAACGCGGGCCGCTCCTCGACGAGATCGTCGCGCGCGATGCAGACGAGCAGGATCGGCGCGCCGCGGGCGGACGAGACGAGGCTCTCGACGAGGTCGAGCAGCGCCGGCTCGGCCCAGTGCAGGTCGTCGAGCACGAGGACGAGCGGCGCGCGCGACGCGAGCGTCTCGCAGTAGCGGCGGAACGCCCACGGCACCTCCTCCGCGGGCACGGCGGTCTCCGTCGAGAAGACCGCGCCGAGGCGGGACGCGATCGTCTCCGCCTCCGGCTCGCCCGCCAGCGCCGCCGCCACGGCCTCCTCGCTTCCGAGCGCCTCGCGCAGCGGGCGGAACGTCGTGCCCTCGCCGTACGCGTTGCAGCGGCCGACGAGCACGGTCGCCTCGTCCTCGACGGACGCCGTGAGCTCGCGCGCGAGCCGCGACTTGCCGATGCCCGGCGCGCCGAGCACCGTGACCGCGCGCAGCTCGCGCCCGCCCACCGCGCCGGCAAGCGCGTCGCGCAGAATCGCGAGCTCGTGCGCGCGGCCGACGAGCGGCGCGTCGAGGCGGCGGACGAACGGCGGCGCGTCCGCGACGAGCTCCTCGAGCCGGAACGCGCGCATCGGCCGCCGCAGACCGCGCAGCTCGACCTCGCCGAGCTCCTCGAACCGGCCGGCGCCCGCGGTCAGCCGCCGCGTCAGCTCGTCGACGGCGATCTCGCCGGCCCCGATCTCCTCCTGCAGCCGGTGCGCGACGATCGTCGCCGGCCCGGTGGCGAGCGGCTCGCCCTCGCCGCCGCCGCCGCTCAGCACCTCGCCCGTCGCGAGCCCGAGCCGTACCGCCAGCTGGACGCCGAGCTCGCGCTCGAGCTCCGCCCCGAGCAGCGCGACCGCATTGCGGATCTCGACCGCCGCCCGCGCCGCGCGCAGCGCGTCGTCCTCGTGCGCGAGCGGCGTCCCGAACACCGCCATCACCGCGTCGCCGGCGAACTTCTCCACGATCCCGCCGTGGCGCTCGACAGCGGTCGTCGCCGCGGCGAAGTAGCGCCGCAGCACGCCGCGCAGCGCCTCCGGGTCGAGCGAGACGGCGAGGCCGGTCGAGTCGACGACGTCGACGAAGAGGATCGACGCGAGCTTGCGCTGCGGCGCGGCCGGAGCCGCGGGTGCGGGCGCCGGCCGCGCGAGCGTCTCGTCCTGGCGGAGGATCGCCGCCTCGAGCTCGCGCAGCTCCGGGCCCGGCTCGAGCCCGAGCTCGTCCATCAGCGTCGTGCGCGCGTCGCGGTACGCCGCGAGCGCGTCCGCCTGGCGCCCGGCGCGGTAGAGCGCGAGCATCAGCTGCGCCCGCAGGCGCTCGCGCGTCGGCTCGGCCGCGACGAGCGACTCGAGCTCGGGCACGAGGCCCTCGCGGCCGAGCGCGAGCTCCGCGTCGATCCGCAGGTGCGTCGCCTCCCAGCGCAGCTCCTCGAGCCGCGCGATCTCCGCCTGCGCGAACGGCTCGTAGGCGAAGTCCGCGAGCGGCGGGCCGTGCCAGAGCGCGAGCGCCCCGGCCGCGAGCTGCTCCGCCCGCTCGGGCGCCGCGCCGCGCGCCTCCGCGAGCAGCCGCTCGAAGCGGACGACGTCGAGCGCGTCGGGCTCGACCTCGAGCGCGTACCCCGGCGGCTGCGCGACGAGGGCCGGCGCGTCGCCGAGCGCGCCGCGGAGGCGCGAAACGTGCGCCTCGAGCGCGTGCCGGGCGCCCGTCGGCGGCGACTCCTGCCAGAGGTCGTCGACGAGCCGGTCGACCGAGACGACCTTGCCGCGGTGCACGAGCAGGTCGGCGAGCAGCGCCCGCTGCTTCGCCGCCCGGAGCGGCACCGATTCCCCGTCGCGCAGCACCTCGAGCGGTCCGAGGAGCTTGAACTCGATTCCCATCCCGCCTCCAAGCTTGGCAGGGCGTCCGCGCTGTTGCCAGGGGGCGGCGTGAGCGATGCGTGAGCGGCGCAGCCGAGAGTCCGGGGCAAGGAGGTGGCACATGCTCGGACACCACACGCGCGCAACGCTCGCCCGGCTCGTCGCCGGCGCCGCGCTGCTCGCCCTGCTGGCCTTCGCGGCCGCCGGCGCCGCCCGCGCCGCCGGAACGCCCTACGTCTACACCGACAAGGCCGGCGACAGCGCCTCGGCGCCGGACATCCAGAAGGTCGTGCTGACGGACAACGGGAACGGGACGGTCGGCGTCGAGATCGACCTCGCCGCGGTCCTCCCGGACGACGGCGACTCGATGGTCGTGCTCGGCATCGACGCGGACAAGAACCGCCAGACCGGCGACGGCCTCGGCCTCGACTACGGCGTCGCCGCCGACGCCACGGGCGTCTGGATGATGAAGTACGACGGAGGCGACTGGACGCCGTTCAACCACGCGCCGTCGTCGCCGACGATCGTCGGCGGGCGGCTCGGCTACACGCTGACGCTCTCCGACTTCGGCGTGACGAGCTTCAACTTCATGGTCCTCTCGTACCACGGCGAGGACAGCGACGCGGCTCCGGAGTACAACGCGTTCACGTATCCGGATGTCGCCGCGAAGCCGGCGATCGACGGGATCGTCCTGAGCGCAGTCGCGCTCTTCCCGAAGGCCGGGTCGACGTTCTCGTTCGCGACGCCGCAGGTGAAGCTCACGACGGGCGACATCGTCGCGGCGGACTCGGTCACGTGCACCCTGTCGTACAAGGCGCAGGCGATCACGCCCGTGCGGCAGTGCGCGTGGAAGATCCCGAAGACGGACAAGGGCAAGCACCTCGTGCTGAAGGTGACCGCCGTCTACGGGGCGAGCACGAAGTCGGTCTCGCTCGCGGTCACCCCGAAGTAGACAGAGCAGTCCTTCTCGTTCCCTCCCCGACAGGGGCCGCCCACTCGCCAGGGCGGCCCCTCGTCGTCGGAGCCTCGACTACGCTTGGCCGGACAACGAGATCGAGGAGCGAGAACGAATGGACGTTGACGTCGCCGTCCTGGGAGGCGGCCCGGGCGGGTACACCGCCGCGATCCGCGCCGCGCAGCTCGGCGCGAAGGTCGCCTGCATCGAGAAGGAGCCGGAGCTCGGCGGCACCTGCCTGCGCGTCGGCTGCATCCCGACGAAGGCGTGGGTGCAGACCGCGTTCGCGCTGCGGGAGGCCGAGGAGAGCTTCGCGAAGTTCGGCGTCCAGGTGGGCGAGGCGACGCTCGACTTCGCGGCGTCGAACGTCTGGAAGGCGCGTGTCGTCGAGCAGATGACGAGCGGCGTCGCCCAGCTCTTCAAGGCGAACGGCGTCGAGTGGGTGAAGGGCGTCGGCCGGTTCAAGGACGCGAACACGATCGCCGTCGAGGGCGGGGAGGACGTGACCTTCCGCTCGGCGATCGTCGCCACCGGCTCGTACCCGCTGCGGCCGCCGATCCCCGGGCTCGACTCCCCGCGCTGCGTCGACTCGACCGGCCTGCTCGCGCAGGAGACGGTGCCGAAGCGGCTCGTCGTCCTCGGCGGCGGCATCATCGGCTGCGAGTTCGCCTCGATCTTGGACCGCTTCGGCTCCGAGGTGACGATCATCGAGATGCTCGACACGCTCATCCCGCAGGAGGACGCCGACGCGGCGAAGGAGCTGGCGCGGCAGTTCGGCAAGCGCGGGATCGCGCTCCATCTCGGCAAGCAGTGCACCTCCGTCGACGACGACGGCTCCCAGCTGACCGTCCACTTCGGCGAGGGCGAGACGGTCGAGGCGAACCTCATGCTCGTCAGCGTCGGCCGCGGCCCGACGGTCGAGGGCTTCGGGCTCGAGGAGATCGGCGTCGCGCTCGACCGGCGCACCGGCATCGCCACCGACGCGCACCGGCGGACGAGCGTCGCGCACATCTACGCCGTCGGCGACTGCGCCGGCTACTGGCAGCTCGCGCACACGGCGTTCCGCGAGGGCGAGGTCGCGGCGGAGAACGCGTGCGGCCACGAGGCCGTCGTCGACAACCGGGCGGTGCCCCGGCCGATCTACACCGACCCGGAGATCGCCGGCGTCGGGCTGACGGAGGCGGAGGCGCGGGAGCAGTACGGCGACGACGTCGCGGTCGGCCGCTTCCCCTGGGCCGCGAACGCGCGCGCCGTCATGCAGGACGCGACCGTCGGCTGGGTCAAGTCGATCCACGAGACCCGCTACGGCGAGCTGCTCGGGCTCGTGATGGTCGGCCCGCACGTCACCGACCTCGTCGAGGCGGGCGTCGTCGCCATCGACGCCGAGTCCACGGTCGAGACGGTCGCGGACGGGATGGCGCCGCATCCGACCCTGTCGGAGGCGATCAAGGAGGCCGGGCTCGTCGCCCTCGGGCGGCCGATCCACGTCGCCCGGCGCGCCCCCCGGGCCGCGACCACGGCCTAGGAGAAGAAAATCCGCTGGGCCGCGCAAGTTTCTCCCGGCCGCGGCATCTCCACTCGTAAGGACGTGCCCTCGTCCCTATCCCCCGGGGCCATGCCGCCCGCGGGCCCCGGGGGAATTTGCCTCTTCACGAGAGACGAGCCGCCAATCGCAGGGCGGCTCTTCTCGTTCAGTGGGCCGCCGTTCGGGTAGCCTCGTCGGGCAGAAGGGAGGCCGAGATGGGCGGGATCGTCAACACGCGCAACGCCGTCGTTGGCTACGCCGTCGTCAAGGGCGGCAAGTACGCGCTGAAGCACAAGGCGAAGGAGTCGGCGAATCCGCGGATGGGCGCGTGGGCCGCGGGCTCGCTCGCCGCCGCGGGGCTCGTGCTCTGGAAGAGCCGGCGGCGGCGCCGCGCGAAGACCGCGGTGGAATGAGCGGGGGGCTCTTCCGCGACGCGATCGCGGATCTCGTCCCGTACGAGCCCGGCAAGCCGGTCGAGGAGGTCCAGCGGGAGCTGGGGCTCGACCGCGTGGTCAAGCTCGCGTCGAACGAGGGGCCGTTCCCGCCGTTCCCGGCGGCGCTCGAGGCGATCGGGCGCGCCGAGCGCGAGCTGAACCGCTATCCCGACGGCGGCGTCTACGCGCTCCGGGCGGCGCTCGCGGAGCTCCACGGCGTCCGCTTCGAGGAGGTGGTCGTCGGCGCGGGCGCCGACGGCGTCATCGACCTCCTCTCGCAGGCGACGCTCGACCCGGGCGACGAGATCGCCTGCGGCTGGCCGTCGTTCGCGAGCTACGTCATCGACGCGGCGAAGCTCGGCGCCGTGTCGCGGGCGGTGCCGCTGCGCGACCACGTCTACGACCTCGACGGCCTGCTCGCGGCGATCGGGCCGCGGACGAAGCTCGTCTACGTCTGCCATCCGAACAACCCGACGGGAACGGCGAACGACCGGGCCGACCTGCTCCGCTTCCTCGAGGCCGTGCCCGGGCACGTGCTCGTCGTCCTCGACCAGGCCTACTTCGAGTACATCGACGACCCGGAGTACGCGGACGGGATCGAGGAGGCCTTCAAGGCCGGTCGCCGCGTCATCGTCCTGCGGACGTTCTCGAAGATCTACGGCCTCGCCGGGTTGCGGGTCGGCTACGGCGTCGGGCCCGCCGACGTCGTCTCCGCGACGAGCAAGGTGCGCCGTGCCTTCGACGTCACCTCGACGGCCCAGGCGGCCGCCCTCGCCAGCCTCGGCGACGACGCCGAGATCGCCCGGCGGCGCCGGCTCAATGCCGAGGGGCGTTCGGCGCTCGAGGACTCGCTCCGCCGCCACGGGCTCGAGCCGGCCGGCCCCGCGGTCGGGAACTTCCTCTTCGCCGAGGTCGGCGACGGGCGCGTGGTGTTCGACCGGCTGCTCCGCCAGGGCGTGATCGTCCGTCCGCTCGGGGCTTTCGGCGCGCCCGAGGCGATCCGGGTGACGGTCGGGACGGCCGACGAGGTCGCGTTCTTCGACGCGGCGCTCGGTCGTGTCCTCGCAGGGGTTCCGTCCGGCCGCGGCTAGCGCTACCCTGGCGCGACTTTGGCGGGGCGATTCTCCGGACGGCAGCTGGCGCCTCTTCGCGGCTCCGGCTTCCGTCTCCTGTTCTTCGCGACGCTCGGCTCGAGCCTCGGGACCCTGCTCGCTGCGATCGCGCTGGCGATCGACGTCAAGGACCGGACGAACTCGGGGCTCTGGGTCGGCGCCGTCCTCCTCGCCGAGTTCCTGCCGACGATCGTCGTCGGGCTGACGCTCGGGCCGCTGCTCGACCGGCTCGAGCGGCGCCGCCTGATGGTCGGGGCCGACCTCGTGCGGGTCGCCGTCTTCTGCCTGCTCCCGTTCGCGACGAGACCCGCGGCGATCGTCGCGCTGGCCGCGGTGGCCGGGCTCGCGAACGGCTTCTTCCGGCCCGCCGTGTACGCCGGCGTCCCGAACCTCGTTCCGGAGGAGGAGCTGCCCGAGGCGAACGCGCTCCTCCAGACGATCGAGAACCTGAGCTGGACGGTCGGGCCGCTGCTCGGCGGCGTGCTCACCGCCGTCGCCGGCCCGCACGCGGCGTACTGGATCAACGCCGCGTCGTTCCTCGTCTCCGCGCTGCTCGTCATGCGGATCCCGGCGAAGAAGCTCCAGTCGGAGACGGCGCTGTCGCGCGGGCACTGGCGCGACCTCCGAGAGGGCTTCTCCCTCGTCGTCCGCTCGAGGCCGCTCGTCGCCGTGCTCGTCGCGTGGGGAATCGCCTGCCTGGGCATCGGGGCGACGAACGTCGCGGAGGTCTTCCTCGCGAAGAACGTCTTCAGCGCCGGCGACTTCGGCTACGGACTCCTGTACGGCGCGATCGGCGCCGGGCTCGTCTGCGGCAGCTTCGCCAGCAGCTTCGTCGTCGAGCGGATCGGGATCGCGAAGGCGTACGGGGCGTCGCTCGGGCTGATGGCGGTCGGCCTCGGCGCCGCCGCGGTCAGCCCGAACGTCTGGGTGGCGGCCGCGTTCTGCGTCGTCCACGGCGTCGGCGACGGCGCCGCGATCGTCTGCAACGCGCTGCTCGTCCAGCGCGGCGCGCCCGACCGGATGCGCGGGCGCGCGCTGGCGGTCGTGATGAGCGCGACGTACCTCGTGACCGCGGTCTCGACCGTGGTCGCCGGCGCGGTGCTCCACATCGCCGGCCCCCGCTGGATCTGGATCGGCGCGGCGATCTCGTACTGCGTCGCGGCCGTGGCGGGGTACACGCTCTCCCGCGGCGTCACCGTCACGGCCGAGGCGCCGCCGCGGGCGGAGCCCGGCGCCGCGCTCGAAGCCTCCGTTCGCTAGTGGCCGGCCGCCGTGACTGGACGCGCGAGACGCTCGCCGCCGGCGTCCGCAGCGGCGACCGGCGCGCGCTCGCACGGGCGATCACGCTCGTCGAGAACGGCGACCCGCTCGCGTACGACGTCGTCGCCGATCTCTACCCCGACACCGGCCGCGCCTACGCGGTCGGGCTGACCGGCCCGCCCGGGGTCGGCAAGTCGAGCCTGATCTCGGCGCTCGTCCGCCACGTGCGCGCGGACGACCGGAGCGTCGGCGTCGTCTCCGTCGATCCCTCGAGCCCGTTCTCGCACGGCGCGCTGCTCGGCGACCGGATCCGGCTCTCCGACCACTTCCTCGACCCCGAGGTCTTCATCCGCTCGATGGGCACCCGCGGCCACCTCGGCGGGCTCGCCGAGGCGACGCTCCAGGCGATGCTCGTGCTCGACGCGGCCGGCAAGGAGCTCGTCTTCCTCGAGACCGTCGGCACGGGTCAGAGCGAGGTCGAGGTGATCGGCATCGCCGACACGGTGCTGCTCGTGCTCATGCCCGGCTCCGGCGACTCCGTCCAGGCGCTGAAGGCCGGGATCATGGAGATCCCCGACGTGATCGCGATCAACAAGATGGACCACCCGGCCGCGAAGACGATGCTGAACGAGGTGCGCTCGATCCTCCAGCTCGACGGCAACAAGGACTGGAAGCCGCCGATCGTGCTCACCGACGCGATCCGCGGCGAGAACGTGCCGGAGCTATGGGAAAAGATCGAAGAGCACCGCGCGCATCTCGTCGACTCCGGCAAGCTCGAGGAGCGGCGGCGGCGCAACCTCGCGCGCGAGGTCTTCTCCGTCGCCTCGGGGCGGGCGAAGGAGCATCTCGAGCTCGCCGTCTCCGGCGACCCGGAGCTGCGGCGGCTGCTCGACGAGGTGCAGCGCCGCGAGCTCGACCCGCTCAGCGCGGTACGCGAGATACTGGAGAAGGTGTTCCGCATCGATCGCCACGGTGGAACCGGGGCTTCCTGAGATCGAGGCGGCGCGTGCCCGGCTCGCCGGCGTCGCGCGCGTCACGCCCGTCTACCGCTCCGAGACGCTCTCGCAGCTCGTCGGCCGCGAGCTCCACCTCAAGGCCGAGAACCTCCAGCGCACCGGCTCCTTCAAGATCCGCGGCGCGTACAACCGCATCTCGCAGCTGAGCGAGCGCGAGCGGGCGGCGGGCGTCGTCGCTGCGAGCGCGGGCAACCACGGCCAGGCGGTGGCGTGGGCCGCGCGCGAGGTCGGCGCGCGGGCGCGGATCTTCATGCCGCAGGAAGCGCCGATGGCGAAGGTCGAGGCGACGAGGAGCTACGGCGCGGAGATCGAGCTGACCGGCCCGGCGCTGGAGGAGGCGCTCGAGGCGGCGCGCGTGTACGTCGCGGAGACGGGTGCGACGTTCGTCCACCCGTTCGAGGATCCGCTCGTCGTCGCCGGCCAGGGGACGATCGGGCTCGAGATCGCGGAGCAGGTCGACGAAGCGGACACGGTCGTGATCCCGGTCGGCGGCGGCGGGCTCGCGTCCGGGATCGCGCTCGCGCTGCGCGCCGTGCGCCCGGGCTTGCGCATCGTCGGCGTGCGCGCGGCGGGCACGATGCCGGACGGCTCGGGCTTCACCATCGCGGACGGGATCGCGGTGAAGCAGCCCGGCGAGCTGACCTCGGCGATCCTCGAGCGGGTGCTCGACGACGTCGTCGCGGTCACGGACGAGGAGATCAGCGAGGCGATCGTGCTCGTGCTCGAGCGGACGAAGCTCGTCGTCGAGGGCGCGGCGGCGGTCGGCGTCGCGGCGATGCTCGCCGGACTGATCGACGGCGCCTCGCCGGCGCTCGCCATCCTCTCGGGCGGCAACATCGACGCGACGCTGCTCATCTCCGTGATGCGGCACGGGCTCTCGATCGCGGGCCGCTACCTCGTCGTGCGCACGCGCGTCGGTGACCGGCCGGGCCAGCTCGCGCGGCTGCTGACGCTGCTGGGCGACGCGCGCGTCAACGTCGTCGAGGTGAAGCACCAGCGTGAGTCGGCGGATGTGCCGGTCGGCGAGACCGGCGTCGAGCTGACGCTGCTCACCCGTGACCGGGCGCACTGCGACGAGATCCTCGCCATGCTCGAGCGCTGGGGCTATCCGGCCCGCGAGCTGTGACGCTGCGCATTCCCGAGTACGGGACGCGCTGCTTCGACGCGCTGCCCGCGACGGTCGAGCGGCTGCTCACCGGCGCCGGCGACGGGCTCCGCCTCGGGGCGCCCGTGCTGGAGCGGCGCTACGACCACGTCGTGCTCGTCTACCTCGACGCGTTCGGCTGGCGGTTCGCGGAGCGTCACGCCGGCCATCCGCTCCTGCGCCGGGCCGACCTCGTCGAGCGGCTGACGAGCCAGTTCCCGACGACGACGGTCGTCCACACGGCGACGATCCACACCGGTCTCCCGGTCGGCGTGCACGGGCTCTACGAGTGGTTCGTCTACGACCCGGGGCTCGACCGGCTGATCTCGCCGCTGATCTTCGCCTTCGCGGGCGACGACTCGCGCAACACGCTGCTCGCCGCCGGGCTCGGACCGGACGACGTCTATCCCGCGGAGTCGCTGTACACGCGCCTCGGCGCCGAGGGAGTCCGGTGCCACGTCGCGCATCCGGCGCCGATCGCGCACACGCCGCCGAGCCGGTGGCTCATGCGCGACGCGACGATGCACGCGTTCGGGTCGGTCGCGGACGGGCTCGCGTCGATCGGCGCCGCGCTCCGCCGCGAGGAGCGCGGCTACGGGCTCGTCTACCTCCCGGAGATCGACGCGATGATGCACCTCGCCGGGACGGACGACCCGGCGGCGGTGCAGGCGTTCGACCGGACGCTGTCGGCGATCGAGCACGCCGCGCGCGGCGGCGTCTTCCCGCCGGGAACGCTCGTGCTGCTCACGTCGGATCACGGCATGGCGGACATCTCGCCGGAGCGGACGACGTACGTGAACGTCGTGTGGCCGGAGATCGCGGAGCTGCTCGCGCACGGCGCGGACGGGAAGCCGCTCGCGCCCGCCGGGTCGTGCCGCGACCTGTTCCTCCACGTCCTGCCGGGACACGTGGACGAGGTCGTCGGCCGGCTGCGCGAGCTGCTCGCCGAGAAGGCGGACGTCCATGCGGTGGACGAGCTGCTCGCGGCGGGCGCGTTCGGCCCGGTCGTGACGGACGCGCTGCGCCGGCGGCTCGCCGACGTCGTCTGCCTCCCGCACGCGGGCGAGGCGGTCTACTGGCTCGAGCCGGGCCGCTTCGAGCAGACGTTCCTCGCCCAGCACGGCGGCCTCTCCGCGGACGAGCTGGAGATCCCGCTCGTCGCGCTCGTCACCGACTGAGCCGCGGCACCTCCCACGCCCCAAGTAGCACTGTGTTACTTGGAGGAGGCCGTCGCCGCGGCGTTGCGGCCGAGCCAGGCGGTGACGCCGTCGTCGAGGACCGGGCGCGCGTCGACGCCCTCGGCCTGGAGCACGCTCGCCGCGATCGCCGCGCGCGGGCCGGTCTCGCAGACGGTGACGATCGGCAGCCCGCCGTTCGCCGCCTCGGTGCGGACGAGGCGGTAGGGGACGTTGCGGGCGCCGGGGATGGAGCCGCTCTCCGCCTCGTCCGGCTCGCGCACGTCGACCAGGTCGATCTCGCCCGCCGCGAGCAGCCGCTCCAGCTCGTCCATGTCGACGGGCTCGAGGCGCTGGTCGCCGCCCGCCTCCCGCCAGCCGGCGGGCTCGAGCACGCCGACGGAGTGGAGCGCGTCGGCCGCGCGCAGCGCCTGCGCCTCGTCCGCCGCCTCGATCACGACCGGGCCTTGCGGCAGGACGAACGCCGCCTTCGTGCCGAAGCTCGAGCCGGAGACGGGCACGTTGACCGCGCCCGGCCGGTGCCCGGCGGCGAACACGCGCGCGGGACGCACGTCGAGCAGCGCCGCGGCCGGTGGCGCGTCCGCGAGCCGCGCGAGCGGCGGCGCCGCGCCGACGAACGGGCCGCGGTTGAGCTCGACGATCGCCTCCATGTTCGGCGGCCGCGGCGGCTGCGGCCCGGCCGCGGCTGCGAGAAACGCGTCGTGGTCCTCGAGCAGCGCGTGGTTGAACCGCCGCTCGAAGCCGATCGTCGTCGACGCCTTCGAGCTCATCGCCGCGCCGCAGAGCGAGCCGGCGACGTGACCGGGGTAGACCTCGACGCCGTCACCGAGGTCGACGAGCCGGCGCAGGCTGTGGAAGAGCCCCTCCGCGCCCTCGAGCGCCTCGACGGCGAGATCCGGCCGCGCGGCGTCGCCGACGAAGAGCGAGTCGCCGGTGAGCACGAGCCACGGCTCCGGCCCGCGCGAGCGGTCGATCACCGCGAACGCGCAGTGCTCGGGCCGGTGCCCCGGCGTGTGCACGGTCCGGATGACGACGTCACCGAGCTCGATCTCCGTTCCGTCGACGAGCGGCTCGTGCGGATACGCGGCGCCGGCCGCCTCGTGGATCCGCACCGCCAGCCCGTGCTCGAGCGCGAGCCGCCCGTGCCCGGAGACGTGATCCGCGTGCGTGTGCGTCTCGAGCACGCCGACGAGGCGGACGTCGCGCCGCTCCGCTTCGTCGAGGTACGGCTCGATCCGGTACGAGGGGTCGACGACGACGGCGATGCCCGCGTTCTCGTCGCCGACGAGGTACGAGCTGCAGCCGAGGTCGTCGTCGACGAACTGCCGGAACAGCACGCCGCGACGGTACCACCGCGCCGCTCAGCGCGCCGCGGGCGACCCGTCCGGCCCCGTGATCCGTCCGTGCTCGTCCTCCTCCTCGAGCAGCCGCCAGACGAAGTACCCGATCGCGAGCAGGAAGACGAGCGTCTGCTCCGCGTTCATCAGGATCCCGCCGAGGTTCTGGTCGCGCACCGGGCTCAGCCCCCACAGCCGCGGCGTGTGCTCGTAGTACGAGTAGAGCGGCCGCGTCGAGAAGATGAGCGCGAGCCCGAGGAACGACGAGACGATGAACGCGATGCCGAGGTACGCGAGCGCCGCCGGCGTCGACAGCCGTCCCGAGACGATCGGCCACCAGAAGACGAGCCCGGCGGCGATCAGCACCGCGTGCTCGAGGTTCAGCGCCCAGCCGGTGCGCAGCGCCCAGTCGTAGAACCCGGCGGCGTGCGTGCCGTACCACGCAACGAGCCAGAACACGAGCGCGTACCGGGCGCGGAGATGCCGTGCGCCGCGCCGGTCGAGGCCTTCGCGCATCCGCGGCGTCAGCCCGAGCAGGATCAGGAGCGGCGCGATGTCGGCGATGAGCGCGTTCTGCAGCAGGTGGATGAGCAGGAGGTAGTGCTCCGCGATCGTCTCGAGCGGCGAGTTGAGCGGCGCGGCGACGAGCACGAGTCCGGCGGCGAACGACGCCGCGCGCCATCCGGAGGGACGGTCGCCGCGTGCAGCGCGGACGTACGCGACCGCGGCGAGCACGGCGAGCACAAGGTAGAGCGGCTCGAACGTGAAGCGCGTCGGGCTCACGCGCGCGACGGCTCGAGGCGCGGCGCGCCGACGCGCCGCAGGCGCGGGCGAAGGAGCAGCGCGACGCAGAGTCCGAGCATCAGCAGCTGGTCGACCATCATCACCACGCCCGACAGCTGCTGGTCGGTGAGCGCCGCGATCCCGTAGGCGCCGCGATACGCCGGGTAGAGCGGAATGAACGAGAAGACGAGCACGTCGGTGAGCACCTGGCCCGAGGCGAACAGGATCGCGGCGAACGCGACGCGGCCCGGGACACTGAGCCGCCCGTGCCGCGCCGGGTCGACGAGGATCGTCCAGACGAGCGTTCCGGCGACGAGCCAGCAGACGTGCTCGAACTCGTGCAGCAGCGGACGTGTCAGCACCGCGTCGTACAGCGCCGGGACGTGCCAGACCGCGAGGTTCAGCGCCCAGAGCGCGAACACGACCGGCGGCCGCATCAGCACGCGCAGGAACGCGCGCACGCGCCCGTTGCGCGCGAGCGGAGCGAGCACCGCCGCGGGCAGCACGAAGAAGACGAGCGGGCCGCGCACCGAGAGCACGAACAGCGCCGGGGCGACGTCGCCGATCAGCACGTGCTGGAGCATGTGCGCCGACAGGAGCTTGTCGTCCGCGACGCGGTCGAGCGGCGAGTCGAGCGCGACGAACGCGACGACGAGTCCGAGCGCGAACAGCGCGACGCGATCCCAGCCGGCGAGGTCGGGACGGCCCCGCGCGCGCAGGCGCCACACCGCCTGCCCGAACAGAACGGAAGCGACCGCGGCGCTCGCGACCAGGACCACGCTGGAATTCTGCCCGCTTCTCGCTCGACCCGAGGAGCTAGAGCCCGAGGAGCCGCGCGATCACCATGCGCTGCACCTCATTCGTGCCCTCGCCGATCTCGAGGATCTTCTGGTCGCGGTAGAGCCGCGAGATGGCGTAGTCGTCCATGAAGCCGTAGCCGCCGTGGATCTGGAGCGCGGCGTTGACGGCGCGGTTCGAGAGCAGGCCGGTGTAGAGCTTCGCCTGCGCGGCGGCGAGCCCGTACGGCTTGCCCGCGTCCTTCAGCCACGCGGCGCGGTGGACGAGCTGGCGGCCCGCCTCGATCTCCGTCGCCGTGTCGGCGAGCGCGAACTGCACCGCCTGGAACTTCGCGATCGGCCGCCCGAACTGGTGCCGCTCCTTCGCGTACGACCAGGCGAGCTCGTACGCGCCCTGGGCGAGCCCGACGCCCATCGCCGCGACGGAGATGCGGCCGCCGTCGAGGATCTCGAGGAACTGCCGGAAGCCGCGGCCGCGCTCGCCGAGCAGGTTCGACTCCGGCACGGCGCAGTCCGCGAACGTGAGCGCGCGCGTGTCCGACGCGCGCCAGCCGAGCTTCTGCAGCGGCGGCGAGAGCTCGTAGCCCGGCGTCCCGTTGGGGACGACGATCGTCGAGATCTCGTCGTCTCCGGTGCGGGCGGTGATCGTCACGCACGCCGTCATGTCCGTGCCGGCGTTCGTGATGAAGATCTTCGAGCCGTTGATCACCCAGCTGCCGTCGCGCAGCTCGGCGCGCGTCAGCGTCGCGGCGGCGTCCGAGCCGGCGCCGGGCTCGGTCAGCCCGAACGCTGCGAGCGCCTCTCCCGACGCGAGGCGCGGCAGCCACTCGCGGCGCTGCTCCTCGGTGCCGTAGAGGAAGATCGGCATCGTCCCCAGGGACGTGTGCGCGGCGACGGTGATGGCGACGGACGAGTCGACGCGCGCCAGCTCCTCGATCGCGATCGCGTACGAGACCGTGTCCGAGTCGGCGCCGCCGTACTCCTCGGGGAAGGGCATCCCCATCAGGCCGAGCTCCGCGAGCTCGGCGACGAGCTCGTACGGGAAGCGCCCGTCGCGGTCGATCTCCTCGGCGACCGGCGCGACGCGCGTCGCCGCGAACTCGCGCACGGTGCTGCGGACGAGCTCCTGCTCCTCGGAGAGCTCGTAGTTCACGCGAGGCCCGCCGCGAGCTCGGCGATCAGCCGCACGCCGAAGCCGGTGCCGCCCGGGACGCGCATGGAGTCGCCGCGCGAGCGCTCGAGGAAGCCCGGCCCGGCCATGTCGACGTGCGCCCAGGGCCCCTCGCCCGCGAACTCGTGCAGGAACTCGGCCGCGAGCGCGGGGGAGGCCTGCCGCAGGATCGAGCCGTTCTTCAGGTCGGCGTACGCGGAGTCCACATACCGACGGTAGCGCGGATGGAGCGGGAACGGCCAGACGAGGTCGCCGCTGCGGCGCCCCGCCTCGACGACCCGGTCGCGCCAGTCGTCGTCGTTGGCGAAGACGCCGGCGTAGAGGTCGCCGAGGGCCAGCTCCATCGCGCCGGTGAGCGTGGCGAGGTCGAGCACGTGCGTGGCGCCCTCGCGGCGCGCGTACCAGAGCGCGTCGGCGAGGACGAGCCGTCCCTCCGCGTCGGTGTTGACGATCTCGATCGTCTTGCCGTTCGCGGCGCGGAGGATGTCGCCGGGGCGGAAGGCGTCGCCGCCCGGGAGGTTCTCCGCCGCGGCGAGGACGGCGACCGCGCGGACCGGCAGCCCGAGCGCGGCGAGCGCGCCGAGGCCGTGCAGCGTCCCGGCGCCGCCGGCCATGTCGCCCTTCATGTCCTCCATCCGCGCCGACGGCTTGATCGAGATGCCGCCCGCGTCGAAGGTGATCGCCTTGCCGACGAGGCCGAGCAGGAGCTCGGGACGTGCCGGCCCGGGCGGCTCGTAGCGGACGACGATCAGTCGCGGCCCGTGGTGGCTGCCGCGGCCGACGGCCGCGAGCGCGCCCATGCCGAGCTCCTCGATCTCGGCCGGGCCGAGCGCGAACGCGGTCAGGTGCTCGTGCTCGTCCGCGAGCTGCCGCGCGTACTCGGCGAGCCGCTCCGGGTCGAGCTCGTTCGGCGGCATGTTCGCGAGGTCGCGGGCGCGGTTCGCGCGGCCCGCGAGGAGTGCCGCCCGCTCGGCCGCGTCGCGGATCGCCGGGTCGTCGAAGGTGCCGAGCACGATCCGCTCGAAGCCGCCCGGCTCGGCGTCGCCGTTCGTCTTCCAGCGGCCCGGCGAGTAGGCGCCGAGGATCGTCCCCTCGACGAGCGCGGCCGCCTGCTCCGGCAGCGGCACGGGCAGGCTCTCGTCGAGCAGCCAGACGATCGTCCCGCCGATGCGCGCGACGCTCTGCGCCGCGGCGGCGGCCCCGGTGCGGAGCGCGTCGGCGTCGGCGGCGTCGTGCGGGCCGACCCCCGCGGCGACGAGGCGCGGCGCCGACAGCTCCCCGTTCAGGTGGAGGACGACCGCCTCGCCGCGCTCGCCGCGCAGCTCGCCGGTCTCCGTCAGCCGGGCCAGGAGCCCGTGCAGCTTCTCGTCGACGATCCGGGCGCCCTCGCCGCCGAGCGGCTGCGCCACGGGCAGCGCCAGCGTGTCCGCGCGCTCCCGCCCCGGAAGTGAGATGCCGATCGACGGCTCCATCGGCGGGCGATGGTAGCGCGCGGCAGCCCCTCCCGGGCGGGGTGTACGCTCGCGGCGGATCCGACCAAGGAGCTTCCCAGATGACCGAGACAGTGCAGGACTTCTTCGCGAACCTCGAGTCCCACGCCGATCCGGCGAAGACGGCGGGCATGACCAACTCGTACCTCTTCGACATCGACGGCGCGGGGCAGTGGAAGGTCGACGTCGACGACGGCTCGATCAACGTCAGCGAGGGCGAAGGCGACGCGGATGCGACCATCAGCGCCTCGGTCGAGACCTTCGAGAAGATCGTCGCCGGCGAGCTCAACCCGACGAGCGCCTACATGACGGGCAAGCTCAAGATCAAGGGTGACATGGGCGCCGCGATGAAGCTCCAGAAGCTCTTCTAGGGGCTCAAGGCGGCGCGGCGGGGCGCCGATAGCGGAGGCATGAGCATCCTCCGCGCCCTCGTCCACCGGCCGCGGCCGACCCACCGGTCGGTACCGGTGCGGACGCTTCGCCGCTGGAAGACGCTCGCCCGCCCGTAGCGGCTATTCCTCCAGCTCGACGAGCACGGCGCCGCCGGCGATGCGGTCGCCCTCGGCGACGTGGACGGCGCGCACCGTCGCGTCGTAGGGGGAGACGAGCGGCGTCTCCATCTTCATCGCCTCGAGGACGACGAGCGGGGCGCGGGCGGCGACGCGGTCGCCCGCGGCGACGAGCACCTGGATCACCGTGCCCGGCATCGGCGCGGTCACGGTCGACTGCTCCGCCGCCGGGCCGTGCCCGCGCGCGGTCTCGTCGACGTCCGGCGCCGGCTGCGGCGGCGGCTCCGCGAGGTTCAACCGCCACGAGCCGCGCCAGGCCGGCGCCGGTGCGCGCGTCGGCGGCTCGGAAAGCGGCGGCTGCTCGGCGAGGAACGCCGTCGTCGTCGCGCCCGCGCGGACGAGCGGGTGCGAGACGAGCCAACGGAGGAACGGGAGGTTCGTCGTCACGCCGCCGACCTCGGTGTCGCGGAGCGCGTCCCCGAGCCGGTCGAGCGCCTCGCCGCGCGTGGGGGCGTGCGCCACGAGCTTCGCGATCATCGGGTCGTACGAGGTGCCGATCTCGTCACCCTCCTCGATCCCCGCGTCGACGCGGATCCCGCCCGGCAGCCGCAGCCGCTCGAGCCGTCCCGCCTGCGGCAGGAAGCTCACCGGATCCTCCGCGTAGAGCCGCACCTCGACGGCATGTCCTTGCACCCTGCAACTCGTCACGTGGGAGGAGAGGGAGCCGCCGTCGGCGACGCGCAGCTGCTCGGCGACGAGGTCGACGCCGGTGACGAGCTCCGTCACCGGATGCTCGACCTGGATGCGCGCGTTCAGCTCGAGGAAGAAGAACTCGCGCCCGGAGAGCAGGAACTCCGCGGTGCCGGCGCTCTCGTACCCGATCGCGTGCGCGAACGCCACCGCCGCCTCGCTCATCTCGGCGCGCAGCGCCGGGTCGAGCGCCGTCGACGGCGACTCCTCCAGCACCTTCTGGTGGCGGCGCTGGATCGAGCACTCGCGCTCGCCGAGCGCGACGACGGCGCCGTGCCGGTCCGCGAGCAGCTGGATCTCGACGTGGCGCGGCCGCTCGAGGAACCGCTCGCAGAACACGGCGTCGTCGCCGAAAGCAGCAGCGGCCTCGCGGCGCGCCGCGGCCAGCGCGTCCTCGAGCTCGCCCGGCTCGCGCACGACGCGCATCCCGCGCCCGCCGCCGCCGGCGGCCGCCTTGACGAGCAGCGGGAAGCCGATCTCGCCCGGCGTCCCGCTCGGCAGCACCGGCACCCCGGCGGCGCGGGCCGTCTCCTTCGCCGCGAGCTTGTCGCCGCCCGCGCGGAGCGCCGCCGGCGGCGGCCCGACCCACGTCAGCCCCGCCGCGAGCACCGCCTCCGCCAGCCCGGCGCTCTCCGCGAGGAACCCGTAGCCCGGGTGCACCGCGTCGGCTCCCGACTCCCGCGCCGCGCGCACGTATTCCGCCGCGTCGAGGTACGACGCGATCGCGACCGTCGAGTCCGCCGAGCGCGCGTGCAGCGATCCCGCGTCGTCCGGCGCGGCCACGGCGACGGTCTCGACGCCGAGCGAGCGGCAGGCCCGGAAGATCCGCAGGGCGATCTCACCGCGGTTGGCGACGAGGAGGCGGCGCATGGCGCCGAGGACTCTACGTAGGATCGCGAAGCGTGGAACCCGTTCGCTGGGGCATCCTCTCGACGGCGGACATCAACCGGCTCGTGATCCCGCCGCTCTACGAGTCGCCGGAGAGCGACGTCTTCGCGGTGGCGAGCCGCACGCAGGAGCGCGCGGACGCGTACGCGGAGGAGTGGGGGATCGCGCGCGCGCACGGCAGCTACGAGGCGCTGCTCGAGGACGACGAGGTCGAGGCGGTCTACATCTCGCTCCCGAACGGCCTGCACGTCGAGTGGTCGATCCGCTCGCTCGACGCCGGCAAGCACGTGCTCGTGGAGAAGCCCTTCTCACGCTCCGCCGCCGACGTCTCGCGCGCCTTCGACGCCGCCGACCGCGCCGGCCGGCTGCTGATGGAGGCGTTCATGTACCGCCATCATGCGCAGACGCGGAGGCTTGCCGAGCTCGTCCGCGCGGGGACGGTCGGCGAGGTGCGGCTCGTCCGCGCGACGTTCTCGTTCACGATCCGGGACGGCGACGTGCGGCTCGAGCCGGAGCTCGAGGGCGGCGCGCTCATGGACGTCGGCTGCTACTGCGTCAGCGGCTGCCGCCTCGTCGCGGGCGAGCCCGTGCTCGCGAGCGCGCGACAGGTCGTCGGCCCGAGCGGGGTCGACCTGCGGCTGGCGGGGACGCTCGTCTTCCCCGGCGAGGTGCTCGCGCAGATGGACTGCGCGTTCGACCTGCCGCTGCGACAGGGCCTCGAGGTGGTCGGCTCGGACGGCTCGCTCGTCGTCGCGAGCCCGTGGGGCTGCCAGGAACCGGGGATCGACGTCCGCCGCGGCGACGAGAGCGAGCGGGTCGAGGTCGAGGACGTCGACCGCTACCGGCTCCAGAGCGACAACTTCAGCCGGGCGATCCGCGGGCTCGAGCCGCCGCTGCTCGGCCGCGACGACGCGCTCGCCCAGGCGCGCGCGATCGAGGCCCTGTACGCCTCCGCCGAGCGCGGGGGAGAGCCGGTCGAGGTCGCCTCCGCCTGAGCGGTCTGGCAGCATGGAGCGCGTGAGCGAGCGAGCCCGGCTCCTCGGCGCCGCCGCCGTCTGCGTCGCCGTGGCCCTCGGCGGCTCGGCGCTCGCACGCGCGGACCCGCCGCAGCCGACCGGCACGACGACCGGCACCACCACGGCGACGGACACGACGGCGACGGACACGACGGCGACGGCCACGACGGCGACCACCGAGCCGACGCCGACGACGGTCACGGTCACGCCGACGGCCCCGAGCCCGGCCTCCGTCCCGGCGCCGACGACGACGAAGCGCGCGACCGCGGCGCACGCGAGGACGGTCGCGTGCATCGGCGCGGGACCGCTCCTGCTGCTCGTACCGCGGCAGCAGCCGCGATCCGTCGGATCCGTCTCGGCGCGCACCCCGGCCGGCGCCGGCGCGACCGCGCTCCGCTACCCGGACGACGGCAGCATCCTCCGCGTCGCCGCCGTCCGCGCCGACGTGTCGAGCTGTCCGCGCAGCACGCATCCGGGGAACGCGACGACGTCGCTGCGCAGCCTCAGCCTGTTCGGCGGCGAGGTCCGCGCAAAGACGCTCGCCGTCGAGCTGATCCCGGGGAAGACGCCCGCCCCGACGTGGCGTCTCCGCCTGAAGCTCACCGGCCTCGTCGTCGACAACCGCCAGGTGACGATGCACGGCGGCGCCTCCGTCCCCGTCGGCAACTGGGCGAGGCTGAAGCTCGACGGACGCCACGCGCGGCGCGGCGCTCATGTCGGCTCCGTCGGCATCGCCTGGTGGCAGGGCGGCCTCTCGCTCCGGCTGACGCGGCCGCACGCCGGGCTGCCCGCCGGCACGCAGGTCCTCGTCGCCTACGTCGGCGCCGACCGGCCGTTCGCGCCGCGGCCGCACACCCCTAAGGGCGGACTGCCGCTCAAGGTGACGCCGCCGCTGCTCGGCGGCCCGTACGTGTTCCCCGTCGCGGGCGCCGTCTCGTTCTCCGACACCTACGGCGCGATGCGGAGCGACGTGCCGGGCGGCTGGCACCACGGCGACGACCTCTTCTCCGCGCTCGGCGCGCCGGTGCTCGCGGTCGCGGACGGCAAGGTCTACAAGGTGGGCTGGAACCGCGTCGGCGGCTGGCGGCTCTGGCTCAGGGACCGGCAGGGCAACCGCTTCTACTACGCGCACCTCTCCGGCTACACGAGGTACGCGAAGAACGGCACGCACGTGAAGGCCGGGACGCAGCTCGCCTTCCTCGGCAACACCGGCGACGCGTTCACGACGCCGCATCATCTCCACTTCGAGATCCACCCGGTGAAGCTGCTGCACCTGCACTACGCGGGCGCGGTCGACCCGACGACGTATCTCGACCACTGGCGGCACGTCGAGCACCTGGCGGTGCTCGAGCCGGTCGGCCTGCCGGCGGGGGCGGCGTCGCACGGCGAGGGCGCGCTCCGCGACTACCGCCAGCTGCTCGCGGTGCGCGGGATCCATCCGGCGCACGCCGCGGCGGAGATCGCGCCGATCGCGAACCGGCCGCTGCCGGCGGCGGCCGCGGCCGCCGCGGGGACGAGCGGCCGATCGCCGGCCGCCGTCCTCGCCGCGATCGTCGTCGCGCTCGTCGGGGTGGCGGGGCTCGCCGTCTGGGTGCGCCGGCGGACGGCCGAGCTCGAGGAGCCGGAGCCCTAGCCGCGTGCGACCGCGGCCACGGGAACGGCGCGCCGCCGCCTCCGCCGCACACGCTCGGCGATGCGCGCGCCGAGATAGAACGCGAACGAGATCGAGCTGATGAAGAAGCTCGTCGGCCACGGCTGCTGGAGAGAGAGCAGGATCCCGCCCTCGGTCGCGACGAGTGCGATCGCGATGCTGAGCAGCATCGCGAGCCCGGGCCGCACGGTCAGCCGCTGCGCCGCCGCCGCGGGCGTGATCACGAGCGTCAGCACGAGCAGGACGCCGACGACCTGGATCGCCTCCGCCGTCGTCAGCGCCAGCAGCAGGAAGAACAGGACCGAGAGCAGCCGCAGCGGCACGCCGCGCGCGGCGGCCACGTCCGGGTCGACGCTCGAGAAGAGAAGCGGCCGGTAGATCGCGACGAGGCCGACGGCAACGACGAGCGCGACGATCGTGAGGTTCCGCAGCTGCGCGTCGCTGACGCCGACGATGCTCCCGAACAGGAGGTTCGTCGCCTCGGTGGCGTAGCCCTTGTAGAGGAAGAGGAGCAGCACGCCGACGCCGAGGCCGAACGAGAGCACCGCCCCGATCGTGCTGTCGCGCTCGCGTCCGCGCAGCGACAGGAGCCCGAGGACGAGCCCGACGACGAGGGAGCCGCCGATCATCCCGATCACCGGGTCGAGCCCCAGCACGAGCGCCCCGGCTGCGCCGGTGAAGCCGAGCTCGGAGATTGCGTGCACCGCGAAGCTCGCACCGCGCATGACGACGAACGTCCCGATCGCGCCGGAGATCACGGCGACGACCGCGCCGGCGAGCAGCGCCGTGTGCACGAAGTGCTGGCCGAGCAGCTCGACGAACATCAGTGCCCCGTCCGGTGATGCCGTCGAGCTTCCGGGTCGCGAGCACCAAGCGATGCAGGGACGCAGGGAGCGCTCGTAGCCGAAGCTACGGGCGCGACCGAGGACGCGGCAGCGCGCAGTGTGATCGCGGGCCAGAAGCGGACATGTATTGCCGGACGGGGCACTAGTCGGTCGCCTCGTCGGGATGGTGGACGTGCTCCGCGTCGGGTGTGCCGACGACGACGACGCGGCCGCGCACGCGGAGCACGTCGATCTCCGTGCCGTAGAGCCGCGAGAGCGTCTCGGAGGTGAGCACCTCGTCCGGAGTGCCGATCGCCCACGTCCCGGGCGCGAGGTAGAGGACGCGGTCGACGACCGAGAGCACCGGGTTCACGTCGTGCGTCACGAAGACGACGGGCGTGCCGGCGCTCCGCCGCCGTTCGTCGAACAGGCCGGTGATCACTCCCTGATACGCGAGGTCGAGCGAGAGCAGCGGCTCGTCCGCCAGCAGCAGCGCCGGATCGGAGACGAGCGCTTGCGCCACCCGGAGCCGTTGCTGCTCGCCGCCCGAGAGACGGCCGACGGGCGCGTCGGCGAATGCCGTCGCGCCGACCCCGTCGAGGCCGCGGTCGATCCGCGCGCGCGCGTCCCGGCCGAGGCGGCCGACGCCCCAGTGGGTGCCGTCGAGCCCGAGGCGGACGAGATCGCGGCCGCGCAGCGGGAGATCGCGGTCGAAGACGCGCTGCTGGGGGACGTACCCGATCTTCGCCCGGCTCTCCTGCGGCGGGCGCCCGCACACCGAGACCGCGCCGGCCGACGGCTCCAGCAGCCCGAGCAGGATGCGCAGGAGCGACGTCTTCCCGGTCCCGTTCGGCCCGAGCACCGCGAGGAACTCGCCCCGCTCGAGGTCGAAGCCGAGCCCGTGCCACAGCTCGCGCTCGCCGAAGACGAGCGTGAGGTCGCGGACCGCGACGACGGGTGCCGTCACCGCTTCAGCGCCGCGTAGAGCTGCTTCGCCTGGCCGAGCTGCCATCGCTGGAACGTGAGCCCCGGCGGCAGCGTCTCCGTGACGCCGATCACCGGGATTCCGGCCTTGCCCGCCGCGTCGCGGATCCGCTGGGTGATCGGCGAGACGGCCTGGCTGTTGTAGAGGAGCACCCCGATCTTCTTGCCCGTGGCGAGCGCGGTCATCTGGGCCACGGCCTGCGGCGGCGGCTCGCTTCCGTCCTCGATCGCGCGCGTGAACGCGTCCGGGGCGAGGTTGCGGAGCCCGGCCGCCGCGACGAGGTACCCGGGGACGGGCTCCGTGTAGGCGACGGGCCGCCCGCCGAACGAGCGCTTGATCCGCGCGACCTCCCGCCGCAGCGGCTCGAGGCTCGCGTCGAAGCGCCGGAGGCCCTTCCTGTAGGCGGCGGCGTTCGCCGGGTCGGCGCGCTCGAGGCCCGCCGCGATCGCGCCGGCGATCGCATCGAGCCGCGGCACGTCGTACCAGAGGTGCGGGTTCGCATCCCTGCCGTGCACGCGGAGCGCGTCCGCGATCGTGACGACGATCCGCTTCGAGCTCGGCGCGGCGTCCTCGAGCCTCTGCATGAAGGCGTCGTAGCCGACGCCGTTCTGGATCACAAGCTTCGCGGTCGCGACGGCGAGGCCGTTGCGCGTGCCCGGCTCGTAGAGGTGCGGGTCGGCGTTCGGGTCGGAGAGGATCGAGGTGACGGCGACGTGGTCGCCGCCGATCTGGCTCGCGATGTCGCCGTAGACGTTCTCGGCCGCGACGACGTCGAGCGTCGAGCTCCGGGCGGTCGCGGGGCCGCAGGCGGTGCCGAGCAGGAGGACCGCTCCGAGAGCGAGAATGATTCTCAGTATCATCGGCGCTACAGTAGCGACCATGCCCACAACGGCGCAACCCGATCTCGGCGAGCTCCTGGCCCGGAAGGGCGTCCGCCCGACCCGCCAGCGCCTCGAGGTGCTGGCCGAGCTCGCCCGCGAGCGCGACGACGTGACCGCGCAGGCGCTCTGGCGCCGGCTCCGCGACCGCCGCCGCTCGCAGGTCGGCCTCGCCACCGTCTACCGCACGCTCGCGCTCCTCCATGAGAAGGGCGTGATCGACTCGCTGTCACATCACGGCACGGAGCACTGCTACCGGCTCTGCAACGACACGCACCACCACCACCTGCTCTGCTCGAGCTGCCACCGCGTCGTCGAGGTGGACGAGTGCGGCCTCGGCGACTGGCTCGACGAGGTCTCCGCGAGGCACGGCTTCGTCGCGACCGACCACCGCGTCGAGATCGTCGGCCTGTGCGCGGACTGCCGCTCAGGCTGAGGCCGGCAGCGGTGATACCAGGAGCTGGTCGATGAGGCCGGGAAGCGCGACGGCAAGCTCGTACCAGTTCTCGAACCTCGCCTCGGGCAGCGACGCCACGATGTCGTCCCCCTCCAACGGATACAGCGTGACCTGCCGGTCGAGGCTCCAGCCGGACGACCCGAGATCGACCACGGCGAACGTCCAGTTCGCGCCGAGCCAACCTCGAGGGGTTCCGTCGACGTAGCCGTCGATGATCATCTCCTGAGCGCCCAGGCGCCGGTTCTTCAGGATCTCGTCGCGGGACATTTCCGGCAGCTCGTCGTCCGGAATCGGGCCCGAGATGTCGAGCGCGACGGCGATCTCCGACCAGTCCGGGTCGGACTTGAGCTCGGCGCACTTCGCCCAGAGCGCATGCGAGACCAGCGCGAGCGAGGCGAGCAGGCGGTTCACCGTTGCATCGTCCGCGTCCGTCACCGCGGCTCCCGCCAGCGCGGCGGGCGCTTCTCGAGGAATGCCGCCAGGCCCTCCTGGCCCTCGTCGCTCGTGCGGCGTTCCGCGATCCAGCGGGCGGTCTCCGGGCCGTCCGGGCGCTCGCGGACGAGGCGCTTCGCCCAGCGCGCGGCGGTCGGACCCGCGGAGAGCAGCTCGGCGACGACGTGCTCGACCGCAGCGTCGAGGTCGTCCGCCACCTCGCCGACGAGCCCGATGCGCAGCGCCGTCTCGGAGTCGAAGCGCTCGCCGGTGACGAAGTAGCGCCGCGCCGCGCCGGGGCCGATCTTCGCGAGCGCGAACGGCGAGATCACCGCGGGGACGATCCCGAGCTTCACCTCGGAGAACGCGAAGGCCGCGTCGCGCGACGCGATCGCGATGTCGGCGGCGGCGACGAGCCCCGCGCCGCCGCCGAGCGCGTGGCCCTGTACCCGGGCGACGACCGGCGCCGGGCAGCCGTCGATCGACTCGAGCATCCGCCGCAACGCGTTCGCGTCGGCGACGTTCTCCTCGTACGACAGGCCCGCGGACGCGCGCATCCAGTCGACGTCCGCGCCCGCGCAGAAGCTCGGCCCGTCGCCGGCGAGGACGACGGCGCGCGCGCGGCCGACGTCGACGAACGCCTCGGCGAGCTCGGCGATGAGCGACGCGTCGAACGCGTTGCGCCGGTCGGGCCGCGCGAGCGTCACGCGCAGCACCTGACCGTCGCGCTCGATGCGGAGTGCGCTCACGGCTCGCGGATCGCCTCCAGTGCGGCGAGCCTGGCGCGGTGCGTGCCGTGCACCTCGTCGCCGGGGGAAGACGGCCGGATGAGCGCGACCGCGATCGCCACCACCGCGAGGTCGCGCAGGAGCAGGAGCCATGACCACGGCGACGCGTAGTGCAGGGCGAGCGGCCAGTAGTGCGACGTGAACCACGCGTCCGTGAGGACGAGCGCCGCCCCGAGCAGGGCCGCCGCGGCCAGCCCGCGCCTGCCGCGGACGAGCGGGACGAGCGGCACGAGCCAGATCAGGAACTGCGGCGAGAACACCTTGCCGAACGCGACGAACGCCGCGACCGCCGCCGCGCACGCGACGAGCGTCGTCTCCCGGCTCGGCTCGGGCACCAGCGCGAAGGCGATCCAGATCCCGATCAGCACCGCGATCTGGAGCGACGTCGTCGCCACGCCGGCGGCAGCCGCAATGGAGCCGGCGAGGTTCTGCGAGCCGTGGCTCGTGATCGTCGTCAGCGACAGCCCGCCGATGTGATGGGCAGCCATGAGCAGCGACGCGCCGAGGCTCTCGACCTGGAGGGGGCGGCGCAGCTGCTCCGTCAGGCTGTGCCAGACACCGCCCGGCGCGAGCACCGCGAACGGGATGATGCAGAACGCCGCGCCGGCGGCGAACGCCAGCGTGCCGACGAGCGCGCCGCGCCCGCCGAGCCGCCGCCAGAGGAACGCGAGCCCGATCGGCGCGAGCACGAGCGGCCACAGCTTCGCCGCAGCCGCGATCCCGAGCAGAAGCCCCGCGAGCCCGGCGCGCTCCCGCAGCAGCGCGGCGAGCGCCGCGATCGCCAGCACCGCCGGCCACAGGTCGAAGCGCGTGTCGAAGAGCGTCCCGAGCGCGAGCGGCGCGACCGCGACGAGCCCGAGGGCGAGCAGCACGCGGGCCGCGCCGGCGTGCACCGAGTCGAGGACGAACGCGGCGGCGACGAGGCAGCCGACGCCGCACACGAACATCAGCACCGCGAACGAGGTCGGGTAGCTCCACGGCAGATAGGTGGGAAGGACGAATGCGGGCAGCGCGGCGGGCGGGTACTCGACCCGGAAGTCGCGGTAGGGCACGTGGCCGTCGCGGATCAGGTGCGCGTAGTTCTGGTAGACGGGGAGGTCGGTCAGCCCGCCGTGCGCGTACCAGCCGACGTGGAGCAGCGCGAAGGACCCGGCGAAGATGCCGATCGCGGCCGTGAGCGCGAGAGCCCACGCGCCGCGGCTCATTCGACGTCGAACTCCTCGGCCACCTCGGGATCCTTGCCGATCAGGCTCCGCACCTCGCCGAGGTCCGGCAGCTCGTCGCCGAACGAGATCAGCCCGAGCCGCTCGCCCGCCTCGTCCGAGATCCAGCGGTCGCCGTCTGGGAGCTCCGGCAGGTGCCCGCGGAGCTCCTCGAGCGAGGTGGTCGAGTCGACCAGGCTCCAGATCAGGATCCGCGCGATCACGCAGGCGGCGGAGGAGCCGAGTCCTCCGACGGCAGCTTCGCGAGCACCTGCTTCACCTGCTGGATGACGTCGATCTCCTCGCGCCCGAAGTCGTCGAGGAAGGAGCGGAGCGCGTTGCGGACGAGCCGCAGCTCGTCGTCGGTCAGCTCGAGTGTGGTCATACCGGCAGCTTAGAACGGACCGTGCGGCTCGTAGCTGCCGCGCCGCGCCCCGACGGCGAGGAACGTCATCCCGTCGGGCCCCGCGACGGGGCAGCGGGCCGTCTCCGGGTCGAAGCGGAGCATCGTCCCCTCGCGCACCGGCACCTCGTCGCCCTCGACGCGCCAGACGCCGCCGCCGCGGAGGACGACGTTCACCTCCTCCTGCTGCGTCCCCTCCTCCGAGTGCTCGCGACCGACCGCGCCGGGCGGGAGCTCGAACCAGTTGATCCCGAACGCCTCGACGCCGAGCGCGCGGCGCGCGAAGCGCACGGCGCCGCCGGGGCCGGCCGGCTCGATCTCGTCGACGTTGACGACGCTGTAGCCCATCTGGTCACCGACTCCTCTCACATGCGGAAGACGCCGAAGGTCGTCTCGGGGATCGGCACGTTCAGCGCCGCCCCGATCCCGAGCGCGAGCACGCGGCGTGTGTCGAGCGGGTCGATGATCCCGTCGTCCCAGAGCCGCGCGGTCGAGTAGTACGGGTTGCCCTCCAGCTCGTACGTCTCGCGGATCGCGGCTTCGTCCACCTCGCCGACCATCGCGAGCACGGTCGCCGCCTGCTCGCCGCCCATCACGGAGATGCGCGCGTTCGGCCACATCCACAGCTGGCGCGGCGAGAACGCGCGGCCGCACATCGCGTAGTTGCCGGCGCCGAACGAGCCGCCGACGACTACGGTGAACTTCGGCACCTCCGCGTTCGCCACCGCCATCACGAGCTTCGCGCCGTCCCGCGCGATCCCGCCCGCCTCGTACTCGAGCCCGACCATGAAGCCGGTGACGTTCTGAAGGAAGACGAGCGGCACGCGGCGGCGGCAGCACAGCTCGACGAAGTGCGCGCCCTTCTGCGCCGACTCCGCGAACAGCACGCCGTTGTTCGCGAGGATGCCGACGGGGAAGCCCTCGATCCGCGCGAAGCCGGTGACGAGCGTCTCGCCGTAGAGCTGCTTGAACTCGTGGAAGCGGGAGCCGTCGACGAGCCGCGCGATCAGCTCGCGCGCGTCGACCTGGTGGCGGAAGTCGTCCGGGACGAGGCCGTAGAGCTCGCCGGGGTCGAGCGCCGGCGGCTCGGCCGCAGCGGGCTCCCACGGCGGCTCGGGCCGGCGGCCGTGCAGGTTGCGGACGATCTCGCGCGCGATCGCGAGCGCGTGCTCGTCCGAGGCGGCGTAGTGGTCGGCGACGCCGGAGCGGCGCGTGTGCACGTCGGCGCCGCCGAGCTCCTCCGCGGTGACGTCCTGGCCCGTCGCCGCCTTCACCAGCGGCGGCCCGCCGATGAAGATCGTGCCCGTGCCGCGGACGATCACCGTCTCGTCGCTCATCGCCGGCACGTACGCGCCGCCCGCGGTGCACGAGCCCATGACGACGGCGATCTGCGCGATCCCCTTCGCCGACATCCTGGCCTGGTTGAAGAAGATCCGCCCGAAGTGGTCGCGGTCCGGGAACACCTCGGCCTGGAGCGGCAGGTACGCGCCGCCGGAGTCGACGAGGTAGAGGCACGGCAGGCGGTTCTGCTCGGCGACCTCCTGCGCGCGCAGGTGCTTCTTCACCGTCAGCGGGAAGTACGAGCCGCCCTTGACGGTCGCGTCGTTGGCGACGATCACGCACTCGCGCCCCTCGACGACGCCGATGCCGGTGACGATCCCCGCGCTCGGCGCCTGCCCGTCGTACAGGTCCCAGGCGGCGAGCGCGTTCAGCTCGAGAAACGCCGTGTCGGGATCGACGAGCCGGTCGATCCGCTCGCGGGCGGTCAGCTTGCCGCGCGAGCGGTGCCGCTCGACGGCCGCCTCGCCGCCGCCGCGCGCCGCCTCGGCGGTCCGCTCGCGCAGCTCCGCGACGAGCGCGGCCATCCGCTCGTCCCGGCGCGCGAACTCGTCGGAGCCGCGGTCGAGCTGCGACGTCAGCAGCGCCATCGAGCGGAGCCTAACGTCGGCGCCCGACCGTACGCTTGTTCGCGTGGTTCCGGGAATCGTGGCCCATCTCGACCTCGACGCGTTCTACGCGGCGGTCGAGGAGCTCGAGAACCCGGAGCTCCGCTCGCAGCCGCTCGTCGTCGGCGGCGACCCGCGCGGCCGCGGTGTCGTCGCGACGGCGAACTACGCCGCGCGGCGCTACGGGATCCACTCGGCGATGAGCGCCGCCGAGGCGTTTCGCCGCTGTCCGACCGCCGTCTTCATCCGGCCGCGGCACTCGGTCTACCGCGAGTACTCGCGCCACGTGTGGTCGACGGTGCGGGGAATCGCGCCGACGGTGGAGCAGACCGGGATCGACGAGGGCTACCTCGACCTCGGCGAGGTGGCCGGCGACTTCCTCGAGGCGCGCGTCGTCGCCGAGGCGGTTCGGACGGCGGTGCGCGCGGGGACGAGCCTGACGTGCTCCCTCGGGGTCGCTCCGTGCAAGGTCGTGGCGAAGGTGGCGAGCGACGCGCGCAAGCCGGGCGGGCTCGTCGTCGTCGTGCCCGGCCAGGAGGCGGCGTTCCTCGCGCCGTTCGACGTGCGGCGGCTCCCCGGCGTCGGGCCGAAGGCCGAGGAGCGGCTGCGCTCGGCGGGCGTCGCGACGATCGGCGCACTCGCCGCGCTCCCGGACGACGCGCTGCGCACCCTGCTCCCCGGCAGCGTCGGCCGGGAGCTGCGGGACCGCGCCTGCGGCGTCGACCCGCGCGGGCTCGAGCTCGACGTCGAGCGCATCTCGATCAGCGTCGAGAACACCTTCGAGCGGGACCTCGTCGACCGCGAGCGCCTCCATGACGAGCTGCGCGCGATGGCGGCCGAGGTGGCCGGGCACCTCCAGCGCACCGGCCGCACCGCGCGGACGGTGACGACGAAGCTCCGCTACGCCGACTTCTCGATCCGCAGCCGCTCGACCTCGCTCGCCGTCGGCATCGACGACGCCGAGCAGATCGGCGCGCTCGCGTGCCGCCTGCTCGACCGGGGACTGCGTGACCGGCCGGGCGCGCTGCGTCTCGTCGGCGTCGGCGTCTCGGGACTTGCCGACTACCGGCAGTTGGCGCTCTCCGGTCTGTAACAGGATTTGCGAAGTCCTTACACCGGTGCGCGCGCGACCTGCGGTACGGTGGGGCGGTGCGCCGCCCGCTCCTCGCCGTCCTGTCGTGCGCCGCGATTGCCGTCGCCGCCGCCGCCGGATCGGCTCGGGCCGGGACGAGTCATGCCGCCGACTGCCGGAAGCCGTTCCAGCGGACGCACGACCGCGCCGTTTTCGGTCACTTCGCGACGCTCGCAGCCGCAAAGGCGCTCAAGAAGCGTGCCGCCGCCGTCGGATTCGCAGGGATCAAGATCTACAACAACGGCTGCGGCGACTTCGACGTCCTGATCGACGGCGCCGACAAGACCGCCGACCGGAGCTCGTTCGCGGCCGAGGCGCAGAAGGCCGGCTTCCCCGTGACGTTCGAGCAGACTGCGCCGCCGCTCCAGCTCCGGCAGGGATACACCTACGGCGTGCTCGGGACGTTCACGAGGATCGCCGCGGCGAACGCCCTCTCGTGGCGGCTCGCGTCCGTCGGCTTCCGCTACATCGAGATCGCGTACGCCAACGGGAAGTGGGTGGTCGTGATGCCCGCGGTCCCGATCAAGAATGCGCTCTCGATCGCGGCCGAGGTGCACAGGGCCGGCTTCCACATCGCCTTCCAGACGGGGTGAGCCTCCGATGAGCGACGAACGCAAGCTGTGGACGTTCCCCGACGGCGCCGTCGGGCACGACGAGAGCGTGAAGGGCTACGAGGTCGTCGCGACCGACGGGCCTATCGGCGAGGTCTCCTGGGCGGACTACAAGCCGGGGGAGAGCTATCTCGTCGTCAGCTACGGCCACCACCGCGGGGAGACACACCACGTCGTTCCCGCCGGGGCGTGCGTCCACGTCGACCACGCCGCGCGGACGGTGACGCTCAACGTCAGCTGCGACGAGGTGAAGGCGACGCCACAGCACGAGGACCCGGCCACGCCGGTGGACTGGAACGAGGTCGACCAGTTCGAGCGCGGCATGCTCGGCGGCGGCTTCACCTGGCCGTACACCGACGTCTAGCGGAGAAAGCCGGAGCGCCCCCGAGCAAGAGGTAAGGCGCCCCGGCCCAGCGAAGATCGGCAGCCGGGGCCGCCGCCGTGAATCGGGTGGCATCGGCGCGCCCCGCTTGCCCGCCGGGGCGCACCGCACCACCCGGCACCGCTATTGGGGGGAGGGGCAGCGGTGCCCGATGAAGGGTACGCCGTTCGGCCGGACGGCCGGGTCTCCGAGAGAAAAGGGCGGCGGGAGCTCGTGCGGATCGTCCGTCTTCCCCCCGATGAGCTCCCGCCGGTGCGTGGGTCAGCCCCCGCCGCATAGGTGGTGTACCCGGCGGCCAGGACTGAACCACAGCGCCGGTCGGTTCACCCATCCCCCTTTCGAGGGATCCCCCGGACACTTCACCTCGGCGCTTCGGAGGACTACAGTTACAGGCCTTGATGATCGAGTCGCGCGACCTGCCTGCGACCAGAGGCGCGACCGCCTCCGCCATCGGCGAGAGAGTGCGCCGGCTCCGCATTGCCCGCGGCCTGACGCAGGCCGAGGTCGCGAGGGACCGGGTGACGAAGGAGTACGTCAGCCAGATCGAGCGGGGCCGGGCCCGGCCGACGGCGCGAACGCTCGAGTGGCTCGCGGAGCGCCTCGGCGTCGAGCGCGCCTACCTCGAGACGGGCTCGTCCCTCGAGGACTCGGAGCGCGCCGCCGGGATCGTCGTCCGCGCCGAGGCGGCGGTCAACGGCAACCACTTCGAGGAGGCGCTCGGGATGCTCGCCGGGCTCGCCGACTCGCTGGTGGGGAAGAGCGCGGAGCTCGAGCTGCGCGCGCTGCTCGCCGAGTCGTCCGCGCGCACCGCGCTCGGCGACCTCGACACGGTGCTCGTGCTGCTCGAGCGTGCGCGCGACCTCGCCGAGCGGGCGGACTTCACCGACCTCGACCGCGCGCGCGTGCTCTTCCACCTCGGCCGCTGCCGCTACAAGGTGTCGTCGGTCGGATCGGCGGTCGCACTGTTCGGCGAGGCGCTCGATCTCGTCCGCCGCTCGGAGTTGTCGGACGACCGGCTCGTCGCGAGCATCCTGCGCTGGCGCTCGCGCTGCTACCGCCGCCAGCGCGACTGGTGGGCGGCGTCGCGCGACGTCGAGCAGGCGCTCGAGCTGATGGTCGCGCTCGGCGACCGCCGCGGCATGGCGCACACGTACTTCCAGGCGTCGATCATCGCGGAGCGAAACGGACAGTGGATTCTGGCCCGCTCGCACGCGGAGCGGGCGAAGGCGCTCTACGAGGAGCAGGACGACCGCGCGAACGTCGGACGGCTGCTGAACAACCTCGGCGCCATCACCTTCCAGCTCGGGAACAGCGACGAGGCGGTGCGCCTGTTCAAGGAGTCGTTCGGCATCGCGATCGAGCTCGGGGGCGAGGCCGAGGCCGCCCACGCGGTCTCCTCGCTCGCGCAGGTGCACCTGCGCGAGGGCGACGTCGTCCGCGCCGAGGAGCAGGCCCGCCACGCGTTGCGGCTGCTCGACGGCCGGGTCGACTTCCTCGACGAGATCGGGAACACACAGCTCGTGCTCGGACGCTCGCTGCTGGCGCAGGACCGGCTGGACGAGGCGGAGGAGGCGTTCGCCGAGGCGGAGTCCGCGTTCGAGCAGCTCTCGTCCGGCAGCCACAAGGCGGCCGCCTGGACCGCCCAGGCCGAGCTCGCCGTCCGGCGCGGCGACCAGGACCGCGCACTGGCCCTCTACCGGCGTGCGACGGACACGCTCCAGGACTTCCGGTTCTGATGCGCGTCCGGATCGCAGCGGTCGCAGCAGCCGCCGTCGTCGCCGTCGGGGCGGCCGCCGGCTCCGCCCAGGCGTGCGCCGCTCCGTCCATTCCGGCTCCGCCGCAGGTGCGCCTGCCGGCCGTGATCATCGCGCCGCTGCTCGGCTCGCCGTTCGGCCCCGAGGACGGCGACCTCCTCGAAGGCGCTCCGCCCGCCGGACTGTCGGGGAGCTTCGACGGCGCCGTCGGCGACTAGCGCCCGGCGCGGCGCAGGCCGGACCGACTCGAGCGGGGTATCTCGAACCGGTGCCGGCCCTCGATGCGCGAACAACACAGGGCTGACCCGTGTGCGTGCAACGCCTCCGCGAGACTGGGCACCCGCGATCGGGCGGGCTCGCTGTTCGCGTCCCGAGTATGCCGCGGGCGCGGCGCGGCGGCAACCTGCGGTCGGACGACCCAGCAGGGGCGGAGGGACTCGAACCCCCGACCTACGGTTTTGGAGACCGCCGCTCTACCAACTGAGCTACGCCCCTGGGTGGCCTGCCGATTGTATCGGCGGGTCCCGCGGATACCCTCAGCCGGTGGCCGGGCCCTCGCAGCGCCGCGCGCTCGGCGCGCTCTTCACCGTCCTCGCGGCGGTCCTCGCCGCGATCGCGGCGGGTGCGCTGCTCGGCGCCGACGGCAGCGCGGCGCGCTGGGTGATCGCTCTCGCGGCGCTCGCGCTCGCCGGCTGGATCGGCTCGCTCGCGCTCTCCACCTTCCGGCACCGCTGAGGAAACTGCCGACGCGCGCCGTATTCTTCCCCCGATGAGCAGGGCCGACGACACCCAGAGCCTCTGGCTCAAGTATCGGAAGACGAACGACCCGGCTCTCCGCGACCGCCTGATCCTCACGTACGCGCCGCTCGTGAAGTACGTCGCCGGACGGCTCGGCTCCGGCCTGCCCGCGCACGTCGACGAGGGCGACCTCGTCTCGTACGGGCTGCTCGGCCTGATCGGCGCGATCGAGCGCTACGAGCCGGACCGCGACGTGAAGTTCGAGACGTACGCGATCGCCCGGATCAAGGGCGCGATCATCGACGAGCTGCGCGCGATGGACTGGGTGCCGCGCTCCGTGCGCTCGCGCGCGCGCGACATCGAGCGGGCCATCGCCGAGCTCGAGGCGAAGCTCGGCCGCGCCCCGACCGACGAGGAGATCTCGAAGAAGCTCGGGATCACCGAGGAGGAGCTCGAGGACAGCCTCAGCGAGATCGCGCGCTCCTCGATCGCGGCGCTCGACGAGCTCTGGACCGTCTCGGGCTCCGGCGGCGACCAGATCGCCCTCATCGACACGATCGAGGACACCGACGCGCCCGACCCGCAGAGCATGCTCTCGCAGACGGAGCTGCGGGAGGCGATCGCCGACGCGATCGCGCGGCTCCCCGAGCGGGAGAAGCTCGTCGTCACGCTCTACTACTACGAGGAGCTGACCCTGCGCGAGATCGGCGAGGTGCTCGGCGTGACCGAGTCACGGGTCTCCCAGCTCCACACGAAGGCGATCCTGCGCCTGAAGGCGCGCCTCGCCGGCTCGACCAGCCGCCCGACGCTCGAAGCCTCCTAGCCGGCGCAAGCGCCGGGCGACGGGGCACGGCAAGCCTCCTGGCCCCCGGCGCGGCGGCGATACCATGCCGCCGAGCCCCAAGACGCCAGGGAGGAATCGAGCCTGATGCCAGCGACCGAGCCCGGGAAGATCCGCAACATCGCCGTCGTCGGACACCGCGGGGTCGGGAAGACCTCGCTCGTCGAGGCCATGCTGTTCCAGGCCGGGAAGACGAACCGGCTCGGCACGATCGAGCAGGGCACGACGGTCGGCGACTGGGACGACGACGAGCACCGGCGCCAGATGTCGCTCTCGGGCGGGCTGATGCACCTCGAGTGGCAGGGACGCAAGATCAACCTCCTCGACACGCCGGGCGACGCCGGCTTCCAGGCGGACACGTACGCGTCGCTCCGCGTCGTCGAGGGCGCGATCGTCGTCGTCAGCGGCGTGATGGGCGTGGAGGTCAACACCGCGAAGGTCTGGGCGCGCTCCGAGGAGTACGAGCTGTCGCGCGTCGTCTTCGTCAACATGCTCGACCGCGAGCGCGCCGACTTCTTCCGCACGCTCGAGGCGGTGCGGACGCAGCTGTCCGACCGCTGCGTCGCGATCCAGCTCCCGATCGGCGCCGAGCACGAGCTGAGTGGCGTCGTCGACCTGCTGCACATGTGCGCGTACCTCGATCCCGCCGGCGGCAAGGAAGGAGGTCCGCAGCCGATCCCGGACGACCTGGCCGACCAGGTGCAGGAGTACCGCGAGAAGCTGCTCGACGCCGTCGTCGAGACGAACGAGGACCTGATGGCGCGCTACCTCGAGGGCGAGGAGCTGCCCGCCGCCGACGTCGCCGCCGCGCTGAAGGACGCGGTCACGCGCGACGAGCTCTATCCGGTCGCCTGCGGTGTCGCGACGAAGAACCTCGGCTCGACCGCGCTGCTCGACCTGCTCGTCGAGGGCGTCCCCTCGCCGGCGCGGAAGGGGACGACGATCGAGTTCGGCGACGCGAAGCAGGGCGTGTTCGTCTTCAAGACGATCGCCGACCCGTTCACCGGCCGCGTCAGCTGCTTCCGCGTCCTCGCCGGCCCGGTCACCGGAGACACGACGCTCGTCGACCCGCGCACGCACGCGAAGGAGCGGCTCGGCCAGATCCTCCTGCTGCAGGGCAAGGAGAACGAGCCGTCCGACGCGCTCGGCGTCGGCGACCTCGGCGCCGTGGCGAAGCTGAAGGACGTCGTCACCGGCGACGTGCTCGTCGATCACGAGGTGCCGGTCGAGCCGCCGCACATCGACTTCCCCTCGCCGGTGATGAGCTTCGCGGTGACGCCGAAGGCCAAGGGCGACGAGGAGAAGATGGCGACCGGCCTGCGCCGTCTCAGCGAGGAGGACCCGACGCTGCAGATGCGGCGCGACCCGCAGACCGGCGAGCAGCTCCTCTCCGGGCTCTCGCAGATGCAGGTCGAGGTCGCGGTCGACCGGCTGCGCAGCCGCTTCCACGTCGACGTCGAGCTCCAGCCGCCGCGCGTCCCGTACAAGGAGACGATCCGCAAGGAGTCCCGCGCGCGGCACCGCTACAAGAAGCAGACGGGCGGGCGCGGCCAGTTCGGCGACTGCGAGATCCGGCTCGAGCCGCTGCCGGCCGAGGACGGCGAGCTCGGCTACGAGTTCGTCGACAAGATCGTCGGCGGCGTCATCTCGCAGAGCTACCGGCCGGCGGTCGACAAGGGCGTCCGCGAGGCGATGGAGCACGGCGACCTCGCCGGCGCGCCGGTGCAGGGCGTCCGCGTCGTCCTCGTCGACGGGATGGAGCACTCCGTCGACTCGTCGGAGATGGCGTTCAAGATCGCCGGCTCGCTCGCCTTCAAGGAGGCGTACCAGAAGGCCGACCCGGTGCTGCTCGAGCCGATCATGGAGCTCGAGGTGACCGTCCCCGACGACGCGGTCGGCGCGGTCAACGGCGACCTCAACTCGCGGCGCGGCCGCCTGCAGGGGATGGAGCCGCGCGGCGGCATGACGACGGTCCGCGCCGAGGTGCCGATGGCGGAGATCCTCACGTACTCGCAGGCGCTGACGTCGATGACCGGCGGGCGCGGCGACTACACGATGAGCTTCCTCCGCTACGAGGAAGTCCCGACGCACGTCGCGCAGAAGATCATCGAGCAGACGAAGAAGGAGCGGGAAGAGGCGAAGGCGTAGCGCCCGCGCCTCTTCCTCGAAGCTCCTAGCCCTCGGAATGCTGCGGCGCGTCGCCGCCGCGCAGATGGCTGAGGACGTCGTCGATGTTCGCGAGCTCCTGCTCGAGGTCGCGATGGTACGACTCGAGGCGCTCGATCAGCTCCTCGCGGGACGGGAACGGGCGGCGGAAGAACCCGCGGCGTCCGAACCCGGGTCCGGCGGGCGGACCCCAGTGCTGGTGATGCATCAGTTCACCTCCTTTCCTGCTTCGTAGCGTTCGAGAAAGGTGGCGGTGCGCTCCTGTGAGCGACGCAGCGCCTCGGCCCACTGGTCGAGGAGGCGCACGCCGGCGTCGGTGAGCGCGTAGCGGCGCTTCGCGGGGCCGGGTGACCCGGCGTCCCACTCGGACGAGACGAGACCTTCGTCCTCGAGCGCGCGGAGCAGGCGGTAGAGGTTGCCCATCTCGACGCGCTGCTCGCCGGTCAGCTCGGGGAGCCGCTCCATCAGGTCGTAGCCGTGCGCCGGTCGCTCGCGGAGGAGCAGCAGGAGCGCCGGCTCGGTGAACCGCTCGACGCGCGCGAAGACGCGCCAGCGGCCGCCGTGGTGATGGCGCGCGCGGGGGCCGTAGCGGTGTCTCACGGCCGTCCCGCCACTACATGTAAAACACACATGTAAGAGACATTAGCCGACGCTTCGGGGCTGCGCAAGGGCCGGGGTATAGTCGGAGCCGTGCGCGTGACCAAGGTCGGCACGACGCGGATCTGCGCCATCTGCGAGCGGACGCTCCTGATGGGCGAGCGGGCGATCCGGTACGCGCCCGAAGAGGGCGCGGAGCTCGTCGACGTCTGCCCGCTCTGCCAGGAGACGGCGCTCGAGCACGGCTGGATCAAGGAGGGGACGCCGACGGTCCCGACCGTCGCCGGCCCGCGCAAGCGGCACCGACGCGGGCTCGGCGAGATGCTCGGCTTCGGCCGCGGCAGGGCCGAGGGGTCGGTGGCCCCGCCCGAGCCGATCCTCCGCCGCCTCTCGGACGACGAGATTGCGCTGCTCGAGGCCGCCGACCTGTTCAACGCGAGCACCTACCGGCGCACCGTCGGCGGCATCTCGAAGAGCCTCGGCGAGGCGCGCGCGAGCATCATCGCCCTCTCCGGCGTCGCGGGCGAGATGGCGGTCACCGTCGCCTGGGACATCTCGTGGTACCAGTACCGCGTCACGCCGGAGTCCGGCCAGCCCGTCCGCCTCGAGCGCCGCGGCCACGAGCTCGAGGAGCTCGAGCCGGGCTTCAAGGACTGGAACGCGCACATCGACGACGACGGCCGGCTCGTCCCGGAGATCGCGCGCATCTGAGCTCTCGGCGGGTGGGGGATGGCGCACGCCGCACCCGTCCCTACAATCCGAGGGCGATGATCTACTGCGTCATTCCCCGTGAGCTCGCCGACGAGCTCTACGACAAGATGGTCGAGTACTACAAGGACAACCCGAACGTGACGGTCATCGTCGACCGCCGCGAGGGGAGCGACCGGCGCAGCGGCGAGGAGAAGGGCGAGCACGCGGAGCGCCGCCGGGTCCGCGACCGGCGCCGGGCCCGCATCCCGGGGACGTTCCCGGACACGGACCCGCCGCCCGAGTCGTAGGTAGGCGCCCTATCCGGCGATACATGTCCGCCTCTGGGCCGCGATCACGCGGCGCGCTGCGGCGTCCTCAGTCGCGCCGATAGTTCTGACTATCGGCGCTCCCTGCGTCCTTGCTTGCGACCCAGAGGCTGGACGGCATCACCGGACAGGGCGCTGCGCGCTAGTCTCGTCGTCATGGCGACGACTGAGACCAAGAGCTTCCAGAACCTGATCGGCGGCGAGTGGACGGACGCCGCCTCCGGCGAGACCTTCGCGAGCACGAGCCCGGCCGACGGCGAGACGATCGGCGTCTTCCCGCGCTCCGGCGCCGACGACGTCGACCGCGCGGTCGCGGCGGCGAAGGCCGCGTTCGAGGAGTGGCGCCTCGTGCCCGCGCCGAAGCGCGGCGAGATCCTGTTCGCGCTCGCGCGCGTCCTCGAGCGCGAGAAGGCGGCGCTCACCGACCTGATGACGCACGAGATGGGGAAGGTGAGGGCGGAGGCGGGCGGCGACGTCCAGGAGGCGATCGACATCACGTACTACATGGCCGGCGAGGGCAGGCGCCTCTTCGGCCAGACGACGCCGTCCGAGCTGCGCGACAAGTGGAACATGAGCGTGCGCCAGCCGATCGGCGTCGTCGGCGCGATCACGCCGTGGAACTTCCCGATCGCGATCCCGTCGTGGAAGATGATCCCGGCGCTCGTCGCCGGCAACACCGTCGTGCTGAAGCCGGCGCGCGACACGCCGGCGCTCGGCGAGCGGTTCGTCGAGCTGATGGCCGAGGCGGGCATCCCCGCCGGCGTGGTCAACATCGTCCACGGTGGCGGCGGCAGCGTCGGCGACCGGCTCGTCCGCCACCCCGACGTGCGCGTGATCAGCCTCACCGGCTCGCGCGAGACCGGCGTCGAGGTGCTGAAGGCAGCGGCCGAGACGCTCACGCATGTCCATCTCGAGCTCGGCGGCAAGAACGCGATCATCGTCATGGACGACGCCGACCTCGACCTCGCCGTGGACGGGATCGTCTGGTCGGCGTTCGGCACCTCGGGCCAGCGCTGCACCGCCGCGTCGCGCGTGATCGCGCACGCCGACGTGTACGACGCGCTTCAGTCGAGGCTCGTCGCGCGCGTCGAGCAGCTGCGTCTCGGCCCCGGCTGGGAGGACGACACGGACGTCGGCCCGGTGATCAACAAGGACGCGATCGAGAAGATCCACTCGTACACGGAGATCGGGCGCGACGAGGGGGCCAAGCTCCTCACCGGCGGAGAGGTCGCGACCGAGGGCGACCTCGCGAAGGGCTTCTTCTACCGGCCGACGATCTTCGCCGACGTCGACCCGCAGATGCGCGTCGCGCAGGAGGAGATCTTCGGACCGACGACCGCGCTGATCAAGGTGCGCGACTTCGACGAGGCGATCCGCGTCGCCAACGGGATCAAGTACGGACTCTCGTCGTCGATCTACACGCGCGACGTGAACAACGCCTTCCGCGCGATGCGCGACCTCGAGGCGGGGATCACGTACGTCAACGCGGGCACGATCGGCGCCGAGGTGCACCTCCCGTTCGGCGGCACGAAGGACACGGGCAACGGCCACCGCGAGGCGGGACAGGCCGCGCTCGACGTCTTCACCGAGTGGAAGTCGATCTACGTCGACTACTCCGGGAAGCTGCAGCGGGCGCAGATCGACCCGTCGTGACGTTGAAGCTCGTGTGGTTCGTGCCGCGGGAGGCGCTCGACGTCACGCGCGAGGCGGTCTTCTCCGCGGGCGCGGGGCGCATCGGCGGCTACGAGCGCTGCTCGTGGTACACGGCGGGCACCGGCACGTTCTTCGGCGGCGAGGGGACGGAGCCGTCGATCGGCCAGGCCGGCCGCGAAGAGCGCGTCGCCGAGCTGCGCGTCGAGACGGTCGTCCCGGACGACCGCGTGGACGCGGTCGTCGCCGCGCTCGTCGCCGCGCATCCGTACGAGGAGGTCGCGTACGACCTCTATCGGCTCGCGTGAAGGCGCGCCTGTTCACCGACGGTGGCGCGCGCGGCAACCCCGGTCCCGCCGCGTACGGCTACGTCCTCGAGGCGGAGGACGGCACCGTGCTCGCGGCGCACGGCGAGCGGATCGGCGTCGCGACGAACAACGTCGCCGAGTACCGCGCGCTGATCGCGGGGCTCGAGCGTGCCGCCGAGCTGTCGGTGCCGGAGCTCGAGGTCGTCTCCGACTCGGAGCTGCTCGTGAAGCAGATGACCGGCGAGTACCGGGTGAAGAACGAGGCGCTGCGCGAGCTGTCGCTGGAGGCCGCGCGCCTCGCCCGCCGGATCGGCAACGTGACCTATACGGCGGTGCGGCGGGAGCACAACGAGCTGGCCGACCGCCTCGTCAACGAGGCCCTCGATGCGGAATAGGGCTGGCTATACTGGCGGCGCCACGCGGATGTAGCTCAGTTGGCTAGAGCGTCTGCTTGCCATGCAGAAGGTCGTGGGTTCGAGTCCCATCATCCGCTCTCTCTCGACGCCTCGACGTTCAGTTCCAGAAACGCGGAGGTCTGTTCCTCGTGGCGGGGGGCTGGATCTCCTCAACCCGATCCAGTCGACCCCCGGCGTGCAGGCATCGTTCCGGCACGCAATCGCCGACCTGAAGCACTACGTCGGCTGAACCACGTTGACGGTGAGGCCGCGGACGAGTGCCTGTCGCGGCCTCACCGTTCGTCGACGTCGGCGATCCGAGACTCGCTCACCGGGCCACGGTGTCGTCTTCGTCCGCGGCGTCGGTCCGTCGTCTAGCCGTGCACGGGCATCAGCGCTGCGTCCAGCGCGGCGTCGTCGGCGGTGAAGTCGCGGGCCAGATGGGGCGTCGGGTTGGCGAGATGCCATCCGACGGAGGCCGCCACCGCCTCGGTCGGGTCGATGCTCGTCCAGCCGAGCAGGTGGCGCGCCTTCGACGAGTCGAGCAGCAGGTGCTGGGGCGTCGCGGCCGAGAGCCGGAGATCCCACGGCAACAGATGCTCCGGCACGGTCACGAGCTCTGCGGGACTGTCTGCCGCGTCCAGGATCGCCTTCGCCCACTGCTCGATCGTCCAGGTCCGCGCCTCGGCCACGTGCACGACCTCGCCGGTCAGCTCCGACTCGGCTGCGAGCACGATCGCGGCGGCGGCGTCCTCCACCGAGCACCGCGAGCAGATCCAGGTCCCGCTCCCGAAGGGGATGCGGTCGCGGCCGGCGAGGACGCGCGCGAGCACGAAGCCCTCCCAGACCCACGGGTCGCGCCGGCCGTAGACCATCGGCAGGCGGACGACGAACGCGCCGGAGGCGAGGTACGGCTTCTCGACGTGGATCTTGTCGTAGGTGTCGTTGTCGATCCCGTCCCGGACGATCGGGCTGCCCTGGTACGGATACGGCGTCGGGCGTAGGGCCGAGTCTTCGGTGAGCGGGATCGGGTCGCTCGCCTGGAACGTCAGGTAGGAGCCGAACGCGCGGTACACGTCCATGCTCGAGACGACCACCGACCGCACGCCCTTGGGCGTCGCGGCGATCGCGATCTCGGCGTCGTCGCGCGTGTAGGCGCAGGTGTCGATCAGGACGTCGGGCTCCGCCTCGTCGATCGCGGCGGCGAGCTGGGTCGAGTCGTGCCGCTCGACGTGGACGTCGCGAACGTCGCCGCGGTGTGCGTCGACGGTCCCCTTGTGCAACACGCACACGTCGTGACCGTTCGTCCGAAGCTGGTCGACGACTGCAGGCCCGATGAACCGGGTGCCACCCAGGACGGCAACGCGCATGGCGCACACCACCTCTCACGTGTCGATGACGACTGTGGGGCCATGATCGGTCAGGCTCCCGCGGCCGACTTCTCGGCGCTTGCTCGATGCGCGCGGCGCGGTGCGGGGCGCAAGCCGGAAGAAGCCGCGGCCTGGACGCGCTCCTATGGTCGATGCCGACCCTGCTCCGAAGAGAGGAACGGCATGTGCTTCTTCAGCCTGCACAACGAATGCCCGCCCGTGAACTACGCCACCGCCGAAGCCATGAAGGTGACGGACGGCCTGGTGGCGGGCGAGCGGGCGACCGCGGACACCCTTCGCGCCCTCGCGGACTGCATCGGCGCGATGGCCTGCATCGTGGACGCCGGCGGCGGAACGGTCGCCGGGTTCGGCGAGCTGATCGCGAGCTCCGGCCCTCCGGACCTCGAAGAGCTCGCGTCGAGGGCCGCCGAGGTCCGGGAGAGCTACACCGCGTGCTTCACGACGCTCGACGGGACGGAGGAGCGGATCGGCTCCGCGGTGCGACGGTACCGGGAGCTCCAGGCGTATGCTGCCGGCGCGCTCGCCGACGGGCGGGGCGTCCGCTTCGAGGAGTCGCTGCTCGAGCAGGGCACGGGAGGCTTCGACGCGCTCGTCGAGCGGCGGATCGAGTACCTCCGCGAGCTCAAGGTGCGCGTGCAGGTGCTCAGGAGCCTGCAGGTGGAGGGCGAGGAGCTGCTCGCGAAGAACGACTACGCGGGGTTCTTCGTCTGGTTCATGCAGCCGATCCGGGACCTGAGCATCGCCGTGCAGGACCTGTACTCCGAGGCGCTGCGCGGGGCGCTCGCCTCTCATCGTGCCGTCTATCAGACCTGCCGCATGGTCGGCGAGGAGCTGCCGGAGATCGACGCGGCGGAGCTCGTCGCGGCGGGCGTCGGCTTCAACGGCGGCTCGTCCGGGCCGTGCGACGACTGCTGACGGGAGGGAGAGCCATGGCAGTGACAACCGACACAGTTCCGATCGAGGAGACCCACAAGCGGATCGTCCGGCGCTGGGTGAAGGAGGTCTTCAACGAGCACAAGCTCGACTCGGTCGAGAAGCTGAAGGTCCCGGAGTACATCGACTGGGATCCCTACCCCGGCCAGCGGGAGTACCTCAGCGGCTTCAAGTCCGTGCTGACGGCGTTCTTCGCCGCGTTCCCCGACTTCCACTACGACGTCGAGCACGAGCTCGCGGAGGGCGACATGCTCGTCTGCCTCGGGCGTTGGAGCGGGACGAACACCGGCACGTTCATGGGTCTTCCCCCGACGAACCGCGCCCTGACCGGGCGCCGGATCGACGTCGTCCGCTTCTCGGGCGACAAGATGTCGGAGCGCTGGGGGACGGGCCCGGAGCTGCAGATGCTCCAGCTGATGGGCGTCCTCGAGCCGGCCGCGCCGCTCGAGGACAGCCGTCCGAAGGCCGTGTGCCTCCGCTTCATCGACGAGGTGCTGGCCGGCCACGACGCCGCGTCGCTCGAGCTGCTGATCGGCTCGGAAGGCGTCCTGCGGACGAGGGACGCGATCGGCCTCCTCGTGCTCGCCAGTGCGTTCTCCGAGATCACGCTGACGGTCGACGAGGCGGTCGCCGAGGGCGAGCACGTGACGGCGGTCGTGACGTTCAGCGGCACGCACACCGGGCCGCTGCTCGGCTACGTGCCGACGGGCGACCGCGTGACCGCGCGTCAGGCGCTGAACCTCCGCGTCGTGGACGGCCGGGTCGTCGACGCCACCGTCGACCTCGGGATCGGAGAGCTCGTGGGTCAGATCGCGAGAAAGAGGGAGGCGGATCATGCCCGTCACGCTGGGTGAGAACAAGACGATCGCCCGACGGTTCCTCGAGGAGGTGTTCAACGAGCGCAACTTCGCGGCGGTCGACGAGCTCGTGAGCGACTCCTCCACCGACGAGGCCGAGCAGTCCCTCGTCATGTATCTCGTGCTGCAGGGATTCCCCGACTTCCGCGTCAACATCGAGCGGATGGTGGCCGAGGACGACAAGGTGGCGGTGCTCTCCACGTTCGGCGGCACGCACACGCGGCCGTTCATGGGGATCAAGCCGACCGGCAAGGGCGTGCTCGGACGGAAGATCGACATCTTCACGATCCGCGGCGGGAAGATCGTCAACATCCTCTACAACATCGACGTCTTCCAGTCGCTGATGATCCCGCTGGGTGCGTTCCCGAAGGAAGCGATGTTCGCCGGCCCGGGCTCGACGCTTCCGAGTGCAGGGAAAGACTGAGATGAGCGAGTTCGCACACATCGAAGACAGGTGGAACGTCAAGGACATCCAGTACGCGTTCCTGACGCCGCTGGAGCAGGCGCTCCAGCAGCTGCGCAACAAGGGCGCCGTCGCGTCGTGCGACAACAACATCTTCCACCAGCACGACGTCGAGTATCTCGACCAGCTCTACGTCAAGGACTACATCGACTACGACGTCTTCCCCGGCCAGCCGCCCGGGCTCGACGGCTTCAAGGAGTCCTTCAAGTGGTACCTCGAGGCCTTCCCCGATCTCCACACCGTGGTCGACAACATGGTCGCCGAGGGCGACATGGTGGTCGTGTTCGGCTTCTTCGAGGGAACGCAGGTCGGCCCGTTCCTCGGCGTGCCGGCGAGCGGTCGCACGGTCGTGTCCCGACGCTGCGAGGCGATGCGCTTCAACACCGATGCGCGCTGCACCGAGCGATGGGGCGTCGGCGCCGAGCTGCGCTTCCTCCAGGCGATGAAGGTGATCCCGACGCTGTCGGCGTCGAAGTCGCGCCTCGCGAAGACGGAGTCGCTCTCGCGCGTCTTCGCCGAGGAGTTCTTCGGCAACCTCAACCCGGCTGCGATCGCCGAGCTCGTCGACCAGCGCGCGCGTGCAGACTCCAAGAGCATGCTCGCGCTGTTCCAGCTCGCGTCGAGCATGCACGACATGCAGGCGAAGGTCTCGGAGCACGGCACGGCGAGCGCACGCTCGGCCGCGTTCGACATCGAGATCCGCGGGACGCACGCCGGTCGCGGCTTCGGGAAGCCGACGGACAAGGCTGCAACGGCCACGCTGCAGCTGTCCGCGCGCGTCGTGGACGGTCAGATCGTCGACCTGTGGGCCGACGTCGACTTCGGCGCCAAGGGCGCCGCGGCGTCCCGGAAAGCGGCGGGCTGACCGGGGCGCGGCCCCGGCGGACGTGACGACGAGAGCGATCGAGCGGGCCCGGGCCGGTGACGCCGTTCCGGGCCCGCCGGAGCCCCGCCTCGACGCCGCGGAGATCCAGGCCCACGTTCTCGCCGGGTTCGCCGCACCGCTCCAGACGGCGCTGTTCGTCGAGCTCGTCGACGCCGGGCGCGCGCGCCGCTGGCTTCGCCGGATCGCCGCCCGCGTGACGCCGCTGTCGGCGGCCCCGCCGGGCCGGCCCGTGCGCACGGGTGTCTGCGCGGCGTTCACCTTCGAGGGCCTGCGGAAGCTCGCCGGCGACGCCGACGCGTTCCGCGAGGCCGCGTTCAAGGAAGGTCTCCACGCGCGGTCGGGGCTGCTCGGGGACCCGCTGGACGAGCGGGCGCCCGGGCATCCGCGCAACTGGGTCGTCGGGGGCCCCGGCCGCGTCCCGGACGTCTTCCTGCTCGTCGGCGCGGGCCGGCGGGCGGAGCTCGCCGAGGCCGTCGCCCGGCTCGAGCCCGCGCCCGGCGACGGCGTCCGCGTCCTGGTCGCGCAGGAGGCGGCCGTCCTGCACGGCTCGCTCGGCCGGCACGAGCACTTCGGGTTCCGCGACCCGGTGTCGCAGCCGCGGCTGCGCGGTCTCGAGCGGCCGGCTCCGGGCCACGACCGCCCGGGCCGGCGCCTCGTCTGGCCCGGCGAGTTCGTCTTCGGCCAGCCGGGGCAGAACGCGATGGACCTCGAGCTGCCCGGCCCCGTCGCGTCGGCCGGTCCGGAGTGGGGCCGCGACGGCTCGTTTCTCGTCGTGCGGCGCCTCCGGCAGGACGTCGCCGCGTTCCGCCGCTTCCTCGCCGCCGCCGCGACCGAGCTGGCCGTCTCCCCGGACCTGCTCGCGGCGAAGTGCTTCGGCCGCTGGCCGAGCGGCGCGCCGCTCGTCCTCGCGCCCGGCGGCGACGACCCGGCCCTCGGCCGGGACGACGACCGCAACAACGAGTTCGGCTTTGCCGGCGACCCGCTGGGGCTCGTCTGCCCGCACGCGGCCCACGTCCGCAAGGCGTATCTCCGGGACCATCCGACCTCCGACCTCGCGGCCGCGGCGGTCGAGACGCACCGGCTCCTGCGCCGCAGCGTCCCCTTCGGCCCGGCCTATCCGCTTGCCGGCGAGCGCGGCCTGCTCTTTCTCGCGTACCAGACGTCGATCGAGCGCCAGTTCGAGTTCGTCACCCGCGCGTGGCTCAACAACCCGCTCCTGCGCGACGAGGGCGAGGGTCACGACCCGATCGCCGGCCAGAACGGGCGGTACCCGCACCGCCGGCGTCGCTTCGCCGTGCCGGTCACAGACGCGCGCGGAGGGCTGCGCCGGGTTGTTCTCCAGCTCGACGAGGAGTGGGTCGTGCCGACCGGCGGCGGCTACTTCTTCGCGCCGTCGCTCACTGCGCTTCGTCTGCTCGCCGGCTGATCAGCCGCCGGTCCGCGTGGCGAAGACGATCGTCTGGCCGAACGCGTCGACCGGGCGCACGTCCTCGAATCCCGCCTCGCCGAGCCAGCGCGCGTACTCGCCGAACGTGAACGTGTCGCCGTGCGGCGACGACACGAGCATCGACAGCGCCTGGACGAGCGTGAACAGCGTTCCGCTGCGCTCCTCGTTCGGGAGCATGTCGGCGATGACGATCGTGGCGCCCGGACGGAGCGCGGACGCGAGCGCCGTGAACAGCCTCCGGCTCGCGTCGGCGCCGACGCAGTGACAGACCTGGCCGAGCACCGCCGCGTCGAAGCGCGCGCTGCCGAAGTCGTGCTCGAAGATGTCCGCCTCCGCGAACTCGAACCGGTCCGCGACGCCGAAGACCGAGGCGTTGCGGCGTGCGTGATCGATCACCCCCGGCAGGTCGACGGCGACGACGTGGAGCTCCGGGTTCGCCTGCGCCGCCGCGATTCCCCAGGCGCCCGACCCGGCGGCGACGTCGAGGAGCCGCGGGGCGCCGTCCGGGTGAAGCTCGTGCAGCAGGCCGCCGACGTGCGTGGCGAGCGGGTAGTTCCAAGGGAAGAGCAGATCGACCTGCGCCTCCCAGTAGGCAGCCTCGCCGGCCCGTCCGTCGAGCGAGACCGTCGGGCGGCCGGTGCGAACGGACTCCGTCAGGCCGCGCCACTGGTCGGTCAGCTCGCGTGCCGCGAACTGGAGGTACCCGCCGAGGTAGGTCGGCGCGCCCTCGACGAGGAAGGCGGCCGCATCGGGGGCCAGCGTGTAGCGCTGCTCGTCGCCGCTGCCCTCGCGCTCGACGAGGTGCAGGGCCGTCAGCGCGTTGAGGATCATGTCGAGCCCGCGGGCGGATGCTCCCGTGCCCTCGAGTAGGGCGGAACGGGTGGCGGCGCCGCCCGCGATCAGCGCCGGCACGCGCAGGTCGAGCGCAGTCGCGACGATCTGGAGCGGCTGCCACCCCGCCAGCATCGCGAGCAGGCGCTCCGGCGAGGCGAACGGAGGCGGACCTTCGAGGCCCGGGTCGAGGGCGCGGCGGTCGATGTCCTCCCGTGCGCGCTCGCCGCCGGCGATGTCGCTCGTCTGGATGCTCATCGTGTCCTCCTCAGTTCTCGTGCAGGACGAGGATGTTGTCGTCGGGATCGACGAGGAGCGCCTGGACGGCGCCCCATTCCTGCTCGGTCGGCGCCTCGAGGAAACGCACGCCGCGCGCGACGAGCTCGGCGTGCGTCGTCGCGACGTCGTCCGTGCCGAGGACGATTCCGCAGAATCCGCCCACCTTCGAGGTGCTGCCGTCGGGGGCGTCGCTCTGGACGATCGCGAGCCCGAGATGGCTGCCCGGCGGGGCGACGACGAGGAACCTGCGGCCCGCCTCCTCCTCCAGGCCGTCGATGCGCTTCTCCATGCCGAGCGCGCCGACGTAGAAGTCGAGCGCGCGCTCCTGGTCTGTCACGAACACGCTGGCGAGCTGGATGTTGTCGACGGCCATCGTGACCTCCTACGCGTGGTGGACCCAGACGTTCGGCTCCTCGTAGCGCCCGGTGTCGCGCTCGCGGTCGATCCACAGGGGCCCGAGCGCGCCGGCGACGTCGTAGGACCCGGTCGAGGCGAAGCGCAGCCCCGACCAGCTCTCCCATTGCCCGACGGTGCCGGTGATGACGAGCGAGCGCGGCGCCGCGCACAGCAGCGTCCCGCCGACGCGGACGTGGGCGCGCAGCCACGGGTCGAAGGGCAGCCCGTTCGAGTCCGTCCAGCGCATGTACTCCTCGATCGGCGTTCGCGGGAACAGGCTCTTTCGCGTCGGACGCGCGGGAACGACGACGTCGCGCAGACCGCGCCGGGCGGCGACGTCGCGCAGCGAGCGCAGGACGACCCGGCTCAGTCCGCGCCCGCGCTGACCGGGGGCGACGACGACGGCGAGGGCACAGAGCGTCGTGGGGCGGCGCGGCGGGCTCAGCAGCGCGTGCTTGAGGACGGCGTCGACCCCGTCGGGAAGTCCGGCCGTCGTCCCGTCCCACTCGATCGGAATCGCGTGACTCTTCGCCACGACGTCGCCCGAGCCGGTGTCGACGAGCGCGATCTGGAACTCGGGCCGGGTGGTGTTGAGCGAACCCCAGTACCGGCGCACGGACTTCCCGTTACGCATGAACGGCGGCCATTCTCCGTCGAGCGCGTCGAGGCTCGGGGCGAGCTCTGCGCGCTCGTCGAGGGACACGGCGAGAAGACCCGGTGTCTCCATCCACGTCGATTGTCCGAGCGGGGCCGTTGCGGCACTTCTCGGTGCTTGCTGATCAGCGCGCGAGGCAGCGTGCGACCCACGCCGACATCACGTCGTGCGCGAGCCGCTGCATCTCGGCTTCGTGCCGCTCCACGTCGGCGATCAGCTCCGGCAGCGCAGCGACCCCGCCCACGCGTGCGAGGCTGTCGCGGTACTCGGACACCTCGGCCCAGCGACGGACGAGCGCGGCGTCCGCCTCGAGGTGGAACTGGATCCCGTAGGCGGTCGTCCCGACCCGGAACGCCTGGTTCGGATACGCCTCCGAGCTCGCGAGCAGCGTCGCTCCGGCCGGGAGCTCGAACGTGTCCGAGTGCCAGTGCAGCGCCGGGAACGACGCGGGGAGCCGCCCGAGCAGCGGGTCGCCGTCGGCGTCCCCGTGACGGAAGACGGGCCGGACGCCGATCTCGGGGAGCGGGCCGCCGACGACGGCCGCGCCGAGGCTCGCCGCCAGGAGCTGGGCGCCGAGACAGACGCCGAGGACGGGCGTTCCGGCCCGAACGGCGTCGCCGATGAACCGCCGCTCCTCGTCGATCCAGGGGAGCAGCCCGCCGTCGTTGACGCCCATCGGGCCGCCCATGGCGACGACGCCGTCGAACCGCGCCGGGTCGAGCGGCCACGGCGCCTCCGCGGCGTCGACGGTCTCGACCGCGACGCCCTGCTCGCGGAGCGCGTCGGCGTACGCCGCGGCGGGCTCGCAGTCCACGTGCTGGAGGACGACGACGGTCACTCGGATTGCACCTCGCCGCTCGGGTCGAGGAGGCCGTGCGCGACGAACACCTCCGCGGTCGCCGGGTCGGCGAAGACGTCGTGCGCGCCGAAGAGCCGCAGCGTGCTGCTCGTCGCCTCGCGGATCCCCGCCGCCACGACGGCCGGCGGGTGCGTCTCCCCGACGGCCTCGCGCGCCTCGGCCTCGGTCAGGCCGACGGACTCCACCATCCGGAGCAGCGCCGGGTAGTCCGGCTCGAGGAACGCGAAGACGAACTCCGCGAGCAGCGGGCCGACGAGCCGCTTCTCACGCGGGCTCAGCTCCGGCCAGACTCGGCGGAAGACGTCGCTGAAGAACGCATGGTGGCGACCCTCGTCCTGCGCGTGGTCGGCGACGAGCTCGCGCACCGCGCCGACGACGCGCCGGTCGCTCGGGATCCCGGAGAGGATCGACGAGATCAGCGTCTCGGAGACGATCGTGAAGAACAGCTTCGGCAGCCCGGCGATCTCGCGGGGCGCTTCCGCCTCGATCGCGCGGAGCCGTGCGAGGAACTGCGGCTCCACCGGCAGGACGGGACGCGTGCCGGTCACCGCGGCGAGCTGGCGCTGGAGGTCGTCCGAGAAGAGCGCATGCCACGACTCGTCGGCGCAGATCTTGTAGGCGTCCTCGATCATCCGCTCGGGGAGCGGGAATCCGATCCGCCGGCGGCTGATCAGCTGCGCGACCGGGTTGACGGCGCTCTGCTCGAGATCGGCGGTGAAGTCGAGGTAGACGTTGAGCCGCTGGAGCAGGAGCTCGCGGGCAGCCGCGTCGCCGCGCGCCTTGACGAGCGGATGGTCCAGCACCGGGACGAGCTCCGGGGGGAAAAAGAGCTTTCCGCTCCGGGCGTCCTCCTCGAGCACGCGGCGAGGCGCGTTGCGGACGCTCGCGCGACTCTCCCAGAGGCGGAACTTCGTCTGGTAGACGAAGCCGTTCTTGTCGACGCGGATCACGCTCGACCACCCTAGGGTCGCGCTCCCGCGAGCGGTTTCTCCGCTCTTGCTCACTTGGAAAGACGGGCGGCGACACGGTGATACAGTCGCGCGCCTCACGGTTCGAGCACGCGAGAGGAGCCCGCAAATGAGCGCAACCGGAATCGTGTCCGCAGGCGACGTGACGCGGAGCGTCGCCGTCGAGGCGATCGAGTCGCGCGGCATCGACGTCGACGAGCTCGTCCGCAAGCTCGTCGACAACGCCGCGGCCGAGTTCACGACGTACTACTACTACACGATCCTCCGCATGTATCTCGCGGGGCACGAGGACTACAAGGCGGTGTGCGAGGACGCGAGGCTCGAGGACCGCGCGCACTTCGAGCTGATCGCTCCGCGCATCTACGAGCTCGGCGGGACGCTTCCGTACGACATCCGCGGCTTCGCCGACCGGGCCGGGTGTCCCGATGCGTTCCTGCCCGGCTCCGAGGACGGCACGCGCGACGCAGGTGCGCGCGACAACGTCGTGAAGGAGGCGACGCCGATCGCGATCCTTGAGGTGCTGCTCGAGGCGGAGCGCTGCGCGATCCGGAGCTGGTCCGAGATCTGCGACCTGACGTTCGCGAAGGATCCGCGGACGTACGACATGGCGGCGCGCATCCTCAACGAGGAGATCGAGCACGAGGCGTGGTTCATCGAGCTGCTGTCGGCGGCGCGCGGGGACGCGGCGCGGCCGTCCGGGCACTTCTCGCGCGGCACCCCCGGTGCAGCGCCGTATTCGAGGAACACGCCGTTCGGCTCCGGCTAGGGTGGCGCGGGACCGGTACCTCGTGATCGTGGATCTTCCGCACGAGGGCCGGCACACGATCACCGCCCGCGCGGACGAGACTGTCCTCGCTGCCGCGCGCCGTCACGGCCTGCGGCTGCCGAGCCGCTGCGAGTGCGGATGGGACCTCGCCTGCGCCGCCCGTGTGCTCGAGGGCGAGCTCGACCACAGCCGCGCGCGCCGCTACTTCCCGGAGGACGCGGCGGCGGGCTTCGCGCTCATCTGCGTCGCCGTGCCGCGCTCGGATCTAGTCATCCGCACGCATCAGAGCGCCGCGATGAGGCATCATCGGGAGGTGCACGGTCTGCCGGCTCCGGCCTCGACGACCGCGCGCGCGTGGTGATGCAGGAGTTCGAGGGAAAGCTGGAGACCGCCGGCGGGCCCGGGGCCTGGACGACGATCACGCTGCCCAGGCGCGTTGCGAGCATGCTCGGGCCGGGGTCCAGCGTCGCCGTTCGCGGCACGATCGCCGGCCACCCGTTCCGCTCGAATGCGATGCCGCGGGGCGACGGGACGTCGTACCTCGTCGTCAGCAAAGCGATGCGTTCTGCCGCCGGCGTCGCCGCCGGGGACCGTGTCACCGTCGCGCGCGCGCGCCACGACCGGCCGCGCGAGCTCGAGCTCGACACGACGTTCGCGGCTGCGTTGCGGCGCTCACGACGCGCGACCACCGGCTGGGAGGCCTTGCCGCCCTCCGCGCGCAAGCAGTACGCGAGCTGGATCGCCGACGCGAAGACCGATGCGACGCGCGAGCGGCGCATCGCCAAGTCGATCGAGCTGATCGGCGAGGGGAAGCGGCTGAGGGGTTAGATGCGCAACGAGCGAGAAGATCCGCGCACGAGCCGTTCCCTACCGTCGGAGACGGGCGCCGGCCGCAGCCGGCCCCGAGGACGCGAATGACCGCCGTCAGCGTCAATCCGGAAGCTCGCACGGCCTGGCCGCAGCGGCTGCACGCCGACATGATCGAGGACGTCGTCGGCGTCATGCGCGAGCGCCTGAACGAGCCGTGGACGCTCGACGAGCTGTCGCGGCTCGCGCATCTCAGCCCATATCACTTCAACCGCACGTTCGCGCGCATCACCGGGGTGCCGCCCTTCAAGTTCCTCGCGGCGCTGCGGATGGCGGAGGCGAAGCGCCTGCTGCTCACGACCGACCTCAGCGTCACCGTGATCTGCCTCGAGGTCGGCTACCGGAGCCTCGGCACGTTCACCACGCACTTCAGCGAGATGGTCGGCGTCCCACCACGCGGATTCCGCAGGCTCGTCGAGCTGTTCGCGGGGGCGTCGTTCGAGGAGCTCGCGACGCTCGCGTGCGGCCTGCCCGCAGAGCCGAAGGCGCTGCACGTGCCGCTCGAGATCCACGGCGCACAGGGCTGGGCCGCCGGCCCGATCTTCGTGGGCGCGTTCGCGAGCCCGCTCCCGCGAGGGAGGCCCGCCGCGTGCCGCCTCGTCGACGCGCCCGGCGACTGGAGCCTGCCCATCTCCGGACCCGGCGCCTTCCGGATCTTCGCGGCGGCGCTCGAGCACGCGGTCGATCCGCTCGAGGTTCTCCTGCCCCCGCCCGAGAACATGCTGGTCGCGCAGGCGGACGTGCCGGCGGTCAAGCCCGACATGTCGCCCGTGCGGCTCCAGCTCCGCTCCTCCCGGCCGCTCGATCCGCCGATCGTGACGGCCTTCCCCTACGCGCTCTGGCGGCTCGTCGACGAGCACGAGCACGGCGACGCCGACGATCGCCGCCGGAGAGCAAGCGCGGATAACACGGACGGCAAGCGCAGAGAAGCACCGCTTCTGAACGTCCTCTAGCTTCGAGACACGTTCGGGCCCGAGGACGCGGGACGCGCGAGACGCGTGGCGCCGAGTCGGTCCGCATCGAAGTGATCAGGAGGAGGTCGGATACATGGCGATCGACTTGTGCAACAAGGCCATCGGCCGAGACGCTGCGCGATCGAGCGGACGCGGCGGCACGTCCGTCGCCGACGGCGACCTCGTCGCCCTCGACGGCCTGTGGCCGGAGCAGCGCGACGCGCTCGAGCTCGGCTACCGGTCGACGATCGGCCACACGGACCCGCGCTCCATCGCCGGCGATCCCGCAGCCTGGTCGAGCGACTTCGGCTACGCGCTCGACCGTGCTGCGATTCGGATCGACACACGCACGAACGAGGAGCTGCGCGAGGCGGCGCTCCTCCATCAGGACCCGGCGATGCGCGAGCAGGCGCTGTTCGAGTACGCGGACCGTGACGAGCCCGATGCGATCGAGCTGCTCGCGGAGGCGGCGACGCGCGACTCCGACCGCCAGGTGCGCTGGGACGCGCTCTGGGCGCTGGAGAAGCTCGGCGGCGTGCAGGCGGTTCGCGCGCTCGAGGGCTTCCAGGCCGACGACGACCCGGAGATCGCCGAGTGGTCGCGGCTGTTCGCGAGCGAGATCCGGACGAGCGATCCGGCCTTCGACACGCGCTCGTGCGCGCACACCGAGGGGAGGACGTTCGACGAGACGATCTTCCTGCTCATCCACTGCGACCTGTACGTGCGGCTCGATCCGACGAACCGTCTCTGGGGCAAGCTGTCGCTCGCTCCGCAGGGTCTCGCACGCGTCTACGGCCAGGCGCACGCCTGCCCGAACGTCGCCACGCGCGAGCAGCAGCTCGTGATCGCGAAGACGATCACCGGCCTGCACGCGGACGGGTCGCCGCACGTCGACAACTACCTGTTCCGCGGGTTCACCGACCGCTCTCGCGCCGACCGCGGGAACTTCTACTTCGAGTCGAGCGTCCGGCGGCCGTTCTTCCACTCCGGCCACGCCGACGACCCCTCGCAGGGGGTGCACGAGGCGGTGATCGGGTTCTCGCGGCAGGGCACGTGGTACCTCGAGGACAAGTTCCAGGTCCGCGACGCGCCGGCGATCCGCTACGTCCGCGGGCGCTTCCAGGGCTGGGGCTACGTCAACCTCGACCGCGTCGCCGGGAAGCCGATCGACGAGGTGCTCACGCCGGGGAACGCGATCCTCTCGACGCTGCACGACCCCGTCGCCGGCCCGAAGACCAACGCCTTCATCCTCGGGACGTTCAAGGGCAAGCTGAACGACTGGGACGGCGACGGCCGGATCGACCTCAACTCGCGCGACGTGTACTCGACCGTCGACGGCGAGATCGACATGGACATGGACGGCGTGCCGGATGTGCCCGGCGCGACGTGCTGCGACTGGACGAGTCCGCTCGCCTGAGGCGCGGGTGGAGAACAGGAAGGAGTGACACATGGCCAGCGCCGTCAAGCCGGAGCGGAGAGTCAAATACGGTCCGGAGATCGACCTCGATGGTGTGCCGAATCTGTTCAGCCCCCAGACGGTGACGCCCTTCACGCCGCCGCCGACGGGGATCGACAACCTCGGGATCACGTCGGTCGACACGTTCAAGGTGCCCGGTGTCGGCGAGTTCACCGTCGAGTTCGAGGGCCACGTGCGCGTCGTGCGCTCCGGGCCGACGACCGAGGACTGGTCGACGACCGAGGTCTACACGAACCTGATCGAGATGCACATGCACGGCGACTCGCCCGAGCTCGGGCCGATCGACGTCACGCTCAACCCCGAGTGCCTGTCGACGGGCATGATCCGCACCCCGTTCGACGCAGAGGCGGAGCAGCAGCCGGAGAAGGCCTGCCGCATGGCGGTGGGCGCGGTCTTCGCGCTGCCGAAGCTCGGCCTCACGCTCTTCAACAAGGAGCCGGTGCTGCTCACGATCGACCACGTCCGGTCGATCCCGCCCGCCGGCAACCCGGGGATGGGCCGGATCTACCAGATGCTGCCGCTCTACGACGTCGCGAACGCCGACGCGGAGCCGGTGGCGTACCTGACGAGCCTCAGCTTCCGCATGGGGACGTACCTGGAGAAGGACGCGGAGCCCACCAGCTGAGGATCTCGGGCCGCCCGGCGCGACTCGCCGCGCGGGGCGCCCGCCCGCCGCCCGAAGGAGGCGCACGATGGCCGCAGTGAAGACCGCCGCACCGCAGAACGGGTCGGCGCCCGCCGGCGTCCGCGAGGTCGCGGGCCCCGACGTCCTCCGCCCGCTCCACCAGCCCGGCGCCTGGCCGGTCGTCCGCGACCGGTGGGAACGACTCGTCACCGTCGCGGAGATCCCCGCCCCGTCCGACCGCGTGCTCGCCGCGCTCGTCGATCCGGACGCGGTCGGGAACTGGCTCGCCGCGTGTCGCGGCTCGTTCGACGCCGTCGGCACGGAGGTGACGCTCGACTTCGAGGACGGCGAGTTCTTCCTCTGCCGTCCGCTCTACGCGGACGAGGCGGCGGACGATCCGCGCGCGTGGGAGCTGCGCTACGTCTGGCGCTGGCTCGGGATCGGACAGCAGGCGCAGGTGACGTGGCGCCTCGAGCCGACGGAGGCCGGCACGCACGTGAGCGTGACCGAGGAGGCGTTCAATCCGCCCGCCGACTGGCAGACGTGGAACGGGGGCGGCTGGCCGGGGATCCTCAACCAGCTCGCGGCCTATCTGCGGACCGGGACGTCGTGGCGCTGGCCGTGGCGCCGGATGGGGCCGTACGTCCAGATCGAGCTCCCGCTCGGGCCGTTCGAGGCGTGGAACGCGCTCACGTCGCCGGCGGCGCTCCAGTTCTGGCTCCAGCGCAGCCACGGCGAGCTCGCACCCGGGGGGACGCTGCGGCTCGTCATGGGCGACGCGAGCGGCGCCGTCGAGATGGGCGTGCGCGAGATCGCGGAGCCGGGACAGCGCTTCCCGTCCTTTCTCCCGTCCGTGGCGTTCGCGCTCCGCCGGCCCAGCTGGAACGCGGAGGTCGGCGGCTACCTCTGGATCGAGCCCGCCGGCCTCGGCAGGAGCCTGCTCCAGGTGTTCCACCAGGACTGGGAGAACCTGCCGGCGGAGCTGCAGCTGTCGGAGCGGAAGATCGTCACCGGCTTCTGGACCGGAGCGATGGTGCGAGCGGCGACGCTCTTCGCACCGCGTCCCGGCGCCGGCGCGGGGCACAGCTGGTCGTGAAGGCGACGACGGAGTACAACGAGCTCCGCGTCGCGGTCGAGCCGCCGTACGAGGCGGTCGAGCTCGAGCTGAACGTGCCGGTGCCGGTCGAGGACGTGTGGCACGCGATCGCCGACCCGCCGCAGGTCCGCCGCTGGCTCGGCACCCTCTGGGGCGAGCTCGTGCCGGGCCGGGCGGTCCGGCTCGACTTCGGGGACGGCGACTTCTTCGCGCTGCGCGTGCTGCGGGCCGAGCCGCCGTCCCTGCTCGAGTACACGTGGCGGTTCCTCGGGATCGCGCCCGAGAACACGATCACGTGGTCGCTGGGTCGGACCGACGATCCGTTCGCGACCGTCGTCCACCTGCGGGACTGGGAGCGCGAGCGCACGCGGGAGGCGTCGCTCGCGCTCTCGACGGGCTGGGCCGACTTCCTCGCCCGCCTGACCCGCCACCTCGCCACCGGCGAGTGGTCGCGCTACGCGTGGCGGGAGGAGGTCGACGCGACGATCGAGCTGCCCGTCGACGGCGTCCACGCGCGGACGCTCCTCGAGGAGACGGCGCACTGCCACTGGCTCCCGGTCGGCGCGGGCGGCGCCGTCCCCGGCGCGGTGTTCGCGGTGGAGGACGACGACCCGCTCGACGTGGTGAGGAACACGCGTCTCGACGACGACTCGCTCGAGCTCCGGCTCGCGCGGCGCGGCTGGGAGGCGGACACGCGCTGCGTCGTGGCGCTGACCGCGCGGCGGAGCGACGTCCTCCTCGCCGTCCATCACGACGGGTTCCGCGACACGCCGCTCGACCCGTCCGCGCAGAGGCTGCTCCGGACGAGGATCGCGCGCACCTGGATCGGCTCGCTGAAGCGGGCGCGGGCCGCCGTCACCGCATCGCGACACGTTGCGCTTCCTTGACAGTGGTGGTCCGCTTTGCAAAGTTCCAGGGTGTCCGATCAGGGGGGCGTCGGATGCCGCCTTCTCAGGCCTGCGGCGCGAAAGGCCACTGGGGCGAATGACGGGCGCGCGCCAGAAGCGCGTGGCGGTCATCGACGAGCACGAGATCTTCCGGCTCGGGCTGGCGGCCGCCCTCGAGGCGGAGCCACAGCTCTCCGTCGTCCACGTCGGGGCCACGGGTCCCTGCCCGGTCGAGGCCGACGTCGCCGTCGTCTGCATCCGCGCGGCGGAAAGCCAGCGGTTCCACTGCCCGCTCGTCGTCTGCGCGGCCGAGCCGTTCGACCGGTCGAGGATCGCCTCGCAGAGTCGCATCGCCGCCGTGCTGTCGCGCGCGACGCTGACGGGCGAGCAGCTCGTCGCCACCGTGCGCGCCGTCGCCGCGGGACTCCAGGTCGGGTCGAACGGCGCGCCGCACATCACCGGGGGCGCGCAGCTGCCACGTCTCGACGCGCGCCGGCGTCACATCCTCCGGCTGCTCGCGGCCGGCGCCGACACCGCGACGATCTCGAACGAGCTGTCGTACTCGGTGCGCACGATCAAGTCGCTGATCCAGGACATCGAGCGCGAGCTGGCTGCGACGAACCGCGCGCAGGCGGTCGCGGAGGGGATCCGGCAGGGAATCATCTGAGGCGGCGCTGCCCGATCGGGCAGGCTCCGCCCGTTCGGGCAGCGGACGTGCCCGACCGGCCGCCGGAACAAGCGACCTTCGGCGGTCCCTCCGGACATATCGCAGCGGCAGCGCCCGTGCTCGAATGATCGCATGGCACTGGGTGCGCCGTCCGCCCGGATGGAGGGGGCCTTCGCGCGCGGAACACGGCGACGTGCGATCGCGCACGTCCTCCGTATCCCGGAGCGCGCGACGACCTTCGAGGCGCGCGGGTTCGCGGAGACGCCGGCGCCCGTCCGCGTCGCGCTCGAGCTCCACGGCCTCTGCTTTGCCGACGGGTTCAACAGCGCGGTCCGCGAGGCGGACGGCGACGCGCTCGAGGCGGCGCTCGAGGCGTTCCCGCGGGAGGAGCGCGGCTTCGCCTACGAGGGAGCGGCGATGGGCGTCGCGCTGCTCGACCTGCTCACGCCCTGGAGCGCGCGGCGCTTCGCGGCGTTTCTGCGCCGCGAGTCGACGGCGCGCCACGTGTACATGGCGCACGTCGGCGCCGGCTGGGCGCTCGCGCGCCTCCGCCGGCGGCCGTGGGGCGGGCTGCCGCTCGACCCGCTTCTGCGCTGGCTCGCCCTGGACGGGTACGGGTTCCACCAGGCGTTCTTCCGGCCGGGCCGGTACGTGCGCTCGCACCTAGAGCCGGCGGGACTGCCCGCCGGCGGGGCGCGGATCTTCGACCAGGGCGTCGGGCGTGCTCTCTGGTTCGTCGAGGGAGCCGACCCGGACCGGATCGCGCGGACGATCGAAAGCTTCCCGGCCGGCCGCCGGCCCGACCTCTGGAGCGGGGCCGGGCTCGCGGCGACGTATGCGGGCGCCGTCACGCCCGCAGAGCTCGAACGGCTCCGCGCGCTCGCGGAGCCGTTCGAGCTGCAGCTCGCGCAGGGCGCCGCGTTCGCGGCGGCGGCCCGCCTGCACGCGGGCAACGTCGTCCCGCACACGGAGGAGGCGACCCGGGTGCTGTGCGGCCTCGACGTCGAGGCGGTTGCGGCCGTGACCGACCGCGCGCGTGCCCAGGCGGCCGGCGACACGGCCGCCGACTACGAACGCTGGCGGACGGCGATCCGCTCGGCGCTGCGGAGAGTCCCCGTGCCCGGATGAGGCCGGGGCTGCAGCGGCAGGCCGCGCGAGCGGCGGCGGTGCTCGTCATCGCGGTGTGCGGCTGGCTGACGCAGCTCCCCTCGTACAGCTCGGCCGAGCTATCCCGGCTCGCCGCGCAGTTCGCGTTCGAGCCGCGCACGCTCGTGCCGGCGGAGCGGCCGAGGCAGACGATCCGCGCCGTCGAGCCCGGCCTCCGCGACATCGCCGGCTGGATCTCGTCGGTCGGCGCCGCCGTCTCCCTCTCGGATCTCGACGACGACGGCCTCCCGAACGACGTCTGCCTCGTCGATCCGCGCTCGAACACCGTCACCGTCGAGCCGGCGCCGGGCACCGGAGACCGCTACGCGCGGTTCGCGCTGACGCCGCGCCCGCTGCCGTACGACGCGCGGACGACGGCGCCGATGGGCTGTCTCCCGGGCGACTTCAACGAGGACGGCAGGCTCGACCTCCTCGTCTACTACTGGGGCCGCACGCCGGTGCTGTTCCTCCGGCGGCCGGACACGCCGCTCGGCCCGCACGGATTCGTCCGCCGCGAGCTCGTGCCGGGAGGCGGCCGCTGGTACACGGACACGGTCACCGCGGCCGACGTCGACGGCGACGGGCACCTCGACCTCGTCGTCGGCAACTACTTCCCGGACGGCGCGCGGGTGCTCGACGTCCACGCGCGGCACGACCCCGCGATGCAGATGCAGAACTCGATGTCGCGGGCGTACAACGGCGGAACCGACCGCATCCTGCTCGGCCGCGGGAACGGGACGTTCGTCGAGGCGCGCGGGGCGCTGTCGAAGAAGGTCGCCGACGGCTGGACACTCGCGATCGGCGCCGCCGACCTCGACGGCGACCTCCGTCCGGAGCTCTACTTCGCCAACGACTTCGGGCCCGATCATCTCCTGCGGAACGACTCGACGCCGGGCCACGTCCGCTTCACGGTCGACACGGGGAGCCGCGGCTTCACGACACCCGCGTCGAAGGTGCTCGGCCACGACTCCTTCAAGGGGATGGGCGTCGACGTCGGCGACCTCAACGGGGACGGCCGGCTCGACCTGTTCGTCAGCAACATCACCAGCCCGTACGCGCTCGAGGAGAGCAACTTCGCGTGGATCGCGACCGGCTCCGCGTCCGCACTCGCCCACGGCACCGCGAGCTTCACGGACGAGAGCGAGCCGCTCGGCGTCTCGCGCAGCGGCTGGGCGTGGGACGCGAAGATCGGCGACTTCAGCAACGCCGGCACGAACGAGATCGTCCAGGCGACCGGGTTCCTCGCCGGAAGCGTCAACCGGTGGCCCCAGCTCCAGGAGCTGGCGATGGCGAACGACACGCTGATCCATCACCCGAGCGTGTGGCCGCGCTTCGTCGCCGGCGACGACCTCAGCGGCCACCAGCATCTCGCGTTCTTCGCGCCGGGACCGGGTGGACGCTTCGTCGACCTGTCGACGCGGATCGGCCTCGGCGCCCGGCTGACGAGCCGCGGCATCGCCACCGCCGACGTGAACGGCGACGGCCGGCTCGACGTCGCGGTCGCGCGGCAGTGGGCGCCGTCGACGCTGTTCATGAACGTCTCGCACGGCGTCGGCGGCTACCTCGGGCTGCGCCTGCTGCTCCCGCCCGGCGGCGTCTCCGCGCCGACGCGCACGCTCGCGGGACATCCCGGCGGGCTGCTCGCGCGGCCCGCGGTCGGGGCCGAGGCGACGGTCCGCCTGCCGGACGGGCGCGTGCTCGTCCAGCAGGTGGACGGGGGAAACGGCCACGCGAGCGTGCGTGCGCCGGAGCTCCTGTTCGGGCTCGGACGGGACGGGACGCGGCGTGTCCGCGTCGACGTCGCGTGGCGCGACGGCTTCGGCGTCGTGCGGCGGGCGGCGCTGTCGCTGCGGCCGGGCTGGCACACGATCCTGCTGGAGCAGGCGCGGCCGTGACCCCGCTCGAACGACGCAACGCGGCGCTCCGCCGCTTCGCCCTGTCGATCACGGCGTTCACGATCCTCGGCGCGTTCTGGCTCGGGTTCGAGGACTCGTGGGCGCAGCCTGTCGTCGCGCTCGTCACGGCATACGTGCTGGAGCTCGCGCTCGAGACGCTCGAGGCCGCGACCGTCGGGCGGCCCGCGCGCTACCGCGGCGGACGGAGCGCGTTCTTCCACTTCATGCTCCCGCCGCACATCACGGCGCTGTCGATCGCGCTGCTCGTCTACCCGAACGCGCGCCTGATGCCGATCGTCTTCGCGACAGCCGTCGCCGTCGGCTCGAAGTTCATCGTTCGCGCGCCGGTCGGCGGAAGCTGGCGCCACTTCCTCAACCCGTCCAACGTCGGCATCTCCGTCACGCTGCTCGCCTTCCCGTGGGTCGGCATCTCGCCGCCGTACCAGTTCTCGGAGAACATCGGTGGGATCTGGGACTGGATCGTGCCCGCGGCGGTGCTCGCAGCCGGCACCATGCTGAACGCGAAGCTGACCCAGAAGGGTCCGCTGATCAGCGGGTGGCTCGCCGGCTTCGCGCTCCAGGCCGTCGCGCGCAGCGCCGTCTTCGGCACGCCGCTCGTCGCGGCGCTGCTGCCGATGACGGGCTTCGTCTTCGTCATCTACACGAACTACATGATCACCGACCCGGGGACGACGCCGGTGGCGCGGCGGCCGCAGGCCCTGTTCGGGTTCATGGTCGCGGCCGTCTACGGGGCGCTCGTGTCGGTGCACATCGCGTTCGGCCTGTTCTTCGCGCTCACGATCGTCACAATCGGCCGCGGCGCCGGCCTTTACCTCGCGGCCTACCGGGCGCGCGAGCGCGTGGGCGAGGCGCCGGCGATCGCCGTCGGCCAGGCTCGATGACCGCGCTCGCGATCGTCGGGATGGCCTGCCGCTATCCGGACGCGGCATCGCCGGACGAGCTCTGGGAGAACGTGCTCGCGCAGCGGCGCGCGTTCCGCCGCCTGCCCGCCGAGCGCCTGCGCGGAGACGACTACTTCTCGGCGGACCGCGCGGCGCCCGACCGCACGTACTCGTTGCAGGCCGCGGTGCTCGACGGCTGGGACTTCGACCGCGTGCGCTTCCGGATCTCGGGACGCGCGTTTCGCGCGACCGACCTCGCCCACTGGCTCGCGCTCGAGGTTGCGACGGAGGCGCTCGCGAGCGCCGGCCACCCGGACGGCGCGGGGCTCGACCGCGACCGGACGGCCGTCATCGTCGGGAACACGCTGACGGGGGAGTTCTCGCGCGCGCACGCGCTCCGCCTGCGCTGGCCGTACGTGCGCCGCGTCGTGCGCGCGGCGCTCGAGGGCGAAGGCGTGCACGAGGACGAGCAGCATCGTGTGCTCGCGCGGCTCGAGCGCGAGTTCAAGCGGCCGTTCGCCGAGGTGGACGAGGAGACGCTTGCCGGCGGCCTCTCGAACACGATCGCCGGCCGGATCTGCAACGCGTTCGACCTGAAGGGCGGCGGCTACACCGTCGACGGAGCGTGCGCGTCGTCGCTGCTCGCGATCGCGACCGCCGGCGCGGCGCTCGAGCGCGGGGACGCCGACGTCGCGATCGCGGGCGGGGTGGACCTCAGCCTCGATCCCTTCGAGCTCGTCGGCTTCGCGAAGGCGACGGCGCTCGCGCCCGACGAGATGCGCGTCTACGACCGCCGCTCGCAGGGGTTCTGGCCCGGCGAAGGTTGCGGCTTCGTCGTCCTACGGCGCCTCGAGGACGCGCTTGCGGACGGCGTGGACGCGCCGGTGGCGATCCGCGGCTGGGGCATCTCGTCCGACGGCGCGGGCGGCATCACCCGGCCCGAGCTCTCCGGGCAGCGGCTCGCGCTCGCGCGCGCATACGGGCACGCGGGCTTCGACATCGGCTCGGTCGAGCTGTTCGAGGGTCACGGCACCGGCACCGCGGTCGGCGACGCGGTCGAGCTCGCCGCCCTCGCGCAGGCGAGATCGGAGGCGGGCGCGGCGTCGCGTGCCGCGGTCGGCTCGATCAAGGCGAACATCGGCCACACGAAGGCCGCGGCCGGCGTCGCGGGACTGATCAAGGCGGCGCTCGGGCTGCGGGAGGAGGTGATCCCGCCGGCGACGGCCTGCGGCGACCCGCACGAGGAGCTGTGCCGCGACGACGCCACGCTCCGGGTCGCGACCGAGGCGGAGCCGTGGCCGGCGGATCGCCCGCGCCGCGCCGCGGTCAGCGCGATGGGGTTCGGCGGCGTCAACAGCCACGTCGTGCTCGAGCGGGTCGCGCCCGCGGGCCTGCGGCGGCCGGGCGCGCGGGCACGGCGCCTGTCCGCGTCGGCGCAGGACGCCGAGCTCTTCCTCTTCGCCGGCCGCCGCACGGAGGTGGCGGCGTCGATCGCCGCGCTCGCCGCGGTGGCGGAGACGCTCAGCCTCGCGGAGCTCGGCGACGCCGCGGCGGCGGTGCACGCGCAGCTTCCGGCGGCGCGCGGCGGCGTCCGCGCGGCGGCGGTCGCCTCGAGCCCGGCCGAGCTCGCCCTCGTGCTCGCGTCGCTCGAGCGCGCGCTCGCGGGCGCGCGCGAGCCGCTCGTCGACGCGGGCGGCGGCGCGTTCCTGGGTGTCGGTACGCCGGCGCGCGTCGGGCTCCTCTTCTCCGGCCAGGGAGTCGCCGCGACGACCGGCGGCGCGCTCGCCCGCCGCTTCGCATGCGTCCGCGCCGCGCTGGCCGACGTCTCGCCGCCGCCCGCCGGCGGCGACCCGCTGGAGACCGCGTTCGCGCAGCCGGCGATCGTCGGCGCCTCGCTCGCGGGGCTCGCGCTCCTCGACGCGGTCGGCGCGGAGGCGGAGCTCGCCGTCGGTCACAGCCTCGGCGAGCTGACGGCGCTCCACTGGGGCGGCGCGCTCGACGCGGAGACGCTGCTCGACGTCGCGACCGGGCGCGGACGCGCGATGAGCGAGCTCGGCGGGCGCGACGGGGCGATGGCGATGGTCGCGGCGGAGGTTGCCGTCGCCGAGCGTCTGTGCGCGGGAACGGGCGCCGTCGTCGCCTGCCTCAACGCGCCTGACCGGACGATCGTCTCCGGACCGGCGGACGCGGTCGCCGGGGTGTCCGCGCGCGCCGGGCGCGAGGGGATCGCGACGACGCCTCTCGGCGTCTCGCACGCCTTTCACTCGGCGCTCGTCGCCCCCGCGGTCGAGCCGCTCCGCGCGCTGCTGGCGAGGACGCCGATCGAGCCGTTGCGGCGCCGCGTCGTCTCGACCGTGACGGGCGACCTGCTCGCGCCCGACGCCGACGTGGTCGCACTGCTCGCGCGCCAGATGACCGCGCCCGTCCTGTTCGCGCAGGCTCTGGAGACCGCCGCCGCCGAGGTCGACCTCTTCGTCGAGGTCGGGCCGGGTGCCGTCCTCGCGGGCCTGTCGAGCGCGCAGCAGCCGCTGCCCGCGGTGGCGCTCGACGTCGGCGGGGCGTCGCTTCGCCCCGCCCTCACCGCGCTCGGCGCCCTGTTCGCGGCCGGTGCGCTCGCCGACACGGCGCCGCTCTTCGAGGGCCGGTTCGTCCGGCCGTTCCGCGTCGACGCCGCCAGGCAGTTCCTCGCGAACCCGTGCGAGGCGGCGCCCGCCGACGATGCGCCCGGGCCCGCGGAGGAGACGGACGCCGTCGCCGTGGAGGCGCCCGAGCCGGCCGGCGACGCGCTCGAGGTCGTCCGCGGGCTCGTCGCGCAGCGCGCCGAGCTGCCGGCGGCGGCGGTGGCCGACGAGGCGCGCCTCCTCGCCGACCTCAGGCTCAGCTCGATCATGGTCGGCGAGATCGCGGCGAGCGCCGCGAAGGCGCTCGGCGTCGCCCCGCCGCTCGCACCGGGAGAGCTCGCCACGGCGACGGTCGCGGGGCTCGCGGAGGCGCTCGCCCGTCTCGCCGAGACGGCGCCGGACGCGGAGCCCGCCGTCCCGGCCGGCGCCGATGTCTGGACGCATCCGTACGAGCGCGTCCTCGTCGAGCGGGAGCGGCCGCCCGCCGGCGGCGCCGCGGCGACGCGCTGGCACGTGCTCGGCCGGCGCGGCGACCCGTTCGTCGACGCCGTCGCCGCCGCGTTCACCGTCGACGGCGACGGCGGCGACGCCACCGAGAACGGCATGGTCGTCGCGCTCGGACCGGACCGAGACGAGTCGGCGCTCCGCCTGCTCGCGGAGGCAGCCCGCTGCGTCCGGGAGCATCCGCTCGGCCGGTTCGTCGTCGTCGAGCAGGGCGAGGTCGCCGCCGCGTTCGCGCGTGTCGTCCACCTCGAGCACGGCCTGCCGACGTGCGTCGTCGGGGTCGAGCGGCTCGCCGACCTCGCGCACGCGCGCGCGGAGGCCGAGTCGGCGCCGGCGTTCGCGGAGGTGCGGTTCGACAGCGCCGGGCGCCGCCGCGCACCCGTCCTGCGGCCGCTCGAGCTCCGCTCCGGGACGTGGCCGCTCGCGCACGGTGACCTCGCGCTCGTCACCGGCGGCGGCAAAGGCATCGCGGCCGAGTGCGCGCTCGCGCTCGCGCAGCGGCACGGGCTCTCGCTGCTGCTCGTCGGCCGCTCGGATCCGGCGACGGACGCCGAGCTCGCCGCGAACCTCCGTCGCTTCACGGCGGCGGGCGTCGACGTCACGTATGCGCGCGCCGACGTCTGCGACGAGCCGTCGCTTCGCGCCGTCCTCCGCGCTGCGGCCGCAGCCCGCGGGCCGGTGCGCGCGATCCTCCACGGCGCCGGCGTCAACGAGCCGGCGCTGCTCGGCGACGTCGACGCGGAGCTCTTCGCGAGGACGATCGGCCCGAAGGTCGACGGCCTCCGCAACGCAATCGACGCCGTCGACCTCCGCGAGCTCCGGCTCCTCGTCGGCTTCGGGTCGATCATCGGCGCGATGGGGCTGCGCGGCGAGGCGCACTACGCGCTCGCCAACGAATGGCTGCGGCTGCTCGTCGAGGACGTGGCGGCCCGTGCGCCGTGGTGCCGGTGCGTCGACGTCGGCTGGTCGGTGTGGGCGGGCGTCGGCATGGGCGAGCGGCTCGGCACGCTCGACGCGCTCGCGCGGTTCGGCGTCGATCCGATCGGGATCGACGACGGGATCGCGCTGCTCGACGAGCTGGCGTGCGCGCAGGGCGCGCCAACGAGCGTGATCGCGACGTCGCGCTTCGGCCTGCCGCCGACGGTCGAGCTCGAGTCGCGCCCGCGCCCGCTCCTTCGCTTCGTCGAGCACCCGCTGCTGGAGTACCCCGGCGTCGAGGAGGTCGTGGAGACCGAGCTCGGCGCCGGAACCGATCCGTACCTGGCCGAGCACGTTCTCGACGGCGTGCCGCTGCTGCCCGCGACGGTGGGGCTCGAGGCGATGGCGCAGACCGCCGCCGTCGTGCTCGGCCGGGCCCCGGAGCTGCTCGAGGACGTCGCGTTCCCGTTGCCGGTGACGGTGCCGCCCGACGGACCCCGGCGGATCCGCGTCGCCGCGTCGCGCCGCCGCGACGGGAACGCGACCGTCGTGCTCCGCAGCGACGAGTCCGGGTTCCACGCCGACCACTTCCGGATGACCTGCGGCGCCGGAGCCTCTCGGGACACGGCCGCGGCGCAACCCGCGCCGGGCGAGGTGCCGCTTCGACCCGCCGACGTCTACGACGCCCTGCTCTTCCACGGCCCTCGCTTCCGCCGCCTCGAGCGGTACCGCGTCCTCGAGGCGCGCCGCTGCGTCGCGGAGCTGGCGGCGCGGTCCGAGCCCTGGTTCGGCCCGTTCCTGCCGCAGCGGCTCGTGCTCGGCGACCCCGGCCTCCACGACGCGGCGATCCACGTCCTCCAGGCCTGCATTCCCGGCGAGCGCGTGCTTCCGGTCGGAGTCGACCGCATCGCCTTCGTCCGTCGTCCCGGTGTGGACGAGCGCGTCCTCGTGTCGGCGCGCGAGCGCTCGGACGACGGCAGCGAGCTCGTCTGGGACCTCGATCTCGTCCGCGCCGACGGCACGCTGCTGGAGCGATGGAGCGGCCTGCGGCTGCGGCGGATCGGCCCCGCGGGGCTGCCGGATCGCTGGCCCGTGCCGCTGCTCGTGCCGTATCTCGAGCGGCGCGTCGCCGATCTCGCCGGAAGCAGGATCGACGTCGCCCTCGCCCCGCGCGCGGGCTCTTCCGACGGCGCGATCGCAGCTGCGGTCGGCGCACCGGCCCGCGTCGAGCGGCGCGCGGACGGAAGGCCCGAGGTCGCCGGCCGCGCCGTCTCCGCCGCGCACGTCGACGGCTTCACGCTCGCGCTCGCCGGCGACGGTACGCTCGCGTGCGACGTGGAGCGCGTCGTCGACCGCGACGCCGACGTCTGGCGAGATCTGCTCGGCGGTGCGCGCTTCGGCCTCGCCGACCGGATCTCCGGCGATCTCGGCGAGCGCTTCGAGATCACCGCGACGCGGCTCTGGGCGGCGAGCGAGTGCGTCCGCAAGGCCGGACGGTCGCTCCGTTCCCCGCTCACGCTCGTCACGTCGTCCGACGACGGCTGGGTCGTGCTCCGCGCGGGGCAGGCGCCCGTCGCGACGTACTGCGGCCGCGTCGCGGGCGCCGACGCGCCGCTCGCGTTCGCGTTCCTCGCCGAGGCGGAGCGATGACCGTGTCGTACGACTACGAGCACGTCGTCACGTTCGACGAGACGAACGTCGTCGGCAACGTCTACTTCGTCAACCATCTGCGCTGGCAGGGGCACTGCCGCGAGCTCTTCCTGCGCGAGCACGCGCCGGGGACGCTCGATGCGCTCGCGGACGGGCTCGCGCTCGTGACGACGCGCTGCTCGTGCGACTACTTCGCGGAGCTGGCGGCGTTCGACCGGGTCACGGTGCGGATGACGCTCGCGGAGGTGAGCGGGAGCCGCGTCGCGATGCGCTTCGACTACCTCCGGGGCGACGAGCTCGTCGCGCGCGGCCGGCAGGAGGTCGCCTGCCTGCGAAGGGACGGCGACTCGGTCGAGCCGGTCGACGTCCCCGACGAGCTCCGGGCCGCGCTCGCGCCGTATGCGGAGGCGGGAGCCCCCGTATGACGAAGCCGCGCATCCTCGTCCTCGGCGGCAGCCACGGCTGGCCGTCTCACACGGGCGCGCTCCTCCGCGCGGCGGAGCGCTGCATCTCGCTGCGCGGTGGAAGCACGTGCCGCTGGGACGTCGGGTCGCGGCCGCTGCCGGCCGTCCTGCGCGAGCCGGCCGCGACCGAAGAGGCGGTCACCGCGCGTGCGCTCGTCTCGGCTGCGGGAGCCGCGGACGGCCTCGTCATCGCCTCGCCGCTCTACCACGGCTCCTACTCGGGCGCGGTCAAGGACGCGCTCGACCACCTGTCGACGCGCGAGCTCGAGGGAAAGCCGGTCGCGTTGCTCTCGCACAGCGGGAGCTTCCCGAGCACGCAGGCGCTCGACCATCTGCGGGCCGTCGTCCGCGCGCTCCACGCGCTCGCCGTGCCGGGCCAGCTCGTCACCGTATGCGGCGACTACGAGCTGTGCGACGACCGCTACGTGCTGGCGAGCAGGGAGATGGCCACGCGCCTGGGCGACGTCGTCGACGAGCTGCTCTGGCTGGCGACGCAGCTGCGCGACGCGGGTCCGCGGCGCCCGCTCGCCGCCGCGCCGGCTTCGATCGACCCCCGTCCACCGATCGCGAACACGAGCGAAAGGAGCACCGATGGCAGACGTGCTGGAAACCACCGTCGTCGGGTCGTACAGCGTTCCTGACTGGTACCCGGCTCTGCGGCAGGCCGTGTCGGACGGGCTGCTCTCCGCCGACGCGTTCGCCGACGCGAAGGCATGCGCGGCCCGCTCCGCCGTCAAGGACCAGGAGACCGCGGGCATCGACGTCGTCAGCGACGGCGAGCTGTTCCGCCGCGACGACAACCGGTTCGGCCCCCCGAACGCGATGATCGGACACTTCGCGGCGAAGATCCCCGGTTTCGCCGCCGAGCCGCGCGAGAAGAGCGGGATCACGCCGGTCGCGCCCGAGGCGTCGGTCCCGGCGCCGGTCGTCGCAGGCCCGCTCGGCGCCGTGCCGCTCGGCACGACCGACGAGCTCGCGTTCCTGCGCGCGACCACGTCGCGGCCGGTCCGGATCGCGCTCGCCGGCCCGCACATGTTCGGAACGATCGCGTGGGACGACCACTACGGCTCGCGCGAGGCCGTCGCGGAGGCGATGGCCGACGTGATCAACGCCGAGTTCCGGCGGCTCGACGCCGCGGGCTGCGACGTGATCCAGCTCGACGAGCCGATCGTCTGGTTCCTCGTCGACGACCAGCCGTGGGCGATCGAGTGCATCAACCGCTGCTTCGCCGGGGTGACGCGCGCGCGGCGTGCGCTCCACCTCTGTCAGGGCAACTACAACCCGGATCCGGAGGCGCACCTCGGCATCCGCATCTTCCCGTCGCCGTTCGAGGCGATCCTGCCGGTGCTCGCCGGCGCGGACGTCGACGAGATCCTGCTCGCGTTCTCGGGACTCGGCGTCGAGGACCTGGGGCCGCTCACGGAGTTCCCCGAGGGCAAGGCGTACGGCGTCGGCGCGATCGACGTGCAGACGCACGAGATCGAGAGCGCGGACGACGTCGCGGCGACGCTCGAGCGCGTCGGCTCGCTCCTGGACGGGCGGGACCTGATCGCGGTCCCGGACTGCGGGCTCAACCATCTCCCGCGCGACGTCGCGTACGCGAAGCTGCGGGCGCTTGTCGCCGGCGCCGCCCTCGTCGGCGGCAGAACGGGAGCGGCGGCGGGAGCCGCCGTGTGACCGTCTGGACGATCGACGCGGAGCCCGGGATCGACGGGCTGAGGATCGCGCTCGACCTCGCCGAGCAGGTCGGCGTCCCCGTCATCGAGGGGCAGCTCGTCGTCGGCGCCGCTCTCGCCGTCGACACGACGGTCGCGGACGTGCTCGATCTCGAGCGCGCCGCCGCGGGGCGGCTGCGGCGCTTCGCGCTCGCGCTCGGGATGTCGACCCGGGCGGCTCCCGAGCTGGCCCGGGAGCTTCAGCGCATCAAGGACGGCAAGGCCGCGCTCGAGCGGGCGGCGAAGGCGGCGGCGCGCGAGCCGTGCGTGATCGTCGGGAGATGCGCGTTCGTCACGCTCCGGCAGCATCCCGGCGCCGTGCACGTGCGGATCCGTGCGCCGCGCGACTGGCGCGCGGGCCGCCGCGCGGCCGAGGGGTGCGTCTCGCTGCACGAGGCGCGGCGCGCGATCGCACGGGAGGACCGCGCCCGCCGCGCGGCGATGCGGCGGGTGCACGGACAGGCCGCCGACGACGTCTCCGCGTTCCACCTCGTCTGCGACGCGAGCCGCGTTCCGCACGCGTCGATCGTCGAGCTGCTCGCGTCGCTCGCGCCGGGGCGGCGGCCCGTGCAGCTCGCCCGGATCCGGGGCGACGCGTGAACGGCTGGACTCCGCTGCTGTGGGTGACCGCCGCCTGGCTCGCGGTCTTCGACCTCTGCCTCTACGCCGGGCGGCTCATCGTCGATGCGTACAGTCTCTGACCGTCGCGCGCTGGCCGGACGCGCGCTCGCAACCGGGGCGCTCGTCACTGCCGGCGCAGCAGAGCTCGGGTGCGCGCTCGTCGTCAACCGCGTCCGCCGCCGCGAGGCGCCTGCAGCCGTCGCGGCGCACGTCGCGAGCCGCACGCTCGAGCGGCTCGGCCCGACCTACGTGAAGCTCGGGCAGATCCTCGCGACGCGTCGAGACCTGCTCCCGGCCGAGGTCGCCGCCCGGCTCGAGCGCCTCCAGGACCGCCTCGAGCCGGCGCCGTTCGAGACCGTGCCCGCGCGCTTCCGCGCGGAGACGGGCCTCGACCTCCACGAGGTCTTCGCCGAGCTCGACCCGCGTCCGCTCGCGAGCGCGAGCATCGCCTCGGTCCATCGCGCCTCGCTCCGGGACGGGACGCCGGTCGCGGTCAAGGTGCGGCGCCCCGGCGTCGCTCGGGCGATCGACCTCGACGTCCGCCTGATCCGCGGCGCGGCGCGGCTCGCCTCGCGGCTCCCCGGGCTGCGCGGCCTGCCGCTCCTCGCGGCCCTCGACGAGTTCGACGCGTGCCTGCTCCGGCAGGTCGACCTCCGCCTCGAGGCGGACGCCGGACGCCGCGTCTGGAGCGCGCTCGCCGACCACCCACGCATCGTCGTGCCCGCGATCGTGGACGGCCTCTCGACCGA
>Ga0335077_10000114_pt1 | contig 80818 bp, 70 predicted proteins | sample Lox_Sample_31_FD_207151 | JGI IMG/M metagenome (GOLD analysis project Ga0335077, IMG submission 207151) | Soil microbial communities from Loxahatchee National Wildlife Refuge, Florida, United States - Lox_Sample_3.1 | ecosystem: Environmental > Terrestrial > Soil > Wetlands | place: USA... | reverse complement strand
TCCGCTGCCATGAGGCCAGCAGCCAGTGGGAAGCCATCTGCAACAGCCGGCACACTCAGATCCACACCGCCTGAACAGCAGCATCCCGAAGATGATCTTGACTACCTACAAAATTGACGTGCACCCCGGTGCCGTGGCGGCTGGCGCCAGGCATGCCACGGCCCGGTGACCGCCAAGGAGGCAGCGGCCACCGGGCCGGGCCCGACCAGTCCTTACCGGGGCATCTGCGGATGCCCCGGCCGGCCAGGACTGGCCCTATCAGCTGGCCTCAGGAGTGGAAGGCGAAGATGGTCGTGGAGACGAAGGTCTTCCCCGGGCCCAGGGTGGTGGAGGGGAAGGCCGGCTCGTTCGGCGAGTTCGGGAAGTGCTGGGTCTCGAAGGTGTACCCAGCGCCCTGCCGGTAGGTGTGCCCGCTGATGCCCACCAGCGTGCCGTTGAGGAAGTTGCCGCTGTAGAACTGCACGCCCGGCTGGTCGGTCCACACGGTCAGCTCACGCCCGCTCAACGGGTCGAAAGCGCGGGCGGCCAGGTTGAGGCCGCCCGGGCCATTGTGACCTGGGTTCAGGATCCAGTTGTGGTCGTAACCCTGGGCGATGAGCAGCTGGCTCTTGCCGCCGGTCAGGCTGCTGAAGCTGGCCGGGACGTTGTCCGGCGCGCTCACGTCGTCGATCCGCGAGCCGATGGTGTGCGGCGTGCGGAAGTCGAACGGCGTGCCCGCGACCGGGACGCCGTTGGCCAGCGGGAGCGGGATCTGGGTGTCGTCGGTCGGCGAGTAGTTGTTGGCGTTGATCTGGACGAACTGGCGGTAGGCCGAGCCCGCGGGCGAGGCCTCGCCGGCCAGGTTGAAGTAGCTGTGGTTGGTCAGGTTCAGCACCGTGGCCAGGCTCGAGCTGTCGTTGTGCGCGTTGTAGTGGATGCCGAGCTGGCCCAGGTTGTTCAGCGTGTAGGTGACAGTCACCGTCAGCTGGGCCGGGTAGCCGGTGCACCCGCTCGGGCAGCCGGGCGAGCCGGGCTTGCCGCTGGCGTCACCGTTCGGGCTGACCAGCGTGAGCTGCACGCCAGCCGAACCCGGGTTGGTCACGGCCTTCGCGGCCCAGATGTGGTTGCCGAACCCGACCAGGCCACCGTGCAGGCTGTTCACACCGTTGTTGATGGGCAGCGTGTAGGTCTTCCCGTTGAGGTGGAAGGTGCCCTTGGCGATGCGGTTGGCATACCGGCCGACGGTCTCGCCGAAGTACGGGCCGCCGTTGGCGGTGACCGGCGGGCTGTCGAAGGTGACGTAGTCCTTCAGGGTCGCGAAGCCCAGCACCACGTCGGCCTCGGCGCCGTTGCGCGACGGGACGGTGATCGACTGGGTGATGGCACCGTAGGTCAGGATCTTGACCTGCATGCCGCGGCAGTTGGTCAGCGTGTAGCGGTATACCGCTGTGTTCTTGCCGGTGTACGGCTCGACGGTCTGGCCGAAGAACTGCTTGGTGACGGTCGGGCTGCAGCCGCCGCCGCCCGACGGGCTGGCTGAGGCGGCCGTCACACCGAGCGTTCCGGCCACGGCCACCGCGACGGCGGCCGCTGTGCCGATCCGCACGGCTCTCGAACTGAGCCGTCCTCTCAACACCTGGCGCATGGAGAACTCCCTCCGTTGGGTTTCCCTCGGGGCCGGCACAGACGGCCCCCAGGGGGCATTGTTAACGCTCACCTGGGCGGTGCGCCAGTATTTGGGCACAGAATGTCCGATCTTTTCGTACTGAGCTGGTCATAATTAGCGCTTGACCCGACATATCCACTGTGGGATGACAAAGGTCATATCCGCCGTCTGCAGTCACCCGTGCCATTTAGGTCACGCACGTAACGGGGATAACGGTCCTAGCGGGCCCGCCGGGTCCGCGCCCAGGCTGACTGACCAGCCAGCCGGCTGCCTAGGCTGCTGCCGGTACGGCGCGGGGCCCGCGCGCCGGGCGCGAACCGGAGAGGTGCAGGTGGACCAGGAGCAGGACAGCACACAGCAGATCATCGCGACGTTCGCCGAGATCTCCCGGGACACCCTGGTCGGCCGGATGGGCGTCACCATCAGCCAGGCGAGCGCGGAACAGGTCACCGGGTCGATGCCGGTGTACGGTAACACGCAGCCGTACGGCCTGCTGCACGGCGGGGCATCCTGCGTGCTGGCCGAGACCCTTGGCTCGCTGGGCGCCGCCCTGCAAGCCGGCCCGGGCCGGTTCGCGGTCGGCGTGGAGATCAACGCCACGCACCACCGCGGGCCGGCCAGCGGCACCGTGATCGGGGTGGCCACCCGGCTGCACGCCGGACGGACCGTCGCCAGCTATGAAATCGTGATCAGTGATGACCAGGGCCGCCGGGTCTGCACCGCCCGGCTCACCTGCCTGCTCCGCGACCAGGTGCCATCCGGTGGCCAGGCCGTGCCCCCGCGCGGCTGAGCGGCTGCCGGGGCGACCGGCCGCGTTCCGGCGTTCAGCAGCAGCTGGACATAGCCGGGCGCCGGGCGCAGGCAGGGCGCTGAGCTGGGACGGAAGCGGTGACCGGCGGCCCCGCGCCGAAGCCGGATGAAACCGCACGTGACACCGCGTTTATCACAAACTGGCCAGGGAATGTCTGGCCCTTTGCGCCGGGACAGGCGTATCGCTACCGTGGTGGGGCAGAGCCCGGGGAGCTGAGTAGAGAACGTGTCGGCCCGGGGAAGGCCGACACGGCACCAAAGGTTCCCCGGGTTCTCTTGCGGGGGCTACTGGGGAGTACCAGGTGCCGCGCCCGCCGGGGCCTCCGGGTCAGCCTGCTCAGCCGCCCTGGCCGGGGACATGGTCCCGTCCAGCACCCGTTCAGCCACCGTCCGCATGGCCAGCCGCTGGTCCATCGAGGTCTTCTGGATCCAGCGGAACGCACCCGGCTCGGTCATCGCGTGCTCGGTCTGCAGCTTGCCCTTGGCCCGGTCGAGCAGCTTGCGCACCTCCAGCCGCTCCTTGAGCGTGCCGACCTCAGCCTCCAGCGCGGCCACCTCCTGGAACCGGCTCACCGCGATCTCGATGGCGGGCACCAGGTCCGCCTTGGTGAACGGCTTGACCAGGTAGGCCATGGCACCCGCGTCGCGTGCCCGCCCGACCAGCTCGCGCTGGGAGAACGCGGTCAGGATCACGACCGGCGCGATGTGCTCCGCAGCGATCCGTTCGGCCGCCGAGATTCCGTCCAGCACAGGCATCTTGACGTCGAGGATGACCAGATCCGGATGGTGCTGGCCGGCCAGGTCGATGGCCACCTGACCGTCCGCGGCCTCGCCGACCACGGCGTAGCCCTCTTCCTCGAGCATCTCCTTGAGGTCCAGCCGGATCAGCGCCTCGTCTTCGGCGATCAAAACACGCAATGGGGTCTGACTCACGCTCATGACCTTACCGGTACCAGGTAGATTGACGCTGCGCCGAGGCTGCCCCGTGCAGCCCGGCCAGGCCCCGGTAGACCAACAGGCAGAGTCCATGGTCTCAAAAACCATGCAGTGTGGGTTCGAATCCCACCCGGGGCACCACCCGGGGCACCCGGGGCACCCAGGTACCGGGGCATGTTGGGCGTCACGCCGGCGGCCGTCATGCCGGCGGCGTCATTATGCGCTACCGCCCTTTTTTGGCACTGAGTGCCGGCCGTCTCGGTCCCGGAGAATCGCCCGGCTCGTCTACTGCTGTCACTGATGCGACCCGTGCGGTCGGCCGGGCCGCCCGCCATTCGTGACCCCGCCATCACGGTAACCGCCGCTGGCCTGGGGCCCGGGCTGGCTGATGCCGGTCCGGGCGCTGCCCGGCTTCGTTGCACGTGCCCGGTACAGCAGAACCTCGCAAAAGGGACGAAAAACGTACCTTCGACGTGCCAAGTGAAAGTTGTGAGCCAGCAGGCCGGTGCTGATGTGGCCGATGGGACGAAAGGGGCCGCTGGGAGCCCGCCGCTGCCTGCCACCGGCTAGCCCAGGACAGCCTGACCCTGACTCAGAGCATCATCGCGCCAGAGCGGCAGCAATCGCCTGACCAGCGCGACGAGGCCGGGGCCTAGCCTTAGCCCTCACGTCATGGAGCGGGTGGTGGGGGCGATGGGGGCCGGGAGGACGGTGTCGGCGCACAGGTAGGTGTCCACGGCGGCCGCCGCGGCGCGGCCCTCGGCGATGGCCCAGACGATCAGCGACTGGCCGCGCCCCATATCACCGGCCACGAACACGCCCGGCACCGAGGTGGCGAAGCTGGCGTCCCGGGCCACGTTGCCGCGGGCGTCGAACGCCACGCCCAGGTCGGTGAGCAGCCCCCCGCGCTGGGCGCCAGTGAAGCCCATGGCCAGCAGGACGAGCTCGCACGGCAGGCGGCGTTCGGTCCCGGGGACCTCGGTGAACTGGCCGGCGGCCAGCTCGACCCCGGCCAGGCGGAGGGCGCGGACCTGGCCCGACGCGTCGCCCACGAACTCCTTGGTGGACACGGCGTAGACGCGCTCGCCACCCTCCTCGTGCGCGCTGGACACCCGGTAGATCATCGGGTATGTGGGCCACGGCTGGTGCCCCGGGCGGGCACCGGACGGCCGGGGCATGATCTCCAGCTGGGTCACCGACCGCGCACCCTGCCGGTGCGCGGTGCCCAGGCAGTCCGCCCCGGTGTCACCCCCACCGATGATGACCACGTGCTTGCCGCGGGCGCTGATCGGCGGCTCCGGCACCGGGCCAGCCGGCGTGGGGCCGCCGCCGGACAGCGACGCGGCCACCGCGCGGTTGGCCATCGGCAGGTACTCCATGGCCTGGTGCACCCCGGCCAGCGAGGCGCCCGGCACCGGCAGCCCGCGGGCCACCGTGGCCCCGCCCGCCAGCACGATGGCGTCGAACTCCGCCCGCAGCTGGGCCGCGGTGACATCCCGCCCGGCCTGCACCCCGCAGCGGAACATGGTGCCCTCGGCCTGCATCTGCCCTAGCCGCCGGTCCAGGTGCCGCTTCTCCATCTTGAACTCAGGGATGCCATAGCGGAGCAGGCCGCCCGGGGCGTCGGCCCGCTCGAACACGGTCACCTCGTGCCCGGCCCGGGTGAGCTGCTGGGCGGCGGCCAGCCCGGCCGGGCCGGAGCCGATCACCGCCACCCGGCGGCCCGCCGCCCGCGCCGACGGCGCAGGCGGTCGCGGGGCCACCCACCCCTCGGCCCAGGCCCGGTCGATGATCTCCACCTCGACCTGCTTGATGGTCACCGGGTCGGCGTTGATGCCCAGCACGCACGCGCTCTCACAGGGCGCCGGGCAGAGCCGCCCGGTGAACTCCGGGAAGTTGTTGGTGGCGTGCAGCCGCTCGGCCGCCTCGCGCCAGTCGTGCCGCCAGACCAGGTCGTTCCACTCGGGGATCAGGTTGCCTAGCGGGCAGCCCTGGTGGCAGAACGGTATCCCGCAGTCCATGCACCGCCCGGCCTGCGCCTCCAGCGCCACCGGCGGGAAATCCGTGTACACCTCGCGCCAGTCCCGGATGCGCACGTCCACCGGCCGGCGGGCCGGCGTCTCCCGCGGCGTGCTCAGGAACCCCTTGGGGTCAGCCATGGCCTGTTGCCCCCTGCTCAGCCGTGCGCCGCGGCCATCACGGCCTGGTTGACGTCGCGCCCCTCGAGCTCGGCCGCCCGGGCGGCCAGCAGGACCCGCTTGAAGTCCCTCGGCATCACCTTGCCGAACCGGGGCAGCGCCACGTCCCAGTCGGCCAGCAGCCGGGCCGCCATCGCCGAGCCCGTTTCCGCGTAGTGCCGCTCGACCAGCGCCTGCAGCTGGGCGGCATCGGGCTCATCCAGGTCCTCCAGGTCAGCCATGTCGGTGTTGACCCGGACCGGGTTGGGGTCGAGTAGGTAGGCGATACCGCCGGACATGCCGGCCGCGAAGTTGCGGCCAACCCGTCCGAGCACCACGACCAGTCCCCCCGTCATGTACTCGCAGCCGTGGTCGCCGGTGCCTTCGGCCACCGCGGTGGCGCCCGAGTTGCGCACGCAGAACCGCTCCCCGACCACGCCGCGGAGGAACATCTCGCCGCCGGTGGCCCCGTAGCCGATCACGTTGCCCGCGATGATCTGCTGTTCGGCGTGGAAGCTGGCCCGCGGGTCCGGCGCCACGATGATCCGGCCCCCGGACAGGCCCTTGCCCAGGTAGTCGTTGGCGTCGCCGGCCAGCCGCAGGGTGATACCGCGGGGCAGGAACGCGCCGAAGGACTGCCCGGCCGAGCCGCGGAAGCGGATCTGGATGGTGTTGTCCGGCAGGCCGGTGCCACCCCACCGCCGGGTCACCTCATAGCCGAGCATGGTGCCCACGGTGCGGTTCACGTTCCGCACCGGCAGGTCCAGGGTGACCGGGCTGCCGTCACCCAGCGCCCCCTCGGCCAGCTGGATCAGCGTGTTGTCCAGGGCCCGGTCGATGCCATGGTCCTGGCTGGTGGTGTTGTGCAGGGCCGCCCCGGCGGGCAGCCCGGGCCGGTGCAGGATCGGCGAGATGTCCAGCCCGGCCGCCTTCCAGTGGCCGATGGCCTGCTCGGCGTCGAGCAGGTCCACCCGGCCGATGGCCTCGTCCAGGGTGCGGAAGCCGAGCGCGGCCAGGTACTCGCGGACCTCCTCGGCGATGAACTCGAAGAAGTTGACCACGAACTCCGGCTGGCCGGTGAACCGCTGGCGCAGTTCCGGGTTCTGCGTGGCCACTCCCACCGGGCAGGTGTCCAGGTGGCAGACCCGCATCATGATGCAGCCGGAGACGACCAGCGGGGCGCTGGCGAAGCCGAACTCCTCGGCGCCGAGCAGCGCGGCGATGATCACGTCCCGGCCGGTCTTGAGCTGGCCGTCGGTCTGCACCACGATCCGGTCCCGGAGCCGGGACCGGAGCAGCGTCTGCTGTGTCTCGGCCAGCCCCAGTTCCCACGGCGCGCCCGCGTGCTTGATGCTGGTCAGCGGGGCAGCGCCGGTGCCGCCGTCGTGCCCGGAGATGAGCACCACGTCGGCGTGCGCCTTGGACACCCCGGCCGCCACAGTGCCGACGCCGACCTCGGCGACCAGCTTGACGTGCACCCGGGCCCGCGGGTTGGCGTTCTTCAGGTCGTGGATGAGCTGGGCCAGGTCCTCGATCGAGTAGATGTCGTGGTGCGGCGGCGGGGAGATCAGGCCCACCCCGGGCGTGGAGTACCGGGTCCTGGCGATCCACGGGTAGACCTTGTGCCCGGGCAGCTGGCCGCCCTCCCCTGGCTTGGCCCCCTGGGCCATCTTGATCTGCAGGTCATCCGCATTGACCAGGTACTCGCTGGTGACCCCGAACCGGCCGCTGGCTACCTGCTTGACCGCGGACCGGCGCAGGTCGCCGTTGGCGTCAGGGATGAACCGGTCCGGGTCCTCGCCGCCCTCGCCGGTATTGGACCGGGCGCCGAGCCGGTTCATCGCGATGGCCAGGGTCTGGTGTGCCTCGGCCGAGATCGACCCGTAGGACATGGCGCCGGTGGAGAACCGGCGCACGATGGCCGACACCGGCTCGACGTCCTCGATCGGGATGGGTTCACGGTGTGACACGCGGGCCGGGTGCGACGCTGCGCCCAGCCCACGTGGGTCGGTGGTTTCCCCGGCGGGCGGTTCGGCGCCGCGGATGCGGAACATGCCGCGCAGCGTCATCAGCCGGGCCGACTGGTCGTCCACCAGCCGGGTGTACTCCTTGAAGATCTCGTAGCGCCGGGTCCGCGTGGCGTGCTGAAGCTTGAACACCGTTTCCGGGTTGAACAGGTGCACTTCGCCTTCGCGGCGCCACTGGTAGTCGCCGCCGGTCTCCAGCCGCCGGTGGGCAGGGCCCGCTCCGCGGGGCGGCACGGCCCGCGCGTACCGGGCCGCGGCCTCCGCGGCCAGCACGTCGAACCCCACCCCGCCCAGCCGGGACGTGGTCCCGGTGAAGCAGGGGCCGATCACCTCGGGACCCAGCCCGATGGCCTCGAAGATCTGCGCCCCGGTATAAGAGGCCACGGTGGACACGCCCATCTTCGACATGATCTTGAGCAGGCCCTTGCCCAGCGCCCTGATCAGGTTCTCCGCCGCCTTCCGGGCCGTGACCCCCTCCAGCACGCCGCGGCGCACCATGTCCTGCACGGTCTCGGCGGCCAGGTACGGGTTGACGGCCGCCGCGCCGTAGCCGACGAGCAGCGCGATGTGGTGGCACTCCCGGGCGTCGCCGGCCTCGACGATCAGCCCGGCCCGGGTCCGGGTGCGCTCCCGGATCAGGTGGTGGTGCACCGTCCCGGTCAGCAGCAGGGACGGGACCGGGGCCAGCCCGGCGGTGGCACCTGGGATGCCTCCGGCGGTGGCACCGCCGGAGCCGCGGTCGGACAGCACGATGATCCGCGCGCCGCCGGCGATGGCGGCGGACACCTCGGCGCAGATCTCGGCCAGCCGGTCGCGCAGCGCCGCACCGCCACCGGCCACCGCGTACCGGCCGTCCACCAGGTAGCTGGCGAACCCGGGCAGGTCACCGTCGTCGTTGATGTGAATGATCTTGTTCAGGTCGTTGCCGCTGATCACCGGGTAGGGCAGCACGATCTGCCGGCAGGAGGCCGGGCCCGGCTCGAACAGGTTGCCCTCGGGGCCGGTGGAAGACTCCAGCGAGGTGACCAGTTCCTCCCGGATGGCGTCCAGTGGCGGGTTCGTGACCTGAGCGAACAGCTGGGCGAAGTAGTCGAACAGCAGCCGGGGCCGGTCGGAGAGCACGGCGACCGGGGTGTCGGTGCCCATTGACCCGATCGGCTCGGCCCCGGTCCGGGCCATCGGGGCCAGCAGCAGGCGCAACTCCTCTTCGGTGTACCCGAACAGCTGCTGCTGGGTGGTGAGCTCAGCCGCGGGGGGCAGCGCCCGGGCCCGGTCCGGCAGGTCGTCGAGGTGCAGCAGGCCCGCGTGCAGCCAGTCTTCGTAGGGGTGCTCGGCGGCCAGCGCCGACTTGACGTCCGCGTCCTCCAGGATGCGCCGGCGGCCGGTGTCGGCCAGGAACACCCGGCCGGGCTGCAGCCGGCCCTTGCGCACCACGTCGGCCGGGTCGATGTCCAGCACGCCGACCTCGCTGGCCAGCACGACCAGCCCGTCCCGGGTCACCCAGTACCGGCCCGGGCGCAGCCCGTTGCGGTCCAGCACGGCCCCGATCACCGAGCCGTCGGTGAACGCCACGCAGGCCGGCCCGTCCCACGGCTCCATCAGCGTGGAATGGAACCGGTAGAACGCCCGCCGGGCCGGGTCCATCTCGTCGTGGTTCTCCCACGGCTCGGGGATCATCATCAGCATGGCGTGCGGCAGCGAGCGGCCACCCAGGTGCAGCAGTTCCAGGCACTCGTCGAAGCTGGCCGAGTCGCTGCCCCCCTCGTCCAGGATGGGCAGCAGCCGCTCCATCCCGCGGCCGTCCGCGGACCGCGGGAACAGCCCGGAGTCGAGCATGGCCTCCCGGGCCCGCATCCAGTTCCGGTTGCCGCGCACCGTGTTGATCTCACCGTTGTGCGCGATGTAGCGGTACGGGTGGGCCAGCGCCCAGGACGGGAACGTGTTGGTGGAGAACCGCGAGTGCACCAGGGCCAGCGTGGACACGTACCGCGGGTCGGACAGGTCCGGGTAGAACGGCTCCAGCTGCGGCGCGGTCAGCATGCCCTTGTACACGATGGTCCGGGCGGACAGGCTGACCACGTACCCGCCGGCCTCGTGCTCCACGCGCTTGCGCAGGCAGAACGCCCGCCGGTCCAGCACGATGCCGCCCTCCCCGGGGGCGGTAACGAACAGCTGGCGCAGGGCCGGCAGCACCGCCAGCGCGCCTTCGCCGCAGTGTGCCACGTCGGTGGGCACCTCGCGCCAGCCCAGAATGGTGAGCCCCTCCTCGGCGGCCAGTGCCGCCACCGCGGCCATGGCCCCGGCCGTGCTCTGCCCGCCGGCCGCGGCGTGGCCGCCCGCCACGTCCTGGCCGTCCGCGGGCAGGAATACCATGCCGGCCGCATAACAGCCCGGGCCGGGCAGGTCGAAGTCGCACACCGCCCGGAAGAAACCGTCCGGGATCTGGGTCAGGATGCCCGCGCCGTCGCCCGTGTTCGGGTCACTGCCCTGGGCGCCCCGGTGCTCGAGGTTGCGGAGCACGGTCAGCGCTTTGGCCACGGTGTCGTGGCTGGGCAGCCCGGACAGGTCAGCGACGAAGCCGACGCCACACGCGTCGTGCTCGAAGCTGCTGTCGTACAGTCCCCCCGTGCTCGCTGCAGCGGCAGGTGCCATCCGCACTCCTGTCGTCCGGTCCGAATTTGCGTTCTCGCATGCGGTCGGGACGACATTGGCCCTGCCACGAATCCCGCTGGTCGCGGGGTGGCTCCCCGAGCTAGTGCTCGTAGGTTACACGGAGATTACGCCACCAGGTCAATGATTCCCGCCTGATGCGGTTGGCGAAACAATTGACCCGCTGCAACATCCGGTTCGCGCAATTTGCCCGGTTGGCCTGCCCACGACGCCGCACCGGCAAACTCGGCCGTAGCGCCGGCCTGCCCGGGAGATCAGCACCCGGTCAGCCCGCCGCGCGGGCGGCGGAGCGAACCCCGGCGGCCAGTTCAGCGGCCAGGCCCCGCACCGAGTCCAGCCCGGCCGCCGCATCCGGCGCGGCCAGCAGCCGCTGCACGAACGCCGACCCGACGATGACCCCGTCGGCGAAGCCGGCCACCTCGGCGGCCTGGCCGCCGTCACGCACGCCCAGGCCGACCGCTACCGGCAGGCTGGTCACCTCTTTGACCCGGGCGACCAGCCCGGCCGCGGCCGGGCCGACCGTGTCCCGGGCCCCGGTGGTGCCCATCAGCGACGCCGCGTAGACGAAGCCCCGGCAGGCCGCGGTGATCCGGGCGATCCGCCCGGCCGGGGAGCTCGGCGCGACCAGGAAGACCCGGTCCAGGCCACGCTCATCCGCGGCGGACAGCCAGTCCCCCGCTTCCTCCGGCGGCAGGTCAGGAGTGATCAGGCCGGCCCCGCCGGCCGACGCGAGAGCACCGGCGAAGGACGCGACGCCATAGTGATCGACTGGATTCCAGTACGTCATGACCAGCACCGGAACGCCCGTGCCCGCGACGGCCTGGACGGTGCGCAGCACGTCGGTGACCCGGGTCCCGGCGGCCAGCGCGCGGTGCGTGGCCTCCTGGATGACCGGGCCATCCATCAGCGGGTCCGAGTAGGGCAGCCCGATCTCCAGCACGTCCACCCCGGACTCGGCCATGGCCACCGCGGCCGCGATCGCACCGTCCACCGACGGGAAGCCGGCCGGCAGGTAGCCGACCAGGGCGGCCCGGCCCTCGGCGGCCGCCTTCTCGAACGCGGTCGCCACGGCCGTCATCCGGCCGCACCCTCGTCCAGGTGGCCGAACCAGCGGCCCGCGATGCTGACATCCTTGTCCCCCCGGCCGGACAGGTTGACCAGCAACAGCGCACCCGGGCCCAGCTCACCGGCCACCTGCAGCGCGCCGGCCAGCGCATGCGCCGACTCGATGGCCGGGATGATGCCCTCGGTCCGGCACAACAGCGAGAACGCGTCCATCGCCTGAGCGTCCGAGACGGCGCGGTAGCTGGCCCGGCCGGTGTCATGCAGCCAGGAATGTTCCGGGCCGACCCCGGGGTAGTCCAGCCCGGCCGACACCGAGTGGGTGGGCAGCGTCTGCCCGTCGGCGTCCTGCAGGAGATAGGTGCGCATGCCGTGGATGACGCCGGCTGACCCAGCCACCAGGGTGGCCGCGTTGTGCCCGCTGGCCGGGCCGTCCCCGCCTGCCTCGCAGCCGATCAGCCGCACGCCGGAGTCCGGGATGAACGCATGGAACACCCCGATGGCGTTCGAGCCGCCGCCCACGCAGGCGATCACCGCGTCCGGCAGCCGGCCGGCCAGGGCCAGCACCTGCTGCCTGGCTTCCACCCCGATGACCCGCTGGAAGTCGCGCACCATGGTCGGGAACGGGTCCGGGCCCATCACTGAGCCGATGCAGTAGTGGCTGGTCTGCACTGTGGTCACCCAGTCGCGGAACGCCTCGTTGATGGCGTCCTTGAGCGTCCGGCTGCCCGCCGTGACCGGTACCACCTCGGCGCCGAGCAGCTGCATCCGGGCCACGTTCAGCGCCTGCCGCTCGGTGTCCTCCTCGCCCATATACACGACGCAGTCCAGGCCGAGCAGTGCGCAGGCGGTCGCGGTGGCCACACCGTGCTGCCCGGCGCCGGTCTCGGCGATCATCCGCTTCTTGCCCATCCGCCTGGTCAGCAGCGCCTGCCCGAGCACGTTATTGATCTTGTGCGAGCCGGTGTGCGCCAGGTCCTCCCGCTTGAGCAGGATCCGGCAGTCCCCGGCCCGGGCCGCGAACCGCGGTGCCTCGGTGAGCAGTGTGGGCCGCCCGGCATACCCGGTCAGCAGGGCGGCCAGCTCGGCCTGGAACGCCGGGTCGGCCTGGGCCGCGGCGTACTCGCGGGCCAGGTCGTCCAGCGCGGACATCAGCGCTTCAGGTGCGAACCGGCCGCCGTACGGGCCGAAGTGGCCGGTTCCGCCGCCGGCCGGGCCCGGTCCCGGTGCGGTCGCCGGTGCGGCCGCCGGCCCGCTCATCCGCGGTCCCCGCGCAGCGCGGGATGTGAGCCCGCGGTGACCAGGTCGGCCACCGCGCTCCGCGGGTCCTTCCCGGTGACCAGGCTCTCCCCGACCAGCACCGCGTCCGCACCGGCCGCGGCGTAGGCGAGCAGGTCATGCGGCCCGCGGACACCGGACTCGGCGATCTTGACGATGCCCTCGGGAACCAGCGGGGCCAGCCGGCTGAACACGCCGCGGTCTACTTCCAGGGTGGCCAGGTTGCGCGCGTTGATCCCGATGATCTGCGCCCCGGCGTCCACCGCCCGGTCCAGTTCGTCCTCGGTGTGCACCTCGACCAGCGGGTACAGCCCGATCGAAGTGGCCCGCTCGACCAGCGAGATGAGCGCGTTCTGCTCCAGCGCGGCCACGATCAGCAGGATCAGGTCGGCGCCGTGGGCCCGGGCTTCCCACAGCTGGTACGAGGTGACCACGAAGTCCTTCTGCAGCACCGGCACGCCGACCACGGCGCGGACCGCGGCCAGGTCGTCCAGGCTGCCGCCGAATTTGCGGGGCTCGGTCAGCACACTGATCACACTGGCCCCGCCGGCCTCGTAGTCCATGGCCAGGGCGGCTGGGTCGGCGATGGCCGCCATCGCGCCCTTGGACGGGCTGGCCCGCTTCACCTCGGCGATGACCACGACGTCTTCGCCCTTGAGCGCGGGCATCGGGTCCTTGGGCGAAGGCGCACGTCCGGCCATGTCCTTGACCTGGTCCAGCGTGACGTCCTGCTGCCGGGCAGCGAGATCGGCACGGACCCCGTCAAGGATCTCGTTCAGCACGCTCACGCGAGTTCGCAGTCCCCTCGGGCCCTCGGCTTGGATTCCTTGCGCACCCGATCGTAGCGAGACAGTCTCTGCGCGCCGGCGGGCCCCCTCAGCGAGAGACCCGGCCGGTCAGCTGGGGCCGGTCTCGCCGAGCGGCTCCTCGGCCAGCGGTTCGCCGCTGGGCTGCGGCGCGGAGCCGTAGGCCCGGGCGACCGCGGGATGGATGAGCACCGCGGCGGTGATGATCGCGAACAGCGTGCCACCGACGTACCGGGCGGTCATGAAGCGGAGCACCCCGAACAGCACCAGCGCGCTCTCCGCGGCCAGCGTGGCGACCCAGGCTGCGTGACTGCCGGTCCGGGCCGCCACCGCCAGCCCGCACAGCACGGCCACGATGACCACGGTGAACAGGATCGACGGCAGGTGACGCTTGCTGAAGCACAGCCCGATGGCGGCCGCGGCCGCGGCCTGCGCCACGATCAGCCTGGTGACCAGCCGGACGAGGGCACCCCGGTGGTCACCCGGGCTCACCGGGCGATTCTCTGACATGCGCGTCAGTTTAGCCCCGGTTTGCGCGGCGCCGCTGCTTCTGACCGGTCCTGATTCCTGGGCTGACCAGGATCGTCAGTGGGATCGAGGCCCTGGCTCAGCGACTCCCAGAGCGTGGCCGGGTCAGCCGCAGGGGGCCGCGGCCGCGCGGCGTCCTGGCCGGCCGGCCGGTCGTACCGGCTGGACATGACCGGCCACCGGCCGCCCCGCCACGCGGCTAGCAGCCCGGCCGCCACGATGAGCAGCGCCCCGGCCGCCGCGGCCCAGCGCCAGGGCACCGCGGACATCGTGACGTGGCTGGACAGGCTGATCCCGGACACGCCGCCACCCGGGGTCGTGCCACGGCCCACCGTGCTGCCGCCCGGAACCGAGCTGGCCGGGCCGGCCGGGCCGGTCACCGCGCCACGCACCTGGGCGTCGGTCACCGGCGTGCTCACGGCCACGATGACGGCCACGCCGAACGCGGCCAGCACCCCGCCGACCACCCGCCGGGCCACCCGCCGGGTGGCCACCAGGGCGGCCAGGCCGGCCAGCGCGGCCAGTCCGAGCGCACCGGCCGCGGGCAGCAGGTCCTGGCCCCGCACCACGGCCGTGCTGGCCGGCAGCGGGCGCGGCTCAACGGTCAGCACCCGGGCCCAGTCCTGCCGGACCGAGATGAGCACCAGCGCCGCACCCAGCGCACCGAGCAGCAGCACGGCCAGGTACTCTCGCCGGGGCGACCTCACCGTGCCCCAGCCGCCGTTCGCGTCATCCGGCCACCACCACTGGCAGCGGGGCGGCGTCGAAGCAGGTCCGGTCGCCGGTGTGGCAGGCCCCGCCGGCCTGGTCCACCCTGACCAGCACCGTGTCCCCGTCGCAGTCCAGCGCGACCGACTTGACCTGCTGCGTGTGCCCGGAGGTTTCCCCCTTGACCCAGTACTCCTGGCGGCTGCGCGACCAGTAGGTGCACCGCCCGGTGGTCAGCGTGCGGTGCAGCGCCTCATCATCCATCCAGCCGACCATGAGCACTTCGCCCGTGTCGTACTGCTGCGCCACCGCCGGGAACAGCCCGGCCGGGTCCCGCTTCAGCCGGGCGGCGATCTGCGGGTCCAGGCCGGACGGGCCGCGCGGGGCGTTCACCGCGCGCTCGCTTCCGTGTTCATAGCCAGATCCTCTCAGCTTCCGGACCGGGCCGGGCGGCTCGCCCCATTCCGCTGCCGGCCCACGGTGGCTACCATCGCGGGATGACCCTCGCCCGCGATGAGCGCCTGGCCCTCTGCGCGCTGCTCGACCAGACCGGCCCGCACGCGCCCACGCTATGCGACGGCTGGACGACCCTTGACCTGGCCGCCCACCTGGTCTTGCGGGAGCACCGGCTGGACGCCTCGGCGGGCATCGTGGTCCGGCCGCTGGCCGGGTACACCCGGCAGGTGCAGCACACGGTGGCCCACCGCGGATCGTTCAGCAGCCTGGTCGCGACCATCCGGAACGGGCCGCCCCGGCTGTCCCTGTTCGGCCTGCCCGGCGTGGACGAACGGGCCAACCTGGTCGAGTTCTTCGTGCATCACGAGGACGTCCGCCGGGGCACCCCGGACTGGCCCGAGCGCAAGGTGGCCCCGGCGCTGTCCGAGGCCCTGTGGCGGCGGCTCGGCGGGGCCCGGTTCGTGATGCGCAAAGCCCCGGTCGGGGTCGAGCTGGTCCGGGATGACATCGGCCCCGGCCCGGCCGGGGCGCGGGTCCGGATCACGGCCAAGGCGCGCACGCCGGTGGTCACCGTCACCGGCAGCCCGGCGGAACTCACTCTGTGGGCCCTCGGCCGGACCACGGCGGCACAGGTACGGCTGGACGGCGCCGAGGCCGCGCTGCGCCAGCTGGCCGAGATCCGCTGGCGGATCTGAGCGGTTCGCGCCACCAAGAGTTCGCGTTCCGGAATCGCACCCTTCATGGGAAACCGCTGATCCGCCGCAGCCTGGCCATCTTCCCGTCAGTTCCGGCCGGGACGATTCCCCCGTCCGCGCCAGCGGGGCGCGGCATGCGGGCCAGTGTCCTCGGTCGGAGGGGAACACGTGCCCAGAAGAAGGACATTTGCCGTCGCGGCTGCGGGGCCACGGTCCGGCTGCGGGACCTGTCCCGCTCGTTCGGCACCGTGCGGGCCCTGGCCGGGCTCAGCCTGGAACTGGCCCCGGGCGAGCTGGTGGCGCTGCTCGGCCCGTCCGGCTGCGGCAAGACGGCCGCGCTGCGTATCCTGGCCGGCTTCGAGACGGCCGATGCGGGCACCGTCGAGGTGGACGGCAGGAAATCTCCGGCGTGCCCGCGGCCAAGCGGGACATGGGCATGGTGTTCCAGAGCTACAGCCTGTTCCCCAACATGTCGGCCCAGGACAACGTGGGCTTCGGGCTGCGGATGCGCAAGCTCGGCCCGGCCGGGTGGCAGCGCCGGGCAGCCGAACTGCTGGACATGGTGGGCCTGGCCGAGCAGGCCCCGCAGTACCCGCACCAGCTGTCCGGCGGCCAGCAGCAGCGGGTGGCGCTGGCCCGGGCGCTGGCTATCGAGCCCGCGTGCTGCTGCTGGACGAGCCGCTGTCCGCGCTGGACGCCAAGGTGCGGCTGCAGCTGCGCGGGCAGATCCGCGCGCTGCAGCAGCGGTGGGCACGACCACCCTGTTCGTCACGCACGACCAGGAGGAAGCGCTGTCCATGGCCGACCGGGTCGGGGTGATGCGCACCGGGACGCTGGAGCAGATCGCCACCCCGGACGAGCTGTACGCGCATCCGGCGTCCGCGTTCGTGGCCGAGTTCGTCGGGATCATGAACCGGATCCCGGGCGACGTGCTGGACCTGCTCGGCACGCCCACGGCCCTGGTCGGCGCGGACGGCAGCGACGCGGCCGGGACGGCCGGCGGCCGGGACGCGCTGGTCCGGCCGGAAGGACTGCGCCTGGTGGCCAGCCCGCACGGCCACGGCATCGTGACCGCGCGCACGTTCCTCGGCCAGCTGACCCGGCTCAGCGTCCGGCTGTCCGGCGATGTGGTCGTCCAGGTCGACCAGCGGACCAGCGGAGCGGCCGGCCTCAGCCCAGGCGACTCGGTCGGGGTCAGCCTGGCTGGCCTGCCCGTCCTCCTCGCCGACCGGAACGGCGCCACCCCCGCCAGCCAGGTGATCACCAACTCGTGATCATGGCCTGAGTGGTACCAGAACGCCACCAAAGTCATGATCACGACTTCCGGGCGGGGGTTCGGAGGGGGTTAGGTGGTGAGGATCAGCGGGAGCAGGTCCAGGACTGAATCCAGCACGTGCGGGGCCTTGGCCGCCTCGAACTCGTCGCGGGTGGCCCGCCCGGTGAGCACGCCGGCCACCAGGCCCGCGCCGGCCCGGCGGCCGGACTCGATGTCGCTGGGCGTGTCGCCGACCACGGCCAGCTCACTGACCGCGCCGCCGCCCAGCCGGAGCAGCGCGGTGAGCGGCAGATCGGGCCACGGCCGGCCGCGCCCGGCGTCGGCCGGGGAGAGCGCCAGGTCGATCAGCGGCTGCCAGCCGAGCATGTCGATGATGGTGTCCCGGGTGGCCGGCGAGAACCCGGTGAGCAGGCAGACCTGGATGCCCGCGTCGCACAGCCGGGTGATCGTGTCCACCGCCCCGGGCAGCGCGCTGACCTGGCCGGCCGCCACCGCGCCGGCGTAGCGTTCCTCGAACACCTCGTTGGCCTGCCAGGCGGTGGCGTCGTCCCCGAGGATCAGCCGGAACACCTCGATCTTGGACTGGCCCATGGTCGCGCGCACGGTGCGCATCGCCTCGGCGTAGGCCGGGGTCCCCTCGGCGGGCCCGTACCGGGCCAGCGCGGCGGAGAACGCGGCCAGCACACTGCCGTCGTCGGCGATCGTGGTCCCCGCCATGTCCAGGCAGGCGATCGTGATGCTGCTCATCAACCCTCTTCCCGGGAGAACGTGTCTTGCGCGATGGCCGGAGCGCAGGTCATCCCCCGGCCACCGGCCCCGGTGACCAGCACCACGCCCGGCGCCACCGCGGACCGGTGGTACAGATCATCCCCGGTGACCTGGCTGTAGACGCCGGCCCAGCGGCGGCGCACCGCGGGCAGCCTGGCCCCCAGCAGGCGTTCAGCCTTCTGCAGCAGATGCTGGTACGGACGCTCGTGGACGTCGAACGGGAACGGCTCGGCGTATTCATGGGTGTCACCGATGGTCAGGCCGCCGTCGAGTCGCTGCACCAGCAGGAGCTGGGCGCCGGCCCGGGCCGCCACCTCGGGCTGCGCGGCCAGCTGGGCGCGGCCGGGCAGATCGTAGGCCGGGTAGTAGCGCAGTGAGTCGCCGTCGGCCACCGACGTGGTCAGCGCCGGGCCGAACGGGCCGGTCTGCAGCATCTGCAGCCGGACCCGGCGCACCGGCGGCCGTTCCCAGCCGGCCAGATGCGGGCCGGCCACCCCGGTGTGCGCCGCCCCGGGGCAGAGCACGACCAGGTCGCCCCGGTGCCAGGCACCGGTGTGGTCGCGGACCGCGTGCGGGGTGACCTGCACCGCCTCCCGCCCGGGCAGCCAGGTGTACCCGGCCGCGCCCAGGCCGCCAGCCTGCAGGTAGCCGCGCAGCGCGGTGGGGACCTGGCGGGGCTCCACGATGGCGTCGAGCCGGCCGTGCAGGCCGCCGGCGAACTCGCCGCGCAGCGCCGGGTTGGCCCGGCGCACCCCGGCCGGGTCGAGCAGCTCGAAGCCGCGCAGGCCCGCGTCGGGCCGGGTGGCGGCCTCCTTGAGCAGGGTCAGCTCGGCGTCATCGGTGGCCAGGGTGAGTGACCCGTGCGGCCGGAAACCGAGGCCCGGTACCGCTGCGGCCAGCCGCTCCCAGCGGGCCCGGGCCCGCCGGGCCAGTTCCAGTTCCGCGCCGCCGTGGCGGCCGCTCAGCCAGATCAGGCCGAAGTTGCGCACGCTGGCGCCCCGGGCGCCTGGTTCCCGCTCCAGGTGAACCACGTCGTGACCGCGGTCGCGGGCCTCAACCGCATGCATCAGCCCCAGCACGCCACCCCCGACCACCACGACCGTCATCGGGCGCCTCCGTCCCGCCTCGCGCAGCTGGCGCCTGACCGGCCAACCGGTGCCCGGTGACCCGGGACTGGACATCGGGTACCGGGCGGCCCAACGCGCGGAAACATCCGGACAAGCGTGATAATCCAGACTGGGCTGGTAGGCCCCCCGCCGGGGAGGGCGCACCATGGAAGAGCCTCGCCTGCGTGATCCCGTTGCGCAAGGGCAGGGAGTGAGTAGTTCAGCCCCGCCGCCGGGACCCGCTGCTGGGATCCGGCGCCGGGGCCCGGCGCCGGGACCCGGCGGCTCGGGCAGGGCGTGGCCTGGCCGCGCGGGGAACGGACCAGCCGAACGGAGGCTACGCAGTGCAGGTACTCGGCATCGACATCGGTGGCTCCGGGATCAAGGGAGCGCCCGTGGACACCGCCCAGGGCAGGCTGCTGGCCGAGCGGGTCAAGCTGGAGACCCCGCACCCGGCCGTGCCCGACGCGGTGGCCAAGACAGTCGGGCAGCTGGTGCAGGAGTTCAGCTGGCGCGGGCCGGCCGGGGTCACGTTCCCCGGTGTGGTGGTGGACGGTGTCACGCTGACCGCCGCCAACCTGGACCCGTCCTGGATCGGCGTGGACACCCGCGGGCTGTTCGACGAGGCCACCGGGCTGAGCACCGCCCTGATCAACGACGCCGACGCGGCCGGCCTGGCCGAGATGTCGTTCGGCGCGGGTGCCGGCCACCAGGGCACCGTGCTGATGCTCACGTTCGGCACCGGCATCGGGAGCGCCCTGTTCCGGGCCGGGACCCTGGTGCCGAACACCGAGTTCGGCCACATCGAGATCCGCGGCCGGGAAGGCGAGCACCGCGCGTCGGAGCGGGCCAAGGACCAGCACAATCTGAGCTGGGAGAAATGGTCCGAGCGGGTGTCCGAGTACCTGCAGCACATGGAGCGGCTGACCGCCCCTGACCTGATCATCATCGGCGGCGGGATCAGCCGGAAGGCGGACAAGTTCGTGCCCCTGCTGACCGGCGTGCGGGCCCCGGTGGTACCGGCCATGCTGCACAACGACGCCGGGATCGTGGGCGCCGGCCTGGCCGCCGGGCTGGACACCGGCCCCGGTTAGCGGACCGGGCGGCCGGCCGCCCGCAGCACGTCCTTGACCTCCCCGATGCGGAGCTGGCCGAAGTGGAACACGCTGGCCGCCAGCACCGCGTCGGCGCCGGCCGCGACCGCGGGCGCGAAGTGAGCCAGCTGGCCGGCCCCGCCACTGGCGATGATGGGCACGTCCACCACCGCCCGGACGGCGCGGATCAGCTCGAGGTCGAAGCCGGCCCTGGTGCCGTCGGCGTCCATCGAGTTGAGCAGGATCTCGCCCACGCCCAGCTCGGCGCCGCGCACCGCCCAGGCCACCGCGTCGATCCCGGTGCCCCGCCGGCCACCGTGCGTGGTCACCTCGAACTGTGCTGCCCCCGGGGCACGGCCCCCCGGGATCCGCCGGGCGTCCACCGACAGCACCACACACTGCGAGCCGAACCGCTCCGCGGCCTCGCCGAGCAGCTCGGGGCGGGCGATGGCCGCCGTGTTCAGCGACACCTTGTCCGCCCCGCCCCGGAGCAGCCGGTCCACGTCGGCCACGCTGCGCACCCCGCCGCCCACGGTGAGCGGGATGAACACCTGGTCGGCGGTGCGCGCGACCACGCCGATCATGGTCTGCCGGTCGCCGCTGGACGCGGTGATGTCCAGGAACACCAGCTCGTCGGCGCCTTCCGCGTCGTATGCGGCGGCCAGCTGCACCGGGTCGCCGGCGTCCCGCAGGTCGCGGAAGTTGACCCCCTTGACCACCCGCCCGGCGTCCACGTCCAGGCACGGGATGACCCGCACCGCGACGGGCATCAGGCACCGATCCCGGCGCGGTAGGCGACCGCCTCGACCTCGACCAGCATCCGCGGATCGACCAGCGCGCCGACCTCGATCATCGTGGTCGCGGGCCGGGTGGCACCGAACGCGGCGCCGTGTGCCCGGCCGTACTCCGCCCAGCGGGAGATGTCGGTGACGTAGATCCGGGTGCGCACCACGTCGGCCAGCCCGAGCCCGAGCCCGGCCAGCGCGGCGGCCACGCTGCGCAGCGCCTGTGCGGTCTGCGCGTACGCGTCACCGACGTGCACGACCTGCCCGCCATCGGTCGAGGTGCAGCCGGCCACGAAGACAAAGTCCCCGGCCGCCACCGCGCGGCTGTACCCGACCACCGCCTCCCACGGCGTACCGGTGGAGATCTTCCGGGTCATGCCGCCACCCGGCGCAGCGCTTCCTGCAGGGTAAACGCCCCGGCGTACAGGGCCTTGCCGACGATGGCGCCCTCCACGCCGGCGTCCACCAGGGTGGCAATGGCGGTCAGGTCATCCAGGCTGGACACCCCGCCGCTGGCGATCACCGGCCGGCTGGTCCGGGCACAGACATGGCCCAGCAGGCCCAGGTTCGGCCCGGTCAGCGTGCCGTCCCGGTTGATGTCGGTGACCACGTACCGGGCGCACCCCGCGGCGTCCAGCCGGTCCAGCGTCTCGTCCAGCTCGCCGCCGTCCCGGGTCCAGCCCCGGGCGGCCAGCGTGGTCCCGCGCACGTCCAGCCCCACCGCGATTTTGTCCCCGTGGGCGGCGATGGCGGCCTGCACCCAGTCCGGGTTCTCCAGCGCGGCGGTGCCGATGTTGACCCGGGCGCAGCCGGTGGCCAGCGCCGCGGCCAGCGAGGCGTCATCGCGGATGCCGCCGGACAGTTCCACCGCGATGTCCAGTTCGGCCACCACCGCGGCGAGCAGGTCCGCGTTGGAGCCGCGGCCGAACGCGGCGTCCAGGTCGACCAGGTGCACCCACTCCGCGCCCGCCGCCTGCCAGGCCCGTGCGGCCCGCAACGGGTCGCCGTAGCCGGTCTCGGTGCCCGCCGCGCCGTGCACCAGCCGGACCGCCTGGCCGCCGGACACGTCCACCGCGGGCAGCAGGGTCAGCCGGGTGCTGCTCATCGGACCATCTCCAGCCAGTTGGCCAGCAGCGCCGCACCCGCGTCGCCGGACTTCTCAGGGTGGAACTGGGTCGCGCACAGCGGGCCGTTCTCCACGGCCGCGATGAACGGCTCGCCGTGCGTCGCCCAGCTGATCAGCGGTGGGGTCATCCATCTGGACGGGGGCATGGGCAGCGCCCGGGCCGCATACGAGTGCACGAAGTAGAACCGCTCCGCCGGGCCGATACCGGCCAGCAGCCGCGACCCGGCGGGCACGTCGAGCGTGTTCCATCCCATGTGCGGCAGCACCGGGGCGTGCAGCCGCTGCACCGTGCCCGGCCACTGGCCGCAGCCGACGGTGTGCACCCCATGCTCGACCCCCTCGGCGAACAGCACCTGCATGCCGACGCAGATGCCGAGCACCGGCCGGGAGCCGGCCAGCCGCCGGTCGATCACCTGGTCGCCGCGCACCGCGCGCAGCCCGGCCATGCACGCCGCGAACGCGCCGACGCCCGGGACGACCAGCCCCTCCGCTTCCAGCGCCGTTTCCGGATCCGTGGTCACCACGGTGTCCGCCCCGGCCCGCTGCAGCGCTTTTTCTGCCGAACGCAAGTTTCCGGAACCGTAGTCGAGTACCGCGACGTGTGGTTTCCGGCCGGTCACAGCACGCCTTTGGTGCTCGGCACGCCGGACGCCCGGGGATCCGGCGCCACGGCGGCGCGCAGCGCCCGGGCCACCGCCTTGAACTGGGCTTCGACGATGTGGTGCGGGTTGCGGCCGGTGACCTCGAGATGCAGGCAGATACCGGCCGTGGCCGTCACCGACTCGAAGAAGTGCCGGGTCAGCGTGGTGTCGTAGCTGCCGATCAGCGGGGCCATCCCGGCTGGCTCGGAATGCACCAGGTAGGGCCGCCCGGACAGGTCGATGGCCGCCCGGGCCAGCGTCTCGTCCAGTGGGACGGCCGCGTCGCCGAACCGGCAGATGCCGGCCTTGCTGCCCAGCGCCTCGCGCAGTGCCTGGCCCACGGCCAGCGCGGTGTCCTCGACCGTGTGGTGCGCGTCGATCTCGGTGTCCCCGGAGGCCTGCACGCTCAGGTCGAGCAGCCCGTGCTTGCCGAGCTGGGCGAGCATGTGGTCGAAGAACGGCACCCCGGTGCTGACCTCGGCCAGCCCGGTACCGTCCAGGTCGAGCTCGACCAGCACACTGGTCTCCTTGGTAACCCGCTCCACCCGTCCGGCTCGGCTCACTGTGCCTCCTGAGAAGTTCGCGCCATCCGGCGCAGGCCCATGGACCGGCCCCCCGCCCGGGCCTGGCGGCCCGGGGTCGGCCGCCGGTACCGGCTGGCGCTCACCGGGGCACCTCTTCCTTCCGGGCACCCGTCCCGGCTCCGGTCCCGGTCCCGGCTGTGGTCCCGGTCCCGGCTGTGGTTCCGGCCCCGGTCCTGGCTGGCACGGCCACGTCCAGGGCGTCGCGGAACGCGGCCATCTCGGCTGGGGTGCCGATGCTGACCCGCAGCCAGCCGGGCGGCCCGGTCTCCCGGATCAGCACCCCCTCGTCCACCAGCGCCTGCCAGACCGCATGCCGGTCGGTGAACTCACCGAACAGCACGAAGTTGGAGTCGGAGTCGGCCGCCCGCAGGCCCCGGCTGCGCAGCCAGGCCACGAGGCTGTCGCGCTCGGCCCGCAGCGCCGCGACCGTGGCCATCGGCTCGGCCCGGTGGGCCAGTGCGGCCCGGGCCACCGCCTGGGTGACCGCGGACAGGTGGTAGGGCAGCCGGACCAGGAGCAGCCCGTGGATCACCGCGGGGTCCGCGGCCAGGTAGCCGACCCGGGCCCCAGCCAGCGCGAACGCCTTGGACATGGTGCGGGTCACCACGAGCCGGGGAAACCGCGGCAGCAGGCTCAGCGCGGTTGCCGCGCTGTCCCGGGCGAACTCGGCGTACGCCTCGTCCACGATGACCATCCCGGGGGCCGCGGCGCAGATCGTCTCGATCACGGGCCGCGCCAGCGCCGTCCCGGTCGGGTTGTTCGGCGAGGTGAGGAACACCAGGTGTGGCTGCTGCGCCCGGATCAGGGCGGCCGCGCGCTCCGGGTCGATGCCGAAGTCGGCGTCCCGGGTGCCGCTCACCCACCCGGTGCCGGTGGCCAGCGAGATCAGCGGGTGCATGGAGTACGACGGCTCGAAGCCCAGCGCCCGGCGTCCCGGGCCGCCGAACGCCTGCAGCAGCTGCTGGAAGATCTCGTTGGACCCGTTAGCCGCCCACACCTGCCCGGTGGTCAGCCCGTGGCCCAGGTAGGCGGCCAGGTCGGCGCGCAGCGCGGCCGCGTCCCGGTCTGGGTACCGGTTCAGCGTCCCAGCCACCCCGGCGACCGCGGCGGTGATCGCGGCGGCCAGCGCGGGCGACGGCGGGTAGGGGTTCTCGTTGGTGTTGAGCCGGACCGGCACGTCGATCTGCGGGGCGCCGTACGGCGTGTGCCCGGCCAGGTCGGGCCGCAGCGGCAGCCAGCCCGGTAGGGGCTGTGCTGGCCCGGGGGGGCGACCCCCTGGACCGCCCGCCATCTCACCCCGTGACGGCAAACCCCCCGGAATCCCCCGGTCGCCGTCTCCGGTGCCAGCGGCTGGGCTCGTCATGACCGCTCCCGGTTGGGCACCCGGATCCGTACCGCGGCCACATGCGCGGCCAGATCCTCGGCCCCGCCGAGCGCGTCGATGTACGGGGCCACCGCGGCCAGCGCGTCCCGGTCGCACTCGACCACGTGGATGCCGCGCAGGAAAGACAGCGTGGACAGCCCGCCGGCGTGCCGGGCGGTGCCGCCGGTCGGCAGCACGTGATTGGAGCCGGCCAGGTAGTCGCCCAGCGACACCGGCGCGTATGGGCCGGTGAAGATGGCTCCGGCGTTGCGGACCTGCCGGGCCAGGTCAGCCGCGTTAGCGGTCTGGATCTCCAGGTGCTCCGGGGCCCAGGCGTCGCTCACCGCCACGGCCGCGGCCAGGTCGTCCACCAGCACGGCAGCCGACTGGCCGGCCAGTGCGGCCTGCACCCGTTCCCGGTGCCGGGCCCCGGCCACCTGCGAGCCGAGCGCCTTGCCCACCTGGTCGTCCAGGCCAGGGTCGGTGGTGATGAGCAGGCAGGCGGCCAGTGGGTCGTGCTCAGCCTGGGCGATCAGGTCGGCCGCCACGAACTCGGGGTCGGCGCTGCGGTCGGCGATGATCGCGATCTCGGTCGGCCCGGCTTCCGCGTCGGTGCCGATCACGCCGAGCAGCAGCCGCTTGGCCGCGGCCACGTACACGTTGCCCGGCCCGGTGACCACGTCAGCCGGCGCGCAGTCCTCGGTACCGTAGCCGAGCATCGCGATGGCCTGCGCTCCCCCGGCGGCGTGCACTTCCTCGACGCCGAGCAGCGCGCACGCGGCCAGCACGGCCGGGGCGGGCAGGCCGTCCGGTTGCGGCGGGGACGCCACCGCGATCTCGCTGACCCCGGCGACCTGGGCCGGCACCACGTTCATGACCACCGACGAGGGATAGGTGACCAGGCCGCCGGGCACGTACACGCCGGCCCGGCTGACCGGGACGTACCGCTCGGTGACGGTGGCACCAGGGCCGACCGCCGTGGTCTGTTCCGCGGGAAGCTGGGCCTCGTGGACCAGCCGGACCCGCCGGATGGCCTCCTCGAGCGCGGCCCGCACGGCCGGGTCGAGCCCGGCTAGCGCGGCCGGCAGCGCGCCCGCCGGGACCCGGGTGGTGGGCAGGTCGACACCGTCGAAACGGGCGGTATGGTCCCGGACCGCCACCGCGCCGCGGATGCGGACGTCGTCGCACAAGGGCCGGGCCGCGGCCATCGCGGCCATCACGTCAAGCTCGGCACGCGGGAGCACGCCGGCCAGCTTCGCCCTGCTCAGGGCGGTGGCAGCGTGGCCACGGAGATCGATTCGAGGCAGCACCCGCCCAGTCTACGAACGGCGCTCATACCGTGGCGCTGGTGTCCGCATCCTGGACACCAGGGCGGGCCCCGGACCGCATGGCGGAAACGTTCATGCGGTCAGCACCCAATGCCGCTGACGTTAGGGTCCGGGTTCACCAGTGGTTGCGGTGGAGTACCACGACCCGCATGGGCCGGGTGGCGAGCGAGCAGATTTCACGTGGCTGGCCCGCACAAACCGGTAGGAAACGGGCATCTGGCGTACCGCAGGCGTGAAGAGTTGCCTGGCCGCCCCTGGTCCTGGTGCTGGTGTGCCATACGTGATCGGTGGGATTAACCGGATCTGCCCGTCCGCGGCGGGCCGCCGCCGTCAGTCGAGGGCGAGCGCGTGGCCTTCCGGGGTGTCCCGCTTCCGGTCCCGGAGGGCACCGCCGAGTTCGATGGCGCCGGCCATGATGCCAGCCGCTAGCGGCCAGAACGCGATGCCGCTGCGCGCCCCGAGAGACAGCGCCGCGCTGAGGTGGGCGCCGGCCGGCAGCGTGCCGAGCAGGTGATGGTAGCGGGCCAGCCCGGCGTGCTGGCCGATTTCCAGCGTGATCAGGCCGGCCGCGAGCCCGCTGAGCAGGACCACGGCCATCCCGCCCGGGTCGTGCCCGCGCACCGCGAGCAGATAGCCGATCAGGCCGGAGATGATCCCGCCGGCCAGGCAGATGAGGCAGTACCAGCCGTCCGCACCGATGAACGCGCCCGTCTCCACGTTCACCACCTCAGCCGAGCCGGGGCCGGTCATCACCAGAGAGGGCCGCGGCGCCGCCGCGGCCCAGATGAATCCGCCCGCCACGCCGAGCAGCAGCGTGACCGCCGCGGCCGCCAGCCAGCGGCGCAGCGCCGCACCCGGCCGCCGGGCCCTGGCTGCTTCGCGCACCGGCTCCATTGGCTGCGTCATGATGCGCAGCAGGGTACGCGACCAGCGTGGCCCTGCCCACCTGGGGGGCGGGCGTGCTAAAACCAGTCCACTCAGCCAGCCTTGCTACCTTAGGGTCTAAGCGCGCGGCGGAACCAAGTCAGTAAGGCCGTCCCAAGGGGAAATTCATGATCGAGGCACGGGACCTCACCAAGCGCTACGGGGACAAAACCGCTGTTGACCATTTGTCATTCAACGTGGAGGCGGGCCGGGTCACCGGCTTTCTGGGCCCGAATGGCGCGGGCAAGTCGACCACGATGCGGCTCATCCTGGGGCTGGACCGGCCGCACGCCGGCACCGCGACGATCGATGGCCGCAAGTACGCCGACCTGGATCAGCCACTGCGCACGGTAGGCGCGCTGCTCGAGGCCAAGGCCATGCATCCCGGCCGGAGCGCCTACAACCACCTGCTCTTCCTGGCCGAGACGCAGGGCCTGCCCCGGTCCCGGGTGGATCAGGTGCTGGACCTGGTCGGGCTGCGCGAGGTGGCGCGGAAGCGGACCGGCGGGTACTCGCTGGGCATGGGACAGCGGGTCGGCATCGCCGTGGCCATGCTGGGCGACCCGCAGGTGCTGCTGCTGGACGAGCCGGTCAATGGGCTCGACCCGGAGGGCATCCTGTGGATCAGGAACCTCATGAAACAGCTCGCCACCGAGGGCCGCACCATTTTCGTGTCCAGCCACCTGATGAACGAGATGGCCGTCACGGCAGATCACCTGATCGTGATCGGCCGGGGCAAGCTGATCGCCGACTGCAGCACCCAGGAATTCATCGAGCGCAGTTCGGACAAATACGTGCTGGTCCGCTCGCCGGACGCGGCCCGGCTGGCCGGCCTGATCGCCGCCGAGGGCGGCCAGGCCGACCCGCAGGACGGGCCAGGCGGCCACGCCGGCCTGCTCCGGGTCACCGGCCTGGACGCGCCCCGGATCGGCGAGATCGCCGCCGCCGACCGCGTCGTGCTGCACGAGCTCACCCCGCGGCTGGCCTCGCTGGAGGAGGCCTACATGGAACTGACCGCGGAAAGCTCCGAATACGGCGTTGGCCGGGCCCCGGCCGGGCCGCCGGGCGCCAGCCCGGCACCGGACGGCCCTGGGCCAGCCACCAGCCCCACGCCGGGCGGCACCCCAGCCGGCGCCGCTTCATCGATCGCCTCGGCCCCGACCGCAGGGCAGGACAGCCAATGACCTCCACCAGCCCGGCCGTGCCGGCCGCCGCCCCCGTCGCCGTGCCGCCCGCCACCCACCATGTCGGGTTCGGCCACACCATGCTGGCCGAATGGACGAAGATCCGTTCGGTCCGGTCCACGGTGTGGACGCTGCTGCTGTTCGTGATCATCACGGTCGGCTTCACCGCACTGTTCTCCTGGCTGACCGAGTCGCACTGGACCGGCCCGCACGCCGCCGCCCGGGACGCCACGGTGGCAGGCAACCCAGTCGGCTTCATCCTCGGCGCCGGCATCGGCCTCGGCCAGCTCACCATCTGCGTGCTCGGCGTGCTGGTGATCACTACCGAGTACTCCACCGGGGTGATCCGGTCCTCACTGCTGGCCGTGCCCAAGCGGCTGCCGATGCTGGCCGCCAAGGTGGCCGTGTTCGCCGTGCTGATCGTGATCGTGGCCGAAATCGTGGCATTCGCCTGCTTCTTCCTCGGCTCGGCCATCCTGCACAGCAAGGTCGCGGTGACACTGAGCGACCAGGACGTGCTGCGTGCGGTGCTCGGCGCGGGCCTCTACCTGGCCGTGCTCGGCGTGTTCGCGCTGGCCGTGGGCTCACTGATCCGGCACACCGCGGCCGGTATCACCACCGTCATCGGCATCGTGCTGGTACTGCCGATCCTGTCCGGGCTGCTGCCCAGCAGCTGGGGCGCGCATATCAATGCCTACCTGCCGGAACAGGCCGGCTCGCTGGTGTACAGCGTGCACACCTCCGGCCAGCTGCTGTCCGCCTGGCAGGGATTCGGCGTGTTCTGCCTGTGGACCGCGCTGCTGCTGGCCGCCGGGGCCTATCTGCTGCAGCGCCGGGACGCCTGACCGGCGGCGGCCCGGCCACTGACCCGCGGCACCCGGGATCCGGGCCCGGCTAGCCGCTGGCGGCCAGGGGCTCATCGGCCAGGTGGGCCCGCACCGCGAGGAGCTCCTCGTACGCCCGGCGCACGTCGGCCCGGTCCGGTGCGTCGGGCACCGACTCGTCGCAGGCCTGCATGATCATGGCCGCCTGGTCCAGCAGTACCCGGCGCTGGTCCTCGGCGGTGGTCCGCTCCATGATCCTGGCCAGGGCGTCGAGCATCCGGATCAGCACGGCCGGGTTGCCCCGGCTGCTCTGCCGGATCTTCTCGAACGACCGCTGGACCAGCCGGTCGTACGTCGGCTCGGTGGTGATGACCCGCACGGCACCCGCCTGGTCCCGGTGCACCTGGGCCGGCCGCCACCGGCCAGCCACCTTACACAGGCTGTCCGACAGCCAGTCGACGCAGGTCAGCGTGGTGAACGTGTCGTTGACGGCGGACGACAGAGCCCGGATCGCGATCTCCACGAGCTGGTCGATGCCGAACGACACGTCCTGGGCCAGCGTCCGGTACGGGCCGGTGAGGTGAGCGCGGTTGAGTTCCCGGGCCACCCCGGGGGTGGCGCTGGCCGGCCACACCGTGGCCAGGTGGCTGCCCTGGGCCAGGAAGTGCCCGGGCCGGTGCCGCAGGAAGATCACGGCATTGGCCTCCTCGGCGATCCGCAGCAGCGTGCGCCGGTGGATGTACTGCAGGTAGCCGCTGTCCGAGGCCAGTACCACGCCGCCCTCCTCCGGCATGCTGGCCAGCACGGCGGCCGCGCTGGGATCATCCGGCCGGGCCGCCCCCACGCCGACCTGCGCCTCGATCGCCCCGGACAGGTCGGCGGAGATCCCGGCGATCACCTCGGGCAGCTGGATCTGGGTGGCTATGTGGTGGATGAAGTAGATCAGCACCGCCAGGTCGACCACGGTGAGCGCGAGGGTGACGGTAATGCCAATGTGCGGCACGAACGTGCCGCGCGGGCCCGGGCCACCGATCGATACCAGGGCGAGCACCGCGAACACGAACGTGGCCACGAACGTGCCCAGCGTGAGCTGCGTGCCCCGGTCCCGGATGAACGTACGCAGCATCCGCGGGCCGAACTGGGTAGACACCAGGGTCAGCGCGACGATCACGATGGAGAACACCACGCCGACGACCGTGATGATCGCGGCAGCGATCGTGGTCAGGATCTGCCGGGCCGCGTCGGCCGAGCCGCTGATCACCCACGACGGCAGGCTGAAGTCGCCCCGGAACGCGGCCTGGTCCACCAGGTAGGTGATCACGGACAAGCCGATCGCGGCCAGCACCAGCAGCGCCGGGACCAGCCACAGGTTGGTGCGCAGCAGTTCCTTATGGTGGCCCGACACGTGGAATCGGCGTATCACCCGGGTGCGCCCCCAAGCAGGCGGTATGGACTTGCCGACCAGTCTTCCCGGCTCACCTGCCGGGTATCATACGCGCCGCATACGGCTCAGCCCACGCACGTGGGGCCGAGCAGCTGCTTCAGGTCCGCGGCCAGCGCGGGTGACGGCTTGACCCGGAGCTTGTCATCCAGCCGGACGATCGTCGCCCGCGGGCCATTGCAGAGTCTGAGGTGTACCTCGGCCAGGCCCGGGTGCGTGCACAGCACCTCGCGCAGCCGGTCCACTACGGGCACGACGCACCGCTGGACCGGGATCGACACCACAAAAGGGCCGCTCTCGCCGACCGACAGGTCCGGCGCGGTCACCTCCGATGCGATCAGCTTGGGGGCTTCCTCCCGCCGGTCCAGCCGGCCCTTCACGACCAGGATCGCGTCCTCGGCCAGCAGCAGTGAGCACTGCTGGTAGGCGGCCGGGAAGAAGAGCACCTCGATGGCGCCCTCCAGATCCTCCAGGGTGGCCGTGGCCCACGGGTTGCCCTGCCGGGTGACCTTCCGCTGCACTCCGGACAGGATGCCCCCGACGGTGACCAGCTGGCCGTCAGCCCGGCCGGCCCGCTGCTTGTGCTCGGCATCGTCGGCGGCGGAACTCAGCAGCTCGGCCACCGAGCAATCGGTGTTCGCGGTCACGATGTGCTCCACGCCGAGCAGCGGATGGTCGGACACGTACAGGCCGAGCATCTCCCGCTCGAACGCGAGCAGGGTCGTCTTGTCCCACTCGCCGTCCGGGACCGGGACCTCGAAGCTGGCCTCGGTCTCGGCGTCCCCGCCAAACAGCGAGTCCTGGCCGATGGCCTCGTTGCGCTTGACGTCGATCACGGTGTCGATGGCCTGCTCGTGGATGATGACCAGGCCCTTGCGCGGGTGCTTCAGCGAGTCGAACGCGCCCGCCTTGACCAGCGACTCGATGACCCGTTTGTTGCACACGTTCACCGGGACCTTGCGCAGGAAATCCGCGAAGCTCCCGAACGCCCCCTTACTGGTCCGTGCCTCCACGATGGCGTCGACGACGTTGGTCCCGACGTTGCGGATCGCGGCCAGGCCGAACCTGATGTCGTTGCCGACCGGGGTGAACGTGGCGTCGGACGCGTTGACGTCGGGCGGCAGCACGGTGATGCCCATCCGGCGGCACTCGTTCAGGTACAGCGCGCTCTTGTCCTTGTCCCCCGACACCGAGGTGAGCAGGGCCGCCATGTACTCCGCCGGGTAGTTCGCCTTGAGGTAGGCGGTCCAGTAGGAGACCAGGCCGTAGGCCGCGCTGTGCGCCTTGTTGAACGCGTAGTCGGAGAACGGGACCAGGATGTCCCACAGTGTCTTGATCGCGGAATCGGAGTAGCCGTGTGCCTTCATGCCGCCCGAAAACGGCTTGAACTCCTTGTCCAGGATCTCCTTCTTCTTCTTACCCATGGCCCGGCGGAGCAGGTCCGCGTTGCCCAGGCTGTACCCGGCCACCTTCTGCGCGATGGCCATGACCTGCTCCTGGTAGACGATCAGCCCGTAGGTGTCGCCCAGGATGTCGGCCAGCGGCTCGGCCAGTTCCGGGTGGATGGGCACGACCGGTTTGCGCTGGTTCTTCCGGTCGGCGTACTCGTTGTGCGCGTTGGCGCCCATCGGGCCGGGCCGGTACAGCGCGCCGACCGCCGAGATGTCCTCGAAGTTGTCCGGCCGCATGCTGCGCAGCAGGGCCCGCATCGGCCCGCCGTCGAACTGGAAAATGCCCAGGGTGTCCCCGCGGGCCAGCAGGTCATAGGTGGGCTGGTCGTCCAGGGGCAGGGCGTTCAGGTCGACGCTGGTACCCCGGTTGGACTGCACGCCGCGGACCGCGTCGTCCAGCACGGTCAGGTTGCGCAGGCCGAGGAAGTCCATCTTGAGCAGGCCGAGGGATTCGCAGGCCGGGTAGTCGAACTGGGTGATGACCGCGCCGTCGGCCTCCCGCTTCCAGATCGGCACGTGGTCGATGATCGGCTCGCTGCTCATGATCACGCCGGCCGCGTGCACCCCGGCCTGGCGGATTAGCCCCTCCAGCCCGCGCGCGGTGTCGATGACCTGACGGACCTCGGCCTCGGCCTCGTACAGGCTGCGGATCTCACCGGCCTCGCCGTACCGGGGATGCGCCTCGTCGAAGATCCCGGACAGCGGGATGTCCTTGCCCATCACGGCGGGCGGGAACGCCTTGGTGATCCGGTCGCCGAGCGCGTACGGGAAGCCGAGCACCCGGGCGGAGTCCTTGACCGCCGCCTTGGCCTTGATCGTGCCGTAGGTGATGATCTGCGCGACCCGGTCCTCGCCCCACTTCTCGGTGACGTAGCGGATCACGTCACCCCGCCGGCGTTCGTCGAAGTCGATGTCGATGTCGGGCATGGACACGCGTTCCGGGTTCAGGAACCGCTCGAAGATCAGCCCGTGCACCAGGGGGTCCAGGTCGGTGATGCCCAGCGCGTAGGCCACCAGGCAGCCTGCGGCCGAGCCGCGGCCCGGGCCAACGCCGACGCCGTTCCGCTTGGCCCACATGATGAAGTCGGCCACGACCAGGAAGTACGAGCAGAAGCCCATCTGCGTGATGATGCCGATCTCGTACTCGACCTGCTGGCGGCGCCGTTCGTCGTAGCCGCCCGGGTAGCGGCGGTCCATGCCGCGCCAGACTTCCTGGCGCAGCCAGCTCTCCTCGGTCTCCCCGGCGGGCAGGTCGAACGATGGCATGAGGTTCTTCGGCTGGAACGTAACGTCGGCCCGCTCCGCGATGAGCAGCGTGGAGTCGCAGCCTGACTGCCACTCGTCGTCGCTGAACAGGGCGCGCATCTCCGGCGGGCTCTTCAGGTAGTAGCCGCTGCCGTCGAACCTGAACCGGCCCGGGTCGGCCATGTTCGACCCGGTCTGCACGCACAGCAGCACCTCGTGTGCCTTGGCGTCGGGCTCGACGGTGTAGTGCGAGTCGTTGGTGACCACGAACGGCAGGTCCAGCTCACGGGCGATGCGGCGCAGCCCGTCCCGGACCCGCTGCTCGATGCTCAGCCCGTGGTCCATGATCTCGACGAAGAAGTTGCCCGCGCCGAAGATGTCCCGGTACGCCGCCGCCGCCGCCAGGGCCTGCGGGTACTGGCCGAGCCGGAGCCGGGTCTGCACCTCGCCGCTCGGGCAGCCGGTGGTCGCGATGATCCCCTTGGCGTGCCCGGCCAGCAGCTCACGGTCCATCCGTGGCTTGCGGAAATAGCCTTCCAGCGAGGCCAGCGAGGACAGCCGGAACAGGTTGTGCATGCCTTCGGTGGTCTCGGCGAGCAGCGTCATGTGCGTGTAGGCGCCGGCCCCGGACACGTCATCATCCTTCTGCGCCGGGGTCCCCCAGCGCACCGGCTGGCGGTGCCGGCGGTGCTCGGGGGCCAGGTAGGCCTCGATGCCGATGATCGGCTTGATGCCGGCCTTGGTGGCCTTGGACCAGAAGTCGTAGGCGCCGTACAGGTTACCGTGGTCGGTCATGGCCACGGCCGGCATGCCCGCCCGTTCGCACTCGGTGAACATGTCCTTCAGCCGCGCGGCGCCGTCCAGCATCGAGTACTCGGTGTGGACGTGCAGGTGGACGAAACCGTCCCCGCTCTGCGTCGCGGCTGCCGTCATGAAAGTACCGCCTCCTTCGGGCATGCGCGACGGCACCCTTGCGGGCGCCGGTGACCAGGGCCGGGGGAAGTGGCCGGTGCTGCTCTCGCCCGGCCGGGGTCCCGTGCCCGGCGGAGCGGCCCCAGCGCGGGCGGCGCACCGGCCCGGCGTAGACGAGCTTACTGAGGGCCGCCGTCACCGGCGACCCGGCGCGCCGGATGCTCAGTTGCCCCGTTTTGCGCGCCACCCGCGGTTACTGACTGGCCCCGGGCCGCGACCGCGGCCCGGGGCCAGGTACGCGATCTCCGCTGCGGTGAACGTCAGGTCCGTCTCAGGCTCGGCGGGTGGTCAGCCGACGGGCAGCCGGCTGCGCAGCGTAGCCGCCTGCCCGGACGCCCGCTGCACGCGGGCCTGCGCTCGTCCAGCGCGGGCCCCGGCCTGGCCAGACACCCGTGCGGCCCGGGTGGCCAGGGTCAGGTCGCGCCGGGCGGCCTGGGCCGCGTGCCGGCCGCGCCAGGCCAGCGAGGGGTTCCCGGCCGTGTCCGCGGCGGCAATGAGCAGGCCGCCCAGCATGCTGACGTTCTTCAGGAAGTGGATCCGCTGCTGGGCCCGCTCCTGCTTGTCCTGGGCCGCCCAGAACCGGTGCCCGGCCAGGGTGGTCGGGATCAGGGTGCCGGCCAGCACGGCCGCGGACAGCCGGGGCCACCAGCCCATGGCCAGCATCGAGCCAGCCACGCACTGCACGGCGCCGTTGAGCCGCACCGCCTGCTCGGTCTCGTCCGGCACCACAGCCACCTGGTCGGCGACCGGGCGGACCACCGGCTCGGCCCGCGCGGCGACCCGCTCCGGCCAGCGCATGGTCTGGTAGCCCTGGATCACGAAGATGGACGCCAGCATCGGGCGCGCGGCACTTCTCAGCAGAGGCATACCCGCACCCTGCCCAGCAATCCCGATGCTTAACGCCCGCCGCGCCGGTGCCGCGTCAGCTTTCCGGCCGCGGACTGAACAGCGCGAACATGCTGCCGTTGGGGTCGGTGAGGTACGCGATGACCATCCCGTCGGGCAGCGTCATGGGCGCTACGGCCACCTTGCCGCCGAGTTCCTCGGTGCGGGCCGCGGTGGCGGCCACGTCGGTGACCCGGACCACGAACACCGCGTACGGCGGGATGTTGCCGCCGGTGCTGAAGATGCCGCCGGACGGGCCGCCGGCCCCGGGCGCGGTGATCAGCGTGTAGTCGCCGTCGGGCGCGAACGACCAGCCGAACAGCGGCCCGTAGAAGTCCTTGACCGCCTGCACGTCCGGGGCGCCGATCTCGAACCAGCCGACGGTGTTGGCCGCGGGAGTGGACATCAGATTTCCTCCAGTCGTCGGTGAGTGCCTGGAGTCAGCCTGCCGGGGGCCCGCGACACCGTTATGTCGGTGTTTGACGCCTGCCGGCCAGCGAGCCGGGTGAGCGGTCAGCTTTCCGCCCGCAGCACGGCCAGCGGGTGCGCCAGATCCGCCGGGTAACTGCTGGCGAGCTCCACCCGGCGGCCGTCCGCCGGGTGATCGAAACCGAGCCCGACCGCGTGCAGCCACTGCCGGGTCAGCCCCAGGTGGGCCGCGAACGCCATGTCGGCCCCGTACAGCCGGTCACCGGCGCACGGGTGGCGCAGCGCGGCCATGTGCACCCGGATCTGGTGGGTGCGCCCGGTCTCCAGGGTGACCTCGGCCAGGCTGGCGCCGCGGAACGCCTCCAGCGTGTCGTAGTGCGTGATGCTGGGCCGGCCGCCGGCCACCACCGCGAACCGGCCGTCTCCCGAGGGGTGCCGGGCGATCGGCGCGTCGATCGTGCCGCGCAGCGGGTCGGGGTGCCCCTGGACCAGCGCGTGGTACCGCTTGTCCACGGTGCGGTCGCGGAACGCCTGCTTCAGCGCGCTGTACGCGGGCTCGCTCTTGGCCAGCACCATCAGCCCGGTGGTGTTGGCGTCCAGCCGGTGCACGATGCCCTGGCGTTCGGCCGCGCCGCTGGTCGCGATCGTGTGCCCGGCGGCCAGCAGCCCTTCCAGCACGGTCGGGCCGGTCCACCCGGGCGTCGGGTGAGCGGCTACGCCGCGCGGCTTGTCCACCACCACGATGTCATCGTCCTCGTACACCACGGCCAGGCCGGGCACGGCCCGCGGCACCGGGGCGGCGGGCGCCGGGCTGGGCAGCATCACGTCGAGCCACTCCCCGGCCGGCACCCGCTCGGATTTGGCCGCGGTCCGGCCGCCGACCAGCACCTGGCCGCTGCTGATCAGTTCGGCCGCGCTGGTCCGGGACAGCCCGAACATCCGGGCCAGGGCGGCGTCCAGCCGCTCGCCATCCAGTCCCTCGGGGACCGGCACCCGGCGCTGACTGGACTGCGTCACCGGCTGCCGTCTCCCGCCGGGTTGTGCCGTGTTGGCCCGGGGGGGCGACCCCCCGGAACCCCCCGATCGGCGCTCCGTGCCGAGGCCGGCGGGGCCGGCCGGGCGTCCGGCGTGCTGGCCGGCGGGCCGCTGCCCGGCTCATCGCCGGCCAGCCTGCGGGTGCCCTCCAGCGGGACGCCGCGCGCGGCCAGCAGCACGGCCAGCACCCCGCCACAGACGATGCAGGAGTCGGCCACGTTGAACACCGGCCAGTGCGGCAGCTGGATCCAGTCCACCACGAAGCCACGGAACGGGCCGGGCGAGCGGAAGATCCGGTCGCCCAGATTGCCGGCTGCGCCGCCCAGCAGCAGGCCGAGCGAGACGGCCCAGGGCACGCTGCGCAACCGCCGCGAGGTGCGCAGGATAGCGATGATGACACCGACCGCGATCAGGCTGAACAGCACTGTCATCACCGCACTGGACGCCCCGATGCTGAACGCCGCGCCGCTGTTACGCAGCTCGGTGAGCCTGAGCAGGCCGCCGAGCAGCACGATGGGCGGCCGGTGCGAGAGCGTGGCCACCACGATCGTCTTGGTGACCAGGTCGGTGACCAGCACCAGCGCCGCGACCAGGAGCAGCAGCCGGACCCGGCGCGGGCGATGCCCGCCGTCCGGGGGGCCGCTGCCGCCCGCGGCCGGCCTGGGTGGGCTGGTGGAACCGTTCAGCGCCGTTCCTCCCGCTGCTTGCAGGCCACGCACAGCACAGCCCGGGGAAACGCCTGCAGCCGCGCTTTGCCGATCGGCTCACCACACGATTCGCACACGCCATACGTGCCGTCTTCGATCCGGGCCAGCGCCCGCTCGGTCTGGGCCAGCAGTTCCCGTGCGTTCTGGGTCAGCGCCAGCTCGTGCTCGCGCTGGAACGTCTTGGCCCCCGCGTCGGCGGAGTCGTCGCCCGCGTCACCGACCGCGTCGCCCAGCCGGTCCGCGATCTCTGACTCGGCGGTGCAGATATCCTCGCGCAGCCCGGCCGCCTCGGCTTCGAGTTCCTTGCGGACCCCGGCCACTTCCTGACTGGTCCAGGGCTTCTCACCGGGCCGGACGGGAAGCGCGGCACCCTGCTGCGCTGCTGCTGTCATCTCGGCCCCCACGTGCGTGACATGTCCACTATTTCTGCCGCCACCAATCGATCTTGAACGCGGGCAGTCACCGGAGAATAGATCGGTGTGCCCGGCACTGCAAACACATCTGGCCACGGCAATAATCCGCGGCCGGCTGGCCGCGGATCGTCCCGGGCAGCAGCTGACCAGGCGCAGCCGCCGCGGCCGCGCCTGGAATGTCCCCTGCGGCCCGGGCACGGAAACCAGCGCCCGGACCGCGGCAAAACTGGTCGGCTGCGGTACCGGGCATCCGCTATCGTTGATCTGTCGGCACAGCATAGATGGGGACAGCTGCCGCGGCAGGCGGCCAGGAGCGACCCGGGGTTGGTGTGAGCCCGGGGGCAGGCCCAGCGGACCAGATCACCCCGGAGCCGCCGGAAGAACGGCATCAGCCCAGTAGAACCGGCCGCACGACGTTAATGAGCGGGTCGCGCGCTGCTCCCCCGGGGCGGGCGTGGCCAAGGAGGGTGGTACCGCGGGGGCCGCCGCCGGCGAGCCTCGTCCCTCCAGCGAACCCCTTGCCTGGACCTGCGCCGCCATCCAGGCGAGCACCGCCGGAGGACCTCCCGCCATGCCTGACGCAGCGGACAGCCAGACTTACTTTCCCGATCTGCCCGCGGCCATCGACCTGCCCGCCATGGAGCACGACATCCTGGCCCGCTGGCAGGAGGGGAAGTTCTTCGAGCGCTCGCTGGACGCCACCGCGGGCCGCCCGCTGTGGACGTTCTACGAGGGGCCGCCGACCACCAACGGCATGCCCGGCGTGCATCACATCGAGGCGCGGGTGTTCAAGGACGTGTTCCCCCGGTTCAAGACCATGCAGGGCTTCCACGTCCCGCGCCAGGCCGGCTGGGACTGCCACGGGCTGCCGGTCGAGGTGGCGGTGGAGCGGGAACTCGGGCTGTCCGGCAAGAAGGCCATCGAGAGTTACGGCATCGCCGAGTTCAACGCCCGCTGCCGCGAGTCGGCGCAGCGGCACGTGGACGCGTTCGAGGAACTGACCATCCGGCTCGGCTACTGGGTGGACCTGCCGCACGCCTACCTGACCATGGACACCAGCTACATCGAGTCGGTGTGGTGGTCGCTCAAGCAGATCTTCCGCCGGGGGCTGCTGGTCAAGGACTTCCGGATCAGCCCGTACTGCCCGCGCTGCGAGACCCCGCTGTCCGATCACGAGATGGGCCAGCCGGACGTGTACCGCACGGTGACCGATCCCGGGGTCACCGTCCGGTTCCCGCTGCTCACCCGCCCGGCCGCGGCCAGCCCGCTGCTGGACGGGGCCGGCCTGCTGGTGTGGACGACCACGCCGTGGACCCTGGTGTCCAACACCGCGGTCGCCGTGCACCCGGACGAGAGCTATGCGATCGCCCGCAAGCCTGGCGACGGCGACACCGTGGTGGTGGCCGAGACCCTGGTGCCCCGGGTCCTCGGCGAGGGCTGGCACGTGCTGGCCACGGTGCCCGGCGCCGAACTGGTCGGCGCGACCTACCGGCCACCGCTGCACCTGGTCGAGATCCCGGGGGCGCACGTCGTGGTACCCGGGGCGTTCGTCACCACCGGGGACGGCACCGGGCTGGTCCATGTGGCACCGGCCTTTGGCGCCGAAGACATGGAGGCCAGCCGCGCGCACGGGCTGCCGGTGGTCAACCCGGTCCGGCCCGACGGGCGTTTTGAAGAATGGGTGCCGCTGGTCGGCGGGATGTTCTTCAAGGAAGCGGATGCGCCGCTGACCCGCGACCTGGCCGAGCGCGGCCTGCTGTTCCGGTCGGAGCCGTACCAGCACAGCTACCCGCACTGCTGGCGCTGCCACACACCGCTGCTGTACTACGCGCTGCCGTCCTGGTACATCCGGACCACCCAGGTCAAGGACCAGATGCTGGCCGAGAACGAGCGGACCAACTGGCAGCCGCCCACCATCAAGCACGGCCGGTACGGCGAGTGGCTGCGCAACAACGTGGACTGGGCCCTGTCCCGGACCAGGTACTGGGGCACCCCGCTGCCCATCTGGGAGTGCGGCCAGCACCACCTGACCTGCGTCGGCTCGCTGGCCGAGCTGAGCGAGCTGGCCGGGCGCGACCTGGCCACGCTGGACCCGCACCGGCCGTACGTGGACGACATCGTCATCACCTGCCCGGACTGCGGCGAGCAGGCGCGCCGGGCGCCCGAGGTGATCGACGCCTGGTACGACTCCGGGGCGATGCCGTTCGCCCGGCTCGGCGCGCCCTACCGCAACCAGGAGCGCTTCGAGCGGGCCTACCCAGCCCAGTTCATCTGCGAGGCGATCGACCAGACCCGGGGCTGGTTCTACTCACTGATGGCGGTGGGCGTCCTGGTGTTCGGCCGGTCCTCGTACGAGAACGTGGTCTGCCTCGGCCTGGTCGTGGACGAGCGCGGCCGCAAGATGAGCAAGCACCTCGGCAACGTGCTCGAGCCGCTCCCGCTGATGGAGGCGCACGGCGCGGACGCGGTCCGCTGGTTCTTCGCGGCGTCCGGCTCGCCGTGGTCGACCCGGCGGATCGGCGCCAGCACGCTGGACGAGATCGTCCGCAAGGTACTGCTCACCTACTGGCACACGGTCTCCTTCCTGGTGCTGTACGCCAACGCCGCCGCGGCCCAGGGCCAGGCCTGGGGCCCGGGCCAGCTGGCCAGCGCGCCGCCGGCGGCCGGCCGCCCGCTGCTCGACCGGTGGCTGCTCAGCGAGCTGCACGCCACGACCCAGGAGGTCACCGGCGCACTGGAGGGCTTCGACACGGCCGCGGCCGGCCGGCGGCTGGCCGCGTTCATCGACGACATGTCGAACTGGTACGTGCGGCGCTCCCGGCGGCGGTTCTGGGACGGCCCGGGCAGCGCGGACGGCGCGGCCGCGTTCGCCACGCTGTACGAGTGCCTGCACGTGCTGACCCGGCTGATGGCCCCGATCACACCGTTCCTGGCCGACCACGTGTGGGCCGCGCTGCGCGGCGCGGACGACCCGGAGTCGGTGCACCTGGCCCAGTGGCCGGTGGCCGACCCTTCGCTGGTGGACACCGGGCTGTCCGGGCAGATGGCGCTGACCCGGCGGCTGGTCGAGCTGGGCCGGTCCGCCCGCGCGGCGGCATCCATGCCGGTCCGCCAGCCGCTGGCCCGGGCCGTGGTGAGCGCGGCCGGGTTCGCCGGCCTCGCCCCGGAACTGCGCGCCCAGGTGGCCAGCGAGCTCAATGTGCGCTCCCTGGAACCGATGTCCGCGGTCGGCGACGACCTGGTCGACTACGTGGTCAAGCCCAACTTCCGGGCGCTGGGGAAGCGGTTCGGCAAGGGCACCAAGGCGGTGGCCGGGGCCATCGTCGCGGTGGACCCGGCGCGGCTGGCCGCCGAGCTGCGATCGGCCGGCAAGGTCCCCGTTGACGTGGATGGCAGTCAGGTGCCGCTCAGCCCGGACGAGCTGATCGTGACCCAGACGCCGCGGTCAGGCTGGACGGTGGCCTCAGACGGCGGCGAGACCGTCGGGCTCGAAACCGAGATCACTCCTGAGCTGCGCCGCGAAGGGCTGGCCCGGGAGGTCATCCGGCTGGTGCAGGAGGCCAGGAAGAGCGACGGGCTGCACGTGAGCGACCGGATCAGGGTGCGCTGGCAGGCCGCCGGCCCGGAGCTGGCCGCGGCGCTGACCGAGCACGGCGGGCTGATCGCCGCCGAGGTGCTGGCCGACGAGTTCCAGCCCAGTGAGCCCGCTGCGGGTCCCGGTACGCACGTACACACCGAGCCCAGCCTGGGTCTGACGTTCTCACTGACCCGCGCCTGACCGTCCGCCTCGGCCAGCCCATCAGCGCGGTGGCGCACTCTGCGGTGCGTTGTTCCCAAATAGGGCCGCCGCGCGATACCCCCGCCGTGTGCATACGATGACGCCGGTGTTTTGGGCCAGGCCAGGCCCTGGGTGAGCCCCCTCGTGGCGTCACCCGCCCCAGAACCACACCCTCAACCCCGGGGCGGGGCCTGTGCGGTGCATTTTTCCCATATACGTGGACATTCGCACCACATTGCGGCGATCGCGGGCTTCTGGCCGTCACCTGAGTCACGGCAATCGCAGGCAAGATAGCGTGTTGATCACCTGCGCGGCCATACGTGGCACAACGCACCGCCCAACGGCTGCTGGTCGACAGTGTCAGTCGTCGGGGAGCTGGTCGGGCTGGCAGGCCCGGCAGGCGACCAGGCCGGACGCGACCGCTTCCTGCTTGGGCATGATTTCCAGGTCACCCTCGCCCAGGAACCGGATCAGGATGCACTCGCTGCGGTGATACCGGGCCACCCCGGGCACCACGGTGACCTGGACCGGGCCGGTGCTCTGGACCGGGCCGGCGGCCTTGACCGGCTCAGCGGCCTTGACCGGCTCAGCGGCCTTGACCGGCTCAGCGGCCTTGACCGGCTCGGCGGCCTTGACCGGCTCGGCAGACTTGACCGGCTCGGCAGACTTGACCGGCTCGGCAGACTTGACCGGCTCAGCAGACTTGGGCTCGGCGGGCTTGGGCTCAGCAGCCTTGGCCGGCTCAGCGGGCTCGGCGGTGGCGGCCGGTTCCGCGTCCGCCGGCGCCGGCTCCGCAGTCGTCTCGGCGGTGGCGGCCGGTTCCGCGTCCGCCGGCCCCGGCTCCGCAGTCGTCTCGCCGGTGGCCGCCGGTTCCGCGTCCGCCGGCGCCGGCTCCGCAGTCGTCTCGGCGGTGGCCGCCGGTTCCGCGTCCGCCGGCTCCGGCGTGGCCGAGTCCGCGGCACCGGCGGCAGACTCGTCCGGCCCGGTGCGGGCAGCGCCGGAGGGTACGTCCCCGGTACCCGGCTCGGGCCCGGCCGGGGTGGCGTACGGCCAGCCGGGGTGCGGGGAGCTGGGCGGCCGCCAGCCAGCGGCGCGCGGCCACAGGTCCCCGCTGGACGACGCATCCGTCCCGGCCAGCGTCTCCTCGCCTGAGAGCCCGGCCGGCAACGACATCCCCGAAGGTATCGAGTAGTCCGCCGCAGGCCAGGACAGCCGTCCAGCGTCGCGCTTGCCCGCCGATTCGAGTTCCTCGTTGACCCGGTCCCACAGGTCGTCGGCGGGAGCCGCTGCGACAGGTTCCGCTTCCGGGGCCGGCTTGGCCTCGGCCGGGCGGCGGGAGGACCACCCCTTGCGCCTCGGCCGCCGGTCCTCGCGGCCGGCCCGGCCGCCTTGGCCCGCGCCCTGTTCCACGCTCCCGGCGCGTACCACCGGAGCAGCCTGAGCCAGATCGGCCGGCACCTGCTCAGCGGAGGCTGGGCGAGTGCTGGCCGCACCGGCCGTTTCCGGCTGCCGGGCCAGCGGGCCAGCCCCCGCGTCGGCGTGCCAGCCGACCGCGGCCGACGAGGCCACGGGCACCGTCTGGCTGGCTGCGAACGGGCTGGCCGCTGGCTTGGTGCTGGTGCCGAAGATCTCCGGCCAGTGCCGCAGCACACCGGCGGCCAGCAACAGCGCAGCCGCCGCGCATACCGCGATGGACACGTAAACCAGCGGCAGGTTGCTGGCCGCGACGCCAGCAACCAGCAAGCCGATGGCCAGGGCTACCAGGAGAGCGCTGATTCTGATCACGAGCGCTCCCCGTAGGCCGTACGGGTCATGCTGCCAACCGAGGAGAAGCTGAGCTGTGGAACTGGTGACTTATGGACTTGTACGGGCCAGGCCTGGCCCGGGTGCCCGCCGACCGCCGCTGCTCAGCGGTGGTCGTGGGGCGAGCTATCCGACGGGTGGAAGCCACCATGCGACACCGGCTCCGGCGCACCTGCGTAGGCGCTGATCGACGGCTGGCCGTTCCGGCTGTCCAGCCGGGACATCCCCGAGGAGACGGACGAGTCAGGCCCGCTGCCCATGGACGGGAACGCACCGCTGTCGCTCGAGCCCGCTTCCAGGTCACGCATCTGGCCTTCCAGGTACGCCTTCAGCCTGCTGCGGTACTCACGCTCGAAGGCGCGCAGGTCGTCGACCCGACGCTCCAGCTCCTCACGCTGCTGGACCAGAGAGCCCATCGCCTGACGGTGCCGCTCCTGGGCGTCCCGCTCCAGGCTCTCGGCCCGGGCCCGCGCGTCGCTGGTGATCTGCTCGGCCTGGCGGCGCGCCTTGCCCAGGATGTCGTCGGCCTCGCGGCGCGCCCGGCCGAGCGTCTCGTCGGCCTCGCGCCGCGCGTCGGCGATCGCCTGGTCGGCGGTCTGCTGCGCGAGCGCCAGCACGCGCGCGGCCGTGTCCATGTTGTCCTCGACCGGCATCATCCGCGGCGGCTCGGGCATCCGCTCCGGCTCGGGTGGCCGTGGCGGCTCCGGCGTCATCATGTCGGGAGCTTGCTCAGCGAGAGGCGAGCTGAGCGCGGACATCGGAACTTTGCCCCCCCGCAGGCTCTCCGCCAGCTTCGCCCGGAGCTCTTCGTTCTCCTGGATCAGCCGGTCCAGCTCAACCTCGACCTCGTCGAGGAAGGCGTCGACCTCTTCCTCGTCATAGCCGGGCCTGAGCCGGGTGGTACTGAACTGCTTGTTCCGCACATCCGCGGGCGTCAGCGGCATCTCGTCTCCTCGGCACGCTTGAACGGTGTTCCTGTCGGACGCTACCCCGATCAGAGCAGCTGCACGGCCTGCATCGCGAAAATGAGCACGAAGAACAGCACCATGAAACTGAGGTCCAAGGCCACAGTACCGAGACGGAGGGTGGGGATGTACCGCCTTAGCAATCTCAGTGGCGGGTCAGTCACGGTGAAGATGAACTCAGCGAGGATGAGCACGATGCCAGTGGGGGTCCACGACCGGGAGAAAGCCTGGATCCAGCTGAGGATGAGCCGCCCGAGCAGGATCACGAGATAGAGCACGAGCACGTAGTACAGAACGATCTTTACAATGCCCACATCCCTGCCCTGCCTTCACGGACGCCGGGATGATCACCACAGGTGCCGTTGCTATGTGCTCGTCACCGAGCGTGTTCACCACTACGTGCGCATCTAGCTCTGGTTGAAGAACCCTCGTTCAGCTATCCGGGCCTTGTCCTCCGCCGTCACCTCGACGTTGGCTGGACACAACAGGAACACCCTGTTGGTGACCCGGTCGATGCTCCCGTGCAGCCCGAAGATCAGCCCTGCCGCGAAGTCGACGAGGCGCTTGGCGTCGCTGTCCACCATCTCGGTCAGGTTCATGATCACCGGAGTGCCCTCACGGAAGTGCTCTCCGATGGTACGGGCTTCATTGTACGTACGCGGATGCAAGGTGGTGATGCGCGCGAGATCGGCGGCATGGGCGGTGGCCGTGGCGGTGCCCCCGCCGCGGGACACCGGGGATGGTGACGGTTCCGCAGCGAACTCGGCCCGAGTGCCGCGGACACCGGCCCGTTCCAGCTCCGGCTCGGGCTGGTCAGCCTGATCCCCAAACTCGTCGTACTCGTCGTACGAGTCGAAGCCGTCGTCGTAGTGCGGATCACCCTCGACAAGGCCGAGGTAGACCGCCATCTTGTGCATCGCGCCGGCCATCGGTCAGCCCTCCGTCATTAACTGTCACGCAGCCCGATGCGTCGGACATTACCTGACGAAGCCCGGCCGGCCGCCGAGCAACGCCGTACCGACGCGCACGTGTGTTGCGCCGGCCGCAATCGCGTCTTCCAGGTCGGCGCTCATCCCGGCCGAGATCATGGTGGCGGCAGGGTGGGCGGCCCGGACCGCGCCGGCCATCCCGGCCAGCCGCTGGAAGGCAGCCAGCGCCCCGCCGGGATGGCTCTCCGCGGCCAACGGCGCCACCGCCATCACCCCGCCGAGCCGGAGACTGGCTTCGCTGGCCACCGCGTCCGCGATGGCCAGCACCTGGCCGGCCGGGGCGCCGCCGCGAGCCGGATCGTCATCCAGGCTCACCTGGACCAGGCAGCACACCAGGCGGCCGGCCTTCCTGGCCGCCGTGCCGAGCGCCGTGACCAGCCGGGGCCGGTCCACCGAATGGACCACGTCGGCGTAGCGGGCCACGCTGGCCGCCTTGTTGGTCTGCAACTGGCCGACGAAGTGCCACGTGAGCTGGTCACGCAGGTCGGCGAGCTCAGCGGCCTTGGGCGCCGCCTCCTGGTCGCGGTTCTCCCCCACGTCACGCACGCCCAGGCCGCTCAGGATGCGGATGTCGGTGGCCGGGAACGTTTTCGTAATGGCGACCAGGGTGACCTCGCCGGGGTCGCGGCCAGCAGCCTCGCAGGCCACCGCGATCCGGGACCGCACCGCAGCCAGCGACGCGGCGACCTCAGCCGCGCGCCCCGGGTGCGGCCCGCGGGCCGGGCTGGCCACTACTTGAGGAAGTCAGGAACGTCGAGCTCGTCATCCTCTTCGAACACGACCGACCGGCGGCGCGTGGTGGCCGCGTCGAACACACCCCGGGCCGTGGTGGCGGCATCTGCGTGCGGCCGCGGCTCGGCTGGAGCCGGCTCGGCGTGGGACGGCTCGGCGTGGGCCGGCTCCGCACCGGCCAGCCGCGGGGCGGGCACGCTGCCCGAGCCGTTGCTCTCCGCCGCCGCCAGCGCCGCCGCGTCACCGGCCAGCCCGGCCGCGTCCTCGGCCAGCCCGGCCGCGTCCTCGGCCAGCCGGGCCGGCCGGCCCCCGTCCGCGGCCGCGGACCCGGGAAGGCGCTCGCCAGCCGGCTCGTTCGCGGCCGCACTGGCCCACCCGTCCGCCGCGGCGGAGGACGAGGCGAGCACTGCCGGCGCCGGGCTCGCCGGGGCCCGGTAACCGTCGGCCGCGGGAACCGGGGCCGGCGAAGTACCCGCGGTGAACCCGGCGGCGCCACGGGCCGCCCGGGTCCGCCGGCCGCCCTCGTCGAACCCGGCCGCGATGACCGTGACCCGGACCTCGTCGCCGAGCGCGTCGTCGATAACCGCGCCGAAAATGATGTTGGCCTCCGGCGCGGCCGAGTTGGACACCAGCTGCGCCGCCTCGTTGATTTCGAACAGGCCCAGGTCAGACCCGCCCTGGATGGAAAGCAGCACGCCGTGCGCGCCGTCGATGCTGGCTTCCAGCAGCGGGCTGGAGATAGCCATCTCGGCCGCGGCGACGCTGCGGTCGTCACCGCGCGACGAGCCGATTCCCATCAGCGCCGATCCGGCCCCGGACATCACTGATTTCACGTCGGCGAAGTCCAGGTTGATCAGCCCTGGGGTAGTGATCAGGTCGGTAATTCCCTGCACACCGGAGAGCAGCACCTGGTCAGCAGCCTTGAATGCGTCCAGTACGCTGACGTGCCGGTCCGAGATGGACAGCAGCCGGTCGTTCGGGATAACGATCAGCGTGTCCACCTCGTTACGCAGCCGCTCAATGCCCAGTTCGGCCTGGGCCGCCCGGCGCTTCCCCTCGAAACCGAACGGGCGGGTGACCACGCCAATGGTGAGCGCACCCAGCGAGCGGGCCACATTAGCCACGATGGGCGCGCCACCGGTGCCTGTGCCGCCGCCCTCACCGGCCGTGACGAAGACCATGTCGGCCCCCTTGAGGACCTCCTCGATCTCCTCCCGGTGGTCTTCCGCCGCGTGCGCGCCGACCTCTGGGTTGGCGCCCGCGCCGAGACCCCGGGTGAGCTCACGGCCGACGTCGAGTTTGACGTCGGCATCACTCATCAGGAGCGCCTGGGCGTCTGTGTTGATCGCGATGAACTCAACGCCCTTGAGCCCCTCTTCGATCATCCGGTTCACGGCGTTGACGCCGCCCCCACCGATACCGACGACCTTGATGACCGCCAAATAGTTCTGCGGTGCTGCCACGAGGAGGGCCCTTTCCGCTCGTTATAGCTTCACTGTGTTCCGGCTCACAGTTATCGCAGCCGGAGAGAGCGCCTGCGGAGGGTTTCTGGCCTGGAAACCACCACCAAAACCAGCGTTTCAGCAGCCTGCCGAATTGCGCCCCCAATTGCTCCGGCCTGCCACCTCGCGCGATTTCCAGGGAGCGAACCCTCACTCTCAAGTTGAGATTTACAGTTATGTCATCCTGGCGATTGATACGGACAGTAGGGTGGGCCGGGACCAGGGTCAACTAGACACGCGCGAAGCAGGCCGGCGTGTCGCAGCCAGCTTGACCGCTGCGCCCCCTCGTCACCCGCCGGTCACCGCGGTCCCGGGCGCGCTCACGTCGTAGGACCGGGCGTGAGTGCGCATGAGAACCGCCAATTCTTTGGCCTTCTCGGCCGCCCGGTCGGCGCCACCCCAGATGATGCTGACCCCGTTACTGAGCCGCAGCGTCACCTGGCCCGCGCTCGGCGCCTGCACCGACACCAGGGACCTGGTCAGGTAGCGCGGCAGTTCGCGGACGACCACGGCCGCCGCGTACACGTCCGGGCTGCCGCGCAGCGCGGCCGGCTGGGTTCCGGCGGGCAGGTCCAGCACCGGCATGTCCAGGGGCCGCTCGGAGACCGACTCCACGACCACGCCGTCTTTGTCGATCAGCTCGAAGTCATGACCGCTGGGCACAGCCAGGGCCGGGGTCCGCTCGGTGACCGAGATCAGCACCCGGTCCGGCCATTCCCGGCTGACCTGCGTCGACTGGACCTGCGGGATCTGCTCGACCCGGTGCGCCACCGCGGTGGTGTTGACCCGGATCAGCGGCAGCCCGGCCGGGATGTCGGCCGCGCTGCGCACCTCGGCCGGCGCCACCAGGTGGGTGCCGGTCACGGCGACCCCGCGCACCACGAAGAACCGGGACTCGAGCAGCGCCCACCCCGCCCCGGCCACGATCGCGACCGCCATCAGCGCGAAGAATGCGGCGCGCCACCGCTGGTTGGACAGGTCAGCCGGGCCGGCGGCCGGCTGTGCCCGGCCGGCCGCGGCCACATCGGCGGCCTGCCGGGTCATCCGGCCGGCCCGCCGCGGGCCCGCAGCGCGGCCAGCACCGGCTCGCCGAGCGTGGTGACGTCCCCGGCTCCCATGGTCAGCACCAGGTCGCCCGGTTTGGCCGTGGCGGCCACCGCCGCGGCGACCGCGTTCTTGTCCGGCACGAACCGGCCCCGGCCGCCGGGCACCGCCGCCGACACCAGTTCCCCGGTCACCCCGGGCACCGGGTCCTCCCGGGCCGGGTAGACGTCCAGCACCAGAGCCTCGTCGGCCAGCCCCAGCGCGCCGCCCAGTTCGGTGCCGAAGATCCTGGTCCGGCTGTACAGGTGCGGCTGGAAGATGGCGATAACCCGGCCGCCCTCGGCGATGTCCCGCGCCGCGGTGAGGTCGGCGGCCAGCTCGGTCGGGTGGTGCGCGTAGCTGTCCAGCACGCGCACCCCGTCGGCCTCGCCCTTGGGTTCCAGGCGGCGCCGCGCGCCCCGGTAGGCGGCCAGCCCGAGAACCACCTCATCGACCGGGAAGCCAAGCTCGGCGCAGGTGGCCACGACAGCGGTGGCGTTACGGGCGTTGTGCCGCCCCGGTACGGCCAGCAGCACGCTGGCCGCGGGCGAGCTGGCCGCATCGGGACCGGGCACGTCCGGTCCCCCGGTGACCTGGAAGCCCACCGTCATGCCGCGCGGCGCGATGCCGCTGAGCCGGTAGTCGGCGTCGGCCGACTCACCGTAGGTGCGGACCCGGATCGGCAGCCGCCGGGCGGCGGTGGCCAGGGCCCGCGCCCCGGGATCGTCGGCGCAGGCCACCAGCAGGCCACCGCGGGAGATCCGCGCGGCGAACGCGGCGAACGCGGCCTCGATCTCAGCCAGGCCCGGGTAGTTGTCCAGGTGATCGGCTTCCACCCCGGTGACGATGGCCGCTTCCGGGGTGAACATGAGGAACGAGCCGTCGCTCTCGTCCGCCTCGGCCACGAACAGGTCGCCGCCACCCTCGTCTGCGCCGCGGCCGGTCTCGGCCAGGATGCCGCCGATCACGTAAGACGGGTCGGCGCCGCACTCGCGCAGTACCGTGGTCAGCATCGAGGTGGTGGTGGTCTTGCCGTGCGTGCCGGCCACCGCCACGGTCCGCTTACCCAGCATGAGCGAGGCCAGCGCGGCCGCCCGGTGCAGCACCCGCAGCCCCTGCTGCCGGGCCGCGGCCAGCTCCGGGTTGCCCGGCCGGATCGCGGTCGACACGACCAGCGTGTCCACGCCGGCCAGGTACGCCGCATCGTGCCCCACGTGCACCTGGGCACCCGCCGCGGCCAGCTCGTCCAGCATGGGCGAGGCGGCCGCGTCGCTGCCGGACACCTGGACCCCACGGGCCAGCATGATGCGGGCGATGCCGGACATGCCCGCGCCGCCGATCCCGGTCAAGTGCACCCGGCCCAGCTGGCCGAGCGGTACCGGATCTGTCGGGGTTACCAGGCCCATGCCTTCATCCTCATCTGCCGCCGGGTCACGCGCGGCGCCGGCCCCGGCCGCCTGCCCGGCGGCTGCCACCGCCCGGCGGCCCGCCGTCCGGCCGCCCGCCGTCCGGCCGCCCGCCGTCCGGGCGCCCGCTGTCCAGGTCCCATAGCGCACTCACCCCGCCCGGGTCGCTGTACCCCCGGCCGGCCAGCCCGGGATCCCGGTGGCCGCCGGGCATGCCCGGCTCGCCGTACCCGCCGCCCGCGCCGCCGCGGGCACCGTGCACGATGCCGAGCACCTCGGCGGCCAGCCGCTGGTCGGTGTCCCGGTGCCCGACGCTGGCGGCCGCCTGCGACATCGCCGCCACCAGCTGGGCGTCAGTGAGGATGGGCAGCAGGCCGGAGCGGATCCAGTCCGGGGTCAGCTCGGCGTCGGCCACGATCACGCCGCCGCCCGCCGCAGCTACCGGCAGCGCGTTGAGCCGCTGCTCGCCGTTGCCGTGCGGCAGCGGCACGTACACCGCGGGCAGCCCCACCGCGGTGAGCTCGGCGCAGGTCATCGCGCCGCTGCGGCAGATCGCGAAGTCGGCCGCGGCGTAGGCCAGATCCATCCGGTCCACGTAGGGCAGCATGACGTAGGGCGGCCCGGCCGGCGGCATCCGCACCTCGATGTCGCTGCGCGGCCCGAGGATGTGCAGCACCTGGATGCCGGCTGCGCGGATCGACTCGGCCGCGTCCAGCACCGCGTAGTTCAGCGAGCGGGCGCCCTGCGAGCCCCCGGTGGCCAGCAGCACCGGCAGATCGGGACGGAGCCCGAAGTGGGCCCGGGCCTTCTCCGACAGCGCCAGCCGGTCCAGCCCGGCGATCTCCCGGCGCAACGGGATTCCCACGTAGCTGGCGTGCGGCAGCTTGGTGTCCGGCTGGCCGGTGAACACGTACCTGGTGAACCGCGCGCCGATCCGGTTGGCCAGCCCGGGCCGCGCGTTGGCCTCGTGCACCACGATCGGCACGTGCCGGCGCCGCGCGGCCAGGTACGCCGGGGTGGCCACATAGCCGCCGAACCCGACCACGACGTCGGCCCGGGCCTGGTCCAGCACCCGGGCCGCGGCGCTGACCGAGGCGCTGAGCCGCCCCGGCACACCGGCCAGTTCCGGGGTGAGCTTGCGCGGCAGCGGCACCGGCGGGATCAGCGCCAGCTCATAGCCGCGCATCGGGACCAGCCGGGTCTCCAGGCCCCGTTCGGTGCCCAGGCACACGATGCCCAGCTCCGGATCGGCCCGGCGCAGCGCATCCGCGAGGGCTAGCGCGGGCTCGATGTGGCCCGCTGTCCCCCCACCCGCGAGTACAACGCTCATGGCCCGGCACTCCCTCTCTCACCGACGGCGCCCGGGCCCGGCTGGCTTGTCCCGCCGGCCGGCCAGGCCAAGCCAGCTTAGGACGCGCAGCCCGGCTCCGGGGCCCGCCTCGGCAAGGGCCTGGCTGGCGCCGGGCTCCCGCTTGGCGAACGACATCAGCATGCCGAGCGCCACCATCGTCACCAGCAGGGACGATAGCCCCTCCGAGACCAGCGGCAGCGGAACGCCGGTAATCGGCAGCAGGTCGATCACCGCGCAGATGTTGACCAGGGCCTGCACGACGATCCAGGCCGTAGCGGCCCCGGCCGCCAGCCGCATGAACGTGTCGTCCACCCGGCGGGCGATGCGCAGCCCGGCGTAGGCCAGCCCGCCGTACAGGAACGTGACGCACAGCGTGCCGACCAGGCCGAGTTCCTCGCCCAGGATGGCGAAGATGAAGTCGGTGGTCGAGTTGGGCACCCAGCCCCACTTCTCCCGGCTGGAGCCCAGGCCGACGCCGAACCAGCCGCCCGAGCCGACCGCCCACTTGCCCTGGATGCTCTGCATCTGCGGCCCGGTCGGGCTGCCCGCCGGATGCCAGAAGCCGAGCAGCCGTTCCATCCGGTACGGCTGGACCACGACCAGCATCAGCAGCATCAGCCCAATCATGGCCAGCAGGGCCAGCATCAGCCGGCCCGGCGTACCGATGATCCACAGCAGCGTCAGGAAGATGATCAGCAGCATGAACGTGGTGCCCAGGTCGTCGCCCAGCATGACCAGCAGGCCCATCACGCCGATGCCGGGTACCAGCGGGATGAGCAGCTGCCGCCAGTCACCGAGCTGGCCCAGCTTCTCCTTGCGGGCCAGCAGGTCGGCGCCCCACAGCACGAACGCGAACTTGGCCAGCTCGGACGGCTGGACCTGGAGCGGCCCGATCTGCAGCCAGCGTGCACCGCCGTCCACCGTGACCCCGATGAACGGGACGACGGCCAGCCCGAGCAGCGAGACGAACATCAGCGGGTAGGCCGCGGCGCGGAACCGGGACGGCGCGGACCGGGCCGCCAGCCACATGCAGGGCAGCCCGATCAGCACGCCGAGCAGCTGGTGCTGCAGTCCCGACCACGGCGAGCCGCCCGCCATCAGCCCGGCCGCGGACGAGGTGGACAGGACCATCACCAGGCCGAGCGCGAGCAGCAGCGTGGTGATCCCGAGGACCAGGTAGAAGTCGGTGAGCGGCCGGTCCAGGAAGCCGAACCGGGCGGCCATCCGGTCCCGGGCCTGGCCGGTCCAGGAAACTGAGCCGCGGGCCGTGGCAGCGGGCACGACTTGGTCCATGATCCCAGTTTCGTGGCCCCAGGCCGGTATCCCCGGGACATCCACCGCGTGTCGTGTTACTTGGGCATCCATTCGACGTAGAAGATGCCCAGGCCGAGCGCCACGAACATGGCCGAGATCAGCCAGAACCTGATCACGATGGTGGTTTCCGCCCAGCCCCGCAACTCGAAGTGATGCTGCAGCGGCGCCATCCGGAACACCCGTTTACCGGTCATCTTGAACGAGCCCACCTGGATGATCACCGACAGCGTGATGACCACGAACAGGCCGCCCAGGATGGCCAGCAGCAGCTGGGTCTTGGTGCACACGGCCAGCCCGGCCAGCACCCCGCCCAGGGCCAGCGACCCCGTGTCGCCCATGAAGATCCGGGCCGGCGGCGCGTTCCACCACAGGAACCCGAAGCAGGCGCCGAGCACCGACGCGGCCACCACCGCTATGTCCAGCGGATCGCGCACGTCATAACACTGCGGCGCCAGGTTGAGCGTGCAGTCGTTGCGCTCCTGCCAGATGCCGATCAGCACGTAGGCGGCCAGCACCAGGCAGGCGCAGCCGGTGGCCAGCCCGTCCAGGCCGTCGGTCAGGTTGACCGCGTTGGAGAAGCCGGCGATGAGCAGGACGATCCACAGCATGAACGCGGTGACGCCGAGCGACGGCCCGAAGTCGCGCAGGAAGGACAGATGCGCGTCGGCCGGGGTCAGGTCGTACCCGTCGGCGAAGTGCTGCTGCACGACCAGCGCCGCGAACAGCGCGCCGACCACGGCCTGGCCGGCCAGCTTGGCCCCGCTGCGCAGGCCCAGGCTGCGCTGCTTGTAGATCTTGATGAAGTCGTCCAGGAAGCCGACCACGCCCAGGCCGACCATGAGCAGCACGATCAGCACCCCGGACACGGACGGCCGCCCGCCGGTGAACAGGTTCCCGATCAGGTAGCCGATCACCGCCGCGATGACGATCACCGTGCCGCCCATGGTCGGGGTGCCGCGCTTGGTGGCGTGCCCGGCCGGGCCCTCTTCCCGGATCAGCTGGCCGTAGCCGTGCCGGCGGAAGATCCTGATGGCCAGCGGCGTGCCGAACAGGGACAGCAGCAGTGACACCCCGGCGGACAGCAGGATGGTTCTCACTGAGATGCCTCCCCGGTCAGGGCGAGGGCCACCCGTTCCAGCCCGGCGCTGCGAGATGCCTTCACCAGGATGACGTCTCCCGGCGCCAGCAGGTTCCGCAGCGCGTCGAGCGCGGCGTCCGCGTCGGCCGCGTGGATCAGCTCCCCCGTCCAGCCGGGCTCTGCCTTGGCCCCGCTCAGCATGGGTGCTGCCTCGTCCCCGACCACGATAAGGCCGGCCAGCCCGGACCGTGCCGCGTACCCCCCGGCCTCCTCGTGCCGGGCCGGGGCACTGGCGCCGAGCTCGCTCATCGGCCCGAGTACGGCGAACGCGCGCCGGCCGCGGGCCAGCACGGCCAGCGTGTCCAGCGCGGCCCGGACCGCCTCCGGGTTGGCGTTGTAGGCATCGTTCAGCACGGTGACCCCGCCGGCGGTGTCGGTCACCTCCATCCGCCACCGGCTGCGCGGCTCGGCCGCCGACAGCCGGTCAGCGATATCGCTGGCCGGCATGCCCAGCTCCCGGGCCAGCGCCGCGGCCGCGAGAGCGTTCGGCACGTTGTGCCGCCCGAAAAGCCGCAGTTGGATGAACGCCGATGCGCCGCCGGTGACGAGCCGGAATCCCGGCCGCCCGCGCTCATCGAGCCGGACTTCGCCGGCCCGGACGTCCGCGCTGGCCGCTTCGCCGAACGTGACCACCCGGGCCTGGGTCCGCGCGGCCATGGCCAGTACCCGCGGATCGTCGGCGTTCAGCAGCGCGACGCCGTCCGGCGGCAGCGCCTCGGGCAGTTCACCCTTGGCCTGGGCCACCCCCTCGATGCCGCCGAACTCCCCTTCGTGTGCATGCCCCACGCACAGCACCACGCCGAGCCGGGGCGGTGCGATGCGGCACAGGTGCGCGATGTGCCCCGGTCCCCGCGCGGACAGCTCCAGCACCAGGTACCGGGTGTCCGGGGTGGCCCGCAGCACGGTGAGCGGGTGGCCGATCTCGTTGTTCCACGAGGCCCGGGGGGCCACGGTGGGGCCGAGCGCCTCGGCCAGCTGGGCGGCCAGGTCCTTGGTGGTGGTCTTGCCCGCCGAACCGGTGATCCCGGCGATGACCAGGCCGGGCAGCTGGGCCACCACGGCCCGGGCCAGGCGGCCGAGGGCCGCCGTGACGTCCGGCACGATCAGCGCTGGCGCGCCGCACGGCCGGCTGGCCAGCACCGCGGTGGCGCCCGCCGCCACCGCCTGCGCGGCGAAGTCGTGCCCGTCGGCCCGGCTGCCGGGCAGCGCGGCGAACAGGGCGCCGGGCGCGGCGGCCCGCGAGTCGATGGTTACCGGGCCGGTCACCACGGCCGCCGGGTCGGCCACCTGATCCAGGGTGGCGCCGGTGAGGCTGGCCACGTCGTGCAGCGGGAGCGGGATCACAGGTCCTCCTGCCTGCCCGGCCCGCGGTGCCTGATCAGGCCCTGCTCGATCAGGCTCTGCTCGATGGGCGGCTCCCCCCGTCCGGCGTAGCCCGGCCCGGCCCCGTCCGGGCTAGCACCGGGCCGCGCGGCCAGCGCCTGCGCGGCCACCTCCCGGTCGTCGAACGGGATGACCTCACCGGCCACGTACTGGCCGCGCTCGTGCCCCTTGCCCGCCACCACGACGATGTCGCCCTTGCCCGCGCCCGCGATGGCCAGCCCGATGGCCGCGGCCCGGTCTGGCTCGATGACGACCCGGCCGCGGCGCTCGGCGGGGACGGTGAGCACCCCCTGCAGCATCTCGGCCAGGATGGCCAGCGGATCCTCCGAGCGCGGGTTGTCGCTGGTCAGGACGGCTAGATCGGCCAGGGCCACGGCAGCCGCGCCCATCAGCGGGCGCTTGGCCCGGTCCCGGTCGCCGCCACAGCCCAGCACGATGACCAGGCGGCCCTGGGTCACCGGGCGGAGCGCGCGCAGCACCGCCTCGACCGCGCCGGGCTTGTGCGAGTAGTCCACCAGCACGGTGAAGTCCTGGCCGCGGTCCACCCGCTCCAGGCGGCCGGGCACTCCCGGGCAGGCGGCCACCCCGGCTACCGCGGCGGCCAGGCTCACCCCGGCCTCGACCAGCGCCACGATGGCGCCGAGCGCATTGGCCACGTTGAACGGCCCGGGCAGGGCCACCGACGCGTCGGCGGACACACCGCCGGGGCCGATGACCCGGAAACTGCTCCCGTCGGCGCCACTGCGTACGCCGGCCGCCCGCCAGTCGGCCGCGGGCTGGCCGTCCGCGGAGAACGTGGTGAGCGGGATCTTCGGCGCGGCGGCCAGCTTGCGGCCCCAGGCGTCGTCGATGTTGACCACCCCGATCCGCGCGTAGCCCGGGGTGAACAGGCTGGCCTTGGCCGCGAAGTAGTCGTCCATGCCGCTGTGGAAGTCCAGGTGGTCCTGGGACAGGTTGGTGAACACGGCCACGTCGTAGCTGGTGCCGGCGACCCGGCCCAGGGCCAGCGCGTGGCTGGATACCTCCATGGCGGCGGCGGTCACTCCGCGCTGCACCATCTCGGCCAGCAGCGCCTGCAGGTCGGTGGCCTCGGGCGTGGTAAGCAGGCTGGGCCGCACCTCGCCCGCCACCCGGGACTCCACTCCGCCGACCAGCCCGGTCAGCTGGCCGGACATCCGCAGCCCAGACTCCAGCAGGAACGTGGTGGTCGATTTGCCGCTGGTGCCGGTGACCCCGATGAGCATCAGCCGGCTGGACGGATCGCCGTACACCCAGGACGCGACCTCGCCGAGCCGGGCCCGCGGGTCGGCCACCACGAAGACCGGCAGCCCGCAGTGCGCGGCCAGGCTCTTCCCGTCCGGGTCGGTGAGCACAGCCACCGCGCCCGCGTCCGCGGCCGCGTCGCAGAACGCCGCGCCGTGGTGCTGGCGGCCGGGCAGCGCGGCGTACAGGTCACCGGGCCGGACCTGGCGCGAGTCGTGCGCCACCCCGGACACGGTGACCGGGCCGCCCGGCCCGGCGAACGGGTCCGGCCGGGCCCGCCCGGTGGCGGTCAGCCCGAGCAGCATGGCCAGGCCGGACAGCGGACGCGGCGGGACGTTGCGTGGAAGGAGAGCCGCAGGCACGCGCCGAGGTTACCTCTGATCACCGCGCCGTGAGCCTCACGTTGGGACGCTTGGCCCCGTCCGGCGGGATCTTGAGTGTCCGCAAAGCGAACTCCATCACCTTGTTGAACACTGGGCCCGCCACGTCGATCCCGAAATAGCTGCCCTTGCGCGGGTTCTGCACGTTGACCGCCACCACCAGCTTGGGATTGCTGGCCGGGGCGATGCCGATCAGGCTCGACCCGTACAGGCACAGGCAGCCGCCGTGGGCCGGGTCGGCGATCTGCGCCGTCCCGGTCTTGGCCGCCACCGAGTACCCGGGTATCTCCGCCCACGGCTCACCCACCTGCGCGTCCACCCAGGGCACCTGCTGCAGGATGCCCATGAACTCACGTGCTGTCCTGGCCTGGATGACCCGGCCGCTGGCGGGCCGCGGCGCGGGCGCGTACTGCCCGCTGGTGTTGGTGGTGCCCGCCACGATGGTCGGGGCGACCCGGACGCCACCGTTGGCGATGGTGGCGTAGACGCTGGCCATCTGCACCGCGGTGACCGCCACGCCCTGGCCGAACGACATGGTGTACCGCTCGTCCCCGGACCACTGCGACGTCGGGTACAGGATGCCGCTGCTGTCCGCGGGCAGCTCGGGCAGGCTCGGCTCCCCGATACCGAAGTTGCGGAAGTAGTCGTACTGCGTCTGCGGGCTGACGTGCTGCACCACCTGGACCATGCCGACGTTACTGGAATGCGCGATGATCCCGGCGATGGTCCAGCGCTCGGTCGGGTGGTACTCGGCGTCGTGGAACGGGAACCCGTCGATCACGATCTGGTCCGGCACCGTGTACGCGCTCATCGGGGTCTGGCCGCCGTGCTCGAACGCGGCCGCGGCGGTGATCACCTTGGCCGTGCTGCCCGGGTCGAACACGTCGCTCACCGGCAGGTCCGCGGTGTTGCCCAGGGTGGCCGGGCGCGCCGGGTCGAACGACGGGGCCTGCGCCATGGCCAGGATCTGGCCGGTGCGCGGGTCCATGACGACCACCGTGCAGCTGCTCGCGTGGGTCTCCTTGACCCGCTGTGCGCAGGCCTGTTCCGCCTCCCACTGCAGGCTGGCCAGGATGGTCAGCCGGACGTTTCGCCCCGGGACCATGGCCCGGCTGGTCTGGCCCGCCACCGGGATGGGCTGCCCATTGCTGCCGTTCTGCACCTCCTGGGTGCCGTCCCGGCCGGCCAGCAGCGTGTTGTCGGACTGCTCGATGCCGGCCTGGCCGACCAGGTCACCCGCGGCGTTGGTGGTGGTGAAGCCGACGATGTTGGCGGCCAGTTCCCCGTCCGGGTAGACCCGGGTGTAGGACGGGGTGAGCGCGACGCCGGGCAGGTTGAGCGCGGAGATCTGGGCTGCGGTGGCGGCCGGGACGCTCTTCCTGAGCACCACGTACTGTTTCGACGAGGGGTTCTCCAGCAGGGCCAGGATGGCCGCTGGGGTCATCCCGAGCGGGCCGGCCAGCGAGCTGGCCACCGTGCTCAGGGACTTCTTGGCCGCGATGATCATGGGCGGGTCGGCGTGCACCAGGTCGCTCTGCACGGTCATGGCCAGCGTGGTGCCGTCGGCCGTGGTGATCGACCCGCGCACGGCCGGCACGGTGATGGTGCTCAGCCGGAAACTGTCGGCCTGGTCGCGGTACGACGAGCCCTCCATGGCCTGCAGCTGCACCAGCCGGCCGGCCACCAGGGAGAGCACGAACCCCATGCAGAGCATGGTGACCCGCAGCCGGCGGCCCGGATGGCCACGGTTCAGGGCGGCCCGGCGCCGGGCCGGGATCCGGCGGGCCGCCCCGCTGGCCGCGTAGCCGCGGCGCGGCGCGGCGCGGCCGGGCCGGCCCCGCCCCGGCGCGGCCGGTTTCCGCGGCCGGCTGCCGGGTGCCGTCCGCCGGACAGGGCCGGGCCGGCCCGCCCGCTCGGCCCAGCTGTCCCCGGCCGGGTGCCCGGGGCCGCCGGCCCGGGTCCGCCGGGTGGCGGCCGGCCGGCGCGGGCCGGCCGAGGCCGGCGGCCGCCCGCCGGCCCGGGACCCTGGCCGGCTGCCCGGCCCGTCCCCCTGGCCTCGGCTCACGGGACATACCCGGGGGCCGGCAGCACGCCTGGCTCGCTGGTGGGCTGGCCGATGATCCGGCCGGTCCGCACGTTGAGGAACCTGGTCAGCGGCGGCGACGCCATGCCGAGCTGGCGTGCCCGGCTGGCGATCACCGACGGGGCGGACGCCGCGGCCACCTGCTGCTCCAGGACCTGGACCTGCTGCTGCCGGGCGGTCTCGGCGTGCTGCAGGGTGTTGATCCGGTAAGCGCCCGAGGCCAGCACGGTGTTGATGACGAGCAGGCAGATCAGCCCGCCGCCGAGCAGTCCCAGCACGAACAGCACGAACGGGGTTTTGGGTTGTGCTAGCCCGGAGGGCCGCCCCTCCGGGTCAGGGCGCGTTTCCCGCTGCGGCCGGGCCGGGGTGCGCACTGGCGCCGCAGGCCGCTCCGGTGCCCTTCGCGGTCGTGCCCTGACGTCCGTGCCACTAGCCACTGCGTCCCCCCGATCCGTGTGTCCCGGTCATGCCGCTTCCCTGATCCGCTCGGCGGCCCGCAGCCGGGCCGGCGCGGCCCGCGGGTTGCGGGCCAGTTCATCCGCTGTGGGCCGCTGGGCGCCCCGGGTGAGCAGACGGAACGTGGGCCGGGCCGAGTCCAGCGGCACCGGCAGCCCGGGCGGCGTGCGGTCCGCCGCGGCCTGGCTCAGCACGGTCTTGACCGCCCGGTCCTCCAGCGAGTGGTAGGCGAGCACCACGATGCGCCCGTCGACGGCCAGGCTGCCCAGGGCGCCCGGCAGCGCGTCGTGCAGCACGTCGAGTTCCCCGTTGACCTCGATGCGCAGCGCCTGGAACGTGCGTTTGGCCGGGTTGCCCCCGGTCCGCCGGGCGGGCGCCGGGATCGAGTCGCGGACGATCTCGGCCAGCTGCCCGGTGGAGCGAAGTGGAGCGCGGCCCCGGGCCCGGACCACGGCGTCGGCGATCCGCCGCGCGTACCGCTCCTCCCCGTAGTCCCGGAGCAGCTGGGCGAGCTGGCCGGCCGGGTACGTGTTGAGCACGTCGGCCGCGGTCAGCGGCTTGCTCTGGTCCATCCGCATGTCCAGCGGGGCGTCGTAGGAGTACGCGAACCCGCGGGCCGGGTCGTCGAGCTGCGGGGAGGACACGCCGAGGTCGAACAGGATGCCCTGGACCCGCTGGCCGCCGCGGCTGGACAGCAGCCCGGGGAGCTGGTCGTAGCGGGCGTGCACCAGGGTCACCCGGTCGGCGTAGGGAGCGAGCAGCTTCCGCGATTCCTCGATCGCCTGGGTGTCGGTGTCCACCCCGATCAGCGCCAGCCCCGGATGCGCGTCGAGCAGCGCACGGGCATGCCCGGCCCGGCCCAGGGTGGCATCCACCAGGATCGCTCCGCGGGGCTGCAGGGCCGGCCCGAGCAGGGCGAGGACTTCCTCGACCATGACCGGCAGATGGCCGGCCGCCGGCTCGCCCATCAGGTCCCCTCTCGTCCTGGCTGGCCAGGCTGTGTGTTCTCGGCCAGGTCTCCATCCGTGCGATGCGTAGGTGGCCGCGCTGCCTGGCGCCGGGGAAGTGACGCCAGCCAACGTGGTTGCCCCAGGCACGGGCGGAGACCTCGCCGAAAACACGGCACCGGCTAGCCGGCGCCGCTCACAGCACCCCTGGCAATACCTCCTCCGACGCCGCGGAGAAAGCGTCCTCCTGCTCCGCCAGGTAGGCCTCCCACGCGGTGGAGTCCCAGATCTCCAGGCGCGTGTTGGCGCCGATCACCACGCAGTCACGGCTCAGCGCCGCGTACTCGCGCAGGCCTGGCGGGATGGTGATCCTGCCCTGCTTGTCGGGGACCTCGTCGGACGCGCTGGCGAAGAAAACCCGGCTGTAATCCCGGACTCCCTTCGCGGTCACCGGCGCGGCGCGCAGCGCGTCGGTGATCCGGGCGAACTCGTCGACCGGGAACACGTAGAGGCAGCGCTCCTGGCCTTTGGTGATCACTAGCCCTCCAGCGAGTTCCTCGCGGTACTTGGCCGGAAGGAAGAGCCGGCCCTTCTCGTCCAGGCGCGGTGTGTGAGTGCCCAAGAACACAGGCCCTCACCTCCCGCCCGTGACCAGTCTGCCCCACCGGCCACCACTGTACTCCACATTCCCCCACCGTCAACGCTTCACGCCTCCCCGGACCGGCACATTTTCGAGAAATATGCAGGTCAGGACGCGGGAGGAAAGTGGGGGGGGACGCCCACTCGCTCCACTCCGGCCCTGCTGGTGCGGTGCTGGCATCGCACCGCATACGTCCACGACGTACTGTCGGTACGCGCGGCACAACGCCAGCGGGGCGGCGGGCGGATGCGCCAGGCGGCCAGCCAGGAGGAGGACAGGTGGTCGTGGAGATGGGGACCGGCGCCGAGCGCACGCTCGACGACCTGGTAGGGATCGCGCACCGGATCGAAAGTGCCATCGAGTCCGTGATCGAGGGCAAGCCGGACGCGGTGCGGCTGGCCCTCACCGTGCTGCTGGCCGAGGGGCATGTGCTGATCGAGGACGTCCCCGGGGTCGGCAAGACCATGCTGGCCAAGGCGCTGGCCAGGTCGACCCACTGCTCGGTGCAGCGCATCCAGTCCACCCCGGACCTGCTGCCCAGCGACATCACCGGGGTCAGCGCGTATAACCAGGAGCGCCGCGAGTTCGAGTTCAAGCCCGGGCCGGTGTTCGCCAACATCGTGGTCGGCGATGAGATCAACCGCGCGTCCCCCAAGACCCAGTCCGCACTGCTGGAATGCATGGAGGAAGGGCACGTGACGGTGGACGGCACCAGCTACCCGCTGGAGCCGCCGTTCATGGTCATCGCCACCCAGAATCCGGTCGAGATGGAGGGCACCTACCCGCTGCCCGAGGCACAGCGGGACCGGTTCACCGCACGAATCTTCATGGGCTATCCGAGCGCCGAGGCCGAGCTGGCCATGCTTGACGTACACGGCTCCACGTCCCCGCTGGACTCGCTGGAACCGGTGGCCACCGCCGCCGACGTCCGGGACCTCATCGCGGCGGTGCGCCGGGTGCACGTGGCGGAGGCGCTCAAGAAATACGTCGTCAGCCTGGTCAGCGCGACCCGGTCGGTACCCGACCTGCGGCTCGGCGCGTCGCCCCGGGCCACGCTGCACCTGCTGCGGGCCAGCCGGGCCCGGGCCGCGCTGGACGGCCGCGACTTCGTGATCCCGGATGATGTCCAGGCCCTGGCCGGCCCGGTCCTCGCGCACCGGCTGCTGCCGTCGGCCGAGGCCATGGCCGAACGCCAGCTGCCCGACCGGGTGGTGGCTAGCATCGTTGAGCGGCTGCCACTCCCCCGGCTACGCTGAGTATTCCTGGGCGGACGACCCCCTGGACCTCCCCGATCGCCGCTGCGCGCCGAACGCGGTGTTAGCCCGGGGGGGGCGACCCCCCGGAACCCCCCGATCGCCGCTGCGCGCCGAACGCGGTGTTAGCCCGGGGGGGGCGACCCCCCGGAACCCCCCGATCGCCGCTGCGCGCCGAACGCCGGCTCGGCGGGCACCCGCCTGCGGCGGGCCCCGCCTCGCCGGCGTACTCCGCCTCGCCCGCCTGCCCCGCCCCCGCAGGCCACGCCCTGACCCGGCTCACCGGGGCATCCTGCGCGCCCCTGACCTCAGCATCCTGACGTAAGTTAGACAGGGTCTGGAGGAAGGCCGGGATGCGGGCACTGTTCGCCGGATTCACCACGCGCGGCAAGTCGTTCCTGGCGGCGGGCATCGCCGCAGGTGCCTTCGGGCTGGGTCTCGGTGAGCGGGCCCTGCTCAGCATAGGCATCGTGCTGGTCGCACTGCCGCTGCTGGCCGTGCTGGCCACCAGCCGGGCCAGGTACCGGATCCGCTGCAGCCGCGAGGTGAGCCCGCCGCGGGTGCCCGCCGGGCGCAGCGCCACCGTCACGCTGCGGCTGGAGAACGTGTCCCGGCTGCCCACCGGCCTGCTGCTGGCCGAGGACAGCCTGCCCTACTCGCTGGGCGTCCGGCGGCGTTTCGTGCTGGAGCGGATCGAGCCTGCTGGCTGCCGGGAACTCAGCTATCCGCTGCTGTCCGGGACCCGGGGCAAGTACACCATCGGGCCGGTCCAGGTGCGGGTGACCGATGCGTTCGGCCTGGTCGAGCTGACCCGGTCGTTCGCCTCGCGGAGCACGCTGGTGGTCACCCCGCCGGTCATCACGCTGCCCGCTGGGCCGCTGGCTGGCAGCTGGCGTGGCGAGGGTGGCGGCGGCCGGACCCGGACCGCCGACACGGCCGGCGAGGACGACGTCATTCCCCGGCCCTACCGGGACGGTGACGAGCTGCGCCGGGTGCACTGGCGGTCCACCGCGCGGCACGGCGAGCTGATGGTCCGCCGGGAGGAGCAGCGTTCGCGCAATCGGGCGGTGCTGCTGCTGGACACCCGGGCCAGGGCGCACAGCGGCCAGGGGGCGGGCTCCTCGTTCGAGTTCGCCGCGGCCGCGATGGCGTCCATCGGTGTGCACCTGGCCCGGGCCGGGATGGACGGGCAGCTGGTCACCGACCAGGGCCCGGTCACCGCGCCGGGCTCGTTCGAGGACACGCTGCTCGACTCGCTCGCGGTGATCAAGCAGTCGCGGGGCAGCAACCTGACCTATGGGCTGGACCGGGTGAGCGGCGGGACCGGCGGGCTGTTCCTGGTGGTGGCCGGGCGGCTGTCCGCCGAGGAGGCCCGGCGGCTGGCCGCCGCGCGGCGCGACGCCGGGCCCGCGGTAGCCGTGCTGCTGGCCGTGTCCACCTGGGCTGCGCCGACGGACCGGCGGCCGGTGGACCCGGCCGAGGTAGACGTCGCCTCCGGGATGCTCCGGGCCGCCGGCTGGCGGGTGGCCAGGGTAACCGCCGACACACCGCTCCCGGTGGCCTGGAACCAGCTGCGCCATGCCCCCGAACTGCCCGGCTATCCCCGTCCGCCCGCCGAGCCGCAGCCCCGGGCCGGGGTGGGCCCATGAGCAACCGGATGACGCTGGCCGCGGCGCTGGCCACGCTGGCCGCCTCGTTCTCGGTCTACCCCGTGGTGGCGGGCTGGCACTGGTTCTGGATCGGCATCGGCGCCATCACCTCGGTGGCCGTGGCCGGTGGGCTGACCCGGCTGCGCCGGCTGCCCGTCGTGCTGTGCGCGCTGGCTGAACTGGCCGCCCTGCTGCTCTACGTGAACGTGCAGTTCGCCAGCCCCTGGTCGGCCGGCCGGCTGCTCCCGACCTGGGCTTCGCTCGATCATCTGCGCATGCTAGCCAGCCACGGCTTCCAGGACATCGGGCGGCTGGCCCCGCCTGCCACGGCCTACCCGGCCATCCTGCTGCTGACCGTGACCGGGATCGGCGTGGTGGCGGCAGCCACCGACCTGCTGGCCGTCCGGCTGCGCCGGCCGGCCGCCGCCGGGCTGCCGCTGCTGGTGCTGTTCTGTGTGCCGCTGACCACCAGCGCACACCAGAGAGCGGTGGGCGAAATGACGGTGTTCTGCCTGGGCATGGCCGGTTACCTGACCATGCTGGCCGTGGATGGGCGGGAACGGCTGCGGCTGTGGGGACGGCTGGTCACGGTGTGGCAGCGCGGGGACGACGCCACCGCGGCGGACCAGGAAACGCCGAATACCAAGGACCTGGCCGCGGCCGGCCGCCGGATCGCGCTGGCCGCCGTGGTCATCGCGCTGTTCGTCCCGCTGCTGGTGCCCGGGCTGGCCGAGCACAAGCTGTTCTCCGGCTCCGGGCCGGGCAGCGGCCCCGGTGACCAGGCGGTCGAGCTGCCCAACCCGCTGGTCCAGATGAACAAGGATCTGCAGCGCGCCGATCCGGCGGAGGTGCTCAGCTACCGGACCACCGACCCGGATCCGGACTATCTGCAGGTCTATGTGCTGAGTGACCTCACCTCGCAGGACTGGACCCTGGCGCCCAGCCCCGGCCTGGCCGTGCCGGCCGGGAAGCTGCCCGCCGTCCCCGGGCTGGCCAAGAGCACCCCGTACAGCACCGAGCACACTACGATCACCCTGGCCAGGGACCTGACCGGCAGCCAGCAGGCGGCAAGCTTCCTGCCGCTGCCCTACCCCGCCCGCCGGGTGACCGTAGCCGGGGGCTGGCGGGCCGACCCGGGCACGCTGACCATGTTCTCCGGGCAGAGCCTGTCTGGGCTGCGGTACTCGGTGACCAGCCAGGAGGTGAACCCGACCGAGGGGCAACTGCAGCACGACGCCGGGCCGATGCCGGCCAGCATCACCAGCAACTACCTGAGCGTGCCGCAGGTGTTCCAGGGGCTGCGCGCGCTGGCCGACCGGATCACCCGCGGCCAGACCTCGAGCTACGGCCAGGCCGTGGCGCTACAGCACTGGTTCGCCAACTCGGGAAGGTTCAGCTACAGCCTGAACGTCCAGGAGCCCGCCACCGCGCAGGCGCTGATCCAGTTCCTGACCACGCAGCGCCGCGGGTACTGCCAGCAGTTCGCGTTCGCGATGGCGGTGCTGGCCCGGCTGCTGCATATCCCGTCCCGGGTCGCGGTTGGCTACACCGCGGGCAGCGCGGTGAGTCACGACCAGTGGGTGGTCCGGACCAGTGACGCGCACGCCTGGCCGGAACTGTACTTCCAGGGCGCCGGCTGGCTGCGCTTCGAGCCCACCCCGGCCGGGTCCGGTGGCCAGGCCACCGCCATCCAGCCCAGCTACACGCTGCCGCCGGTGCTGGCCCCGATCACCGGGCAGGGCGGCGGCACGACGGTGCCCAGCGCGACCACCCCGCAGGCAGGCTCGGCCAAGGCCCGCACCGGCCCGCTGGCCAAGCTGGGCGACCAGCCCGGTGAAGTCGGGGTGGGCGGGGTCGTGGCCACCAGGCACCCGGCACCGGTCTGGCTGCTGGCGGTGGCCGCGCTGGCCGTGCTCGCGCTGATCACGCCCCGCGTGGTCCGGTCGGCCCGCCGCCGCCAGCGGTGGCGCCGCACGGCGGACGACCGCGGCCGCGCCGAGGCGGCCTGGGCCGAACTGCTCGATGACCTGACCGACTACCAGGTGCCCTGGTCGCGCAGTGTCTCGCCGCGCGCGCTGGCCAGCCAGGTGGCCGCGGCCCGGCCGATGGCCCCGGACCGCCGCGAGGCACTCACCCGGATCGCCCGCGCGGCCGAGCGGGCCCGCTACGCCCGCGAGCCGGCCGACCCGGCCGGCCTGCGGGCCGACACCGAGCAGGTCCGGCAGGTGCTGGCCGCCGGTGCCACCCGGCGGGTGCGCTGGCGGGCCCGGCTGCTGCCGCCGTCGGCGCTGGTGCCGGTGCGCACCGGGCTGCAGCACACGCTGGACGTGTTTGGCTGGATGGACGTGGCCGCGCACCGGGTCGGCAGCGTACTGCGGCGCCGGCTCGGCCAGCCGGGCCGAGCCCAGGCTTAACGCGCCAACGGGGGCGCCGCCGACTGGACTGAGGGCGCGGCGCGAGGAACGCGCGACAAGCACCGAGGGAAGCCGGCGGGTACCAGCCCCCGGAGGCGCAGGGACTACCGGTCCCGTTCCTGGCGGCGGCGCCAGCGTTCTTCCATCCGCTCCATGAACCGCGCCCGGGGCTTGGCGACCGGCCGGGGGGCGGACGACCGGGGCCGCCGGTCCCGCCGGTCCCGCCGGTCCCGCGCCGGGCCACGCCCGACCGCGCCGCCGGACATGTGCCGCCAGGCGGACAGGGCCCACATCGAGCAGGCCAGCATGACGACAAAGCCAGCCACGCCGATCACGGTGAGCTTGGATACGACGCCAGCCAGCAGCAGGCCGACACCGAGCAGGAACCCGATCGCAGCCTCTACGATCCGGCGCTTGTAATGCACCCGGGGATCCTTGGCCCGCACGGCCTGCGCGAACTTTGGATCCTCAGCATAGAGCGCACGCTCGATCTGCTCGAGCTGACGCTGCTCGTGCTCAGACAGCGGCACGGCGCCTCCCATGAAACCTCGCGCGCGGGGACGGGTGCGATGACTTCATCTCACGGTCCAGGTTCTTCCTCAAGAATACGAGCCCGCCGGCTCCGGGTGGAAGGGTAGTGCGAGGGTAAAGGGGTTCCGGTCACCCCGCTGGCCCAGATGTCTCCCGGCGCCGGCCGGGCTGGCCTCCCGCCCGGCCACCCGCCGAGCCGGAGTCCAGCCAAACGGAAATTCGAATTCATCCGGTTAAGCGCGAGCATATCAGCCCTCTTCCGGCGGCCGGGCTGGCGGCGCGGGCCGCTGCCCGGTCACCAGGGCGGCCGGCCGCACCGAATCGGCGCCGAACCGCCCGGTAATCCGGTCCAGCGCCCGCTCCGCGTCCCGCCAGCCGGACGGCCGGTCACCGAAGGCCAGCTGGGTGGCGGCCCGGGACGCCGGGACGAGGCCGTTGGCGCGCACCCCGACCAGGCGGAGCCGGGCCCGCGAGTCGAGACCGGACGAGCGGTACAGCGCGCAGGCGGTCAGGTAGATGGTCTGAGCCACGTCGGTCGGCTCGGGCAGCGTGCGGGACCGGGTGATCGTGGTGAAGTTGGCCAGCCTGAGCTTGATCACCACGGTCCGGGCCAGGGCGCTGGCCGAGCGCAGGCCGCGGGCCGTCCGCCCGGAGAGCCGGAGCAGCTCGCGGCGGATCACTTCCGGGTCATCGACGTCAGCGGGAAATGTCTCCTCCGCGCCGATACTCTTCTCCGGGGTGCTGCTGATCACCGGGCGCTCGTCCCGCCCCCAGGCCAGCGCGGCCAGGTGGGCCCCGGCGGCCGGGCCGAGCTCACGCTGCAGGGTGGCTGCCGGGATCTGCGCGATGTCCCCGACGGTGCGCAGCCCGAGCCGGGCCAGCACCTGCCCGGTCTGCTCGCCCACCCCCCACAGCGCGGCCACCGGCAGTGGATGGAGAAAGCCCAGCACGCCATCGGCGGGCACCACGAGCAGGCCGTCCGGCTTGCACTGGGTCGAGGCCAGCTTGGCCACGAACTTGCACGAGGCGACCCCGACCGAGCAGGTGATGCCCTGCTGCTCGGCGATCGCGGCCCGGATCAGCTCGCCGATCCGGGCCGGCGGGCCGAGCCGCCGGATCGCCCCGGACACGTCGAGGAACGCCTCGTCCAGCGCGAGCGGCTCCACCTCTGGGGTGACCGACCGGAAGACCTCCATGACCTCCCGGGAGACGGCGGCGTAGCTGCCGTGCCGCGGGCCGATGAAGATGGCCTGCGGGCACAGCCGCCGGGCCCGGGTGACCGGCATGGCCGAGCGCACCCCGAACGCCCGCGCTTGGTAAGACGCGGACAGCACCACGCCGCGGCTGGAGGTGGCGCCCACGATGACCGGCTGGCCGGCCAGCTCGGGCCGGTCCCGGATCTCCACGCTGGCATAGAACGCGTCCATGTCCACGTGCAGGATGTGGCAGCCGGTGTCGTCCACGGCGGCGGCTCAGCGGAACCCGAGCACATGGAACTGCGCGGCGATGTCATGGAAGGCCGGGTGCACCGACGTGGCCCGCTCCAGCGCCAGCAGCGCGTCCGCCGCCCCCGGGTCGACGTCGGTGAACGAGCCCGGGACCAGGTCGGTGAACACCCGGACGCCGTGCGCCGCACCGGGACGCAGCCCGGCCTCCTCGATCAGCCCGGTCACCTCGGCCAGGGTGAACCGGCGCGGCTCCGGCCGTCCTGGCACGCCGCCGGGGGCCTGGCCCGTCCCGGCCGCGCCGCCCGGGCCATCCGCCACGATGCCCGTGGTGCTGACCGCGGCGAGCAGCCGCCGCGCCTCATCGAACCGCCCGGCCAGGGCCCGGTGGATGACGGCCGCCACCGCGCTGGCGGCCAGCACGCTTACCGCGCCGCCCGGCCGCAGCACGCTGGCCACCGCGGCCATAGCCGCGGCCGGGGAGTCGACGTACTCCAGGACGCTGTGGCACAGCACCAGGTCGGCGCCCCGCCCGCCGGCCAGCGCGGCCAGGTCGGTGGCATCGCCCTGGACCGCGCGCAGTGGCACCGACATCTCGGCCGCCCGCCGCTGCGCGGCGGCCAGCGAATCCGGGCTCGGGTCGAGCACCGTGACCGTGTGCCCGGCGGCGGCCAGCGGCACCGCGAACCCCCCGGTCCCGCCGCCGGCGTCGATGATGTCCAGCTGGGCCCGCCCGGTCTGCGCGGTCAGCTCGGAGATCACCGCCCGCAACACATCGCGGACCACCATGGTGCGCGCGTCGTCGTGCCGGCTGGGCCGGTGGCCCGGGGCGCCCCGGCCCGGTGCGGGCCCATCATCCGCGTACTGCGCCTGCCCAGGCTGTGCCTGCACGGCCACCCTCCTCGCTCACCCTGCTCCCCCAATGTAGTGCTGATCAACGACAGTCCCGGGACAGCCCTCGGTCGCGGTGAACCACGCTGGGCCAGAAACCGTGGTGAAAGCAGCGGTTCCCGGCGAATCCCAGCCGGCACACACCTTTTCCTACTTGGATTAGTACCGGCTTCGGCGGGCAGAACTACGCCAGCGCGGCAGGGCCTTGGGGTATCTGCCGCTTTGCTCTGAGCTGCCTAGGAGAATGGTCATCGATGTCCAAACCGGCCTCGCGTCCGCGACGCAACCCCTAGGCTCTCCCCATGCACGAGCACCTTGAGCTTCCCCGGCCGCTGCGGTTGCTCCGCTGCACCGGGCTGAGCCTGAGCGAGTCCGTCGCCCTTCCCCTCGTGGCCTACATCCTTGGCGCCTGGCTCGGCGGCCAGACCATTGGGCTGCTGGTGGGGACCGGGTCGATCTGGGCCACCGCGCTGATCCGTAAGATCGTCTCGGGTTCGGTGCCCAGCCTGCTGACCATCTCGGCCATCGTGCTCACCCTGCAGACCGTCGTGGTCCTGGCCACCGGCGAGCTCTGGATCTTCCTGCTCCAGTTCCCGCTCGGCTACCTGATCATGTTCTTCCTGTTCGCCCGGACCGCCCGCGGCCCGAACCCGATCGTGGCCAAGCTGGCCGCGGAGGTGGTGGCGCTGCGCCATCCGGCCCACCACCCCGGGCTGCACCGCTTCTTCCAGGGCGCGACCTGGCTCTGGTCCGGCATCTTCCTGGCCCTCACCGCCAGCCTGGGCGTGATGATGGTGACCGAGACGGCCAGCGTGTTCCTCATGCTCTCGACCGTGGCCACGATCGCCCTGACCGTGGCGGGCATCGGCGCCTCGGTGGTCTGGTTCTGGTCCGTCCTGCGCAAGCACGGCCTTCAGGTCAGGTTCGCTGCCGCCTGAGTGGCGTTAAGCAAGAAAGGCTGTGCGTGCCCGGCTCAGACGCTGAGCGTTGGCTTCAGCTCGAGCAGCCGGCCGAGCAGCCCGTTCACGAACGCCGGCGACGCGTCGGTGGACAGGTCGCGGGCCAGCAGCACGGCCTCGCTGATGGCCACCGCGTCCGGCACGTCGGCTGACCACAGCAGCTCATACAGGCCGATGCGCAGCACGTTACGGTCCACCACCGGCATCCGGTCCAGGGACCAGCCCTCGGCGTGCTCGGCCAGCAGTTCGTCGATGCGCTCGCGGTGCGCCTGTACGCCGCGGACCAGTTCTGCCGCGTACTCGCTGACCGGCGGGCTGGCCGCGATGGTGCGCTGCTCGAGCACGTCCAGCACGGGCTCGCCGCGCACCTCGGCCTCGAACAGGATGTCAAGGGCCCGCTTGCGGGCCTTGCTACGCGCGGGCACGGAGCCGGCTCGCGGCGGGCCGGGTCATGCCCGGCCGAGGTAGTCACCCGTGCGGGTGTCCACCTTGACCTTTTCCCCGGTCGTGATGAACAGCGGCACCTGGATCTGCGCGCCGGTCTGCAGCGTGGCGGGCTTGGTGCCGCCGGTGGACCGGTCACCCTGCACCCCCGGGTCGGTCTGGCTGACGGTCAGCTCCACCGAGGCGGGCAGCTCGACGTACAGCGGCGTGCCGTCGTTGAACGCCACCGTCGCGGTCTGCTCCTCGAGCAGGTAGTCCGCGGCGTCGCCGACCGTGTCCCGGGGGATGTGCGGCTGGTCGTAGTCCTGGGTGTCCATGAAGACGAAGTCGTCGCCCTCACGGTAGAGGTACTGCATCTCCCGCCGGTCGACGTTAGCCACGTCGACCTTGACCCCGGCGTTGAAGGTGCGGTCCACGACCTTCCCGGAGAGCACGTTCTTCAGCTTGGAGCGGACAAAGGCGCCGCCCTTGCCCGGCTTGACGTGCTGGAACTCGACTACCGTCCAGAGCTGGCCGTCGATGTTCAGCGTTATGCCGTTCTTGAGGTCGTTTGTGGTGGCCACGTCTGCGTATCTCCTGCGTACGGGTAGGCCCGCCTGCCGGTTACAGGACGAGCAGTTCCCGGGTGGTAGTGGTGAGAAGCTCCTGCGGTCCCGCCGCCCCCGCCGCGGCGCGCACCACCAGGGTGTCCTCGATCCTGACGCCGCCTTGCCCCGGCAGGTAGACACCCGGCTCGACGGTGATGGGGACCCGGTCCCCGAGTGTACCCGTGCGCCCGTACCCCATGATCGGTGCCTCGTGGATCTCCAGGCCCACGCCATGCCCGAGGCCGTGGGTGAAATGGTCACCATGGCCAGCCTGGCTGATCACGCCGCGGGCCGCGCCATCCACCTGGGCCACGTCCGTGCCTGGCACGGCCGCCTCGATGCCAGCCTGCTGCGCCGCGGCGACCAGGCCGTACACGTCACGCTGCCAGTCCGCGGGCGGGCCGAGCGCGACGGTCCGGGTCATGTCCGCGTGGTAGCCGGCGTACCGGGCCCCGCAGTCGATGGTGATCAGGTCACCGGGGGCCAGCTCGCGGCCAGACGGCACGTGGTGCGGGATGGCGCCGTTCGGCCCGCTGGCCACGATGGTTTCGAACGCGGGGCGTTCCGCACCGAGGTCGGCCATGGTGCGTTCGAGGAGGGTGGCCAGGTCCCGCTCGGTCAGGCCGGGCCGGATGCTCGCGACGATCTGGTCGAACGCCCGCGAGGTGATGGCGCACGCCTGGGCCAGCAGTTCAATCTCCGCCTCGTCCTTGATCATCCGCAACTGCTCCACCGCCCGGCCCAGCGGTATCAGGTCCAGGCTGGGTGCCGCCGCGGTGAGGGCCTCGTGCCGTTCCACGGTCATCTCGTGCGCCTCGAAGGCCAGCCGGGTCAGCTGGCGTTCGGCCGCCGCCCGGGCGAGCATGGGCTCGATGAACCGGTCGGTGCGCAGTTCCAGGTCCGGGCAGTCGCGGCGGGCCGTCCCGGCGTACCTGGAGTCGGTGGCCAGCACGGCCGCCTCGCCCGACGCCGGCAGCAGCAGGGCCGCATTGGAGCTGGCCAGCCCGGTCAGGTAGCGCACGTTGGGCAGGCTGGTGATCAGCGCGGCGTCGGCGCCGAGCGCGGCCATCATGGGCTGCAGGCGGCTCCGGCGGGCGAGGTGCATTTCCGGCATGCCCTGACTGTACGCGGGCGGGCCGTCCAGGCTGAGCGTGCCGCGGGCGCGGCCGGTCAGGGCGGCGCGGCGCGGCGGGCGCGGCCGGTCAGGACGGCACGGTGCCGTGAGCCAGCATGGACAGGCTGATCGGGCGGAGCGTGTCGGACCGATCCCACAGCGCCGCGCTGACCGAGTCCCGCTGGCTGACATGCCCGGCCATCCCGAAGCCGTGCTTGGCCAGCAGCGCCGACATCTCATCCGGGGCCAGGCAGGTCAGCCACGGCTCACCGCGCTGCGCCATGGCCGGGCCGACCAGGCCGGCGTAGCTGTCCCCCGCGGCGTCCCGCAGCCCGGGTGGCAGCAGGTAGTCCGTAATCAGCTCGGTACCCGCGGCGAACTGGCCGATCTCGGCCAGGGTCTGGCTGATGGCGGGCCGGGTCAGGTACATGGTGACGCCGAGCCAGCTGACCAGCGCAGGCCGGCCTGAGTTGAAGCCGGCCGCGCGCAGCCGCCCGGCCAGCGAGTCGTGTTCGAAGTCGGCGGGCACGAACGCGGTAGTGCCCGGTACCGGTATCCCGGCGGCGATAAGCCGGGCGCGCTTGTATTCCTGGGTCGCCGGGTGGTCGACCTCGAAGACCCGGACGGCCCCGGCCAGCGGCGACCGGTAGGCGAACGAGTCCAGGCCGGCGCCCAGCATCACGTACTGGGTGGTGCCCCGGTTCACGGCGTCGGCCAGGCAGTTTTCGGTATGCCGGCTCCGGCAGGTCGCCTGGGCCCGGGCGGCGGACAGGACCAGGTGCTCGCCGTGCCGCCGGTGATAGCTGATGAATTCCTCAGCCTGCTCGCCGAGCATGGCTGCGGCCAGCCCGTCTTCGAAGATCGGCGGCGCCTGATCCACGATCAGGTGCGCGGCCCGGGCGGCCGCCGCGGTGAACGCGGTCTGGCTCGGCAACTGTTGTTTTTGCACGCAGTGGACAATATCCGACGGTTAACGAAACCGTATCACAAAACAATAAATAGTGAAAGAGCCCAGGAATTACAATTCGGTTTCTATTAGTACTGGTAATCAGGGTGGCGGTGGCGGGCCGGCCAGGGATCCGGCAAAGTCCTCGTAGTGGCATGGGCAGCGAGCCGGTGGCAGGCGGATAGGGGCGCGGGCCAGGCAGCCTGAAGCGGTGGTGGCTGGCACCGATGACTTCCCGAGTCTCGCTGAGTCCTACGTGCAGTAAGCGCTGGGGTGACGGCTTGGCGGTGGGAAGGAGCGCGTATGGCAAGCAGCCTGATCGTCGACCTCTTCGTCTCGGTCGACGGGTGGGCCGGGTCGGACGGGCTGCCGGGATACTTCGGATACCTGGGCCCCGAACTCCAGGAATGGATCATGGCTGAGCTGGCCGCACCGCAGCTCGTGATCATGGGGCGGCGTACCTACCAAGCTCTGGCGAGCCTTCCGGAGGAGGCACACGGCAAGTCCTGGGGCCGGACAGCCCAGTTGGACAAGGTCGTGTTCTCCCGCACCTTGAACCACGTGGCCTGGCCCAACACACGGATCTGCAGCGGGGATCTCACCGATGAGATCCAGAACATGAAGGCCGGCAGCAACCTTCCGTTGCGTACCTGGGGAAGCCTTTCCCTGGCCCGGCAGCTCATGAAAGCGGGCCTGGTGGACCGGCTGCGACTGATGACCTTCCCCCTGATCGCCGGGCCATCAGGGCGTGCGGCGGCCTTCGCGGACTTGACCTCCGCCGACCTTCAGCTGGCCGGTCACCGGGTATTGGATGGCCGGGTGCTGCTGGTGGAGTACCAGCCAACTGGTAAAGACATTCCGCGCGCCTGAGGGCCGAAGGGCTGATGACCCGCGCGGTGCCGCCGGTCAGCTGGCGGCCCCGTCGGCCAGGTACTTGGTCAGCAGCACGTCGTCCACGTAGCGGCCCTTGATGAGGAACTCGCCGAGCAGCCGTCCTTCCTGCCTGAAGCCGAACTGGGTGTACAGCCGGATGGCCCCGGGGTTGGTGCTCAGCACGCGCAGGCTCAGCTTCCGTGCGCCACGTTCCCGGGCTCGCCGCTCGGCCGCGGCGAGCAGCGCAGTGGCCACCCCGCGCCGCCTCGCCTCCGGTGCCACTGCCAGCCCGTGCACCGCGAGCACGTGCGCCTCTTCCGGCAGCGGGGAGGGCGCGGCCAGCCTGATGTAGCCGACCACGGCTCCCCCGATCGTGCCGACCAGGTGGGCCTGCGGCGGGCTTCCGGCGGTGAAGAAGAGATCGCCGACCTGACGGGCGACCGACGGGAATCCGCTCTGCGGCGACCATGCCACCCGGTCCAGCCGGGCCAGTTGCGCTTCGTCGGCCGCCCGGGCCATCCGGACCTCAATCGGGACGTCTGGGGCAGGCATACCGTCATCCTCCCGCAGCCGGCAGGCTGGCCTAGTACGGGCCACCAGCCCGGCTGGCCGGTGCCGGGTGGCACGATCGTCAGATGATGAACCCGGCGGCTCTCCCGGCGCAGGACCGCCTGCTGGCCGAACGCGGCGCGGCCCAGCTGCTGTCCGGCCCGCCCGCGCGAACGGCCGAGGCGGTGGCCGGGCGCCTGCTGGCTATCCAGGGACAAGACCCCCGGGGCGCCCGGCTGGCCATCCGGGCACGCAGCACCGGCCTGACCGCCGCGGACGTGGACCGGGCGCTGACGGTAGACCGCACGCTGGTGGTCGGCTGGCTGAACCGGGGCACGCTGCACCTGGCGCGCAGCGTGGATTACTGGCTGCTGCATCAGCTCACCACCCCGCCGCTGCACGCCGTCTGCGCACGGCGGCTGGCTCAGGAAGGCATCCAGCCCGCCCAGGCCGACCGTGGCGCCGCGGTCATCGAGCGCGCGCTGACCGACGATGGCCCGCTCACCCGGGCCCAGCTCGGCGGCCGGCTCAGTGCCGCCGGGCTGCCCACCGCCGGGCAGGCGCTGGTGTACCTGCTGTACCTGGCTGGCCTGCGCGGCATCTCGGTCCGCGGCCCGGTGGCGGGCCGGGAGCAGGCCTACGTGCTGGCCCGGGACTGGGTGGGCGCACCGGCCGCGCTGGACCGGGACGCTGCGCTGGGCTGGCTGGCCCGCCGCTACCTGGCTGGCCACGGACCTGCCACCGAGCGGGATCTGGCCAAGTGGTCCGGCCTGCCGCTGCGCGACATCCGGCGCGGGCTGGCCAGCGTCGCGGCCGGGCTGGCCGAGCGGCACGACGGCCTGATCAGCCTGGACGCGGACGGCCGGGCGGGCGGTGGGGCACCAGCGGAGCTGCCCCCCGCGCGGCTGCTGGGCGCGTTCGACCCGCTGCTGCATGGCTGGCAGTCCCGCGCTGCGGTGCTCGGCCGGCATGAACGCGTCATCGTGCAGGGCGGCATGTTCCGCCCGTTTGCCATGGTGCGCGGCCGGGCCGTCGGCACCTGGGGCCTGCCCGGTGGCCAGGTGGTGCTGACCGAGCTGGACGACCTCACCGCCGTGGACCGCGCCGCGCTGGCGTCCGACGCGGCTGACGTGACCCGCTTCCTGGGCCTGCCCCAGCCGGCCGGCTGATGGCCCGCCCCGGCCTGACGGCCCGCCCCGGCCTGACGGCCCGCCCCGGCCTGACGGCCCGCCCCGGCCTGACGGCCGGCCTGACAGAAAGCCTCGCCATAAAGCTTGCCGACGGATACACGTCTTCGTATACTCGTCTACGGATATACGTGGACGGAGATCTTGAGAGCGGGGACGGCAACCGTGTCAGGCAAACGGCGCAAGGTGTCCAGCCTGCTGGCGCTGGCCGTCCTCGCCCAGCTGGCCGAGCACCCGATGCACCCCTACGAGATAGCGGCCACGCTGCGCTCCCGGGGCAAGGAACACAGCATCAAGCTGAACTACGGCTCGCTCTACACCGTGGTGGACAACCTGGCCAAACATGGCCTGATCCAGGCGGTCGAGGCACGCCGCGAGGGCCGCCGCCCGGAGCGTACCGTGTACCGGCTCACCGAGGCCGGCCAGGCCGAGCTCACCGACTGGATGACCGAGCTGCTGAGCGCGCCGGTCAAGGAGTACCCGCAGTTCGAGGCGGCCCTGTCGCTGCTCCCGGCGGTCGGTCCGGACCAGGCCCTGGACAGCCTGCGGCAGCGGGTCTCCATCCTGGAGAAGTCCATCACCGAAGAGCGGGCCCAGCTGACCGGCCTGCTCACCGTACTGCCCCAGTTGGTGCTCCTGGAGACCGAGTACCACCTGCGGATGCAGCAGGCCGAACTGGAGTGGGTGCGCGGCCTGGTCAGCGAGCTGGAGAGCGGCTCGCTGCCCGGGCTGGCTGACTGGGCCCGGTGGCACCGCACCGGGGAGCTGCGCTCCGAACTCGCCGACATCTCGGCCGCAGCGGTGGCCGAGGCGATGTCAGGCGGCAGCGAGCGAACCAGCGATCAGCCGGTCAGCGGGCCGGGAGAGGAGCCGCCACGCTGAGTTAGCCGCAGACCGGCCCCCGGCAAGGTGCGGGAACACCTGACCAGGGGCCGTCATCCACGAACCGACCCCGCGGGAACGAGATCCGATCGGGTTGTAGCAGCTCAAGGATACTCGGCGCGCTCCGCGCGGACCGGTTCTGCCCGACCGATCCTGCATGGAGGAACACCCAGATGAGTATCCAGGCACCTGAGTCCGGCATCACCCGGCCCGGGCAGGCGCCCGCCGCCATCCAGGCGGATGGCCTGGTCAAGACGTACCCCAAAGGCATCCGCGCCCTGGACGGGCTGAGCTTCTCGGTCACGGCGGGTACCGTGTTCGGGCTGCTCGGGCCGAACGGGGCAGGCAAGTCCACCACCGTGAAGATCCTGACCACGCTGGCCCAGGCCGATTCCGGCCGGGCCACCGTGGCCGGCCTCGACGTGCGGGCCGAGGCCGCGCAGGTGCGCCAGGCCATTGGTGTGGTCGCGCAGCGCTCCGGGAGTGACCCGACCGCCACCGGCCGGGAGAACCTGGTCCTGTCCGGCCGCATCCAGGGCCTGCGCGGCCGCGCGCTGGGCCAGCGGGCCGACGAGCTGCTCAGCCGGTTCGGTCTCGGCGGCGCCGCCGGGCGGCTGGTCCGGACGTACTCGGGCGGCATGCGCCGCCGGCTGGATGTGGCCATGGGCCTGATCCACCGGCCCGCGGTGTTGTTCCTCGACGAGCCCACGGCCGGCCTCGACCCGGAATCCCGCTCCGCGATGTGGGACGAGATCGCCCGGCTGTCGGCCAGCGAAGGGCTCAGCATCCTGCTCACCACCCACTACCTGGAAGAAGCTGACCGGCTGGCCAGCCAGCTGGCCATCATCGACCGCGGCCAGGTAGTCGCAGCCGGCACCCCGGACGACCTCAAGGGCCGGCTGCACGGCGACACGGTCCGGGTCGAACTGGCCGCTCCCGCAGTTCCCGGCCAGGTGCAGGCCGCACTGGGCCGGGTGCCCGGCGTCCGGGACGCCGCCATCACCGGCCGCACCGTGAGCGCCCGGGCGGACGACGGCGCGACGGCCGTGCCCGCACTGCTCGCGGCGCTGGATCATGCCGGGATCGCGGTGCATGGTGTGACCGCTGCCCGCCCGTCGCTCGACGACGTCTACCTGCGCTTCACCGGGCGCAGCTTCGCCGACGCCGAGCAGCCCGGCGCTGGCCCGTCCCCAGCCGCCCCGCCCGCCGCCGGCCAGCCCGTGCCGAGCGCCAGCCCGACCGGAGGATCACGATGAGCACTATCGCCGCGCACACCACGTGGATGACCCGACGGCAGCTCAAGGCCATGCTGCGGCAGCCCGCCTATGTGGTCATCCTGGCTGTGCAGCCCGCCATCTGGCTGTTCCTGTTCGGCTCCCTGTTCCGCAAGGTCGCCGAGCTGCCCGGCTTCGGCGCCCCGTCCTACCTGGACTACCTGGTACCCGGGGTGGTGGTGATGAGCGCCCTGTCGACCAGCATGTGGAGCGGGATGGGCGTGCTGGAGGAGATCGACCGCGGCATTATGGACCGCTTCCTCGTGCTGCCGCTGCACCGGTCGGCGATCATCAACGCCTCGGTTGTCATGCAGGCCATCACAACCGTGCTGCAGTCGCTGATCATCGTGGCCCTGGGCCTGGCCGCGGGCGCGCACTTCGCTGGCGGCGTCCTCGGCCTGGCCGTTTTGCTGACCGCGTCGGTGCTGGTCGCGGTGGTGTTCAGCGCCCTGTCGAACACGATCGGGATGCTGGCCAGGCAGCGGGAGACCATCATCGGCCTCAGCGTTTTCCTGCTGCTCCCGCTGACGTTCCTGTCCTCCGCGTTCATGGCCCCGGCCCTGATGCCGCACTGGATGCGGATCGTGGCCGACTGCAACCCGGTCAACTGGGCACTGGAGGCCGGCCGGGCCGCGATGAGCACCAGCCCGGACTGGGGCCGTGTGCTGGCCCAGGGCGGTGGCCTGCTGGCCCTGGCCGTCGCGGTCACCGCGCTGTCGGTGCTGACCTTCCGCGCATACCAGAAGTCCGTCTGACCCCACCAGGCACCTCGTGCCGAACGCCGCTGCCTGGTCGGCCGGCTCCGGCCACGCCAGAGACACGTACCGGGCTGACGGCGGGCGGCCGCCGGAACGCCCGGGCAGCGCCCCGCGGCAGACGGCCGGGGACCCTGGTCACCGAGCCAGGGTCCCCGGCTAGGGTGTTTGACAGGCGCGACCGGGGACCTGCGGGCGCGACCGTGGAGCCAGGACTTACCTGGCCGCCGCACCAGCACCAGGGCCGGGCACCGGCAACGCAGGACAGGAGCCCCGGATGGACATGACGCTCGAGGTCGTGGTGGTCCCCGTCGGCGACGTGGGTAAGGCCAAGGAATTCTATGAAGCGCTCGGCTGGCGGCTGGACGCCGACTTCGTCTCCGGGCCGGACTTCCGGGTCGTGCAGCTGACCCCGCCCGGGTCGGCCTGCTCGATCATCTTCGGCACCGGCATCACCTCGGCCGAGCCCGGCTCCATGCAGGGCCTGCAGCTCGTGGTGACCGACATCGATGCCGCCCGGGCCGAGCTGGCGCAGCGCGGGGCCCAGGTCAGCGACGTGTTCCACGACGCCGGCGGGGTATTCCATCACGCCGGCGGCGCCGCGCGGGTACCTGGGCCGGCGCCGGGGCGGAAGAGCTACGGCTCGTTCGTCTCGTTCAGCGACCCGGATGGTAACAGCTGGTACGTCCAGGAGGTCACCACCCGCCTCCCGGGCCGCTGACCGGGCCCGGCCGGCTGGCGCCGGCCCAGCGGCCCGGCCGGCCGACAAGCACGAGGATCGCCCCCGTACGAGGATCGCCCGGCACGAGGATAGGGAGAAAGCCATGCAGGTAACCCACGTGGCGGGCGGGCGCCCCGCGCACGCCAGCCCCGGAGCGGGCACATGACGGCCGGCTACGACGTCATCGTGGTGGGTGGCGGCTCGCCGGGTGAGCACTGCGCGGGTGAGCTGGCTGACGGCGGCCTGCGGGTCGCGCTCGTCGAGCGGAGTCTGGTCGGGGGCGAGTGCTCCTACTACGCCTGCATCCCGTCCAAGACCCTGCTGCGGCCGGGTGAGGCGGTGCACGATGCACGCGAGGCGGCGGCCACCGCGGAGGTCGACGTCGCCGCCGCGCTGGCCTACCGGGACTTCATGGTCGGGAACTACTCCGACGCCGGCCAGGAACGCTGGCTGGCGGGCAAGCGCATCGACCTGCTGCGCGGCACTGGCCGGCTGGCCGGGCCGGGTGCGGTCGAGGTCAGTGGCGTCCGCTACACCGCCCGGCACGTCGTGGTGGCGACCGGCTCGGACGCGGTCGTGCCGAACGTACCGGGCCTGCGCGAGCTCGACGGCGTGTGGACCAACCGCGAGGTGACCGGGATGAAGGCCATCCCGCGGCGCCTGGTCATCCTCGGCGGCGGGCCGGTCGGCGCCGAGATGGCCCAGGCGGTGCGCCGCCTGGGCGGCGAAGTCGCGCTGGCCGAAGGTTCCGCCCATGTACTGGCCCGCGAGCCCACCCCGCTGGGCGTGGCGCTGGGTGAGGTGCTGCGCGGCGACGGCATCGAGCTGTTCCTGGGCACCCACGCGACCGGGGCCCACCGGGACGGCGACGACTATGTGCTGGTCCTGGACAACGGGCGCGAGCTGCGTGGCGACCACCTGCTCGCGGCCACCGGGCGGCGGCCACGGCTGCCCGCCGGCCTGGACACGGTCGGCGTCACGGCCGGACCGCACGGCATCCCGGTGGACACCCAGCTGCGGGCCGGTGAGCAGCTGTGGGCGATCGGCGACGTCACCGGGATACGGCTGCTCACCCACGTCGGCAAGTACCAGGGTGAAGTAGTCGCCGCGAACATCCTCGGCGAGTCGCGGGAGGCTCACTACGACGCCATACCGGACGTCGTCTACACCGACCCGCACGCGGCCTCCGTAGGCGCCACCGAGGCCCCGTTCAGCGCGACCGTCCCGGTGTCCGAGGTGGCCAAGACCGCCACGTACACCCACGCCTACGCCCAGTCCAACGGGTTCCTGACGCTGCTCAGCGACGGTGGCCGGCTGACCGGCGCTTATGCCCTCGGCCCCGAGGCCGGCGAATGGCTGCAGCAGGCCACCCTGGCCATCCGGGCCCGGGTGCCACTACCGCTGCTGCGCGACGTCATCCAGCCTTTCCCCACGTTTTCGGAAATCTATGTGGCCGCACTCAAAGCCCTGCACAGCCAGGTCAAGGCGGGCCGGCCGCCGGAGTCCCGGCCAGCTGAACCGGCCAGCTGAACCGGCCAGTGCTAGACCGGCGCATCTACCTGCCCGGGCGTGGCCAGGGCCCGGCCAGTCCCGCCGCGAGCCGACGCCCAGCTTGGTGAACACCTTGAGGGTTATGCGAAAGTCTCCTTGAAGAAGTAAAGTCCGATTGCGGCGCAGAATGATGACTTGAAGGTCTTCAGTGGCCGACGGTAGTCGGTGAAGAGAATTCGCCATGTCTTCAGGGTGGCGACG
>Ga0335077_10000112_pt1 | contig 80955 bp, 77 predicted proteins | sample Lox_Sample_31_FD_207151 | JGI IMG/M metagenome (GOLD analysis project Ga0335077, IMG submission 207151) | Soil microbial communities from Loxahatchee National Wildlife Refuge, Florida, United States - Lox_Sample_3.1 | ecosystem: Environmental > Terrestrial > Soil > Wetlands | place: USA... | reverse complement strand
GCGTCCGCCGGCACCTGGGCGCCCACGCCCGATGCTTCGATGTGCGCGTGGTCGACATGGTGGATTCCACCAGCACCGCGTTGATGGCAAGGGCGAGCGCCGGCGCCTGCGATGGAGCCGTGCTCGCAGCGGAGTTTCAAACCCAGGGCCGCGGTCGCCGTGGGCGTGCCTGGTACGGCGGAATCGGCGGCGCGCTCACCTTTTCCCTCTTATGGCGCTTCGAGCAGGGCGCTGGCGTGCTGGCCGGACTTGGCCCGGCGGTCGGGGTGGCGCTGGTGCGGGCGCTGCGCGATCTCGGCGCGGCACAAGCGATGCTCAAGTGGCCCAACGATGTGCTGGTGGGCTACCGGAAGCTCGCGGGCACACTGGTAGAGATCCACGGCGATGTGCTGGGGCCCAGCCTGGTGGTGATCGGAATAGGCATGAACTGTCGGCTGGACTCCGTCACGCGCCAGCACATCAACCAGGCCGTGATCGATCTGCGGACATCCGGCGTATCGGTCGATCGCAGCCGAATCCTCGCAACGGCGCTCGTACACTTGGCCGAGGTGCAGCAGGTGTTCGCCCAACACGGGTTCGCGCCGCTGCGTCGCGAGTGGGAACGCTACCATGTGTATTCGCACCGGCCGGTGACGCTGCGGCTGCCCGACGGCAGCAATCAGGACGGCACCGTCGCGGGAGTAGATGACGACGGCTGTCTGCTGCTACAGACCTCTTCCGGCCAGCGCCGATTCCATTCAGCAGACGTCAGCCTGCGCATCGCCGCCTCATCATCGCCCCTGCTTGCTGTTGACCGGGGTTAGCAGCGGAGTGGCGGCTATAATCACACGGCGCCCGCACAGGGCCGACGCGATCTGCTGCGCGGGGCCGTGGCGATGCCCTCCGGCAAGCGCGACCCGGTCGTCCGGCCCATCCCCTTGTCTCGCAGAGCTCAGATGATCCTCGCCATCGATGCCGGGAACACTCGGATCAAATGGGGACTGTGGGACCGGCGCTGGATGCGGCAGCAGTCGGTGAATACGGATGACATCGCGAGTTTGGGCGATGTTTGGGCCGGCTTGCCCACACCTCTGCGGGTCGTCGCCTGCAATGTGGCTGGCCCGAAGCCACGCGACTGGCTCGACGCCTGGGCCGAACAGCGCCGACAAACCGTGTATTGGGTGGAGAGCCGCACGGAGCAATGCGGCGTGCGCAACGGCTACAGCGACCCCGCCCAGTTGGGACCGGACCGCTGGGCGGCGCTCGTGGCCGCACGCGGCCTGGCCCGCGGCGCAGCGCTCGTCGTGAACGCCGGCACTGCGGTGACGGTAGATGCGCTTACCCGAGACGGCGAGTTCGTGGGCGGCCTGATCCTGCCCGGGCTCGCGCTGATGACGGAATCGCTCGCACGCGGGACCGCGCGCCTGCCCCATGCCAGGGGATGCTTCGAGCTGTTCCCCCGTTCCACCGCGGACGCGATCACCTCGGGAGCGACCCAGGCGGTTTGCGGTGCCGTGGAACGCATGTACCGTGCGCTCGCGGCGCGCGAGCTCGAGCCCGAGATCCTGCTGAGCGGCGGCGCGGCCGAGTTGTTGGCCCCGCACATCGACCTGCCGCTGCGCTTGGTTCCCAATCTGGTGCTGGAAGGCCTGTGCGTGATCGCGCAGGAGGAGCAGGCGTGAGGGCAGTCTTCCTGGCACTTCTCGCCGTCAATCTGGCTGTCGCGGGGTACGCCTGGTACGCCTCCACACAATCCAACCCTGACGCGCAGCTTCTGCGCCAGCAGCTCAATGCACAGCAGATCCGCATCATTGCACCGCGGCCGATGGTGACGCAACGACCGAAAGCGGCGTGTCTGGAATGGGGTGCGTTCGGCGGCGTGGAGCTCAAGGCCGCGCAAGCCGCGCTGGATGCGCTGAACCTCGGCGCGCGGGTGACGCATCGAGAGGTTCCGACCCAGGCGAACTATTGGGTGTACCTGCCCCCGCTCAAGAACAAGGAAGAAGTCGACCACAAGCTCGGCGAGCTGCAGTCGCTCGGCCTGGAAGACTATGCTGCCGTCGGCGGCGAGGGGGCGATGCGAAATGCCATTTCGCTAGGGATCTTCAGAACGGAAGAGGCGGCGAACAATTACCTGGAGGCGGTGCGGCAGAAAGGCGTACGTTCGGCGCGCGTGGGCAAGCGCGAGTCCCGCCTCGTGGAGACGACGTTCCTGATCCAGGAGCCCGACGTGCCTTTGACGGCGAAGCTCGCCGAGCTGCGTCAGCGCTTTCCCGGCACGGAGCTGAAGGCATTGGACTGTCCGTGATGCGGGGACGACGTCAAGAGGTGAAGAGGTGAAAAGGTGAAGAGGTGAAATGAAATCGGAATAAGCAACTCCCTCTCCCCCGGCCGGGGGAGGGCAGGGGCGAGGGGGATCACTTTTTCACCTTTTCACCTCTTCACCTTCTGACCTCTTCACGCCCTCGCTCCTTCGCTTCCCCCTCAAGCCATTCGCCAACCGACCCGATAGAGCAAGCACTGTGATCGGCGCTCGGCTTCCCCGACTGATGTTCCTGGCACTGCTCGCCGCGTGGGCGATCCAGTCGTGGGTTTACTATCCGCAGCTGCCGCTCCACCTCGCCTCCCACTTCGATGCGGCGGGTCACCCGAATGGATTTTCGTCCAAGGCTGCGTTCTTCGCGCTCGAGGCGTTCATCCTGCTGGTGATCGCCGGGGCTTTCGGTGTGCTACCGGCCCGCCTGCACCGCTTCCCGAACCAGATGATCAATCTACCGCACAAGGATTACTGGCTCGCGCCGGAGCGGCGCGAGGCGACACTGGGGGCCGTCGCCGACGCCATGACCTGGTTCGGTTGCGCGGCCGTGCTCCTCCTGCTGGTGGTGACGCAGCTCGTGATTCGTTTCAATCTGGAGCGTTGGCCGGCGCTGCCTTCCGCGCCGATGTGGGCGCTATTGGCAGGGTTCGGCCTATGCACGGTACTGCTCATGGCACGCCTGCTTCGCATCGCGCGACGCCCCAGCAACTGAACGCTGCGCGATGGCGCCGCGATGCGTAGCGGATCAGGCCGGTTGCGGCTCCTTGATTCGCAATACGTGAGAGCCGTCCGGAGTAGATCGGATCTCGGCCCGCTGGTCGTGAAAACGGGCCAGCTCGTCCCGGTGCGCGATGCTCACGATCGTCGTGTGCTCCAGCCGCTGCACCAGCAGCTCGTACAAGCGCGCCTGGGCGGTCTGGTCCAGATGTGACGTGGCCTCGTCAAGGAACAGCCACGCGGGCCGCTGCAGCAGCGCGCGAGCGATGGCGACCCGTTGTTGCTCGCCTCCCGAGAGCTGCGCCGCCCAGTTGGCCGACTGGTCGAGGCGCGATGCGAGCTGAGGCAGACCCACGGCCGTAAGCGCTTCTTGGACCTGCTCCTCGCTGAAGGCATCGGCGGGCGCTGGATAACAGACTGCTTCGTGCAGCGTGCCGAGCGGGAAGTAGGGGTGCTGCGGCAAGAACAGCGAGCTGAACTGCGCCGGCTGGACGATGCTGCCGCGGCCGAATGGCCAGATCCCGGCGATCGCGCGAAACAGGGTGCTCTTCCCCGAGCCCGATGGCCCTTGGATCAGGACGCGACTGCCGCGATGTATCGAGAGCGTGGCCCCGGACAAGAGCGGCTGACCATCGGGTAACGCCAAGTCCAGGTTCTTCAACTCGAGCTGACCCTCTGCGCCCGTATCGTGCACGATGCCAGGCGCGGCCTCGCGCGTCGCGCGGGCCGCAGCCAGCGTGTTGTGGAAACTCGTCAGCCGGTCGACCGTCGCCTTCCAGCCGGCGAACCCGGTGTTCGGACCGGTGCCTGTGTACGCGTTGACGAACCAGCTCAGCGACCGCTGCACGTTGCCGAACGCGTTGGCGGTCTGCATCAGCCCCCCGAGCGCGATCGCGCCCGAAAAGAAGCGCGGCGCGGCGACCAGGTAGGGAAAAATGACCGCGACCTGCGCATAGCCGCTGGTGTAGAAGTTGAGGAACTTCTGCCAGCGCATGATCTCCCACCAGTTGGTGAAGACGCGCATGAAGCGCGCGCGGAAGCCCTCCATCTCGCCTTCCTCGCCACGGTACAAGGCGACGCCCTCCATGTTCTCGCGGAAGCGCACCAGGTTGAAGCGGAAGTCCGCTTCGTAGCGTTGCTGCTCGAAGTTAAGGCCGATGAGGGGCTTCCCGATCTTGTGCGTGAACCAGCTCCCGACCACGGAATAGGCGAGCGCGACCCACACCATGTAACCGTAGAAGACGTAGGCTTGCCCACCGAAGCTGAACTCGAGCACGCCCGAGAGCGTCCAGAGGATGCCGACGAAAGCGATCAGGGTCACCACCGCGTTTAGCAGCCCGAGCGAGAGATTCAGCGTCTCGTCCACGAACATCCTGAGGTCCTCGGCGATACGCTGATCCGGGTTGTCGGTGTGGTTCCCGGTGAGCTGGAGGAAGTAATAGGTACGGTTCGACAGCCAGTCTTTGAGGTACTTGTCGGTGAGCCACCGGCGCCACCGCACCTGCAGCATCTGGTTCAAATACGTCGCATAAACGCCGACGACGATGTAGATGGTCGCCAGCACGCAGAAGCGCCACATCTGATGGAAGAACTCGGCCTTGTTCTTGTCTTGCAGCGTGTTGTAGAACAGGTTGTACCATTCGTTGAACAGCACATCCATGTAGACGCTGCCGAGCGTGAGCGCGACGATCGCGAACAACAGCAGGCGCGCGCGCGCTTTCTCCTCCGAGGACCAGTAGGGGCGGAACAGCCTCCAGACGTCACCCCAGAACCCTTGTCGGACCATGTTCTTCGGCCTGCCGGTGCTCATGGGACAGCTCCTAGTGGGATGATCTCGGGCAGCGGCTGAGGCCCGCCGTCGTCGATGCGCAACGCCTACAAGCGTGAACAGTGTAGCGGAGGCGGCCCGCGCCTCCGCTCAACGATACCCGCTCCCGGGAGACCCGGGAGTATCGGCGGCCGACCTTAAGTGGACCTGAACGGGCAAGGCGTAAGCGCATCGACACGCGGGCTTTCGCGTCGAGTCCACTTGCCGATGCACCTGGCATACATGACCCCGGCGCGCCCGATCGCCCGGATAGCCACAGCGATCGGCCGCCCTCACGCGCCCTCGGAGGCATGCGGGGATGCAAGCTCGTACACGGTCTTGCCGCGCAGCCTGAAGACATCCGCGACGTGAAACAGGCTCTCGGAATGACCCATGAACAGCAGGCCGTCCGGCCGCAGCAGGCGGGCGAAGCGCCTCAGGATACCAGCCTGTGTCGTGCGATCGAAATAGATCATGACGTTGCGGCAGAAGATCGCATCGAGCTGTGCCGGGACCGGCCATGCCGGGTCCAGCAGATTCAGACGGCGAAATGCGAGCAAGCTGCGCAACTCGGGTCGCACGCGCGCCTGCCCGGCCTGGGGACCCGTGCCGCGCTGAAAAAACCGCTTGAGCCGCTGAGGGCCCAGCCGCTCGGCCCGGTCCAGCGGATAGATGCCCTCTTGCGCCTGCGCCAGGACTTGAGTGTCGATGTCGGTCGCCAGGATCGATGCGGGCGGCGTCAGGCTGCCGAAGGTCTCAGCCATTGTGATCGCGATCGAGTAGGCCTCCTCGCCGGTCGAACTGGCGCAGCACCAGATCTGAACACGCCGGCCCCGCGGCAGGTTCTGGACGTGTTCGGCCAGGATCGGAAAGTGATGTGCCTCCCGAAAGAATGACGTCAGGTTGGTCGTGAGGGCGTTGGTGAAGGCTTCCCATTCGCGCTCATCGCCTTCCTGGAGCAGTGCGACGTAATCGGAGAAGCGCTTCAGCCCACGCGCACGCAGGCGCCGCGCCAGACGGCTGTATACCATGTCCTGCTTCGCATCCGAGAGCGAAATGCCCGCGCGCCTGTAGATGAGGTCGCGAATGCGTCGGAAGTCCTTGGGCGAGAACTGGAACTCGCGCGGCTCCGGTTCCGGTGCCGATGCGGAGGTCGTGTCGCGAGTGGCGCGTGCCATGAATCGGCTCCGTCGGCACGGTCACCCGGCCGCTTCGACGGCCGGGTCTCGCTGCTCCGCGGTCGGCCGCGCTCCGATGTCGACGTGTAGCGGCATGAATCGGCGCACCGTAGCGGCTCGGGTGTGGTGGGTGATGAATGTCATGGGCCATTGCCTCGACTGCGGATCGCGTTTCTCGTTGCTCGATGCGCTCGAAAGGTGGCCCAGCCGAACCACTTCGCACGTCCCGGCCGGCCGCATGCTGAGAATGGGACGACGTGCTTCGGCATGCCGATCGGCACGATGGCGGCGCGTCGCGTCCCGATGCAGGAGACGAACCCGGCACGCGAAACCGGCCCCCGCGCGCTCCGCTCTCGACCGCATCCAATATCGGGGCCCCCGCAGCGGACTTTAGACGGCTGGATCCCAAGGTCCGCGATCGCAACCCGCCGGAGGCCACACCGGGCCGCTCGCGCGCACTTCGGCGCGCGGCCGCCTCAGGGTTGGGAGCCTCTCCCGGCGAGGCCGCGGATTCGAGCCAACGTGTCGCTGGTCGAACGGGTGTAGAGGAAAGGAATCGAGACGACCCGGCCACCCCAGGCGACGACCTCCGGGCCACCGACGATCCGATCGACAGGCCAGTCGCCGCCTTTCACCAGCACGTCGGGCCGGACCCGAAGAATCAGTTCCAGAGGCGTGTCGGTGTCGAACCAGCTCACCAGATCGACCGACTCGAGAGCCGCGACCACCGCCATGCGGTCTTCCAGGCAATTCACCGGGCGCTCGGGTCCCTTGCCCAGTCGGCGTACGGAATCATCGGAGTTGAGCGCAACCAACAGACTCGCCCCGAGCGTACGGGCCTGCGACAGGTAAGTGACGTGTCCGCGGTGAAGGATGTCGAAGCAGCCGTTGGTGAACACCAGCGGGCGCTGCAGGGCGCCCAGGCGCTCGCCGAGCTGGTCTGGCGGGCAGAGCTTGTGTTCGAACTGCAGGCCGGTGGACATGGCGGTGGGCGAATCGATGCATCATACAGGCCGGGCGCGTCGAGTGGCGGACCGAAGAAGTGGGCCGCGCTTCGCGGACATGACCACCGGCGGTCTCCAACGGCGTTCGCCCCTCACCTGTGCGGCGACGTGCCGGCGCCGCCTATGGCGCGGCGACGTCCACCTGATCATGGCGTGAGGAATCGGCAGGCCGGGACCGTCGCTTTCCTGTGCCGAACGGGTCGGTCGGCTGCGCGAGACCGCGCGGTTTGTGTGCCCATCGGGAGAATTCGGATGAGTGCTGATAGCATGTTATGGCAACAGCATGGGAGTGCGCTGTCCTCGGGTGGCCTTGGCCGGCGCTGCCCGCTTTGACAGGCGCCCGGCTACGCCGTACGCTAGCAGCCGATGACTCAACTGGATCGAGACCACATGATGCTGAGGATGAAACAGCTGCTACTGGGAATCGCGTTGGGCACAGCCGCGGTTTCGGCCACCGCCGGGATGTCCGGGGCAGGCGACAGCGCCAGTCCTATCGCGCGCACCTCATGCCCAGGCATTGGCGCGAATAAGTCCTCCGCGCTGGAGGCCGCGCCGGGGACAGGTGCTGCCCACAAGACCGACGCCGTCAGTCGCGGGCACGCCCGTTGCCGCGGGTTCACCGAGTACCTCGGCTTCCACGCCGAAGCCAAGCAGCAGAGCGCAGACAGCCTGCTGATGCCCTGGTCCCAGCTGCGTACCCCCGCAGACTGAGGCAGCCGGCGGCCGCTCGCGGCCGGACCGCGCCGTCGCGGGACGCGCGAGCGACATGCGTTACCACCGAGCCTTGACGTGGTTCCGGCGCGATCTGCGTGTCGATGACCATGCTGCGCTATACCACGCGCTCTCGCACAGCAGATCGGTTTGGTGCGTCTTCGTATTCGACCGCGACATCCTGGACCCGCTGCCACGGCAGGACCGGCGCGTGGAGTTCATCCATGCATGCGTGCTCGAGGTGGATGCGAGCCTGCGCCTGCTCGGCGGCGGGCTCGTCGTCCTGCACGGACGGGCGCGAGACGAGGTCCCGCTGCTCGCTCACCGGTTGGGTGTCCAGGCGGTGTACGCCAACCAAGACTACGAGCCCGCGGCGATCGAGCGAGACCTGGCGGTGGAGCGGGCCTTGCACGATAGCGGCATCGCCTTCCACCTGTATAAAGATCAGGTCGTCTTCGAGAAAGGGGAGGTATCGACCCGCGAGGGGCGACCTTTCAGCGTGTTTACGCCTTACAAGCGCGCCTGGCTCGACCGTCTGCGGGGAACCGACCTGTGCGCGTTCCCTGCGCAGCCAGGCAGCTCCGCGCTGGCACGCCGCCTCGAAGTCGACATCCCGTCCCTGGAGGCTCTGGGCTTCCACCGCACGAACCTGGGACGGATCGGGCTTCCTACGGGGAGCTCGGGTGCAAGGGCGTGGTTCCGGGAATTCATGACGCGCATCGATCGGTACCACGACCGGCGAGACTACCCCGCGCTCAGAGGGCCCTCCTATCTATCCGTGCACCTGCGCTTCGGCACCCTGTCCATCCGGGAGTTGGTGCGGGTGGCCGCGGCCCGCCGCACACGCGGAGCGCAGACCTGGCTCTCGGAGCTGATTTGGCGCGAGTTCTATTTCATGCTCTTGTATCACCACCCGCATCTCGCGGACCACAGCTTCCGGCCTGAGTTCGATCGCATACCGTTCCCCAATGCCGAGGAGCATTTCCGGGTCTGGTGCGAGGGGCGCACCGGTTACCCGCTGGTCGACGCCGCGATGCGGCAGATCAACCAGACCGGCTACATGCACAATCGTCTGCGCATGGTGGCAGCCTCGTTCCTGGTGAAGGACCTACATGTGGATTGGCGCTGGGGCGAGCGCTATTTCGCGCGGCAGCTGACCGATTTCGACCTCGCCGCCAACAACGGCGGGTGGCAGTGGGCGGCGTCCACCGGCTGCGACGCGCAACCCTACTTCCGAATCTTCAATCCGATCACCCAGTCGCAGAAGTTCGACCCGCAGGGACGCTTCATCCGCCTGTACGTGCCCGAACTACGGCAAGTACCGGACCGATACATCCACGCGCCCTGGCAGATGAACGGCGCCGACCAGGCGGCGTGCGGAGCGGTGATCGGAAGGGACTACCCACCGCCTGTCGTGGATCATGCTCGCGCCAGACGCGCGACGCTGGAGCTATACACAGCCGCCCGGCGCGCCTTTGGCTCTGCCGCGGGCCGACGCGATAGCGACCTCGCCGCTTCCAGCTAGTCGATGTACTCGAAGACCTTTACGACCTTCTCGACCCCACTGGTGGTGCTGGCGATCTCTGCCGCCTCATCGCCCTCCTTGTGCGTCACCAAGCCCATCAGGAACACCACGCTGTTCTCGGTCACGACCTTGACGCGGTTCGGGTGGAACTTGGCCTCGCCTGCGAAGCGCGCCTTGACCATGCTCGTGAGATAGGCGTCGTTGGCGGAGGTGCTGGCGGACGGGAGGGGCGCAATGGCGAGGTCGTTTTGCACGTTGCGGACGTTCTCCACGCCCAGGGCGATGGCACCGATGTCGTCCTTCACCTCCTGGTCGGGAACCTCACCCACGAGCAGGACGAACCGGTTGTAGCTCGTGACGTCGGTGTGCACGCGTTTGCCGTACTTCTCGTTGATGCGAGCGTCCACGTTGCGCTCGATCACCTCGTCGTCCATCATGGTCCCGCTGCTGCGGCGGTCGTCCGCTACCAGCACCGCCGCGCCGCCTCCCGCCACCACCGCAGGGACACAACCATGCAGAGCCGGCGTCAGCGCCAGAAGACAGACCAGCACCCATGCATGCTTCATGTCCTAGCGCGCCCCCACCAGCAGGTAGTCGATCGCGTCGCACATGCAGTGCAGGCACAAGATGTGCACCTCCTGGATCCGAGCGGTGTTGGCGTGCGGGACGCACAGATGGATGTCGCCCTCGCCCAGGATCTGCCCCATGGCCCCGCCGTTTCTTCCAGTCAGCGCGATCACCCCCATGCCGCGTTCGTGCGCTGCGTGGATGGCGGCGATCACGTTGCGCGAATTGCCGCTCGTGGAGATCGCCAGGAGCAGGTCGCCGGGCTGGCCCAGTGCGCGCACCTGCTTCGCGAAGACATCGTCATAGTGGTAATCGTTGGCGATCGAAGTGAGCGTGGAGGAGTCGGTGGTGAGGGCGATCGCGGCGAGCGGCGGACGCTCCATCTCGAAGCGGTTGAGCAACTCGGCGCTGAAATGCTGGGCGTCGGCCGCCGAGCCGCCGTTGCCGCACGCCAGGATCTTGCCTTGTTTTGCGAGGCACTGGGCCATACGCTCTCCCCCCTGGCGCAGCGGCTCGGCCAGCAGCGCGGCGGCCTGCATCTTGAGTTGCGCACTGTCGGTGAAGTGCTGGTTGATCCGCTTAGTCAGATCCATGGGTTGCCTCGCAGTTCCATGCCGGCGTGAAATTATCGCATGCGCTCAAGCCGCGGCGGTCGCTCGCGGACGACAAGCTCATTCGTCGAAGGCGTTCTTGATCCACGTCGGCCGACCCTCCGCGTCCACCAACACGGCGTCGAAGCGGCAAGCGGGGAGTTCGCGCTGATGCGCGAGATAGTGGCGTGCGGCGGATAGCAGCCGCGCGCGCTTGCGCCTCGTGATGCTCTCTGCCGCACCCCCGAAGGCCTGGCTGCGCCGCATGCGGACCTCGACGAACACCAGCGTCTCGCCCTCGAGCAAGATGAGATCGATCTCGCCGGACCGGCAAGCGTAGTTGCGCGCCTTGAGCTCGAGGCCCTGGCCCAGAAGGAAGCTCAAAGCGAGAGCCTCAGCCTGCGCCCCGTCGGGGTTCATGCTTGGCCACTCAGCCGCGGGTCATTGCGGGATGCGGGACAGCCCTTCGCCGAGCACGCGGGTCTCGCCTTGGCTGAACTGGGCTGGAATCAGCTCACGCAGGAAGCGGTGGTCTCGCCCCAGCGTGATGTAGCCGGTGACCCCGTCTAGCGGAGCCTCACCCGGAGGACCGCGCAGCAGGTCCTGCGCGATGCGGTAGGCGTCGATGCCCAGAGCATAGAAGCGCTGGAACTCGAGGCCGGCCTGCTCCTGTCGCGCATAGGACATGACGGCCGGGTGATCCGGCGTGAGCAGCCATGGCATGTCGACAAAATACACTCCGTTCAGGTCGCGGTTGGCGAGCGCATCGTTGCTCGTGTGCACCAGAGAAGTGGCGAAGATCGGCGTGGAGGCGCCGAGATAGGGGCGGATCTGCCGGGCGCGCGCGGCATCCAGGGCCAGGAAGACGACGGTGCCCGATGCGCTGGCGAGCGAGTCGCGCAGCTTCATCAGGCTCGGGGCGTCGGTGGTGTAGACGAACTCGTCCTGGATCAGCCCGCCACGACGCACGAACTCGTCGGCGAATGCCTGCCCGAGCCGGCGGGACAGCGCCGAGTCGGACGCGACGACCACCGCGGTCTTGCGTTCCTGCTGGCGGGCGAGCTGTGCCAACTGCTTGGCCTCGTTTTCGATCTGCAGGCCGAAGATGTAGAGCTCCTGCGGCATCACGCTCTCCAGCTCCGGCGCGTTGAGCGCGAGGGTGGGCACTGTCACCAGCTTGGTTCCCGACAGAGCCGTCACCGCGCTGCGCGTGAGCGGTCCGATGACAAGCTCGGCCCCTGCGCGTACGGCCTCTTCGTACGCCTGCACGATGTCATAGGCGTCGTCGGTGGTGGCATGGATGACGACGGGCAGCGTGGTGGCACGATGAACTTTCGCGGCCTCCAGAACGCCGAGGCGCACGGCGTCCGCCTGTCGCCCGATCGAGCTCGAGTTCAGCGGGAGCAGCACCGCGATGTGTGGCCCCGGACGAGCTGCGGCGTCCGTCGTCTGCGCGCGGGCGGTGTGATTGGCGAGGTCGCATCCGCACCAGTATAGTAGCGCCACGAGCAGGGCAAAGGCGATTGAACGTTGCATAGCGACGCCCACGAACAGGTGGACGCGGCATTATATGTCGTGGCAACTCCACTGGGGAACTTGCGCGACATCACGCTGCGCGCTCTCGACGTGCTCGCCGCGGTGGACGCGGTAGCGGCGGAGGACACGCGGGTCACTCGGCGGTTGATGTCGCATTATGGCTTGCGTACCCCTCTGGTCGCCCTGCACCAGCATAACGAAGCGCGAGCGGCTGCCGAGATCGTGCGGCGGATCCAGGCTGGCGAGGCGATCGCCTATGTCACCGACGCGGGTACTCCCGGCATCAGCGACCCGGGCGCAGTGCTGGTGGCACGCGTGCGCGCAGCCGGCCTGCGCGTAGTTCCTGTGCCGGGCCCGAGTGCGGTCAGCGCAGCGCTATCGGCAGCCGGCGTGAGCGACCCGCATTTCCTGTTCTACGGCTTCCTGCCTGCCAAGGCATCTGCTCGTCGGGACGCGCTCGCAGCCTTGGCGTCGCTCCCGTATCGCTTGGTCTTCTTCGAGGCGCCACAGCGCGTCGGCCAGAGCCTGGCAGACATGGCGCAGGTCCTGGGGCCCGAGCGGGAGGTGGTCATCGCCCGCGAGCTCACGAAGGTGTTCGAGAGTTTCCACAGTTGCGCGCTCGCAGACGCGCCGCGCTGGCTATCCGAGGATCCGAACCGCCTGCGGGGAGAGTTCGTGCTGATCGTCGAAGGGGCGGCGCAAGCGCCCGTGCACGCCCAGGATGCCGGTGAGCACGCGCTGGAGGTTCTGCTGCGCGAGCTGCCGCTGAAGCAGTCGGTCCAGCTTGCGGCGCAGATCAGCGGGGCGAGAAGGAATGCGCTATACGCCCGGGCGCTGGAACTGAAACGGGATCGTTGACGCGGTGTGCATGCCGCGCAGGTGAGTGCGTCGAATGGACGAGATCACGATCGCGAAACCCGACGACTGGCACCTGCATCTGCGGGATGGGGACGCGCTGCAATCGGTGCTGCCGGACACGGCGCGGCGCTTCGCGCGCGCCATCGTCATGCCCAACCTCAAACCGCCGGTGGTGAGCACGGCGCTGGCGCTCCAGTACCGAGACCGGATTCTCGCAGCGCTGCCGCGCACGGTCAGGTTCGAGCCGCTCATGACGCTCTACCTCACGGACAACACGCGGCCGGCGGAGATCCGCCGCGCGCGCGCGAGCGGCGTGGTGCACGCGGTCAAGTACTACCCGGCCGGTGCCACCACGAACTCGGAATCCGGTGTGACCGAGATCAGCAGATGCTTCGCGACGCTCGAGGTCATGTCCGAGCTTGGCGTGCCTCTGCTGATGCACGGCGAAGTCACGGACGCTGAAGTGGATGTGTTCGACCGCGAGAAGGTCTTCATCGACCGGATCCTCGACCCGCTGGCGCGGCGGTTCCCAAAGTTGAAACTGGTGCTGGAGCACATCACCACCGAGGAGGCGGTCGAGTTCGTGCACGAGGCCCCGGCTGCCGTGGCTGCGACGATCACCGCGCACCATCTGCTGCTCAACCGCAACGCGCTGTTTCACGGTGGGATCCGGCCGCACCACTATTGCCTGCCGGTGCTCAAGCGCGAGGTGCACCGTAAGGCGCTGGTGCAGGCGGCCATCTCCGGCAGCAGCAAGTTCTTTCTCGGGAGCGATAGCGCCCCGCATGCCCGCAGCGCCAAGGAGACCGATTGCGGGTGCGCCGGCATCCACACCGCTCATGCGGGCATCGAGCTCTACGCGGAGGCGTTCGACGCTGCAGGAGCGCTGGACCGGCTCGAGGCATTTGCGTCGTTCCACGGCGCGGACTTTTACGGACTACCGAGAAATCGCGATCGTCTGACGCTGATCCGGCGCGGCTGGCGAGTGCCCGAGGAGCTACCCTTCGGCAAGCACACGCTCGTGCCCTTGCGCGCTGGCGGTATCGTGGCTTGGGCGCTAGGGCCAGCTTGACGCAGCCGCGGCGCCCGCCAACGCGAGGAAGCAGCCGTCAAGGGAAGCTGGGAATGGTCGGTTCTGTTCCTCCCGGCATGGCTTCCGGGTGCCGTCGGGTGACGAGCTCGGTAACCGTCTCGGACCGGGAGTAAGGGACGTCGACCATCAGCAACAACTTGCCCTCGTCGATCCAGCCTTGGAATTGTTTGAGCCTGGAGTTCGGAATCGAGGCGCCTACCAAGCTCGCCGACCAAAGCCCGAAGCTCGCGCCGATCAGCGCGCCGATCAGAATCGTGACTGCCTGCAGATGGATGGCGCCTGGGGGATATGCGACCAGCAGCGCACCGAGCGCGGCTCCCGCGATAGCTCCGAGAACGATGCCGGTCTGGGCGCCGTGCACCAGATCCGTCTTCTGAAACACGCCGGCCTCGGGCAGATCACCGAGGTCCGCGCCACGGCGCCCGAGGACATGGATATGCTTCGCTTCGACACGCGCCAGGAGCAGATCCTCCACGGACCGCTTGGCGCTCTCCAGATCTGGCAGCAGAAAGTACAGCCTCCGTCTCATGTTCACCTCCTCGCCCGCTGGGGCGCGGGCGCGACCCTGCGTTGCGCTCCCTGAGAACGTTGACGTTTTCTTCTGCTCTTGCTTTACGCTTAGGCTATCTAGCGTATGAAGTCAAGGCGACCCACACAGTAGAGAGGTGAGGCCGGCGTTTCGTTCCCGCGCGAGGAAGCCGAAGAGACGGGAAACCTCGCTCTCCATCGTGACGCGCCTCAGGCCACGCCGCGCTCTGCTGGCAATATTCACAGCAGTGCGTCGGCCGGGTGAACTCCGGCTCCTGGCTACTGATCTAAAGTAAAATATCTCCGTGAAGCTGGCTGGGCAGTCGCTGCATGACTTTTCGCTCGTGCAGAGGAAAGTCCGGGCTCCGCAGAGCAGGATGCCGGCTAACGGCCGGGCGCCGTGAGGCGACGGAAAGTGCAACAGAGAGCAGTCTGCCTAAGTCTCGGAAACGAGACCGGCGATGGTGAAACGGTGGAGTAAGAGCCCACCGCGGACCTGGCAACAGGTGCGGCATGGCAAACCCCATCCGGAGCAAGGCCAAATAGGGGAGCGATAGCGTGGCTCGCGCTGCTCCCGGGTCGGCTGCTAGAGCCGCCGGGCGACCGGCGGCCAAGATGAATGACTGCCCAAGGGGTACGCCCCCGGACAGAACCCGGCTTACAGGCCAGCTTCACTTTACCTTCTTCCCTTGACCACCGCGCGCGTAGCGTGCGCGGTGCGTGACCTCTGCAATTCCGAGAAATTACCTCCAATACGCGCTGTATCCGATTATTTTTCCAGGCTTCTTCTTGGGTTCGTATCTCCGTCTCAGGTCTCTTCGGTAAGTCATTGTCGCAAAGGCAAAAATCAGTTCGCCCTACTTGACCCGGGCGGATTGTTTGACTATAGTGCGCCCGAGTGGGGGAAAGTGGGGGATCGTGGGAGATCCCAAAAGATCAGGGAGCTACGTGTTCCGAGGGGTTACATCACTAACGCTTGATAGTAAGGGCCGACTTGCGGTCCCGGCCAAGTTTCGCGAGGTGCTCCAGCTTCGCGGTGGCGGGAAGTTAGTGGTCACTGCGGATTCCGCTTCCTGCCTGCTGGTCTACTCGGCCAGCGATTGGGAGCCGATCCAGCAGAAGCTCATGAGCCTGTCGAGCTTCAACCCGCGCACCCGCGACCTGCAGCGATTGCTCGTCGGGAACGCTTCGGATGTAGAGCTCGATGGTGCCGGCCGCATCCTGATCCCGGCGCCGTTACGCAAGTTCGCGGCGCTGGAAAAGGATGTCGCCTTGGTTGGCCAAGGCACCCGCTTCGAGCTGTGGGATGAAGCGAAATGGGCCGCGCAGATGGAGAAATCGATTGCCCTGAACGAGGACGGGATCCCTCCCGAGCTGGAGGGCATCTCGCTCTGAGCGCGGGCATTCACCGACCCGTCCTCTTGGCGGAGGCGGTCGACGCGCTGAGGGTCGAACCGGATGGAATGTATGTGGATTGCACGTTCGGCGGCGGCGGCCATAGCCGGGAAATCCTGCACCGGCTGGGCGCCCGGGGGCGGCTGCTCGCGTTGGACCGGGACGCACAGGCAGTGAGCGCCGCGGCAGATCTGACCGACGCCCGCCTCGCCTTGCTGCATGCCAGCTTCGGCCGCTTGGCGGAGCTCGCCTCCGCACAAGGGATCGATCGGCTCGACGGGATCTTGATGGATCTCGGCGTGTCTTCCCCGCAGCTGGAGACTGCGCAGCGCGGCTTCAGCTTCAGGCTGGATGGGCCGCTCGACATGCGGATGGATACGAGCCGCGGGATGACAGCCGCGCAGTGGCTGGCCCATGCCTCTGAAAACCAGATCCGGGAGGTGATCAAGACCTATGGCGAAGAACGGTTTGCTCGGCCGATTGCAAGAGCGATTGTTGCGGCTCGATCGCGGGGAGCTATCTGCACCACCCGACAACTTGCCCAGATCGTGGAAGAGGTCGTTCGCACGCGCGAGCCAGGCCAGGCTCCGGCGACGAGGACATTCCAGGCTATACGGATTTTCGTCAATCAAGAGCTTGAAGAACTATCGCTAGCCCTGTCGCAAGGGCTCGAGCTGCTCGCTGCCGGTGGCCGCCTGGTGGTGATCAGCTTCCACTCGCTCGAGGATCGCATCGTGAAGCAGTTCATGCGGCGGCATGCACAGCCCGCGCCGGTTCCACGCGGCATGGCAGTGCGCGAGGCCGACCGCGCCCCGCCGCGGCTGCGCATCGTGGGTAAGCCGGTGCGTCCCACGGCCGCCGAGATCGTGGACAACCCGCGTGCGCGCAGCGCCATCCTGCGCGTGGCCGAGAAGCTGCCGGTTGCGGCGGCCGCGAGGTAGCGGCCGCGTGATCAGGGTCAACACCATCTTGTGCTGCGTGCTGCTCGCCTGTGCGCTGGCCCTGGTCACCTCGCAACACAGATCGCGCGCGTTGTTCGCCGAGCTTACCCGCGAGCAGGACGTTGCCAAGCAGATCGAGGTGGAGTGGGGACAGCTGCAGCTCGAGCAGAGCACTTGGGCCATGCACGCCCGGGTCGAGAAGATCGCGAGCGGCTATCTCCAGATGCGAGTGCCCTCACCCGACCGCGTGCGCGTACTGGCTCCCGGCGCGCAGTCGACCGCCGTACCGCGGAGGAATAGCCCGTGAAGGCACCGCTGCATCCGGCGCTGCATCTACGCTTGCCCGCGGGGCGAGCGCGCGTCCTTCTGGCGCTGCTGCTGCTGTGCTTTTGTGTGGTCACCGCGCGCGCCATGTACCTGCAGGTCTGGCGCAACGACTTCCTGCGTCAGGAGGGGGCGTCGCGTTACAGCCGCATCCTCGAGCTCCCGGCGCACCGCGGCATGATCACGGATCGATACGGGGAACCCCTCGCGATTTCCACGCCGGTGGAGTCAGTGTGGGCCACTCCGGCAGAGGTCGATATCAGCCCCGCGCAGCGCCACCAGCTCGCCGCGCTGCTGGAGCTCGATGACAACGAGCTAAAGCGCAGGCTCGCGGAGACCGATCGCGAGTTCGTCTACCTCAAGCGCCAGCTGGCCCCGGAGCTTGCGGCCAAGGTAGTGCAGCTCGCCCTGCCGGGCATCTCGCTCAAGCGCGAGTACCGCCGCTACTATCCGGCGGGAGACGTCACGGCGCACCTCATCGGATTCACCGACGTGGACGACCGCGGCCAGGAGGGTCTTGAGCTCGCGTATCAAGACTGGCTGGCGGGCAAGCCGGGCAGCCGCCGCGTCATCAAGGATCGGCTCGGGCGCGTGGTCGAGGATGCCGAGAGCATACAAGCACCGGTTCAGGGCCGCGACCTGACCTTGGCCATCGATCGCAAGCTCCAGTACCTGGCGTATCGCGAGCTCAAAGCCGCGCTCGTCGAGCACCGCGCTAAGGCCGGGGGGATCGTCGTGCTGGACGTGACGACCGGCGAGGTGCTGGCGCTCACCAATCTGCCTGCGTTCAACCCCAACAACCGGGCGACTCTCGACACACGCCGGGCACGCAACCGCGCCATCACCGATTTGTTCGAGCCCGGCTCCACCCTCAAGCCATTCACCGTCGCGGCTGCCCTCGAGGCCGGTGTCGTCGAGCCGGGCAGCGTGCTGCAGACCTCTCCTGGCTATCTGACCATCGGCAGCGCGACGATCCACGATGCCCATCCCGAAGGTGCGCTCACCGTGGGGCAGGTGATCCAGAAATCCTCGAACGTGGGTGCGGCCAAGCTCGCCCTTTCGATCCCGCGTGAAGCGCTCTGGCACATGCTTTCCGCCGCGGGATTCGGCAGTTCGCCTCAGCTCGGCTTCCCAGGCGAAGTCGCCGGACGCCTGCGCGATTATCAGCGCTGGCGGCCAATCGAGCAGGCCACCTTGTCGTACGGTCATGGCATCTCCGTGAGCCTGCTGCAGCTTGCGCGAGCCTATACCGTGTTTGCGACCGACGGGCTGCTGCAGCCGCTCACACTACTGCGGCACGATGAACCGGCCGTGGGGCAGCAAGTGATGTCGGTGAATACGGCCCGCGAGCTGCGCGCCATGCTCGAGCTGGTGGTGAAGCCTGGCGGGACGGCACCGCGTGCCGGCATCGCCGGATATCGCGTCGCGGGCAAGACGGGGACCGCGCACAAAGTCGCGGGCAATGGTTACGCGGAAGACCGCTACGTGTCTTCCTTCGTCGGCCTGGCGCCGGCCTCGGCGCCGCGGCTGCTCGTTGCGGTGATGATCGACGAGCCGAGCGACGGTCAATACTTCGGGGGCGTGATCGCCGGACCGGTGTTCCGCCGGGTCATGACCGAGGCCTTGCGGATGCTGGCGATCCCGCCCGATTCACCTGTCATCGACACGGTTCCGGTGGAGGCTGCGCCGGAGATCAGGGAAGAGGCGTGACCAGGACGGCGCAGTCCTCCGCCGACGCATCCTTCGATCCCGCGATCGTCGACAGCCTCGGCGTGCCGGTCAGGCAATTGGTGACCGACAGCCGGCGGGTGCAGCCTGGCGACGTGTTCGTGGCCATGCCCGGCGGCCGCGTCGACGCGCGTACCCTGATCCCGCAGGCGATCGCGGCGGGCGCCGCGGCCGTGATCTGGGAAGCCGAAGGCTTCCAGTGGGACCCCGCATGGACTGTCGCCAGTCTGCCGGTGAAGCAGCTGCGCCGGCGCCTCGGCCTGATCGCCGCACACGTGTACGGCGACCCTTCGCGCAAGATGTGGGTTGCGGGTGTGACGGGGACCAACGGCAAGACCTCGTGCTCGCACTGGATCGCACAGTCGCTCACGCGCCTGGGCCGAGCGACAGGCGTAATCGGCACTCTCGGCAGCGGCTTTCCGGGGCAGCTGACGCCGGCGACGCATACCACACCCGACGCTGTCGCGGTGCAGGGGCACCTCGCCGGCCTGCTGCGCCAGGGCGCCAAGGGTGTCGTGATGGAAGTCTCCTCCCATGGCCTGGAACAGGGCCGGGTGAACGGCGTGGCCTTCGTGGCCGCGCTGTTCACCAATCTTTCTCGCGATCATCTCGATTACCACGGGAGCATGGAGCGCTACGGTGCGGCGAAGGCACGCCTGTTCCGCTGGCCGCAGCTGCGCCACGCGGTCATCAACCTCGACGATGGCTTCGGCAGGCGGCTCGCCGCCTCGCTCGACCGCTCGCGAGTCGACGTTCTAGGTTATGGATTGGGCAAAGGCGAGATCTCGGGGCATCGCCTGGATCTGTCCAAGCACGGGCTCACCCTGGAAATCGCGACCCCGTGGGGCTCGGCTGCGATCCGCAGCCAGCTCCTGGGCGGGTTCAATGCGGCCAATCTGCTGGGCGTGCTCGGCATGCTGCTGGTGGCGGGGGTCAGCCTCGAGGATGCGAGCGGCGCGCTGGAGCGGATCGAACCCGTGCCTGGCCGGCTCCAGCTGGTGCGCCGCGTCGGCAGACCGCTGGTCGTCGTGGACTACGCGCACACGCCCGACGCCCTCGAGAAGGTCCTGGAGACGCTGCGCGCCGTGCTCGGCGAGCGGGGTCGGTTGTTCTGTGTCTTCGGCTGCGGCGGGGACCGCGACCCGGGCAAGCGGCCGCTGATGGGGGAAGTGGCCACGCGGCTCGCGGACCGCGCCATCGTCACCAGCGACAACCCGCGCAGCGAAGATCCGCGCGCAATCATCGAGCAGGTCATCGCGCAGGCGCACCCGCGCTACCACGTGGAGCCCGACCGCGTCACCGCGATCCAGGCCGCGATCCGCGAGGCGCAGCCCGAAGACGTCGTTCTCATCGCCGGCAAGGGGCACGAGGCCTATCAGGAAGTCGCCGGACGGCGCTTGCCGTTCAGCGATGTCGAGGTTGCGATCGCCGCGCTCGGAGGCGCCAACCGGGCATGATGGACATGCAGACGGCCGCAGATGTGCTCGGGGCCAAGCGGTCCGGCCCGAATGTCGACTTCGCGGGCGTGACCACCGACAGCCGGCAGGTCCGGCCCGGAGATCTGTTCGTCGCGTTGCGCGGCGAGCGCTTCGACGGCCATGCCTTCACGCGTGCGGCGTTCGAAGCGGGCGCCGTTGCTGCGATGGTCGACGCCGGTGCCGCCGTGGTCCCCGCGGAGGCCGCACTCATCTCGGTGCCCGACACACGCACCGCGCTCGGGCAGCTGGCAGCGTGGTGGCGTCGGCGGTTCTCGCTCTCGCTGGTGGCGGTGACCGGCAGCAACGGCAAGACGACGGTCAAGGAGATGCTCGCCGCGGTGCTGCGTGCCGCGGCCGGAGACGACGCGGTCCTCGCCACGACCGGCAACCTAAACAACGACATCGGAATGCCGTTGATGCTGCTCCGGCTGCGCGAGCGGCATCGCCACGCGGTTATCGAAATGGGCATGAATCATCTGGGCGAGATCGCCTACCTGACCCGATTGGCTGCGCCGACCATCGCGCTCGTCACCAATGCCGGCGCGGCGCATCTGGGGGAGCTCGGCTCACGCGATGCGATCGCGCAAGCGAAGGGCGAGATCTACCAAGGCCTTGGCGAGCGGGGCATCGCCGTCGTCAACGCGGACGACGGCTATGTCGAGTATTGGCGCGACCTGAATCGCGAGCGCCGCGTGGTCGACTTCGGGATCGATCACCCCGCTTTGATCACCGCGCGCTGCGACCTCATGGCGGGCGGCAGCCGAATCTCCGTGGTGACCCCTGCGTCCCACTACGAGGTGCGGCTGCAGGTGCCGGGGCTGCACAACGTGCGCAATGCTCTGGCGGCGGCCGCTGCGGCCTATGCCGCGGGCATCGATGCGGAGCAAGTATCGAAGGGGCTGGCGCGCTATGCCGGCACGCCGGGCCGGCTCCAGCGCCGTGCTGCCCGAGATGGGGCAACGCTGATCGACGACACGTACAACGCCAACCCCGACTCGGTGCGCGCAGCCATCGCCGTGCTTGCCGCCGAACCCGGGCGGCGCGTGCTTGTGCTCGGCGACATGGGCGAGCTGGGTGCGCGCGCGGCGCGGCTGCACTGTGAAGTCGGCACGGTGGCGCGCGAAGCCGGCGTTGAGCAGCTCTTGACGCTGGGTGAGCTGTCGCGAGAGGCTGCCGCCTCTTTCGGGCCGGGTGCCAAGCATTTTCAGGAGGTCGACGCGCTCTGCGCGGCGCTAGCTCCACTGTTGGTGCCGGGGACCACGGTTCTGGTCAAGGGCTCGCGGTTCATGCGCATGGAGCGCGTGGTCGAGCGCTTCGTCCGCGATGGAGCGCAGTCCGCGCAGGGAGGGCATTGAGATGGTGCTGCTGCTCACCCAATGGCTCGCGCAGGAGATCCGCAGCTTCAACGTCTTCAGCTACATCACGTTGCGGGCGGTGCTCGCGACCCTGACCGCGCTCGCCATCTCCTTCGTCGTCGGCCCCGCGACCATCCGCAAGCTGACCGCGTACAAAATCGGTCAAGCGGTCCGCGACGACGGACCGCAGACCCATCTAGCCAAGGCGGGGACGCCGACCATGGGCGGCGCGTTGATCCTGGTCTCGATCACCGTCACCACGCTGCTGTGGGGCGATCTCAGAGACCGGTTCGTCTGGGTGGTGATCGTGGTCACTCTGGGCTTCGGCGGCATCGGTTGGGTCGACGATTACCGCAAGGTCGTGCAGCGCAACCCGAACGGGCTGTCCGCGCGCGCGAAGTTCTTCTGGCAGTCGGTGCTCGGGCTTGCGGCGGCGGTGTTCCTGGCCTACAGCGGCACGCCGGCCCAGACCGCGCTCATCGTCCCCTTCTTCAAGCAGGTCGCCTATCCGCTGGGTGTGGTCGGGTTCGTGGCGCTGACTTATCTGGTGATCGTGGGCACGAGCAACGCCGTCAATTTGACCGATGGCCTGGACGGACTGGCCATCATGCCGACGGTCATGGTCGCGAGCGCGCTGGGCGTGTTCGCTTACGTGGCGGGCAACGCCGTGTTCTCCAAGTATCTCGCCTTCCCGCACATTCCCGGTGCCGGCGAGTTGACCGTGTTCTGCGCAGCGTTGGCCGGTGCAGGGTTGGGCTTTCTATGGTTCAACGCCTATCCCGCCGAGGTGTTCATGGGTGACGTCGGAGCACTGGCGCTCGGCGCGGCGCTCGGCACCGTTGCCGTCATCGTGCGTCAGGAGATCGTGCTGTTCGTCATGGGCGGAGTGTTCGTCGTGGAGACATTGTCGGTGATGCTGCAGGTGGCCTCCTTCAAGTTGACCGGGAAGCGCATCTTCCGAATGGCGCCGCTGCACCATCACTACGAGCTCAAGGGCTGGAAGGAAAACCAGGTCGTCGTGCGCTTCTGGATCATCACCATGATGCTGGTGTTGTTCGGACTCTCGACCCTCAAGCTGCGTTGATGCAAGCGTTGCAGGGAAAACAGGCGTTGGTGCTCGGACTGGGGGTGAGCGGGCTGTCGATGGCGCGCTGGCTGAGCCGCCAGGGCGCGCGTATTCGCGTTGCCGACACGAGGACGGAGCCGCCCTGCGCAGCGCAGCTCGCGAGCGAGCTTCCAGATGTGCCGGTGGCAACTGGCGCTTTCCGCAGCTCGAACTTCGAGGACGTCGACTTGATCGCCATCAGCCCGGGGATCTCGCTGGCCGAGCCATCGCTCCGACTCGCCGCATCGACGGGTGTCCCAGTCGTGGGAGACATCGAGCTGTTCGCGCAGGCGCTGCCGTCGATCGGTCCCAGCAGGGTGCTTGCCATTACCGGATCCAACGGCAAGAGCACGGTGACCGAGATGGCCGGTGCGATGTGCCGGCAAGCGGGCCTGCGCACGGTGGTGGCCGGCAACATCGGCCTGCCAGTGCTCGACGCGCTGCTCGCGCTGGAGCCGGCCGCTGCGGGCACGCTACCGGATGTGTTTGTCTTGGAGCTTTCCAGCTTTCAGCTCGAGACCACGTCCTCCCTGAATGCCGATGTGGCCGCGTGTCTGAACGTGAGCGAGGATCACCTGGATCGATACCCCGACATGCCAGCGTATGCAAAGGCGAAGTCGCGCATCTTCCAGGGCAGCGGCGCGCAGGTGCTCAACCGCGAAGACCTGTGGTGCCGGGGCATGGCGCTCGCCGGACGGACGGTCTTTACCTTCGGCTTGGACGCGCCGGTGCGCGACAGCGACTGGGGCCTGACCGGATCGGACGCGGAGACATGGCTTTGCCAAGGCGGGCGCAGGCTGATGCGCGCGTCCAGCCTGCGCGTCAGCGGGCTGCACAATGCGGCCAACGCCCTGGCGGCGCTCGCACTGACCCGCGCGATCGACTTGCCGTACCCGCACTTGCTGGAAGCGCTCGCGCAGTTCGAAGGCCTGCCGCATCGCATGCAACAGGTCGCCGAGATCGAAGGCGTCGTGTTTTACGACGACTCGAAGGGCACCAACGTGGGGTCCACAGTGGCCGCGCTCAACGGGATGCGCCGGAAGGTGGTTTTGATCGCGGGCGGTGACGGCAAGGGTCAGGACTTCACGCCTTTGTCCCAGGCGGTCGGCACACGCGCCCGTCATGTGGTGTTGATCGGGCGCGATCGGGAGAAGATCGCTCGCGCCATCGAAGGCAGTGGCGTTCCGGTGTCGCGCGCCAGCGACATGCAGGAGGCGGTCCGCCTGAGCTTCGCTGCCGCGCGCGCAGGCGATGCGGTCTTGCTTTCCCCGGCTTGTGCCAGCTTTGACATGTTCCGCGACTACGAGCACCGCGCCCGAGTGTTCGTCCAGGCGGTGCAAGATTTGGCGGCGACGAGATGAGCTACCGATCCGCAACGGGCACGACAATAGCCGGGGGCCGACGGGACCGGGGCCCGCACAGTGGTGGCCTCACAGCCGCGCACCTGCGCAGCGAGGCGGTGGCATGGATCTAAGCCTGCCGGTGCCGGCCAACACGGCTTTGCGCCAGTACGACCAGGGCCTGCTTTGGGTTGGCATCGTGCTGCTGTGCCTGGGACTCGTGATGGTGTACTCGGCCTCGATCGCCATCGCCGACGGCGCGCGATACACGTGGAATCAGCCGGCGTTCTTCCTCATCCGGCACGCCATTGCACTGCTCATCGCGGTGCTGCTGGCCGCGATGGCTTTCCAGGTGCCGATGCGGCTGTGGCAGCAGGCGGCGCCCTTCCTGTTTCTGTTCGGGTCGGCGCTGCTGTGTCTGGTCCTCGTCCCGGGCGTCGGGCGCGAGGTCAATGGCGGCCGACGCTGGTTGCCGCTCGCCGTCATGAACCTGCAGCCATCCGAGCTCATGAAGCTGTTCGTGGTGCTCTATGCAGCCGACTACACGGTCCGCAAGGCGGCGTGGATGCACAGCTTCAAGAGAGGCTTTCTGCCGATGTTCGCCGTGATGCTGCTGATCGGCGCCCTGCTGCTACGCGAGCCGGACTTCGGCTCCTTTGCCGTCATCGCCGCGATCGCGATGGGCATCTTGTTCCTGGGAGGGATGAATTGGCGGCTGTTCGCGGGGTTGGCCGTGCTGCTGGTGCTGGGCTTCATCGCGATCATCCTCACCTCGCCCTACCGCATGCAGCGCATCCTCGGCTTCATGGACCCCTGGGCCGATCCGTTCGGCAAAGGCTACCAGCTGTCACATGCGCTGATCGCTTTCGGCCGAGGTGAATGGTTCGGAGTCGGCTTGGGCGGCAGCGTCGAGAAGCTGTTCTATCTGCCCGAGGCGCACACGGACTTCCTGCTGGCGGTGATCGGGGAGGAACTCGGGTTCGCCGGCGTGGCGGCCGTCATCGGCTTGCTCGCGTGGCTTACGCTGCGCGGCTTCTCGATCGCCGCGCAGGCGGCCAAGCTGGAGTGTGACTTCCCCGCCCTGGTGGCCTATGGCATCACGATCTGGCTCGCCGTACAGGCCGTGGTCAACATGGGCGTAAACCTCGGGCTGCTTCCCACAAAGGGACTGACCTTGCCTTTCCTGAGCTTTGGCGGCAGCGGACTGGTGGCCAATTGCTGCGCGCTCGCGCTGCTGCTGCGCGTGGACTGGGAGAGCCGCCAGCTCATGCGAGGTTGCAGGATATGACGAACCCATATCCCGAGTCGCGCTCGGCGCGCTCCGATGTCTGGGCAATGCCGCTGAACCGGCGCGTGGCGCCGGTCAGCCTCCACCGAAAACGTGCCCCGAGCAGGTGTGGTGACTGAGGCAGCGCGGGTGAGGACGATCTTGATCATGGCAGGCGGAACAGGTGGGCACGTTTTTCCGGCGCTGGCGGTGGGTGAGCACATGCGGCAAGCGGGCTGGCGCGTGGTCTGGCTCGGGTCCAAGTCCGGCATGGAGGCAACGCTGGTCCCGAAGTACGGTTTCGACGTGCAGTTCATCCGCATCTCCGGGTTACGTGGCAAAGGGCTGTTGCGCATGGTCGTGTTGCCTCTGGATTTGTTGGTCGCATTCTGGCAGAGCGCGCGGGTCATCTTTCGGGTGCGCCCGGACGTGATCCTCGGGATGGGCGGGTATGTTTCTTTCCCCGGCGGCATGATGGCGGCGCTTCTGAATCGCCCTCTGGTGTTGCACGAGCAGAACTCGATTGCCGGCCTGGCGAACCGCGTGCTCGCCCTGGTTGCCGATTGCATCCTCTCTGGTTTTCCCGCTGTCCTCAAGAAGGCACAGTGGGTCGGCAACCCGGTGCGGGAGGCCATCACCCAGATCCCCGAGCCGGGAGCGCGCTTCGCGGGGCGAACCGGCCCGCTCAGAGTGCTGGTGGTCGGCGGCAGCCTGGGCGCACAGGCGCTCAACTCGGTGGTGCCCGAGTCGCTCGGCTTGATGCCTGAGTCGCAGCGCCCAGAGGTGACGCATCAGTCGGGGGCGAAGCATCTCGAGACCCTGCAGGCGAACTATCAGCGCGCCGGTGTGTGCGCCCGTACCGTGCCCTTCATCGACGACATGGCGGCGCACTATGCCCAGGCGGACCTGGTGATCTGCCGTGCGGGCGCGCTCACCGTTTCCGAGCTCGCAGCCGCAGGAGTTGCCAGCGTCCTGGTTCCGTTTCCATTCGCGGTGGACGACCACCAGACGCACAACGCTCGTTTCCTCGCCGATGCCGGCGCTGCCGTCGTCGTTCAGCAGCGCGACCTGAGCGCGCGGCGGCTCGCGGATCTGCTGCTGGGACTGACGCGCGAGACGCTGTTGGAGATGGCCAAGCGCGCGCGTCAGCTCGCCAAACCGGGTGCGGCCGCTTCGGTGGCGCGGGCTTGCATGCAGGCCGCGGCATGAGGCCCTCAGCGTGAAGCACAAGGTCAAGCGCGTTCATTTCGTCGGCATCGGCGGCTCCGGCATGAGCGGGATCGCCGAGGTGTTGCTCAACCTCGGCTACCAGGTCAGCGGCTCCGACGTGGTGGAGAGCGCCGTGACGGAACGGTTGCGCGGTCTGGGTGCACGCGTGTATCGCGGGCACGACGCTGCACAGGTGGAGGGCGCGGACGCGGTGGTGGTGTCCACGGCGGTCAAGCCCGACAACCCGGAGGTGGGGGCGGCTCGAGTACGCCGCATACCCGTGGTTCCGCGTGCGCTGATGCTTGCCGAGTTGATGCGGCTGCGCCAGGGGATCGCCGTCGCCGGAACCCACGGCAAGACCACCACCACCAGCCTCATCGCCAGCGTGCTGGCAGAGGCGGGCATGGACCCGACCTTCGTCATCGGCGGGCGGCTGGAGGCAGCCGGATCGCACGCCAAGCTCGGCAAAGGGGAGTTCATCGTCGTCGAGGCCGACGAATCGGACGCTTCCTTCCTTTACCTGCAGCCGGTGCTGGCGGTGGTGACCAACATCGATGCGGATCACATGGAGACCTACGGCCACGACTTCAGCCGGTTGCGCCAGGCGTTCCTGGACTTCATTCAGCATCTACCCTTCTACGGCATGGCCGTCCTGTGTGCGGACGACCCCAACGTGCGCGCGATCTTGCCGCTGGTGACCAAGCCGATCACCACCTATGGCCTATCGGAATCGGCGCAGATCCGGGCCACCAACATCCGCCACGAAGGGGGGCGCATGCGCTTCGTGGCCGAAATCAAGGGCAACGGCTCCTCCGGCCGGAGCCTGCATCTGCTGCTGAATTTGCCTGGCGAGCACAACGTCCTAAACGCGCTGGCCGCGGTCGCAATCGGGCTCGAAATCCAGGTGCCCGAGGAGGCGATCGCGCGCGCGCTTGCCGAGTTCAAGGGGGTCGGTAGACGCTTCCAGCGCTACGGCGAGGTTCCCCTGCCCGGCGGCGGTAGCTTCACGCTGATCGACGATTACGGCCATCACCCGGCGGAGATGGCGGCCACGCTCTCCGCCGTACGTGGGGCGTTCGCCGGCCGCCGCCTGCTGCTCGCATTCCAGCCGCATCGCTACACCCGCACGCGCGACGTGTTCGAGGACTTCGTGCGCGTCCTGTCGAGCGTGGATGCACTGCTGCTCACGGAGGTCTACCCGGCGGGCGAAACGCCGATCGTGGCCGCCGATGGGCGTGCTCTGGCGCGTGCGGTGCGGGTCGCCGGCAAGGTGGAACCGATCTTCGTGGAAAAGATCGCGGAGCTGCCCGCCGCGATCCTGGAGGCGGCGCGGCCCAACGACGTGGTCATCACGATGGGCGCCGGATCGATCGGAACCGTCGCGGCACAGCTGGCACGTGGTGGCCTGGCCGCCGACCACGCTGAGGCGAGCGCACATGGACATGGCTGAGCTCGACCGGATCGCGCAGCACGCCCTGGCCGGGGAGCTCCGGCTCAACGAGCCGATGCGCCGCCACGTCAGCTGGCGCGCGGGGGGAGCGGCCGACCGCGCCTATTTCCCGCGCGACCTGGAGGACCTGGCGCACTTTGTCCGCACGCTTCCCCGCGACGAGCTGGTGTGGGTCGTGGGCCTAGGCAGCAACCTGCTGGTGCGTGACGGGGGACTGCGCGGCACCGTGGTATTCACACACCGTGCGCTGAGCGCCATCCGCCTCGATGCAGGCGCGCAGGCGACGCCAGTGATCTACGCGGAGGCCGGCGTGGCGAGCCCCAAGGTGGCGCGCTACGCTGCGACACATGGACTTGTCGGCTCAGAGTTCCTTGCGGGCATCCCAGGAACCGTCGGGGGAGCGCTGGCGATGAACGCCGGCTGCTACGGGTCGGAGACCTGGGACGTCGTCGAGGCGGTGCTGTGCCTGCGTCGAGACGGTGAGCTCCTGAGACGAACGCCTGGAGACTACGAGATCGGATACCGTCACGTGGCCTTGAAGAGCGAGGCGCCCGCAGCCCCTGCATACCTGGTGATGTCCGACGAGCCACACGCTGCGGGCCGCGCGGAGGAGTGGTTCGTCGGCGCCTGGCTCCGGCATGCCCGCGGCGACGAGCAAGAGTCTCGGCGTGTGATCAAGGAGCTGCTCCAACGGCGCATCCGCTCGCAGCCGTTGGATCAACCCAATGCGGGCTCGGTATTCCGCAACCCGCCAGGCGATTACGCGGCGCGTCTGATCGAAGCCTGCGGCATGAAGGGAATGGCGATCGGGGGCGCGATGGTTTCTCCGAAGCATGCCAACTTCATCGTCAATCTGGGAACGGCGAGCGCCACGGATATCGAGCGCCTGATCGAGACGATCCAGCAGACGGTGTTGGACGCCCGAGGGATCCAGCTGGAGCGCGAGGTGCGGATCATCGGGGAGCGTCAATGAGTCGCGGGCGCATGAGCCTGCGGTGGAGCGGCCGATGAGTTCGCCGCTGCCCCACGGCTCCCCGCCATCCGCCTTCGGCAAGGTGGCGGTGTTGCTGGGGGGTCGATCTGCCGAGCGCGAGATCTCGCTGATGTCGGGCAACAATGTGCTCGAAGGGCTGCGGCGAGGCGGGATCGATGCCCATGCGTTCGACCCGGCGCAGCGCGAGCTGGTCGCGTTGAAGCAAGAAGGCTTCGATCGGGTCTTCATCGCATTGCACGGGCGCTATGGGGAAGACGGCACAGTACAGGGCGCGCTCGAGCTGATGGGCATCCCCTACACCGGGAGCGGGGTGCTGGCCTCGGCGCTGTGTATGGACAAGGTCAGAACCAAGCTGGTGTGGATCGCCTGTGGGCTGCCCACGCCGCGCTTCGAAGTGGTCACGGCGCAGAGTGATTGGCATGCTGTGGCAAGGCGCCTCGGGTTGCCGTTGATCATCAAGCCGGCGCGGGAAGGGTCGACGATTGGGCTCACCAAGGTGCGCAGCCGGGCCGCGCTCCCAGCGGCGTACGAGTTGGCGGCCCGCTCCGATCCGCTCGTGCTCGCCGAGGAGTTTGCGGCTGGGGAGGAGTTCACGGCCGGTTTTCTGGGTGCGGACGCGCTGCCGCTCATCCGCATCGAGGCGCCTGGCGGGGACTACGACTACCACAGCAAGTACTTCAGCGACGAGACGAAGTACTTCTGTCCCTGCGGCTTGCCGGCACGCGAAGAGCGCCGCATCCAGGAGGTGGTGTTGCGCAGCGCCCAGGCGCTCGACTGCAGCGGCTGGGGCCGCGCCGACCTGATCCGTCGTCCCGATGGCAGCGTCACCCTGCTCGAGATGAACACCTCGCCGGGGATGACGGGACACAGCTTGGTGCCGATGGCGGCCAAGGCAGCCGGGATGTCTTTCGAGCAACTGGTGGTCCGCATCCTGGAGCTGGCGCATGTGGGATGACCATCGAATGCTCAACGGCATCGCCGACTGGGTCTACGCACTCGCGTTGCTGCTCATCCTGTACGGCGCGCTGATGCTGATCATCCGCCTGCCGGTGTTTCCCATTCATGAGGTCGTGGTGACAGGCAGCATCGCCCACACCACCCGTGATCAGGTCCTGGACATCGTCAGTGGGCGGCTGAAGGGCAACTTCTTCACCCAGGATCTCGAGCAGGCCCGGCTCGCCTTCGAGAAGCTGCCGTGGGTGCGCCACGCGAGCCTGCGCCGGCAATGGCCGGATCGCCTGTTCGTCGAGATCGAAGAGCACGTGGCGATCGCGCGCTGGCGCGATGCGGCCTTGGTGAACAGCTTCGGAGAGGTGTTCGAAGCGGCCTCCGGCGAGAGGCTTCCGGTGTTCCTCGCGCCGGTCGGCACTTCGGCCGAGGTGACGCAGCGCTACGAGGAGTTCTCCCGCCTGCTGGCGCCGCTGGGCCGCCGCCTCGTGCAGATCAGCTTGTCGGAGCGGCGTGCCTGGGAGCTCATGCTCGACGACGGCACGGTGCTGGAACTTGGGCGCGAGGACCTGCAGGCACGGCTGCAGCGTTACGCCGCCTGCGCACGAGCGCTCGCGCGGCCGCCTGCCGGCGAATATCGAGTCGATCTGCGTTATGCCAACGGCTTTGCGGTGCGGGCGCTCGATCATCAGCCGCGCCTTCAGCGTTCCGGCCTGCGCATAGGGAGCCTATGAACAAACCCAAGGACAGCAAGAACCTCATCGTCGGACTCGACATCGGGACCTCGAAGATCGTCGCCATGGTGGCGGAGATGCGGCCCGAGGGCGGCTTCGACGTGATCGGCTACGGCAGCCATCCTTCCCGCGGCCTGAAGAAGGGCGTGGTGGTGAATATCGAGTCGACGGTAAACGCCATCCAGCGCGCACTGGAGGAGGCCGAGCTGATGGCCGACTGCAAGATTCGCGAGGTGTTCACCGGGATCGCGGGCAGCCACATCAAGAGCTTCAACTCGCACGGCATGGTGGCGATCAAGGACCGGGAGGTGAACCAGATCGACGTCGACCGCGTCATCGAGACGGCCAAGGCGGTGAACATCCCGACCGACCAGCAGATCCTCCACATCCTGAACCAGGAGTTCATCATCGACGGGCAGGAGGACGTGCGCGAGCCGATGGGCATGAGCGGGGTGCGCCTCGAGGTCAAGGTGCATATCGTGACCGGGGCGGTTTCGGCCGCCCAGAACATCATGAAGTGCGTGCGCCGCTGCGGGTTGGAGGTGCAGGACCTCATCCTGCAGCCGCTCGCGTCCAGCCTGGCGGTGCTCTCCGAGGACGAGAAGGATCTGGGGGTATGCCTGGTGGATATCGGCGGGGGCACTTCCGATATCGCGGTGTTCACCGAGGGCGCCATCCGGCATACGGCGGTCATTCCCATCGCGGGCGATCAGATCACCAACGACATCGCCATGGCGCTGCGCACTCCAACCAAGGATGCCGAGGAGATCAAGCGCCGGTACGGGTGCGCGCTGCGCGAACTGGCGGAAGCCAATCAGATGGTGGAGGTGGCGAGCGTGGGTGAGCGCGGCCCGCGCCAGCTCTCGCGTCAGACCCTCGCTGAGGTCATCGAGCCGCGGGTCGAGGAGCTGTATTCGTTGATCCAGGCGGAGCTGCGGCGCAGCGGATTCGAGGAGCTGCTGTCTTCCGGGATCGTCATCACCGGCGGCAGCAGCGTGATGCAGGGGATGGTGGAGCTGGGCGAAGAGATGTTTCACATGCCGGTGCGTGTGGGCACTCCCAACTATGTCGGCAGCCTGGCGGAGGCGGTGCGCAATCCCCGGTATTCGACGGCGGTGGGCCTGTTGATGGCAGGCATGAGCGCGCACCAGCGCCAGCAGATGGCGCGGATGCAGAGCGCGTCGTTCATGCAGGTGTTCGAGCGGATGAAGGTCTGGATCCAAGGGAACTTTTAGCACTGGCTGCGCACGCGGTTCGCGCGTGCACGGCCGGGTTTGGTCTCGGCAGTTTGATCACACAGAGGAGACGAGGATGTTTGAGCTGGTCGATGCACTTCCCCAGGAAGCGGTGATCAAGGTGGTCGGTGTGGGCGGCTGCGGCGGCAACGCGGTCGACCACATGATCGACACCGGTGTGCAGGGCGTTGAGTTCATCTGTGCCAACACGGACGCCCAGGCTTTGTCGCGCAACAGGGCGAAGACCCTGCTGCAGCTGGGCGCGAGCGTGACCAAAGGGCTGGGGGCGGGCGCAAACCCCGAGGTCGGGCGCCAGGCCGCGGTGGAGGATCGGGAGCGCATCATCGAGCTGATCGACGGAGCCGATATGCTGTTCCTCACCGCCGGCATGGGCGGAGGGACGGGCACGGGCGCGGCGCCGGTGGTGGCCGAGATCGCGCGGGAGCTCGGTGTTCTCACCGTTGCGGTGGTCACCAAGCCGTTCGCCTTCGAGGGTAAGCGGCTGCGTGTCGCCCAAGAGGGACTGGACCAGCTCTCGACCCACGTCGACTCGCTGATCGTGATCCCGAACGAGAAGCTGATGCAGGTCCTCGGCGAGGACGTGAGCATGCTGGATGCCTTCAAGGCCGCGAACGGCGTGCTGCACGGTGCCGTTGCGGGAATCGCCGAGGTGATCAACTGCCCGGGGATGATCAACGTCGACTTCGCCGACGTTCGCACGGTGATGTCCGAGATGGGGATGGCCATGATGGGGTCGGCAACCGCCTCGGGACCCCACCGGGGAACGGCGGCCGCGGAACAGGCCGTTGCCAGCCCGCTGCTCGAGGACGTCAACCTGGCGGGAGCACGCGGGGTGCTGGTCAACATCACGGCCAACGCGACCCTAAAGATGAAGGAGGTAAATGACGTTATGACCACGGTGCGCGCGTTCACCGCGGAGGATGCTACGGTGATCGTGGGCACGGTGATCGATGAGCAGATGACCGACAATCTCCGTGTTACGGTGGTCGCTACCGGCCTTGGGAGCCCAGCCAGCCGCACGCAGAGCAAGCCGTTGACGGTCGTCAAGACGGGCACCGACGCGCGCCCCGTAGAGGTCGTGGATTACGAACAGCTCGAAGCGCCGGCGGTCATGCGGCGCCGGAACCGCGAATCCACCGTGGAGGCGATGCGGCACTCCGGAGTCGAGCTGCTCGATATCCCCGCTTTCCTGCGCAGGCAAGCGGACTGAAATGCGTTTCAGCGGAAACGGGATGTGGTCCGCACCGCAGGCGATGCGGCGCGACAGCCTGTGTTTGTCGGGTGCGGAATTGTGTAAACTTCGTAAATCAACCCCTTAGCTGGCCAAGCGAAGCGCGTCTATGATTCGTCAGCGCACACTGAAGAATGTGGTCCGGGCCACTGGAGTCGGCCTGCACACCGGTCAGAAAGTCTATCTGACGTTGCGGCCGGCCGCCCCGGATACAGGGATCGTGTTCCGCCGTGTCGATCTGCCCCAACCGGTGGACATCAAAGCCGAGGCGTTGCAGGTAGGCGACACCCGCCTGTCCTCGTGCCTGCAGCGCGGCGGCGTCCGCGTGGCAACGGTCGAGCACCTGATGTCGGCATTTGCCGGCCTAGGACTGGACAACGCTTACGTCGACGTAACTGCCGGTGAAGTCCCGATCATGGACGGAAGCGCCGGGCCCTTCATCTTCCTGATCCAGTCCGCCGGCATCGAGGAACAGAACGCACCTAAGCGCTTTATCCGAGTGCTGCGGTCCGTGGGCGTGAAGGACGGCGACAAATGGGCCAAGCTCGAGCCGTATAACGGTTTCAGGATCGACTTCAGCATCAACTTCCGGCATCCGGTGTTCCGCCCCTCCACTCAGCACATCGAGCTCGATTTCGCCAGCACCTCCTATGTCAAGGAGATCGCGCGGGCGCGCACGTTCGGCTTCATGCAGGACGTGGAGACGATGCGCGCGCAGGGACTGGGGCTGGGAGGCAGCCTGGATAACGCCGTTGTCATGGACGAGTTCCGCGTGCTCAACAGCGACGGCCTGCGCTACGAGGACGAGTTCGTGAAGCACAAAGTGCTGGACGCGATCGGTGATCTGTACCTGCTCGGCCATCCGCTGATCGGGGCATTCAATGCACACAAGTCCGGACACGCCCTGAACAACAAACTGGCGCGGGGTCTGCTGGCGGACCGGAGTGCTTGGGAACTGGTGACCTTCGCTCGTCAGGAAGATGCCCCTGCGTTCGTGAACTTGCAGGTTCAGCACATCTAGCCCAGATCCCCGGAACGGGGATCGCGCACTTGCCGCCGGAACGCTAGGCCGATGACCGCTGTGCTGCTGCGGCTGGGCGGCTTTCTCGTGCTCATCGCGATCGGCGCGTCGTTCGTTGCCTTCCTCGCGACCCAGGACCGGCGCTGGTTACGCTTCGCCTGGCAGGTCCTGAAATACAGCCTGCTGCTAGCGCTGATCGTTCTCGCCTTCCTCGCGCTTGAGCGGCTGGTCCTGGCGGTCTAGCGCGGCATGCCCCTCAAGCAGCCGACACAGTGCCTGACGCAGCGGAGTGTCCGGTAGGCTGTCGCGTAGAGACGTCAAACTGAGCCTGCCTTTTGGTCCAATATGCAGGCGCTGCGCCGAGTTTGCCTTGCTGCTTTGCACAATTTGCAGTTCTACTCGGATTGAAGTAACCTCCCGATCGAACTTAACAATCTCGGCGGCGAGACCGGGCGCCAGATGTCGCAGCTTGGCAGCGATAGCGCTGGTGTCAGCCCGCACGACGACCGTTCCCGAACGCTCGAAAGCGACCCTGCTTCCTCGGGCTAACTCGGCCGGGACAACCCTGGCGTAGGCCTGCTGCAAGGCGGAAAGCCTTTTAATCCGCACATTTATTGCTTGCAGCTCCTTCAAGGACGCCAACACGGAGCCGATATTGGATTGGCTGCCCATCGTCACGGCCCAGGCATCTCAGGGGGAAACATGAACATCATTCTAGTTTCCAACGGGTTAACCAGAGCACGCTCATTCGCGTTGGGAACATCCCAACTCGCCTTACTCGGCTTCGGGGTGTTCGTGTTGATCGTCTCCTTGGCCGTGCTGCTGCATTACTTCTCGCTGCGGTATGCGGTCATGAACGACAGTCCCTATCTGCGTTCCCTGCTCGTAAGCCTCCAGGCCCAGGAGAACGAGCGCATGCAATCGTACCTGCGCAACAGCCTCAACACGATGGCCGGGAAGGTGGGCGAGCTCCAGGCTCGATTGCTGCGCGTGGACGCGCTGGGAGAGCGTCTCACCAAGGTCGCGGGCCTCAAGCCGCAGGAGTTCATGTTCGATCGTATCCCGGCCCGAGGCGGCGCCGATTCCAGCGTGCCGAGCACAGAACCGACGATGATGCAGCTTGGCTCGACGCTCGATCAGCTCTCAAAGGACCTAGAGGATCGGACGGACAAGCTGCGCGTGCTCGAGTCCATGTTGACTGAGGACAGCGCGAAGCGCCAGCTGGTTCCCACCGGGTCGCCGGTGGAGAACGGCTTTTACTCCTCCAACTTCGGGTGGCGCATCGACCCCTTCACAGGGTTGAATGCCTTCCACGAAGGCATCGATTTCATGGCCGAAGAGGGCACGCCGATCCTGGCGGCCGCCGGCGGGGTGGTGGTGTTCGCGGATCGCCATCCCCAGTATGGTAATATGGTCGAGATCGATCACGGCAACGACCTCGTGACGCGCTATGCCCACGCCTCGAAGCTGCTGGTCAAGGTGGGCGATGTGGTGCTCAGGGGGAGCAAGATTGCCGAGGTCGGCAGCAGCGGCCGGTCCACCGGCCCCCACCTGCACTTCGAAGTGCGTTACAAGGGGGTTGCGCAGAACCCCGCGCGCTTCCTGCGCATGCCCGGCTGAACGCGTAACAGGAATACCGCGTGAGGGGTGAGGGGCGAAAGCCCCTCGCCCCTCTTGCTTTTTGAGCCTGCAAGTCGCACCTGTACGGGACGCTCGCGGCACCGCTGCAACGAGCCCCGATTCACGGACATCTGATGATCACGACCCTACTGAAGAAGATCTTCGGCAGCCGAAACGAGCGGCTGATCCGGCGTTACATGCACACCGTGCACGCCATCAACGCCCTGGAGCCCGGGATCGAGGCGTTGAGCGACGCGCAACTGCGGACCAAGACAGAGGAATTCAAGCGACGGGTGTCCCAGGGTGAGACGCTGGACCAGGTGCTGCCCGAGGCGTTCGCGGTGGTGCGCGAAGCGGGCAAGCGCACGCTGAACATGCGCCACTTCGACGTGCAGCTGATCGGCGGGATGGCGCTGCATTACGGCAAGATCGCCGAGATGCGCACGGGTGAAGGCAAGACCCTGGTGGCTACGCTGCCCGCCTACCTGAACGCCATGGCTGGCGAGGGTGTGCACATCGTCACCGTCAACGATTACCTGGCGCAACGCGATGCCAGGTGGATGGGGCAGATCTACGAGTTCCTGGGGCTGACGGTGGGCGTGAATCTGTCGCAGATGGAGCACGACGCCAAGCAGCAAGCCTATGCCGCAGACATCACCTATGGAACCAACAACGAGTTCGGCTTCGACTATCTGCGCGACAACATGGTGTATCAGACCGGCGACCGCGTACAGCGCAAGCTCGTCTACGCGATCGTGGACGAAGTCGACTCCATCTTGATCGACGAAGCACGCACGCCGCTCATCATCTCCGGGCAAGCCGACGACAGCACCGAGCTTTACCACCGGATCAACGATCTGGTGCCCAAGCTTACGCGGCAGGCGAAAGAGGACGCTCCCGGCGACTTCAACGTGGACGAGAAGGCGCATCAGGTTCTGCTCACCGAGGCCGGTCACGAACGTGCCGAGGAGGTGCTCACGCGCGCAGGGCTGTTGCCCGAAGGCAGCAGTCTGTATGACGCGGCCAACATCACGCTGATGCACCATCTCTACGCCGCGCTGCGGGCCAACCATCTCTATCATCGCGACCAGCACTACGTCGTGCAGAACGACGAGGTGATCATCGTCGATGAGTTCACCGGCCGGCTGATGCCGGGGCGCCGCTGGTCCGACGGGCTGCACCAGGCGGTCGAGGCCAAGGAACACGTCAAGATCCAGCGCGAGAACCAGACCCTGGCCTCGATCACGTTCCAGAATTACTTCCGCATGTACAAGAAGCTGGCCGGGATGACGGGCACGGCCGACACGGAAGCCTACGAGTTTCAGCAGATTTATAACCTGGAAACCGTGGTGATCCCCACGCACATGCCCATGGTCCGCGAGGATCGCATGGACCAGGTGTTCAAGACCAGGCGCGAAAAGACGCAGGCGGTGATCAACGACATCAGGGACTGCTACGAGCGCGGCCAGCCGGTTCTAGTGGGGACGACCTCGATCGAGAACTCGGAGGAGTTGTCCTCGCACCTGGACAAGGCGAAGCTGCCGCATCAAGTGCTCAACGCAAAGCAGCACGCGCGCGAGGCCGAAATCGTCGCACAAGCGGGTCGCCCGAAGATGATCACCATCGCCACGAACATGGCGGGCCGCGGGACCGACATCGTGCTGGGAGGAAACCCCGAGCCCGAGATCAACGCGATCCGCACCGACGAGAGCGTGGAGACCATGACAAAGGAGAGCCGGATCGCCCAGGTGCGCAGCCGCTGGCAGCGCCTGCACGAGGAGGTCGTGGCGGCCGGCGGTCTACATATCGTGGGCACCGAGCGGCACGAATCACGCCGGGTGGACAACCAGCTGCGGGGCCGCTCCGGGCGTCAGGGGGATCCCGGCTCTAGCCGCTTTTATCTCTCCCTCGACGACCCGCTGCTGCGCATCTTCGCCGCCGATCGAGTCGCAGCCATCATGGACCGTTTGCGCATGCCCGAAGGCGAAGCGATCGAGCATCCATGGGTTACCCGCGCGATCGAGAACGCTCAGCGCAAAGTGGAAGCGCGCAACTTCGATATCCGCAAGCAGTTGCTGGAGTACGACGACGTGGCGAACGATCAGCGGCGCGTCATCTACCAGCAACGCAACGAGCTGCTGGAGAGCGACGACATCTCCGAGACGATCCGCGCCATGCGCGAGGGTACGGTCAATGACTTAGTGAGCCAGTATGTTCCGCCTGGCAGCGTCGAGGAGCAGTGGGACATCGCCAGCCTGGAGAAGGCGCTAGCGGCCGAGTTGACGCTGCGCGTGCCGGCGCGGCAATGGCTGACCGAGGACGAGTCGCTGGATGAGGAGGACCTGCGCGTGCGGGTCGCTCAGGCCGCCCACGCGCACTATGACGCCAAGCTGAACCAGGTCGAGCGAGAAGCGCTCCACCACTTCGAACGCGCGATCGTGCTGCAGACGCTGGACACGCACTGGCGCGAGCATCTGGCCGCGCTCGATCATCTGCGTCAGGGCATCCACCTGCGCGGGTATGCACAGAAGAACCCGAAGCAAGAATACAAGCGTGAGGCCTTCGAGCTGTTCTCGATGATGCTGGACGCCGTGCGCAACGAGGTCACACGGATCATGATGACCGTGCAGATCCGCGGCGAGCAGGACGTTGAGGCGGTCGAGGAGCCGGTGGAGCTGAAGAACGTGCATTATCAGCATGCGGACTACGGCGAAGCCATGGAGGAGGCCTCCGAATCGGAGACGGCGGTGGCGACCGCGCCCAAGGCTCAGCCCTTCGTGCGCCAGGGCCAGAAGATCGGCCGCAACGACCCATGCCCCTGCGGGTCGGGGAAGAAATACAAGCAGTGTCACGGGCGCTTGGCGTAGGCGCGGCGCCTGTGCGCAGGCAGGGCTCTCCGATCCGCGATTGCGTGTGCACGCGCCGGCGCCTTAGGCCGGACAGACTCCGTGCCGGTTAATCTCACTCCTCCCTCAGCCGGCGAGCTTCTGCCGGTGTCCGGTGTCGCGCTCGGGGTCACCGCCGCAGGAATCCGCAAGCCGGGTCGCGACGACCTGGTGGTCGTACGCCTTGCCGAAGGCTCTCGCGTCGTCGGACTGTTCACACGCAACCGCTTCTGCGCGGCGCCCGTCCTCATCGCACGAGAGCGCGTGGAAGCGCCGAAGCGACCGCGTGCACTGGTGATCAACACCGGCAACGCCAACGCTGGCACCGGGGAACGCGGCCTCGCGGACGCGAGACGCGCGTGCGCGACGGCGGCGCGGCTCCTCGAGATCGGCGACGACCAGGTGCTGCCTTTCTCCACCGGAGTCATCATGGAGCCGCTGCCGGTGGAGCGCATTGCGGCGGCGTTACCGGCGTGTGTCGCGGATCTGCGCGAGGACAACTGGTTGCGCGCTGCAACCGCCATCATGACGACCGATACGATCCCCAAGGCCGCCTCGCGGCGGTTGCAGATCGACGGGCAACCGGTCACCGTGACTGGGATGGCGAAGGGGGCGGGAATGATCCGCCCGGATATGGCGACGATGCTCGCTTTCCTCGCTACCGACGCCAACCTGCCGCATGCGCTGTTACACGATGCATTGAGATACGCGGTGGAACGTTCATTCAACGCAGTCACCGTGGATGGCGACACCTCCACCAATGATGCCGTCATGCTGATCGCGACCGGACGCAGTTTGAGCCCCGAGATCGTTGCGGTCTCGGCTCCCGCCTACCAGAGGTTTCGCGACGCCTGCACCGAGGTGGCCGTGGCGCTGGCGCAGGCGATCGTACGGGACGGGGAAGGGGCGACCAAGTTCATCACCGTCTGCGTGGAGCATGGCCGTACCCGGGAAGAGTGTCGCAAGGTGGCCTATGCGATCGCCCATTCGCCGCTGGTCAAGACCGCGTTCTTCGCCTCCGACCCGAACCTGGGCCGTATACTGGCGGCGATAGGTTACGCTGGAATCGACGACCTCGATGTCGCAGGCGTCGACCTGTACCTCGACGATGTGCGGGTTGCGCGGGGCGGATGCCGGGACCCCGCGTACCGGGAGGCCGATGGTCAGCGCGTGATGAAGCAAGCGGAGATCACCGTCCGCGTCGTCTTGCATCGAGGCATGGAGCAAGCCATCGTGTGGACCTGCGACCTTTCCCACGAGTATGTCACGATCAATGCGGAATACCGGACCTGAGCTGCCGCGCAGGCGCGCGAGGCGTAGGCGACGCGCGACGTCGCCATAGCAGGTCCCATCGGCAGTGTGCGTGCATTCGGGCCCTACAGGCTGCCCGGCACTGCAGTTCAACGGACGAATATGGAAGAGCTCAGCAACCTCCTGCAGCGGGCCGAGGCGCTGCTCGCGCGCGTCGAGCGCCTGATGCCTCCCGATGTGCCCGCACCGGACTTCGCCGGCCAGCGAGCATTCCGGTGGCGCCGTACACAGGGTCGCGGCCATTTTCAGACCGTCCGTGAGCCGCACCGCATTCGGCTGGACGACCTGAAGGGGATCGACCGGCAGAAGGAGCTGGTGCGGCAGAACACGCTTCAATTCGTGCGCGGGCTGCCCGCCAACAACGTCCTGTTGACCGGTGCCCGCGGTACCGGCAAGTCTTCATTGGTCAAGGCGGTGCTCAATCAGTACAGCGACCAGGGGCTGCGCCTGATCGAGGTGGAGAAGCAGGAGTTGATGGACCTTCCGGAGATCGTCGCAGAGCTTGTCGGGCGAGCGCAACGCTTCATCCTGTTTTCCGACGATTTGTCGTTCAGCGCCGCCGAGCCCGGCTACACCTCGCTCAAGGCGGTGCTCGACGGATCGGTGTCCGCTGCCCCCGAGAATGTTCTGATCTACGCGACCTCCAACCGGCGGCATCTGATGCCCGAGTATATGCAGGAGAACCTGGAGACCAAGTACATGGGAGATGAGATCCATCCGGGTGAGAGCGTGGAGGAGAAGATCTCGCTGTCGGAGCGCTTCGGCCTGTGGGTCTCGTTCTATCCATTCGACCAGGACGAGTACCTCGCGATCGTGCGTTACTGGCTGAGTCAGCACGGCGTGGTCGACACCAGCGCCGAGGAAGTGCGTCGCGAAGCCCTGCAGTGGGCATTGCAACGAGGGTCGAGGAGCGGTCGTGTGGCGGCCCAGTTCGCGCGCGACTGGGCTGGCCGGCTCGGCGTGCGCACGGCGCCGCCCGACCGTTGATGTCCGGCCAGTCCGGCGGGGGCCCGGTCGAGGTTGCCGCAGCGGTGATCCTGCGGGCCGATCGGCAGTTCCTGCTGGCCCGCCGCCCGGCCGGCAGGGTGTACGAAGGTTACTGGGAGTTCCCGGGAGGAAAGGTCGAGCGGGCGGAGTCGATTCGGACGGCCCTCGCACGCGAGTTGCGGGAGGAACTCGCCATCACCATAACTTGTGCTTATCCGTGGATCACCCGCGAGTACGTCTATCCGCACGCCCACGTCCGCCTCAACTTTTTCCGGGTGGTCGGCTGGGTCGGTGAGCCGATCTCACGCGAATCACAGGCCTTGAGCTGGCAGAGCGTAGAGTCGCTCTCTGTTGCGCCGCTGCTCCCGGCCAACGGCCCCATCGTCCGGGCGCTTGCTCTGCCGCCGGTGCTGGCGATTACCGACGCATCGGAGCGCGGCGAGCGGGCATTGCTTGCTCAGCTCGATCGCGCGCTCGAGCGCGGCCTTCGCATGGTGATGGTGCGGGAGAAGCAGATGCCGGAAGAGCGGCTGCACGCGTTGGCGAGCGCGATACGGGTTCGCTGCAAGCGTTACGGCGCGCTGATGTTGGTCAACGGCGACGATGCGCAGGCGCGGGATCTAGGCGCTGACGGGGTGCATCTGACTGCCGCCCGATTGATGGCTGCTCGCTCGCGTCCGGATTTCGCCTGGTGCGGAGCGTCCTGCCACGACGAGATCGAGCTCGCGCAAGCGGCTGAGCTGCAGCTCGACTACGCCCTACTGGGTCCGGTTCGGCCAACGCGGAGCAAACCTGCAGCTGTACCTATCGGATGGGAGCGGCTCGGCCGTTTGCTGCAGGGATATCCCCTGCCTGTGTATGCGCTCGGGGGAATGCAGCTCGATGACCTGCGGGCCGCCTGCATGGCTGGCGCGCACGGCGTGGCGATGATCCGCGGCGCATGGTCGGCGCCGCCGGATCAGTCGTTTCCCTCGGGTTGGTTGGGTTCGGACTGCGCGAGCGGGATGCGATAGCCTTCGGCCGCCCACTGCCCGAAGTCGATCATCTTGCACCGCTCGGAGCAGAACGGGCGGTAAGGATTTGCGGCGCTCCAGGGGCTGGCTTTGCCACACCGGGGGCATGCAACCATGCGTGGGTTCGACTCGGCCACCGCTACAGGTTGCAGAAAGTGAGCTGAAACGGAACGTCATTCTGCACGACGCGGCGCTGCGCATCCCCCGGCAGCGTGAAGCGGATGTTCAAGGCGTACTTGTTGGCGCTCACTTCCGGAATGCAGTCGTGGCTCTCTTCGAGGCGCAGACGCAGAAGCTGCGCTACTCGTCCGCCCATCATCTGCTGGTAGACACCCTGCGAGGCCACCTGTTGGCTGGTTCGACCGCTCTCACGCAGGATCTTCAAGATGATGCCGATGCCATCCTGGAGCGGTAGGAAGGGCGCGAGCCAAGCTTCCAAGTCGGCACGCCGGGCCTCGGGCTTCTGGTGCAGCCAGTGGTGATAGGACGGGATGTCGAACTCGCACACGCCACCGGGAATCGAGGCGCGCTGCTTGATGCCCATCAGCCATTCGTTCTCACGCAGCTCCTGGCCTGTCTTGCCCGAGGCCTGGAACAGATAGCCCACGGCGCGATCGATATCGGCCAGGATCGCGGTGAGCGCCTCCTGCGAGATGGCCGGGTTGCTGCGCAACGCCGACAGGGATTGCTTCTGCCGCTCCAGCTCCTGCATGAGCTCCGACTTGAGATCGGCGCGGCCCGCCACGTCGAGGATCTCGAACAAAGCAAGCAGCGCAGCATGGTGCTCCAGCGCGTGGTCCCCGGCCGAGAAGAAGCGCGCCCGCTCGTGCAGGCTCTCCATGCGCAGTAGGGTGCGGATGCGCTCGTTCAGTGGGAACTCGTAGTTGATCACCGCAGACAGTGCCGACGGGACGGAAATGGGCGCAGTATTGCCCAAATCGCCGGAAAAATAAACCGACCCGCGAGTCAGCGTCAATTGCGCGGAACCAGCTCTCGGTAACGCAGGTCCAGGGCGTTCACCTGCGCCGCCAGTTGCTTCAACCCGTCGTCGTTGCGTATGACGTCGTCGGCGAGCGCCAAACGGCTCGCGCGACTCACCTGCGCGGCCATGATGGCGCGGACCTCGTCGGCGGCAAGGCCGCTCCGCTGCATCGTGCGCTGCACCTGCAGCGCCTCGTCGCAATCGACGACCAACACGCGTTGCACGAGGTCCCGATATGCGCCGGTCTCTGCGAACAGCGGGATCAGCACCAACACGTAGGGTGCGTCGCTCGCGAGCACGCGCTCACGCACGCGCGTCTCGATCAGCGGATGGAGTATCGCTTCCAGGTCGGCTCGAGCGCGGGCGTCTTCGAATACCAGGCGGCGCAGCTTGCTCCGATCCAGCCCGCCGCCAGCGGCGATGTATTCCGGGCCGAAGCGAGCTGCGATCCGATCCAGGGCGGGCTCACCGGGCCGAGTCAACTCCTCGGCGATGACATCGGTGTCTACCACGGCTGCGCCGCGCTTTCGGAACATCGCGGCGACGGTGCTCTTTCCGGAGCCGATCCCGCCGGTGACGGCGACCACCAGGCGCGGTGATCGGCTCGGCGGCCATCCTGCGGCAGCGCTTTGGCTACGCAACATCGGTCAGAACAGGCGCAGATAGGCGCGGTTCAACGCCTCTCCCCAAAACATTGCGATCACGCCGGCGGCCGCGAGATACGGGCCGAACGGAATCGGAACCTGACGGGCGTGGCGCCCGAAGACGATCAGCAGGATACCGACTATGGCGCCGACGAGCGAGGAGAGCAGGATGACTGCGGGCAACAGCTTCCATCCTAGCCATCCGCCGATCGCAGCCAAGAGCTTGAAGTCGCCGTACCCCATGCCCTCCTTGCCGGTGACAATCTTGAACACCCAGTAGACGGCCCACAACGCCAAGTAGCCTGCGATCGCGCCGATCACCGCCGACGGCAGCGGAGTGAACGTAGCGTACAGGTTGGCGAGCAAACCAACCCAGAGCAGTGGGAGGGTGATGTCGTCGGGCAACAGCTGCGTTTCGAAATCGATCACCGACGCTGCGATGAGCGCCCAGCAGAACACCAGTGCCGCGAGCGTCTCGAGCGAGAAACCGAAGTGCCACGCGGCGTACCCCGAGAGCAGCCCCGTCAGCGCCTCCACGGCAGGGTAGCGGGGACTGATCGCAGCCTTGCACTGAGCACAGCGCCCGCGCAGCCATAACCAGCTCAATAGCGGAATGTTGTCGGCTACGCGCAGTTGATGCCCACAGTGCGGACAGGCCGAGCGCGGCACGACCAGGTTGTAGCGTGGCGCCGAATCCAATGCGCTGCGGGCCTGGGCCAACGCTGGACTCGCGGTGTGGACGGTTTCGGGAGCATTCTTGTCCTGCCCCCATTCGGTGAGGACTTCGAGCGCCTGGCTGCGCCACTCGCGGGAGAGCGTCTTGGGTAGCCGGTGGATCACCACGTTGAGGAAACTGCCCACGATCAGCCCGACCACCGTAGCGACGGCAGACAGAGTCGTGGGAGAGGATCGAAGCAATTCGATCATGAGATGGTCCCGAACGCGGGGTCTCGAGTGCAGAGTCCGATAACGGGTCCACTAGCGGGACTGGCCAGCATCCTGTGCTCGGGCCGCAGAGGACCCACCGGGGCCGGGAGGCCTTCCCGCGTGGACTAAACCACCTGGCCCAGCTTGAAGATCGGCAAGTACATGGCGATTACCATCCCGCCAATGAGCGTGCCCAAGACGACCATGATCAACGGTTCCATGAGGCTGGACATTGCCTCGACCGCGTCGTCCACCTCGGCCTCGTAGAAATCCGATACCTTGCCCAGCATAGCATCCAGCGAACCGGATTCCTCACCGATGGCCACCATCTGGATGACCATATTCGGGAACACGTTGCTGTTCTGCATCGCTACGGTCAGACTGGTTCCGGTGCTGACCTCCTGCTGGATCTTCTTGGTCGCTTGAATATAGACGTAGTTGCCCGAGGCGCCACCCACGGAGTCGAGCGCTTCGACCAGCGGAACACCGGCAGCGAACATCGTCGACAGCGTGCGGGTCCAGCGGGCCATGGTCGCCTTGCGAATGATGTCACCGAAGATGGGCAGCTTGAGGAAGGACCGGTCCATGGCGGCCTGCATCTTGATCGACCGCTTCCAGGTGTAGAAGAAGAACCATATTCCGCCGCCGATCGTGGAGAAGATCAGATACCAGTACTTAACGAAGGCGTCCGATATGGCGATCACAACGAGGGTCGGCCCAGGAAGGTCGGCACCGAAGCTCGTGAACAGTTCCTTGAACGCCGGGATCACGAAGATCATGATCACTGCCGTGATGATGAAGGCCACCACGATGACCGCGATCGGATAGAACAGCGCGGACTTAATCTTGCTCTTGATCGCGAGGATCTTTTCTTTGTAGGTCGCCAGACGGTCGAGCAGTGCATCCAGAATACCGGCCGCTTCCCCCGCTGCGACAAGATTACAGAACAACGCGTCGAAGTACAGCGGGTATTTGCGGAATGCGGTGTGCAGCGCGCTGCCGGTTTCCACCTCGGTCTTGATGTCCAGCAGCAGCCGACCGACCGCGGGGTTGGCGTGACCCTTGCCGACGATATCGAAGGACTGCAACAGCGGCACTCCCGCCTTCATCATGGTGGCGAGCTGGCGTGTGAACAGAGTGATGTCCTTCTCTTTGATCCTTCCCCCCAGGCCGGAGCGCTGGCGCTTGACGCGGATGACGGCGATGCCTTGGCGGCGCAGCGACGACTGCACCACCGCCTCACCGCTCGCGCGCATGTCACCCTTGACGATCTTGCCCGAGCGATCCCGTCCTTCCCAGGAGAAGGTGTATTCCTTGACCTCACGACGAGTGGTGCTGGCGGCGGCTGCGGTTGCCATGGCTTCAAGTCCTCTCACGCTATTCGTTGGTCACGGCCTCGACCTCTTCCAGCGAGGTGAGGCCCTGTCTGACCTTGAGCAGGCCGGATTGGCGAAGATCCCGGATTCCCTCACGCCGCGCCTGCTCCGCGATGTCGATGGCGTTTCCGTTCTTCATGATGATGCGATTGATTTCCTCGCTGATCGGCATCACCTGATAGATCCCGACCCGCCCTTTGTACCCGGTGTTCTTGCAGTTCTCGCAGCCCACGTGCATGAACGGCGTCCAGCGGCCGTCCAGGTCGGGTTCCTTGAAGCCTGCGCGCAACAGGGCTTCCTTCGGGATATCTGCCGCGCGCTTGCACTTGGAGCACAGCCGCCGCGCGAGTCGCTGTGCTGTGATCAAAATGACCGACGTTGCGATATTGAACGGCGCGATGCCCATGTTCATGAGCCGCGTCAAGGTGGTGGGCGCGTCGTTCGTATGCAGGGTGGATAGGACCAGGTGCCCGGTCTGCGCCGCCTTGATGGCGATTTCGCCTGTTTCCAGGTCGCGAATCTCCCCCACCATGATGATGTCCGGGTCTTGGCGCAGAAAAGCCTTTAAGGCAGCAGCAAAAGTCAAGCCAGCCTTGTCATTCACGTTCACCTGGTTGATCCCGGGCAGGTTGATTTCTGCCGGGTCCTCGGCGGTGGAGATGTTGATGCCGGGCTCGTTCAGGATATTCAGACAGGTGTACAAAGATACGGTCTTGCCTGAGCCGGTAGGCCCGGTCACCAGAATCATTCCGTAGGGCCGGTGGATCGCGTTGAGCAGCGCCTCCTTCTGCTCCGGTTCATAGCCAAGCGCGTCTACCCCCAACGTGGCGCTCGAGGGGTCCAGGATGCGCAGCACCAGCTTCTCGCCGAACAGGGTGGGCAGAGTGCTCACGCGGAAGTCGATGGCGCGCGACTTGGACAGAACGAGCTTCATGCGGCCGTCCTGGGGCACGCGCTTCTCGGAGATATCCAGCTTGGAGATGACTTTGATCCGGGAGGCGATCTTTTCCTTGATGGCCAACGGGGGCGTGGCCGTCTCGTAGAGCTCGCCGTCGAGCCGGTAGCGGATGCGGTAGACCTTTTCGTACGGCTCGAAATGGATGTCCGACGCGCCGCTGTTGATCGCGTCCAGCAGGATCTTCTGCAGGTAACGCACCACCGGAGCATCGTCGATATCGACGCTGGTGGTCTCGGGCTCCTCCGGGGGCTCCGCCTCGGTGAGGTCGGCGGCCATCTCCTCGTCCACCAGGTCTTTGAGGGTGACCCCGGCCGCGGAGAGCAGCCGGCCGATGACGGTCCCGAGCTTGGTGTCCTCGACGACGATGGGCTCGATATGCAGCCCCGTCTGGAACTTGATCTGATCCATCGCCGCCCGGTTGGTCGGGTCGGAGATCGCGACGAAGAGGCGATTGCCTCTCTGATAGAGCGGCAGGGCGCGCGGGCCCTGCAAAATCTTCGGATCGGTGAACTTGGGCGGCAGATGCTCCGGATCGAAGGTGGCCAGGTCGAGCAGCGGAAAGCCGAAGGTGTGCGCGGCGAACTCCGCCACCTCCGATTCCCCGAACTTCTTCGCGGCGATCAGTTCCTCGACGAACGTGATACCGGACTCGTTGGCTTTGGCTTGGAACTGCTCTGCCTCGCGCTCGACCAGCAGGCCTTTCTGCACCATCGCGCGTGCCAGGCCGGAAAGCTGATTTGGTGTAGCGGCTGCAACCATCTGCGGGCCTTAGTTTCGGGCATCAGGGAGAAGCAATGCCCGCGCCTGCACGATCGCAAGCGGTGGGCGACCGACTAGGTCGAGCGATCGGGCGGGTAGATGCGGGCAGACTTCACCGCCCGATCTTGGGTCTGGACGATCTCGATCGGGTGACCGCTGATCTTCACCATCGTGCCCGCCTCGGGGATGTCCTCGAGGTGTTCCAGGATGAGTCCGTTCAGCGTCTTCGGGCCGTCGAGAGGGAAGTGCGTGCGCAGCTTGCGGTTGAGCTCCCTCAGCGAGGTGGCGCCTTCGGCAAGCACGCTGCCGTCATCCTGCCGCGTGATTCCGCCTGCTTGAAGCGGCGAGTGGGTCGTGAACTCGCCGATGATCTCCTCGAGAATGTCTTCCAGGCTGATGAGCCCCATCAGCTCTCCATACTCGTCGACGACGAGCCCGAGCCGCTCTTCCTCCTCTTGGAAGTTCTGTAGCTGCGCGAGAAGCGGAGTGCCCACGGGCACGAAGTAAGGCGGGCGCATGATCTGAACCAGCGTTTCCGAGCGGATCTCGTCCGCGCCCAGGTTGAGGACTTTGCGCACATGTAGCACGCCGATGATGTTGTCGAGGTTGCCTCGATACACTGGCATGCGCGTATGGTTGCTGGTGCTGATCTGGCGCCTCAACTCTTCTGGCGAGGCGTCGATGTCGACCACCTCGATCTGGCTGCGCGGTGTCATCAGGTCATCCACGCTTATCGACTGGAGATCGAAAAGGTTAAGCAGGATCTTCTGGTGCTTTGCCGGCAGGAAGTGCCCTCCCTCTAGCACCAGTGTCCGCAACTCCTCCAGGCTCAACGCGGTCGCTTGGGCGGCGGCGGGCGGCTTGACCCGCAACAGCGTTAACAGGCCTTTGACAAATAGGTTGACGAACCAGACGACCGGGTAAATCGCCCGGAGCAGTGGAGCAAGCACATAGCTTGCCGGGAATGCGATGCGTTCGGGGTAAGCCGCCCCGACCACCTTCGGCGTGATCTCGCTGAATACGAGCAGGAAGAACGCGGCCACTCCGGTGGCGATCGATAGCGCGAGCTCGTTTTGTCCCAGCACGCGGAAGGCGATCACGGTTCCAAGCGAAGCCACGGCGGCATTGACCACGTTGCTTCCGAGCAGGACCACGCCCAGGAGCTTGTCCGTTTGCGCCAGGAGCTGGGCGGTCAGCCGCGCGCCGCGACGGCCGATCTTGACCAGATGCCTCAACCGGTATCGGTTGAGCGCCATCATGCTCGTTTCCGAGATCGAGAAGAACGCGGAGACGAGCAGCAGGACGACAAACGCCGCGAGCAGCGAATGGAGCGATATTTCGTCCAGGTAGACCACGCCGCCGAACCGAGCGTCGATTCAGTTCCAGTGCCGCTGCCGCGATCGTCGAGGACGCGCGGTGCCGCGAGCGGTCGCGGCTACGCGGTTCGAGCTCACTTCTGCAAAACGATCTCGAGCACGAACTTGCTGCCGAGGTAAGCGAGCACCAGCGCGAGGAAGCCGGCCAGAGTCCAGCGCAACGCGAGCCTCCCGCGCCATCCGTACACCCGGCGGCCGGCCAGCAGTGCTGCAAAGATGCACCAGGCGAGGATGCCGAATACCACCTTGTGAGTGACTTTGAGCGGCTGCCCGAACAACTCGTCCGAGAACACCATCCCGGTGAACAAGGTTAGCGACAACAACACGAACCCCACCGCGATGACTCGGAACAGCAGGTTCTCCATGGTGAGCAGCGGGGGCAGCGATTGCAGGAACGCGGGAAGACGCCCGGCGTGCAGCCGCTTCTCCAGCGCTGCCATCATCAGCGCCTGCAGAGACGCAATCGTGAACAGGCTGTACGCCAGCAGGGAAATCAGCAGGTGCAAACGAAAGGCCGGCAGATTGGTGTGACTGAGCGGCCGCACCGAGGGCAAGGCGAGCGGGGCCCATACCAATAGCGCTGCCGCACCGACGATGATTGCTTGCAGCCCTTCCCAGCGCTGGAAGATCCCGCCCGCCCAGTAGATGAGCACGGTCAACCAGATGATCACCGATATGGAATTGCCCACGCCCAGGTACATCTGGTCGTTCCGGAAGACGGAGCCGAACAGCAGCGCGGTATGCAGTGCAAGCGGCAGCACGCTGGCCAGATGCAGACTATGTGGGCTGAATGCCCCGCGCCCGTGCGCTCCTGCCAGTGCACGCACGAGCAGCACCGCGACGCCTGCGTACAAGGCCGAGCAGAGGATATAGGGTAGAATCTGTGCCATGCGAACCGCGCGGTCGGACCGCGCGCACGCTGCAAGTCTACAGCATCGTCATCCCCACCGCCGCTCTCGCGAGCGGCCACAGCTCATGTTCGATAGCCTCACCACCCGCCTGTCGGGTGTGATCAAGACGCTGCGCGGGCAAGCGCGGCTCACCGAATCAAACATACAGGATGCGCTGCGCGAGGTGCGTGTAGCCCTGCTCGAGGCGGACGTCGCGCTGCCGGTGGTCAAAGACTTCATCTCTCGCATCCGCGAGCGGGCGCTCGGACAGGAAGTGATCGGCAGCCTGACGCCCGGGCAGGCCGTGGTCGGGGTGGTATTCGAAGAGCTTACCGCCCTGATGGGCCAGGGCAACGTGCCGATCGACCTCGCCACCCAGCCCCCGGCCGTGATCCTGATGGCGGGGCTGCAGGGGTCGGGCAAGACCACAACGGCGGCCAAGCTGGCCCGGCTGCTGCACGAGGAGCTGCGCAAGAAGGTCCTGCTCGTGAGCTGCGACGTCTACCGCCCCGCGGCGATCGAGCAGCTCCGGCTGTTGGCCGCGCAGATCGGTGCCGATTTCTTCGCGCCGGAGGCGGAGCAGAAGCCGGTGGCGATCGCGGAAGCGGCGTTGGACTTCGCGCGCAAGCACTATCATGACGTGGTCATCATAGACACGGCGGGTCGACTGGCGATCGATGAGGCGATGATGCAGGAGATCCGCGCGCTTCACGCGGCGCTGCGGCCGGTGGAGACGCTGTTTGTGGTCGATGCCATGCAGGGCCAGGATGCGGTGAATGTGGCCAAAGCCTTCTCGGATGCCCTGCCGTTGACCGGAGTGATCTTGACCAAACTCGACGGCGACGCGCGTGGGGGTGCTGCTTTGTCGGTGCGTCATGTCACCGGCAAGCCGATCAAGTTCGCCGGCGTGGGAGAGAAGCTCCCGAATCTGGAGGCGTTCCATCCCGAGCGCATGGCCTCCCGCATCCTCGGCATGGGCGATGTCCTCTCGCTGGTCGACCAAGCGCGTCGCAGCGTCGACTTGGCCGAAGCCGAAAAGCTGGCGAAGAAAGTCCAAAGCGGAAAAGGCTTCGATCTCGAGGACTTCAAGGCGCAGATGCAGCAGATGCGCAAGATGGGGGGGCTCTCGGCGTTGATGGACAAGCTCCCGGCGCAGTTGAGCCAGCTCGCTCAGGGCGCCAACGTGGAAGAGCGCATGGTCAACCGCACCATCGGTATCATCGACTCTATGACCCCGCAGGAGCGGGCCAAACCCGAGCTCATCAAGGCTTCGCGCAAGCGGCGCATCGCGGCCGGAGCCGGCGTGCCGGTGCAGGAAGTCAACCGCCTGCTGAATCAGTTCGCGCAGATGCAGAAGATGATGAAGATGATGAGCAAGGGCGGGATACACAAGATGATGCGCGCGATGCGCGGAATGCCTCCCGGCCTGCGCTGACCCCTACGCAACCCGCATCGCTGCACATGAAGCCGCGGCTGATGTGGCATCCGCTGACGGTACAATTCGGCTTGCCCGGCTATTGGGAAACATCGATGCGCACGCTGTTCGTCCTCACCGCTCTTTGTCTGTCGGGGCTCGCCCTTGGCCAGGACTACGAGCGGGAGCAGCGCTGGGCCGATCAGATCTTGCCCAGCTTGATGGTTGGCGACGCCATCTGGCTGGAGCAAAAGGAAGGGCACAAGTTCCTAGCGCTGTACACCGAGGCGCAGAAGCCGCGGGGGGCCGCGATCGTGGCCCACGGCCGCGGCTGGAGTCCCGACTTCGAGCTGTACGGGACGCTCAGGGTCAAGCTCGCGGAAGCCGGGTACTCCACCTTGTCGATCCAGCTCCCCGTGCTTGGGGGCGGCGCGAAAATCGGCGATTACCTGTATACGTTTCCGGACGCGCGCGAGCGGTTTCAGCTCGCCGCCGACTTCCTCAAGGCCAAAGGCTACAAGAACGTCGCCATCGTCTCGCACAGCCTGGGTGCAACGATGGCAAACCAGTACTTGATCAACACCGACGACAAGACCGTCAGAGCCTGGGTGTTCATCGGCATCATCAACGGCCTGGAGGAGATGTTCCGCATCAAGATCCCGGTGCTGGACGTGTTCGGCAGCAAGGATTGGGAGATCACCCAGGTCGGCGCCTATGAGCGCAAGAAGCAGATCATGAAGATCCAGGGGTCCCAACAGGTAGTGGTCGCCGATGCGCCGCACTTCTTCGAAGGCAAGGAAGATCAGCTCACGACCATCATCGTGGGCTTCCTGGACGGCGTGTTCCACCAAGGCAATTCCCACGCAGACGCAACCCGGTAACTTCCCGCGCTCGCGCTGATCGACCGGTACGGCCGGCGGTGGGCCGGATCGCGTGGCGCGCCAGCCAGCCTTGCAACTGAGCCAAAATTCGGCTTAAAATCGCGGGCTTCGCATACGAGGATGGAACGATGGTGGTCATCAGGCTGGCGCGCGGGGGTGCCAAGAAGCGGCCGTTCTTCAATGTCGTGGTGACGGACTCCCGCAGCCCGCGGGACGGACGGTTCATCGAGCGCCTGGGCTTCTACGACCCGAAGGCACCGCAAGGACGCGAGTCGCTGCGGATCGCCATGGATCGCTTGAGCCATTGGCAGCAACGGGGCGCAAAGGTGAGCGACACCGTCGCGCGCCTGGCCAAGCAGGCGGGAGCAAAGCAGGCGAGCGGGTCGGCGTCGAGCTAGTCGCGCTCCCCGGGCTCGGCGGGCTGTCCACCGTCACAGCCATGGCCGGCGCCTCGAGTATGATCGTAATGGGCCGAGTCACCGGCCCATTTGGGCTCAAGGGGTGGGTCAAGGTGCAGCCGTTCACAGAGCTCCTCGACACCCTGCTTCATCATCCGGATTGGTGGCTGGGTCGGGACGATCGGTGGGACAAGCGCCGTCTCGTGGATGGTGCAGTTCATGGCCGCACTCTAACCGTGCAGCTGGACGGCTGCGCGGACCGGGATGCGGCGACCCGCCTCAAGGGGATGGATGTGGCGGTTCCCCGAGCGGAACTCCCCGAGAACGAGCGAGGCGAGTACTACTGGTGCGACCTCATCGGGCTGGAGGTCGTGAACCAGGAAGGCGCGGTGCTGGGGCGCGTTGCACGACTGCTACAAACCGGTGTCGGAGAGGTGCTGGTGGTCGCAGGAGAGCGCGAAAGGCTGATCCCCTTCATCGAGCCGGTTGTCCTAACCGTCGATTTCGCCCGTCAGCGGCTCACCGTGGATTGGGGGGAGGACTTTTGATCCACTTCGACGCGATCACGCTGTTCCCGGAGATGTTCGACGCCGTGACTCGGTCCGGGGTGACGCGCCGCGCATGCGAAGCCGGTATCTACGAGCTGGTGTTGTGGAACCCGCGCGACTTCAGCACCAACGCGTACAGATCGGTGGATGACCGGCCTTATGGAGGCGGTCCTGGGATGGTGATGATGCCCGACCCGCTGGAGAAGGCACTGAAGGCTGCGCGCCAGCGTCAGCGAAGCTGCGGCGTCAGCGCTCCGAAGGTCGTGTACTTCACCCCGCAGGGGCGATTGCTGAACCACGAGTTGGTGGTCGAGCTGGGCGAGCACGACGGCCTGTTGCTGCTGGCGGGCCGCTACGAGGGCGTGGATGAGCGTCTGGTGGCGAGGCAGGCGGACTACGAGATTTCCATCGGGGACTACGTCCTGTCTGGTGGCGAGCTCCCGGCGATGGTGCTGATGGACGCACTGATCCGGCGCATCCCCGGCGTGCTGGGAGACGCGGACTCGGCGGCGCAGGATTCATTCGCGGACGGACTGCTGGACTGCCCGCACTACACGCGGCCCGAAGTCTACGAGGGCATGCCCGTGCCTCCCGTGCTGCTCTCGGGCAATCACGCCGATATCATTCGCTGGCGCATGAAGCAATCGGTCGGCCGCACATGGCAACGGCGCCCGGACTTATTGGCCAAGGTCCGGCTCACCCCGGAACAATATGCGCTGCTGGACGAATACAAGCGCGAGGCGCAAGAGCGGGAGACCGCGCAGCAAACCTGAGATGTAGGAGTGGATGACATGAATCTGATTCAGCAGCTGGAACAGGAACAGATCGCGCGCCTGGGGAAGACGATCCCCGATTTCGCGCCCGGCGACACCGTGGTGGTGAACGTAAACGTGGTCGAAGGAGACCGCAAGCGGGTGCAGGCGTATGAGGGCGTGGTGATCGCAAAGCGCAACCGGGGGCTTAACTCCTCCTTCATCGTGCGCAAGATCTCCTCCGGCGAAGGCGTCGAGCGCACGTTCCAGACCTGGTCTCCGCTGATCGCCAGCATCGAGATCAAGCGTCGCGGACATGTGCGGCGAGCCAAGCTGTATTACCTGCGGCAGCGCTCGGGCAAGTCGGCGCGCATCCGGGAGAAATTATCCGCCGCGGAAAGCGCGGAAGCCGAGCGATAGCTCGGATCTGCCTTGCGGGAGCGCAGGGCTCGATCGGCGGAGTGAATCCGGGCAACGCAGTAAGCCGAGCGCTCAGGCGTTCGGTCCACTCAGGCGCTGGTACAATCCGTCCGGTGCGGCTCGAGCGGCGCCAGCGCGTCGCTTCGGTTGCCTTCCGGTCGATGTCATGCTGGATGCCTTCAGCGCGAGACTACCAGCGCCGTTCGCAGTCTTGGGAATCCGCACCCGTGGCGAGCGGCTCACGGGCATCGATTATCTGCCGCGCGAGGCGGCGACGCTGCGGCCGGTAGACGCCTTCGCTGCCGAGGTGTGCCGCCAGCTTACCGGCTATCTGAGCGATCCCGGCTTCCCGCTGGACCTGCCGCTCGACGAGGCGGGCACCCAGTTCCAGCAACGCGTCTGGGACGCCGTGCGCCGGATCGGATGCGGCTCTACGATGAGCTATCTGCAGGTCGCCCGGCAGATCGGTTCCGCGCCCCGTCCGGTGGGTACCGCCTGTGGCGCCAATCGGATTCCACTGTTGATCCCCTGCCACCGAGTCGTCGGAAGCAACGGCCTGGGCGGCTTCATGCATAGCCGAAAGGGCAAGGCGCTCGAGATCAAGCATTGGCTTTTACGGCACGAAGGGGCGATTGAATAGCCCGCAAGCCGCTCGGGGCGCCGCCCGAGACCCTCTGTTGGACGAGTTTACCGATAGCCTGTGGCTGGAGGACGGGCTGGCGCGCAACACGCTGGAGAGCTACCGGCGCGACTTGCGCCAGTTCGCGGACTGGCTGTTGCGGACCCGCAAGTACGGACTTCTGGATGCCGGTCACGCCGATCTGCTCGCCTATCTCGCGTTCCGTTTCCGGAGCCATGCCAGGCCCAGTTCAACCGCCCGGCTGCTGTCGAGCCTCAAGCGCTTCTACCAGTTCGCGCTGCGGCAAGGCAAGCTCGAGGCCGACCCGACGCTGAACGTCGACACTCCCAAACGCCCGCACCGGCTGCCCAAGACACTCACCGAGACCGACGTGGAACGGCTGCTCGCGGCGCCGCGCCCGGATACCCCTCACGGGCTGCGCGACAAGGCGATGCTGGAGCTCCTGTATGCCAGTGGGTTGAGAGTGTCCGAGCTCGTGTCCCTGCGAGTAGCGCAGCTGTCCCAGGAGATGGGCGTCGTCCGCACCCTGGGCAAGGGGAGCAAGGAGCGGCTGGTTCCGGTGGGAGAAGTGGCGTTGGATTGGGCTCGCCGCTATGCGGAGCAGGCTCGGCCGGCGTTGTTGACCGGACGACACAGCGAGGCCCTGTTCGTCACCTCGCGCGGCCGCGCGATGAGCCGCCAGGCCTTCTGGTATCTGATCAAACGCTACGCCGCGCGCGCCGGGATCCAGGCGACCATCTCGCCGCACACGCTGCGGCACGCGTTCGCGACGCACCTGCTCAATCACGGCGCAGACCTTCGGGTCGTGCAACTGCTGCTGGGTCACGCCGACATCTCGACCACGCAGGTTTACACTCACGTGGCGCGGGAGCGTCTCAAGCAGCTTCACGCGAAACACCACCCGCGCGGTTGATGGGACGAATGCTGGCCGGCGCGAACAGGGAGCCCGAGGCCATTGCTGGAGGGCAACGGCGTGCACACCCGCTCACGGGTGCACGGATGGGCTCCAATGGTGGCGTCTCACTCGACGCATCCGCGCCCATCGTCGCGAGCGCCGCGCTCGATCGTCACCCCGATCTTCTTGACGCCGGGCATGACACCCGTCTTGACCGCGGTCACCCGCACCCAAGGGGCCTGGAACTCGCCGCGCAGCAGGTTAGCGACGTGCTCGCATAGCCGCTCGAGGAGCATGAAGTGCGTCGACCGAAGCGAGGCACGGACCCGCTCCACGACTGCGGCATAATCGATGGTGTCGCGGATCCGGTCGCTGAGGCCGGCTTGTTTCGATGCAATGGCGAGCTCCAGATCGATCTCGATCGTCTGCGGCAGGCCGCGCTCCCACTCGTAGAAGCCGATCCGGGTTTCGACGCGGAGTTCATGGATGTGGATGGTGTCCATCACTGGCTTCCCGGGCGCCCGCGAGACGAGATTGTAAGCTACACGCGATGATCACCCTGTTCTGCGCGCTTGTCGCGTATCTCATCGGCTCGCTGTCGTTTGCGATCCTCTCGAGCCGGATGTTCGGGCTGCCGGACCCCCGCACTTACGGGTCGGGGAATCCCGGCGCCACCAACGTGCTGCGCAGCGGCAGGAAAGCCGCCGCGCTCGTGACGCTGATTGGCGATTGTGGCAAGGGCGTCGTGGCCGTGTTGGTGGCGCGGCATCTCGCCTTCCGGTTCGGTGCCGGTGACCACGCTGTCTCGGGTGCGGCGGTTGCCGTGTTTCTGGGGCATCTGTACCCGCTCTACTTCCGTTTCAAGGGCGGCAAGGGCGTGGCGACCGCTTTGGGTGTTCTGCTCGGTCTGAGCCCGTGGCTCGCTGCGCTGGCCACAGCGATGTTTGGGATCGTCGTGGGCGTGTCGCGCTATGTGTCCCTGGCAAGCGTCGTCGCCGCGATATCGAGCGCGATCGCGGCTCCGCTCCTGCTCGGCTGGGGGACCAGCGCGGGCGCCGTGATCGTCGTCGCTGCGCTGGTCGTCTGGCGGCATCGCGGCAACCTGCGGCGTCTGATCGCGGGCACCGAGCGGAGGCTAGGCTTCAACAGACCGGATTCCCCTGCGCCGGGCGGGCCAAGCTAGCCCAGGGGCTCGAGCTGCTCCAGGTCCCAGCGTGGGTAGACCGTAAACGCCCACCCCTCGGTCGCGCCATGCTGCAGGCGCAAGGCGCCGGCAAGCGCAATCATCGCCCCGTTGTCCGTGCAGAACTGGAGCTCGGGGTAACGGACGCTGAACCCGCGTGCGTCGGCCTCTGCGGAGAGCCTTGCCCGCAGACGCCGGTTAGCGCCCACGCCCCCGGCGACCAGTAGCCGGTCGAGGCCAATCTGCTCGAGCGCCCCAACCGCCTTGGCCGCCAACACATCCACGATGGCCGCTTCGACGCCGGCGGCCAGGTCTGCACGCATGCTGTCCTCGAATCGGTCTCGGAGCAGCGTAGCGACCGCGGTCTTCAATCCGCTGAAGCTGAAGCTCAGGTCGCCGCTCGCGAGCATGGGGCGCGGCAGCTTGTATCGCGTGGGATCTCCAGACTGCGCGAGACGCGACAGAGCAGGCCCACCCGGATACCCCAGCCCGAGCAACTGGGCCGTCTTGTCGAAGGCCTCACCCGCGGCGTCGTCCAACGTCTCGCCGAGCAACGTATACCGCCCCACGCGATGAACCTGCAGGAGCTGCGTATGACCCCCGGAGACCAACAGGGCGATGAAGGGGAACTGGGGCGGATCGCCGGATAACAGCGGTGACAGCAAGTGGCCTTCGAGATGGTGGACGCCGATCGCTGGCACACGCAGGGAAAACGCAAGGCCGGCCGCCACCGACGCGCCCACCAGAAGCGCCCCTACCAGGCCCGGTCCCTGGGTGTACGCGATCCCCTGCAGATCGCGGGGCGTCCAAGCGGCTTCGTCCAAGACTTTCCGTACGAGCGGCAGCACGCGACGGATGTGGTCCCGCGAGGCGAGCTCCGGGACCACGCCGCCGTACTCAGCGTGCATCGCGACTTGGGTGTAGAGCGAATGCGCTAACAACCCGGCTGCCGGTTGCTTCCCCCCGCGGTCCGAGTCGTACAGAGCGACGCCGGTCTCATCGCATGAGGTTTCAATGCCTAGGACTCGCACAGCTAACTCCTGCTGGCAACGCGGGGAAGATGCCGCTTCCCAGCGCGGCGACCGCTTCTGGTATACTGCAACGTTCTGTAAAAGGTGAGGCTTTTCAGGGAATCAGCATTATGCCGACTGTGCGGGTAAAGGAAAACGAGCCGTTCGAGGTGGCCATGCGCCGATTCAAGCGCACGGTCGAGAAAACCGGGCTGCTCACCGAGTTGCGGGCGCGTGAGTTCTACGAGAAGCCGACGGCGGAGCGCAAGCGCAAGCGCGCGGCCGCCATCAAGCGCCATTTCAAGCGGCTGCGCGGCCAGCAGCTGCCTCCGAGGCTCTACTAGCGGGCAGCCGTCCTGGTTGTGCAGGACACGGCCGCGGCAGGGTGATCCCCTGCCGCGTCGCTTTTTGCGGGTGACCTACGATGAGTTTGAAAGAGCGTATCGGCGATGACGTCAAGGCAGCGTTGCGCGCCAGAGAGGCAGCGAGGCTGTCTGCCCTGAGGCTCCTGATGGCGGCGATCAAGCAGCGGGAGATCGACGAGCGGATGGCGCTCTCGGACGACGATGTGCTCGGCGTGATCGACAAGATGCTGAAGCAGCGGCGGGAGTCCATCCGCCAATTCGAGGCCGCGGGACGGCAGGATCTCGCCGATGCCGAGAAGCTCGAAGTGAGCGTCCTGTCGGCCTACCTGCCGCAGGCCCTGACCGACGCGGAGATCGAGGAGGCCGTCGCCGCGACGGTGGCCGCTGTGGGGGGCAAGTCCCCGCAGGACATGGGCCGGGTCATGGCGGCGCTCAAGCCGAAACTCGCAGGACGGGCTGACATGGCCAGGGTCTCTGCTCTCGTTAAGGCGAAGCTCGCAGGTTGACGCTGACCAAGCGGCTCCCTCCTCATTTGCTGGAGCCCCGCGGAAACTGACCTATAATGGAACGGTTGCCGGTGACGGAGGTTGAACTGGGAGTGCAGCGTCCGGTAGCGGCGATGCGGCACCGCCGTCGGCGAACCATCTCGATCAGACCAAGCCTGTCAAACCCGTCGCGATGATCCCCAAGTCCTTCCTCCAGGAGCTGTTGGGGCGGGTGGATATCGTCGATGTCATCGAATCGTACGTTCCGCTCAAGCGCGCCGGGTCCAACCTGGTGGCGTGCTGCCCGTTCCACAGCGAGAAGACCCCGTCCTTCACGGTGAGCCCGAGCAAGCAGTTCTACCATTGCTTCGGCTGTGGCGCGCACGGGAGCGCCGTCGGTTTCCTCATGGAATACGCCGGCATGAAGTACGTCGAGGCGATCAAAGACCTGGCGTCCCGAGTCGGGATGAAGGTGCCCGACCCGGAGCCGAGTGCCCGCGAGCGCTCCTCACAGCCGCAGGCGGAGCAGATCACCGACGTTCTGGAACGCGCTGCCCGGTTCTACAAGTCCGAGCTGAAGCGCTCGGAGCGCGCGATCGCGTACCTGAAGGCGCGCGGGTTGACCGGTGAAGTCGCGGCCCGGTTCCAGCTCGGTTACGCGCCGCCTGGTTGGCAAAGCCTTGCCGCGGCCTTCCCTGACTATGCATCGAAGGCGCTGGTCGAGGCCGGACTCGTGATTCAGGCGGAGGATGGCAAGCGTTACGACCGCTTCCGCGACCGCATCATGTTTCCCATCATCACCCCGCGCGGCCAGATTGTCGGCTTTGGCGGCCGGGTGCTGGAGCGATCCGAACCCAAATATCTCAACTCGCCGGAGACGCCGGTGTTCGAGAAGGGGCGAGAACTGTATGGGCTGCATCAGGCCCGGCAGGCGATCCGGGGTGCCGGCCGCGTGGTGGTGGTCGAGGGCTACATGGATGCGATCGCCCTGGCCCAACATGGCGTCGGATATGCCGTAGCCACGCTCGGGACGGCCACTACGCCGTGGCATGTCCAGAAGCTGTTGCGCCAGACGGACGAGGTCGTGTTCTGCTTCGATGGTGACGCCGCGGGTCGGCGCGCGGCCTGGCGAGCGCTGGAGAACAGTCTGTCGCAACTGCAGGACGGGAAGCAGGTGAAGTTCCTGCTGCTGCCCGAGCAGGACGACCCGGACAGCTACGTGCGCCGCGAGGGGCCTGAAGCCTTCGAGCGCTTGCTAGCGACTTCCGTGCCGTTGTCCGAGTTTGCCCTCCGTAGCCTGACCCAGGCGGCCGATATGAGCACGGCGGAGGGGCGAGCGCGCTTTTTGCACGAGGTGAAGCCTCTTGTGATCGGGATCAATGCTCCCATCTTGGGCCTCATGTTGAGAAAGCGGGTCGCGGAACTCGCCGGCCTGTCCCTGGTGGAGCTGGACGAGCGGCTGGACGTCAAGGCTCCCAAGCGGGTGCCGGAAGTGGTCGTGGCAGTGCATCGCCGCAGCACCGACCGCTACGCGAAGCTCTTGGAGCGCGTGTTGGCAGAGCCGAAGCTGATACGCGAGCTGTGGCCGGTCGACCTGCCGGTTCCAGTGCCGCCGACGGCCGAGGCAAGCGCGTTGTTCGGCCTGATCGACGAGTCTCGAGCGCTGGGGCAAGAATTGACCCTGCCGGGCATGATCGAGCTGCTACGCCTGCGTGGGCACGAGGCCGTTGTGCAGCGGCTGCTGCCGGTGGTCCGCGAGCTTCAGCTTTTCACCGCTGAGGAGTTGCGGACCGAGGTTCAGGGTGCGATCCAGGGTCTGCGCATGGAGGCGGAGAAGCACCAGATGACTCAAGCCTCACTGGCGGTGTCTTCGCCTCACGAGCTGAGCGACGAGGCACGCACGCTGCTGCGGAGGGCACCGGAGCAGGGGAAAGCAGTCAAACTCCATTAGCGGCGCGGGGTTTTGTAGAATTGCCGGTTTTTCGGCGCGTTTTTGTAGGTAGGCGAATTCCAATTCAGAGTGGTGGCCATGGCGAAGGAACCCAAGATCAAGGAAATCGAAAAGGACAAGGTCGAGGCCCTGCCCAATGATGCAGAGGCGCGGCGGACGCGTCTCAAGAATCTCATCGTCCTGGGGAAGGAGCGGGGTTACCTCACCTACGCCGAGATCAACGACCACCTCCCCGACGACATGCTGGATGCCGAGCAGATCGAGAACATCATCAGCATGATCAACGACATGGGCATTCAGGTCTACGACGAGGCCCCGGACACCGAGGCGTTGCTCATGTCGGATGCCACGCCCAACGTGCCCGACGAGGATGCAGTCGAAGAGGCCGAGGCCGCCGTCAGCACGCTCGACTCCGAGTTTGGCCGCACCACGGATCCGGTGCGCATGTACATGCGCGAGATGGGCTCGGTGGAGCTGCTCACCCGCGAGGGCGAGATCGAAATCGCCAAGCGCATCGAGGATGGGCTGCGCCACATGATCCAGGCCATCTCGGCGTGCCCCACCACCATCGCCGAAATCCTGGACCTCGCCAAGCAGGTGGAGCGCGAGGAGCTGCGCGTGGACGAAGTGGTGGACGGCCTGCTCGACCCCAACGCAGAGGAAATCATCGGCGATGAGATGGCCGATGAAGCGCTGGAGGAAGACCTCGAGGCCGAGGAGGGCGAAGACGAAGAGGGCGCCGCGGTCCAGAGTGCCAGCCTGCTGCAGCTCAAGGCCGCCGCGCTGGAGCGCTTCGCGTTGCTCGATCAGCTGTACGCCAAGATGATGAAGGCGCTTGCCAAGCATGGCTCGCGCAGCCGCCCGCATCTCAAAGCGCAGGAGGAGATCTCGGCCCAGCTCATGATGATCCGCTTCTCCGCCAAGCAGATCGAGGCGCTGTGCGACAGCGTGCGCAAGATGGTCGAGGAGGTGCGCTCCTACGAGCGCGCCGTGATGGAACTGTGCGTGGAGAAGGCAGCCATGCCCCGCGCCCATTTCATCAAGGTCTTCCCCGGCAACGAAGAGGACCTCGAGTGGGTGAAGCGCGAGATCCAGGCGCGTAAACCGTATAGCGAGGCGCTCTCCCGCCACGCGCCGGCGATCATGGAGCAGCAGCAGAAGCTCATCGACCTGCGCAAGCGCGTCGGGATCCCGGTCAAGGATCTCAAGGAGATCAACCGTCAGATGTCCACCGGCGAAGCCAAGGCGCGCCGGGCCAAGCGCGAGATGACCGAAGCCAACCTGCGGTTGGTGATCTCGATCGCGAAGAAGTACACCAACCGGGGGCTACAGTTCCTGGATTTGATCCAGGAGGGCAACATCGGACTGATGAAGGCGGTGGACAAGTTCGAATACCGCCGCGGCTACAAGTTCTCGACCTACGCCACTTGGTGGATCCGGCAGGCCATCACGCGCTCGATCGCCGATCAGGCCCGCACCATCCGCATTCCGGTGCACATGATCGAGACCATCAACAAGATGAACCGCATCTCCCGCCAGATCCTGCAGGAGACCGGACAGGAGCCCGATCCGGCGCTGCTCGCGCAGAAGATGGAGATGCCCGAGGAGAAGATCCGCAAGATCCTCAAGATCTCGAAGGAGCCGATCTCCATGGAGACCCCGATCGGCGATGACGACGATTCGCATCTGGGCGACTTCATCGAAGACCAGGGTACGATGGCGCCGGTGGAGGCTGCGGTCTATACGAGCCTGCGCGACGCCACCAAGGAGGTGCTCGATACCCTCACGCCGCGCGAGGCGAAGGTGTTGCGCATGCGCTTCGGCATCGAGATGAACACCGATCACACGCTGGAGGAAGTCGGCAAGCAGTTCGACGTCACCCGCGAGCGCATCCGTCAGATCGAAGCCAAGGCTTTGCGCAAGCTCCGCCATCCGTCGCGCTCCGAGCGGCTACGCAGCTTCCTCGACACCGAGACCTGAACTGGTAGGTCGGCCCGGCGGAAGAGCGCGGCATGAGCTCTTCCGGCTGACCGGCGCGAGACGGTACTCGACGGCCACAAGCCCGCGCACCGCAAACGGTGCGCGGGCTTTTTTTCGCGCTGTAGAAAACCGACTCACACGGCTGGAGCAGTCGGGCTAAAAGGACGGAACCCGCTGGTGGTTGCGCTCCGGCCTGGCGACGCCCTGGACAAGCGCTGCATCGTCATCGTCCTGCAGGAGTTCAAGGCGGCCACCTACCCGGCGACTGTCATGCAACGGCACGCCAAGGCCTACGCCGCCCTGGAGATTCAGGCTCTGGCCGACTGCAACTCCCAACAGAAGCGGACGTGAGCCTCGCGGGAGAAGCCGGGCTTTCCCACGGAGGTGTCTCCTTATGACGTTGTCTAGGCGCTGGCTCGTGAAGTAGCTTGCCGTCGTTCCGATGGCGCCGCGGGTGGGTTGCGCGCGCCGAGCTGCCGTCGCCGGTGCTGAATGTGGCAGCGCCCCGGCAGCCAAGTACGTTCGCATGTGGGGCCAGAGGGCCATGTCATTGTGGTGGAACGCGACGCGCAGTTCATCTCCTGCCCGCTCAGCAACCGCGTGCGCTCCGGGCAGGTCGACCTCGTGGACCTGACACGCGGCTATGGCCCGCTGTCGAGCAGGCACTCGATCGGCCTGATGCATGACCAGGTTGTCAGCATCGATCCCGACAAACAGGCGATCCACCTCGCCTCCGTCCACCGGTACGACCCGGAGAAGAAGACCATGATCGTGGCTGCAGGCGCCTCGGGCGTCTCGGCGATTCCGAGCGAGCTGGAAGGCGGCTACGCCCAATCCTGGGGGAAGAACATCTGGGCCGTTATGCTCGCGTGATGCTGGTTCCTGCCAGCGTGTTGCGCCCAGGCGCACCGGGCCGCAGCGACGAACGGCCCGGCCCATCGGCTGGGGTTGCCCGCAAATAACCCCATCGCATTACGTTCGAACATCAAAGTAGTTCTGATTTCGGGCCGACCGCCGTATCGTTGAGCCCAGCCCTTCCGGGACGCGCGCGGACCGCCATCGAGGCAGTGCGCTGCGCCGACCGGTCGGGTGTGCGGCGAGGTTCCTCAGGTCTTTCTTCGCTTCCCTGAGCCTCGGTTCGACCCCTCGTGAAGCTTGCGCCGGTTTGGCTCGGATGACCCGACCGGCGCGTTTTCTTCGTGGGCGGTCGACGCAGGGCGGCGGACAGACGTGAGTAGTGACGCGCTGGCGCCACTGCCTGAGTGCTGTCTACCGGTGTCTGTTCCGGAAGAGCAGAACGCGACGCTGCACGGGGTGCAAGTGGACCGCGGGCATGGTGAGCATAGAGAGCGTCGGGAGTTGTCATGATGTTGTTGGACCCCATCCCCCACACCGATAAGCCGAACGGCGAGACCCCCCAGCCGATCGCGCCCGGTTCGTTCGTGATCGAGCCAGAGGAGATCTTCGGCGTGATCGGTTTCGGTGGGCCGGGCACGGAGATCCTGAGGCGGCTGGTGGAGCGGATCGGCGAGCATGGCCGCACGGTCGCACGCCGCAGGCGGCTCGTTCCGCATGCCGGCGCGGGGCCCTCCGCGATGCGCTCGGTGGGGGTGCTCCCCCAGCACTCCGATCTGCTGCGACATCGCAGCGCGCTCGGAAACGTTTGCTTTCCCCTGGAGGTCGCTGGCCTGTCCGCGCCCGACGTGCATTCTCGCGCGCGTGCCTGCCTGGAGTGGATCGGGTTGGCGGAGAAGTCACAGGCATACCCCTGCGAGCTCTCCGCTGCGGAGAAGCGACTCGTGACCTTCGCGCGTGCGCTCGCTTTCGGCCCGCAGGTGCTGCTGTGCGACGAGCCGACCGCAAATCTGGAGCCATGCTCGGCGAATCGCATCCTGTCGATCCTGCAAGCGGTCAACCGAGAGATCGGTGTGACGATCTTGCTCGCGACGCGCTCACTAGAAGTTGTGCGCCGGATCTGTCACGCGGTCGCCGTGATTGAGGCTGGATTCGTCGCTGAACAGCTCAGGCTCGCAGACCTGTACGCGGCCCCACGGACGCAACTGGGGCGGCTGCTTTTCACGCCGCGCCCGCGCATGCAAGGCGGTGCGGCGACGTACCAGCGCGCTCATCTGTGCCTGGCGCAGCGGTGACCGCAACGCCTCCGGCGCAGGCACGCTTCGGAATCGCGATCCGCGGGCGGGCTACGGAGGGTCTTGTCCAACGTGAGCCGGGGAGCGCAGTCGGGCGGTGGCGACGGCCGAGCGTGCTTCCTGGCTTTGGGCTGGCGCTCGGCTACACCGTGCTGTACCTGTCGCTCATCGTGCTGATCCCGCTCTCGGCGATCTTCTTCAAGACGTTCACCCTGACCTGGAGCGCGTTCTGGACCACCGTCACCGCCCCGCGCGTGCTGGCGTCACTGCGCCTGTCGTTCGGCGCCGCGCTCGTCGCAGCGCTGATCAATGGGGTGTTCGGTCTGCTCGTGGCGTGGGTGTTGGTGCGCTATCGGTTTGCCGGCCGCCGCGTCATCGACGCGCTGGTCGACCTTCCGTTCGCGCTGCCGACAGCCGTTGCCGGGATCGCGCTGACAGCCGTCTATGCCGGAAACGGTTGGATCGGCGCTTTGCTGGAGCCGCTCGGCATCAAGGTCGCGTTCACCCCACTCGGGGTGCTGGTGGCGCTCACGTTCATCGGGCTGCCCTTCGTCGTGCGTACGTTGCAGCCGGTGCTCGAAGACTTGGAGCCCGAGCTCGAGGAGGCCGCCGCCACGCTTGGCGCCAATCGATGGCAGACATTCGCTCGTGTGATGTTTCCGGCGCTCTGGCCGGCGCTGCTCACCGGGTTCACGCTGGCGGTCGCGCGAGCGGTCGGCGAGTACGGCTCGGTCATCTTCATCGCCGGGAACGTTCCCATGGTGTCCGAGATCACGCCGCTGCTGATCATCACGAAGCTCGAGCAGTACGACTACGCGGGCGCGACCGCGATCGCGGTGGTCATGCTGATCATGTCGTTTGCATTGCTGCTGCTGATCAACGTCCTGCAGCGGTGGAGCGCACACCGGCTGGCAGGGGTTTGACCGATGAACGACGCCGCCGCCGTCCTCGCCCCCGTCTACACCCGCCCCAGCACAACGGCAGAGCGCGCGCCGGTTCGCTGGTTGCTGATCGGCATCGCGCTGGCGTTTCTCGGCCTGTTCCTCCTCGTACCCCTGGCGGCGGTGTTCACCGAAGCGCTGCGCAAGGGAGCGCAGGCTTATGTCGCCGCCTTGACCGAGCCGGATGCGCTTGCGGCGATCGAGCTCACGTTGCTAGTGGCTGCGATCGCGGTGCCGGCCAATCTGATCTTCGGCGTGGCCGCCTCCTGGGCCATCGCGAAGTTCGACTTCAAGGGGAAAAGCCTGCTCACCACGCTCATCGACTTGCCGTTCGCCGTTTCGCCGGTGGTATCCGGGTTGATTTACGTGTTGCTGTTCGGCCTCCAGGGCTGGGTGGGGCCCTGGCTGCAGGCGCACGACATCAAGATCATCTTCGCCGTGCCCGGCATCGTGCTGGCCACGATCTTCGTCACCTTCCCTTTCGTGGCGCGCGAGCTGATCCCTCTGATGCAGGCTCAGGGGGCGGAAGAAGAAGAGGCCGCACGCGTGCTCGGCGCTTCCGGTTGGCAGTTGTTTTGGCGCGTGACGCTCCCGAACATCAAATGGGGTTTGCTCTACGGCGTGATCCTGAGCAACGCACGCGCGATGGGCGAGTTCGGCGCAGTATCGGTCGTCTCGGGCCACGTGCGGGGGTTGACCAACACGATGCCGCTGCATGTGGAGATCCTGTACAACGAGTACCACTTTGCGGCCGCCTTCGCCGTCGCGTCGTTGCTCGCCTTGCTTGCGCTCGCCACGCTCGCACTGAAGAGCGCGGTCGAATGGAAGGTGAGACGGGAACAAGCACGGGCCTTGGGCGAAGCGGAAAGCTGGGGTGCAGCATGAGCATCGAAGTGCGAGAGATCGCGAAGCGGTTCGGCGCCTTTACGGCGCTCGACCGCGTCAGTCTGCAGTTTAGTTCTGGAGAGCTGGTGGCGCTGCTCGGCCCGTCGGGCTGCGGCAAGACGACGTTGCTTCGCGTCATCGCCGGGCTGGAGCTCCCCGACTCCGGCAGCGTCCTGTTGCACGGCGAGGACGCGTCCGCGCGCGATGTTCGAGAGCGCCACGTAGGGTTTGTCTTTCAGCACTATGCGCTGTTCCGCCACATGACGGTATTCGAAAACGTGGCGTTCGGCCTCAAGGTAAAGCCGCGCCCGATCCGCCCCGGCGCGGATCAGATCCGACGCAAGGTCCGTCAATTACTGGAGCTGGTCCAGCTGGACTTCTTGTCCGATCGTTATCCGCATCAGCTCTCGGGCGGCCAGCGCCAACGGATCGCGCTGGCACGTGCGCTCGCAGTGGAACCCAAGGTGCTGCTGCTGGACGAACCCTTCGGCGCGCTCGACGCCAAGGTCCGGAAGGAGCTGCGCCGCTGGCTGCGGCGCCTGCACGACGAGCTCCACGTCACCAGCATCTTCGTCACCCACGACCAGGAGGAGGCGCTGGAGGTCGCGGACCGGGTCGTGCTGATGAACAAAGGGCGCGTGGAGCAGGTGGGCACGCCCGAGCAGGTGTACGAGCACCCCGCCACCCCGTTCGTCTCCGGCTTTCTGGGTACGGTCAACGTGTTTCATGGCCGCGCCAACGCCGGGTGCCTGGATCTGGGGCAGGTCACCCTGGAGGCGCCCGAGCATCGCGACGCCCAAGATCAGCCCGCTACGGTGTATGCGCGGCCCCACGAGATCGAGATCGAGCGCTTCTCGCCTGGGCAGGAAGGCATACCCGTGGTGCTGCAGCGGCTGCTTGTGATCGGGCCCACCGCCCGGCTCGAGTTGGAGCGCGACGACAGCGGAGAGATCGTCGAGGCCGAGCTTGCCGTGAGCCGGGTGCGCAGCCTGAACCTCAAACAGGGCGAGACGCTGTTGATCCGGCCCGCGACGATGCAAGTGTTCCTGCAGGAGAAGCCGGCATCGGCGCGCGGCTCGAGGCCGCCTCGTTCGGCGGCGAAGCCAAGCAACGCCACCCGCTGGCTCGCCGCTTTTGGGAACGTGATCTGGTGAGTGCAGCAAGCGCGGTCAGCTTCCAAGCGCTAGCTCGCGCTCGCGTGCCGGTTACCTGGCGGGCTGATAGATCTGATCGAACACACCGCCGTCGGCGAAGTGCGTCTTCTGCGCCTTCTGCCAACCTCCGAATACTCCGTCCACACTGAACAGCGTGAGCTTGGGAAACTGCGCGGCGTAGCGCGTGGCGACTTTGGGGTCTGCCGGGCGATAGAAGTTGCGGGCGATGATCTGCTGCGCCGGCTCCGTGTACAGATACTCGAGATACGCCTGAGCGGCTCGGCGGGTGCCGTGCTTGTCCACCACCTTGTCTAGCCATGCCACCGGTGGCTGCGCGAGTATGCTTGCCGAGGGTACGACGATCTGAAGCTTGTCCGGCCCCAGCTCCTTCAGCGCGAGAAAGGCTTCGTTCTCCCAGGTGAGAAGGACATCGCCGATCCCGCGCTCGACGAACGTGGTCGTGGCCCCGCGCGCGCCAGAATCCAGCACCGGGACATTCCGGTACAGGCGGGTGACGAATTCCCTGGCCTTGGCCTCGTCGTTGCCGTAGCGCTTGAGCGCATAACCCCAGGCGGCGAGATAGTTCCAGCGGGCTCCGCCCGAGGTCTTCGGGTTGGGTGTGATCACCGCGATCCCCGGCCTGACCACGTCGTCCCAGTCGCGGATCGCCTTGGGGTTGCCCTTGCGCACGAGGAACACGATCGTCGAGGTATAGGGCGAGCTGTTATACGGCAGCCGGCTCTGCCAGTTCGACGGGAGGAGCTTCGCGCGTCCCGCGATCTCGTCGATGTCATAGGCAAGCGCCAAGCTGACCACGTCCGCTTCCAATCCATCGATGACGGCGCGCGCCTGCTTGCCCGAGCCGCCATGGGACTGCCTGATGGCGATCTTCTCTTTGGTCTTCGCCTCCCAGGCCGCGGCGAATCCGGCGTTGATGTCCTGGTACAGCTCGCGGGTAGGATCGTAAGAGACGTTGAGCAGGGCCACCTGCGCCTGCGCCGAGGCGGCCAGCCCCAAGCTCACGACCAGGAGAATGTCGAACAGTTTCTTGGCTGGCATGTCGATACGATGCGCGCGGCGGGCCTCCGGCGCCGCTTGGCCGTAGATGCGTCACTCCCTCTGCGCTGGTCCGGCGAACCGACGCGCACCTTCTCTCTGGGTTCGAGTCGCGGTGTAGGCCGTCGTTGGAACGCACCATGCGGGCCCTACTGTATCGGTGCCTGGATCGCGACGGAAGGAACGAAGCGTTCTTTCTTTATGCTCATCCCGCCACTGGCGACCGGCGGCCGCGGCTATTTGCTTATGACTGCGAGTGCGTTTCGTGCTCGCCCGCGGGCGCGGTATGATCCCCGTCGTTGGTGCCGTAAATCACAGAGGAGACCGGAAGATGAGCTCAGTGCTACGGGAAGTGCTGCAAGCAAACGAGAAGTACGTCGCCAACTTCGGCGAGAAGGGCAAACTGGCGCTGCCGCCGGCACGCCGGTTCGCGATCCTGACCTGCATGGACGCACGGCTGCATCCGTCCAAGTTCGCCGGACTGGCCGAAGGCGATGCCCATGTGATCCGCAACGCCGGGGGGCGCGCGAGCGACGACGCGATCCGCTCGCTCGTGATCTCCTACAAGCTCCTCGGCACGCAGGAGTGGTTCGTCATCCATCACACCAACTGCGGGATGGAACTGTTCACCGATGACGTGATGGCCGGCCTGCTGGAGAAGAGCCTCGAGACGGCCAAGATCGACGACAAGGGCTGGCACGACGTCGGCGCGGGCCCGGGATCGAAACTGGGCAAGTTCATCAAGTGGCACACGATCAGCGACCTCCCCGGCAGCGTTGTCGACGACGTCGCCCGCATCCGCTCGCACCCGCTGGTCCCGAAGAGCATCCCGGTCTACGGTTTCATCTACGATGTGAAGAGCGGCAAGCTGATCGAAGTTCCGGAGGCCACCAAGATCGGAAGGAGCGCCTGACCTTTCCCGCAACGCAGGCGCCGCTGGGTCAGCGCCTAGCGGCCTGCGGAGGGCGCGACGTCAACGCAGCCCGAGCGTCGCCGAGACCGGGATCGCGCCCCCGGCTTGTGCGCAGGCCGACGTCGAGGCGCGCAGCGCTTCGCCCACGATCACCAACGCCGGGCCCTGTTCGACCTTGGCCGCCTGCTCGCCGAGCGTGGCGAGCGTGGCGTGCAGCACTTGGCGATCGGGGAGTGACGCGCGCGCCACGATCGCGGCTGGGGCATCGTGCGCCAGCCCAGCGGCCAGCAGTGAGGCCGTCAGGACGTCGGCTTCTCCGCTGCCCATATACAGCACCGCCGTGTCCGCGGAGGCGACCGCGCGTGCCCACTCGCCCGGCTGCTGGTCCGCGCCTGCGCGCGAGGTGGCAAGCAGCACGCTGCGGCTGACGCCGCGCTGAGTCAGCGACAGCCCTAACTCTGCGCTTGCTCCAAGCGCTGCGGTAACGCCGGGCACCACCTCGAACTCCACGCCGCCAGCACGGAGCGCTTCGATCTCCTCCTGGGCACGGCCGAAGATCATCGGGTCCCCGCCTTTGAGACGTACCACCGTGTCGTGACGGTGGGCCGCCTCCACCAGCGCCCGGTTGATGAAGCGCTGGTCCGTGGAGATCTGGCTGCAACGCTTGCCTACCGCGACGATGCGCGCGCGCGAAGCCAGAGCGACCACGTCCGGGTGCACCAACGCGTCGTGAAACACGATGTCGGCACACCCGAGCACGCGGGCCGCTCGCAGGGTGAGCAGGTCGGGTGCGCCGGGGCCGGCTCCGACCAAGTAGACTTTGCCCATCAGTCTATGAGTCCGGCAGCCACCGTGTGGTTGGTGACCTCGTCGATGAGAATGAACGCCCCGGTGGTGCGGATGCGTTCGTAAGGATCGCACGCGATCGGTTTCTGCAGAGTCAGGTGTGCATGCACGATATCGTTCATCGCGAGCGCCGCGGTGAACGGGTCGCGTTGCAGGGTATTGATTTCGACACGCGCGTCGATCGCCCGCACTCGAGCCGGGACCGTCCGCGTGGTATGCCGTAGCCAGTAGCGCCGCTGCGCCTCGAAGGGCTCGGGGCTCAGCCAGCACAGCGTCGCCGAGATGGACTGAGATACGCGCGGCGCGTTGGCTGGAGGCACGATCAGGTCGCCGCGCGACACATCGATCTGGTCTTCGAGCACCAGCGTGACCGAGTCCCCCGCGACGGCTGCATCAGCCGCGCCGTCCAAGGACAGGATCCCGCGGATGCGCGTCGCGCGGCCCGCGGGCAGCACCAGCACCTCTTGACCGGACCTCAGTACTCCGCTCTCCAGACGGCCGAGATATCCGCGCGGCTCGCCTGGCGATGGGCCCTCGGGGCCTGACTGTCCGGGCGGGATGCGCCCGACCCATTGGACCGGGAAGCGCCCGGGGAGGCTCATCTGATCCCGGCTGGCGTCCACTGCCTCCAGCGCCTCGAGCAGCGTGGGACCCTGCCACCAGGTCAAGCGGCTGCCTCGTTCCACCACCATGTCCCCGAGCAGCGCGCAGACCGGCACGAAGCTCACGCGGCGGTGATCGAGCCGTCGCGCGAAGTCGAGCACCTGCTGGCGGATCGCGTGAAAGACCGCCTCGTCGTAGCCGACCAGGTCCATCTTGTTGACCGCGACGATGATCTCGGCGAGACCGAGCAGCGCCGACAGATAGATGTGCCGGCGCGATTGCGGGAGCAGGCCCTTGCGCGCGTCGATCAGCACGACCGCCGCCTCGGCGGTGCTGGCGCCGGTCACCATGTTGCGCGTGTATTGCTCGTGGCCCGGCGTGTCTGCGATGATGAAGTTGCGCCGGGGGGTGGCGAAGTAGCGATAGGCCACGTCGATCGTGATGCCTTGCTCGCGCTCTGCTTCCAGGCCATCGGTGAGCAGCGACAGATCGATCGCCTCGTTTCCCCGCTGCCTGGAAGCGCGCTCGACCGCGCTGTACTGGTCCTCGAGGATCGCGCGGGAGTCGTGCAGCAGGCGTCCGATCAGCGTGCTCTTCCCGTCATCCACGCTGCCCGCCGTGATGAAGCGGAGCACACCTCCGGTGTGGTCGGCGCGCAGGCTCGCCTCCGGGGTTTGCGGCGCGAGGGCAAGCCGGCTCATCAGAAATACCCCTCCTTCTTCCTTCGCTCCATGGCGGCGTCCGAGGTCTGGTCGTCCATGCGCGTGGCGCCGCGCTCGGTGACGCGGGCCTGTGCCGTCTCGGCCACGATCTGCTCGATGGTGGCGGCGGAAGACTCCACCGGGCAGGTGCAGGTCATGTCGCCCACCGTGCGGAAGCGCACGCTCAACTCTTCGATTTTCTCGCCCGGCCTGGCGGGCGTGACATCGGTGACCGCGACGACCAACCCTTTGCGCCGGACCACGGGCCGGCGATGCGCGAAGTACAGCGACGGCAGGGCGAGATTCTCCCGCTGGATATAGCGCCATACGTCCAGCTCGGTCCAATTGCTGATCGGAAACACGCGCACGTTCTCGCCGCGGTGCACGCGCGCGTTGTACAGATGCCACAGCTCGGGCCGCTGGTTCTTCGGGTCCCATTGTCCGAACTCGTCTCGGAACGAGAACACCCGCTCCTTCGCGCGCGCTTTCTCTTCGTCCCGGCGCGCGCCGCCGATGCAGGCGTCGAAGCCGTGTTCGGCGATGGATTCGAGCAAGGTGATGGACTGGGCGGCGTTGCGGCTCTCGTCGGGCCGGCGCAGGCGCACTGTGCCCCGGCGGATCGAGTCTTCGACGTGGCCGACCACCAGTCTGACGTTGAGTTGCGCGACGCGCCGGTCGCGAAACGCGAGCGCCTCGGAGAAGTTGTGACCGGTGTCGATGTGCAGCACGGTGAACGGGATCGGTACCGGCCGAAATGCCTTCGTCGCCAGGTGCAGGACCACGGCGGAGTCCTTGCCGCCGGAAAACAGCAGGGCTGCATGACGGCATTCCCCGGCCACCTCGCGCAGGATATGTACCGCCTCGGACTCCAGCCAGTCGAGCTGGCTGCGGGCGACGCGCTCGCGCGGTTCTGCGCGGCACAACGCAGCTTCGCTGGCGAGGTTCATGGTGTCTTCGTTCCTTCCGCGGCGGAGAGCGTGCGCGGGTGCAGCCCGCACTCTTTGCTCTGCTCCTCTTCCCACCACCAACGTCCTGCGCGAACATCTTCGCCCGCGGCGGTGGGCCGAGTGCACGGCGCGCAGCCGATGCTGCGATAACCCTGAGCGTGCAGTGCGTTGTACGGCACATCGTAGGCGCGGATGTACTCCCACACATCGCGCTCGGTCCATTGCGCGAGTGGGTTGAACTTCCATAGACCGTGCTCGGCGTCGTGCTCCTGCTCGGCGAGCGCGCGTCGGGTCAGCGACTGCGAGCGCCGCATCCCGGTGATCCACGCCCGCTTGCCCGCGAGCGCACGCCGGAGCGGCTCGACCTTGCGGATGTGGCAGCAATGCAGGCGCAGCTCCACGCTGCTGTAGATCGCGTCCACCCCGAAGCGGTGCACATAGTCCGCCACCGCGCCGGGATCGGGCCGGTATACACGGACTTCGTATCCGTAACGCTCGCGGATGGAGCTGAGCAGCGACAGCGTTTCCGTGTGCAGCCGGCCGGTGTCGAGCGTAAAGATGTCTACATCCAGGTGCGCGCGCAGCAATGCGTCGGTGAGCACCATGTCCTCGGCGCCCAGGCTACAGGCGAACGCTGCTGGAGCATGCTCGCCGGCAATCGACCTCAGCACCCCGAACAGCGTAGTGACCTTGCCTTGCAGGGGCGCGCCGAGATCGGTCGGCGATTGGGTCATCGCGGACGGGCTCATGGAGCGAAAGCTGCGGTGCGCGACAGCGCATCGCGCAGCACCAGCGTCGGTTCGCGCGTCTGACAGAATGCCGCTGCGCTCACGGTCCACGAGTCGACGCGACGGAACAGCGCGGATACGTCGGGCTCGCCGGGAGCATCCTCCAGTGCGAGGGCCACGCCGAGCTCGGCAAGCTCTCGGGCCAGGACAGCGGCATCGGGAGCCGCGGCTACGAGCGACGCAGCGAACGCCTGCATGTCCTCCTGCTCCCCGGTTCCGGTGGCATCGGCCAGTGCTCTCACCACGGCGCGCAGACCCGCTTCGGCACAACTCAGGGCTTCGGCGTACTTGCGCTGGAACTTGAGCGCGTCGCGATAGTTGCGCTCGTGCGCGGCCTCGAAGAACAGCGTGCCGATGCGCTGCTGCGAGGCGCCCGCGCACTCGCCTCCGCCGAGCTGCAGGACGCGGAAATCGGTTTCGTCGCCGTGGTCACGCAGCAGCTCCGGCACGTCCTGCGCCTCGACCTGGACGAAATCGGCGAGCAGCCTCTGCCAGTAGTCGGGCGGCTGGCGGCGCGACCAGGAGAAGAAGCTCTCGGTGTCTTCCCGCTCCGCATGGTAGGCCTGCTTGATCCGTGTCACCGCCGCTTCGATGCGCGCCGAAGGCACCGAGGGGCCTTTGCGCCCAATGCCGCCGCCGCCCATGCCGTCGCCGCCGAGGTAGATCTGGTAGTGCGGTATGAGCTTGCCGTGCAGCCGGCGACCCTCGCCGTAGATGCCGATGTCGCCGCTCTCAGGCTGAGCGCACCCGTTATGGCAGCCGGATACGCGAATGCGCAAATCCTGCTCGCCGCCGTCCAACTTCGGCCCAAGCACGGTGGAAGACGTGATCCCCAGACGACAGGTCGAGGTGCCTGGGCAGGCTACGACATTGTCTCCCGTGCGCGGCAACCCCAGGCCGAGTGCCTGGAACTGCTCGAGCAGCGGCGGTACGCGCTCGTCCGGCACGTCGATGAACATCAGGTTCTGGTCCTGGGTGGTGCGCAGGTCCGTCAATGCGTTCGCCTCTGCGATGTCGGCGATGCCGCGCATCTGCTGTGCCGTCAGGTTGCCGATGGGGAGAGCCAGAGGCAGCACCGAGTAGCCGGCCTGCTTCTGCGCGTATACGCGACGTGGGGCGCCGGCTCCGGGCGCGGCAACGGATGCGCCCGTGCCCCATACGCCGGGCGGGAACGCACGCGCCCCGAGCGCGCCCTTGATGCGCACGAACTCCTCACGGTAACGCTCGACGAATCCGGCTGCGCCGAAGCGGTCGACGAGGAACTTGATCCGAGACTTGGCGCGCTTGGTGCGATCGGAGTACTTGTTGTGCAGCGTGATGATCGCTTCCATGGCGAGCAGCAAGTCGCGCTCCTCGATGAAGCTCTCGACCTCGATCGCCTCGTGCGGTTTATGTCCCAGCCCGCCGCCCGCCAGCACCCGGAACCCGTAGCGCACGGTGCCGTCCGCATCCGTGCGGCGGACCGCGACGATCCCCAGATCGTGGATCATGCCTTGGGCGCAATCGGCCTCGCAGCCCGAGAAGCTGATCTTGAACTTGCGCGGCAGCTGCTGGTTGAGCGGATTGCGCAGGAAGTGGCGCACCGCGGTCTGCAGATGATGGGTGACGTCGGTGTGCTCGCGGGGGCAAACGCCGGCCAGCGGACATGCGGTCACGTTGCGTACCGTGTTGCCGCACGCCTCACGCGTGGTAAGCCCCGCCGCCGCCAGCTCGCGCATCGCCTCGGGGGTACGCTCCAGCGGCACGTGGTGGAGCTGAATGTCCTGACGTGTCGTGACGTGAGCGCTGTGGTGGCGCGAGTGCGCCTCGAGCACGTCCGCAATGGTGCGGAGCTGCGCCGGCGTCAGGCGGCCTCCCGGGATCTTCACTCGCAGCATGTTCACGCCTTCCTGCCGCTGGCCATAGCAGCCCATCTGCAAGCGAATGGCGGTGAAGCGGTCCGCGTCGATCTCCAGGCTGCGAAATGCCTGGAGGTCGCGCGCGTACTGCTCGATCTCGTCGAAGTCGGCGAGGTCTTGCTTGAGACTGACTGACCCGTCCATGTTCGCTCTCGTTGCTGGTTGGGGAGGTGTACGCGCCTTGCACCCGCTGGAACTTCTGGAGGAACGCCGCCGAAGCTCGGGCTTGGTAGAAGCGGAACAGTTCGCTGCCCGTGGCGTGCTCACCAAGCGAACCTGAGCTCATTTCGCGACCAGAGGCCGTGGCAGGAAGCGAGACGCACCGTCCACCCGCGCACTGGGCATCGCGCCCGCGCTCTTTTCAAGCCGCCGAAAATCGTAATAAGCTGGAGATATAAACGAAACGAATTATTCTGTATATCCAAATAACGAGAATGTCCTTAGGAACCTGTGCATGAATTTCCAGCAACTTCGCTATGTGCGCGAGGCCGTACGACAGGGCTTGAACCTGACCGAGGCGGCCAACGTGCTGTTTACGTCTCAGCCCGGGATCAGCAAGCAGATCAAGGAGCTGGAGGAAGAGCTGGGGGTGGACATCTTCGTTCGGCGCGGGAAACGGCTGGTCGACCTCACCGAGCCGGGCCGGACGGTGGTCGAGGTGATCGAGCGCCTGCTGGCCGAAGCGGAGAACCTCAAGCAAGTGGGCCGGGAGTTCGCAGACCGGGATAGCGGGTCACTCACCATCGCGACCACGCACACCCAGGCGCGCTATGCGCTGCCGGCGGTGGTGCAGGAGTTCCGCAGTCGCTTCCCGAAGGTACGCTTGTCCCTGCAGCAGGGTAGTCCCACGCAGATCGCGGAGATGGTGATCGCAGGCGGGGCAGACCTCGCGATCGCCACCGAGGCGCTGGACCACTATCCGGAGCTGCTCGCATTGCCCTGCTATACGTGGCATCACTGCGTGATCGTTCCGCGCGCGCATCCGCTGGCGAGGGTGAAGCAGCTCACGCTCGAGGAGCTTGCACGCTACCCGTTGATCACGTACAGCCCCGAGTTCACCGGACGCTCGCATGTCGATCAAGCGTTCGTGGCGAAGGGGCTGAAGATGGACGTGGTGCTCACGGCGATCGACGCCGACGTGATCAAGACCTACACCGAGATGGGACTCGGCGTGGGGATCATCGCCGCGATGGCGTTTGATCCGAAGCGCGACGGCAAGCTGCACGCCGTCGACGCGGGCCACTTGTTCAGAGACAACACTACACGGATCGCCATCAAGCGGGCCGCCTACCTGCGCCGCTACACCTACGCCTTCATGCAGATGTTCGCGCCGCAGCTGACGCCGGAGATCGTGGACAAGGCCCGACAGGCGAAGGGGGAGAGCTATGAGCTGTGAAAGTGAAGGGTGAAGAGTGAAAGAGGTGCGGGGCGGCGCCTGAGAGCGTGGCAGTTGAGGGTCGGTGGTCCTACGCCACTTCGACGTCGCAGGCGAGGAAATAGCCTGCGCCGCGCTCCGTCTTGATGATCTCTGGCTCGGACGGGTTCTTTTCCAGCTTGCGTCTGAGGCGCAGGATCTGGACGTCGATGGAGCGGTCGTAGACGTCGTCGTACATGCGGCTCGATTCCAGAAGCTGGTCGCGCGACAGAATCTTCTGCGGCGCCTTTAAGAAAGCGCACAGCAGGGAAAATTCCCCGCTCGTGAGCTCGATCTCCTGTCGCTGCGGCGTGATCAGCTTGCGCGTGCCGGTGCGCAGCTCGAAGCCCGCGAACCGATACGTGAGAACACCCTCTGCCCGGCGGCGCGCGGGCTTCGCCTGAGCCCGCCGCAGAACGGCTCGAATTCGCGCCAGCAGCTCGCGTGGGCTGAAGGGCTTCGTCATGTAGTCGTCGGCCCCCAGCTCCAGCCCCAGCACGCGGTCCATTTCCTCCGTTCGGCCGGTCAGCATCACGATCGGCAGGTTTTGCTCGCCGCGCAATCTCTTGGCGAGCATCAGCCCGTCCTGGTCCGGCAGGTTCAGATCGAGCACCACCAGGTCCACCTTGCCGCCGGATGCGATCCGCTCGGCATCGCGCGCCGTGATCGCCGTGCTCACGCGAAAATGGTTCTCTCCGAGGTACCCGGAGATCAGATCGCGCGTCGCGCGATCGTCCTCGACAACTAAGATGTGCTGAGTCACGCGGGACCCCCCGCCGGCGTGTCTGTCATCCGTTCAACCATATCCCACCGGGCTGGCCGAGACAACCGTTTCAGATGTAACCGCCGGCGCGCGAGCAGAAACCGGGCTGAAACCGGCGGGCCTTTTAATGCGCGTGGCGGCGGCAACTGCCGGGACCTCTTCAGGTCCGCGAGGTTCTCGGCAGGCCCTCGCGCCGCCGCCACCCCGGCTTTCACCTGCAGCTACCGAAAAGGACGACGATGCAGTCCGATTCAACAACGCCCGCCGTCATCCTCGTCATCGAGGACAATCCGTTCGTGCGGGAGATGATCTGCGACTGGCTGCGGCGGGTCGGCTACCGCGCACTCGCGGCCTCTAGCGAGCGTGGCGCCGCCCGGATTCTCGAGCATCGGCCGGTGGACCTGGCGATCATCGATCTCGACATCCACCGCGGCGAGGGGCTCTCGCTGGTCCGCTCTGTCGAGGGTAAGCTGGGGGGTGCAGGGTTGGTCTTCCTCAGCCGGGCGGCCAACCAGGACGAGGCGCGGCACGCGGTCCCCGCCGAAAGTGCGGTGGTGGGGTTGGGAAAGCCCTACAGCCTCTATGTTCTGGAGCAGGTGGTGAGGGCCGCACTCGCGCGTGCAGGGTCCGTCAGCGCGGCGACCCGAAAATCGGAGCGGGCCGAACGCAGTTGCTGCGACGGACATTGCTGAAACTCGACATCGAGGCCCGGGAGGTGGAACGGCCGCCGCATCGCTCCGAGCGGCGGCCGCACGTGTGATCGAGCAGCGCCCAACGGCGTGCTCGCGGGCCGCTCGCCCGCGATGCGGGGGAAGGCAACTCGAGATGTGTGGCGTGGAGATCGATAGCGTATTGGCCCGGACGACAAGAAGCTGAGACCCATCCTCGTGCAACGCCTGCGCGATGCAGGCGCGTGTGTCCTCGCTGGCGCTGGCTACTTTGCGCTGGCGTGGCTCTCCACGCGCATGACACCGCGCCTGGGCGACTTCGCCTATGTCTGGCCCGCCGGTGGCTTCGCGCTGGGCGTGCTCCTGATCGCTCCGAACCGCCTCTGGCTCGCGTTCCTGGCTGCCTTGTTCGTCGCCGATCTCGGACAGGCGGAGGGGCTGACTTACTCTCTGCAGATCACCGCCGGCTATTCGACCACTTATCTCGGCAGCTTGTGTCTTGCCGCATGGATCCTGCGCCGGATGATCGGGATGCCCGTGCGCTTGGATCGCGTGCGAAAAGTACTGCTGTTCGTGCTGGTCGCCCCGATCGGGGCCAACGCAGTCGCGGCGGGCTTGGGTGCGCTGGTCTCCGGCGTATTCGAAGGTCAGAACTACCTGCAAAGCTTCCGCGTCTGGTGGGTGTCGGACGTGCTGGGCCTGATCCTGGTAGCCCCGCTCGTGGTCGCCTGGGCAGATGTGGGTCTCGAGCAGTTTCGTGGCACCAGTGCGCGCCGCGTAGCCGAGGCCGTGGCCTGCTTCAGCGGCGTAGGCGTCGTGGCTTATTGGGCATTTAGCCCGCACGCCGTTCCAGGCGGCGCGGTGCCGCCGCTCACGCATTTCATCGTGCCGTTTCTGATCTGGGCCGCGCTGCGGTTCGGACCCCGTGGTCAGAGCGCGTCGATGTTGCTCCTGACTGCCGTCGCAGTATCGCAGACGATGCGCGGATACGGCCCGTTCTCGGCCGCCTTCACGGATGTCGAGCGATCCGTGCTGTACCTGCAGATCTTCCTCATGGTGGCGACGATCATGACACTGCTTGCAAGCGCCCTGATGCGGGAGCGCCAGACCGCGCTCGCCGATGCCGAGGAATGGAAGCTGCGCTACGAGACTGCTGTACTGTCGAGCGGCAGCGTTCTCTATGACATCGATCTCACCACGCGACGCATCGTCTTGGGCGGCAACGTCGAAGGGATGCTCGGCTTTGCGCCTGCCGAGCTCAGCGATGTCTCCGCGTGGCTCGCACAGGTGCACCCGGCGGATGTCGGAATGCTCCAGAATGAGATCCAGGCGCTGTCGAAAGCAGCCACACGCACACATATGCTGGAGTACCGGATGCGCCGCAAGGATGGCGTATATATCGATCTGGAGGATTCGGGGCGCCTGATGCCGCCTGGCGACGGTCAAGCGGTTCGGGTAATCGGATTCTGGAACGACGTCACCGAGCGCCGGCGCGCGGAGGCCGACCGTACGCGCCTCGACGCGCACCTGCGCGAGACGCAGAAGATGGAAGCGCTCGGGACGATGGCGGGCGGCATTGCGCATGACTTCAACAACATCCTCGGGGCCATCCTCGGCTACGGCGAGATTGCACTGGGCGAGGCCCGCAGCGATACCCGCCAACACAGGCACCTCCAGGCGATCATGGACGCGGCACGGCGCGGCAAGGCGTTGGTGGATCAGATCCTCACGTTCGCCCGCCGCGGCAGCAACCAGAAGCGTGCAGTGGAGCTGCTTCGCATCGTGCGAGAGGTGCGTGACTTGCTGTCCGGCTCGATGGCCCCCAACGTGACCCTGCGACTCGACCTGGAGGACGCGCAAGCGGCAGTCGAAGGCAATGCCACCCAGGTTCATCAGCTGCTGATGAATCTCTGCACCAACGCCGCGCAGGCCATGCCCGAAGGCGGCGAACTCGTGGTCGGCCTGGCAACCGAGCTCGTCGCACAAGCGCGTACGGTGAGTCACGGGTATCTGCAGGCGGGCCGCTATGCGGTGCTCAGCGTGCACGACACCGGCACCGGGATCGCCCCCGAAGTCCTCGGACGGATGTTCGAGCCCTTCTACACCACTCGGGGGCCGGGTGGCGGGACCGGGCTGGGTCTGGCACTGGTGCAGGCGATCGTGGCGGACCATGGCGGCGCGATCGACATCGAGACGAGAGTCGGTGCCGGCACGCTCTTTCGCGTCTACCTACCCGCGGCGCCGAGCGGACTGGCGCAGGCCGACGGTTCGCGATCGGAAGCTCCGCGCGGTTCGGGCGAGACGGTGCTGGTGGTGGACGACGACCGCGCCATGCTGGAGGTGGCCGAAGAGATGCTCGCGACGCTGGGCTATGAACCCGTCGGCTATGACA